>Ga0116226_10003103_pt1 | contig 14628 bp, 11 predicted proteins | sample S1TSphfallax_FD_89692 | JGI IMG/M metagenome (GOLD analysis project Ga0116226, IMG submission 89692) | Host-associated microbial communities from peat moss isolated from Minnesota, USA - S1T2_Fa - Sphagnum fallax MG | ecosystem: Host-associated > Plants > Peat moss > Unclassified | place: USA...
AGACGTTTCCCTGTGGAAGCGCGCTCGTTTCTTCCCCAGAGCGGATGAGGATATGGAGACGGCGGTGCGCCGCGAGTGTCTGGCGGTTCGCAACGCCGGCGGCGTGTTCGACGCCTCGACGCTCGGCAAGATCGAAGTGGTGGGGCCGGACGCTGCGGAGTTCCTCAACCGCATGTACGTCAACCCCTGGAGCAAGCTCGCCGTCGGGCGATGCCGCTACGGCCTGCTGTGCCGGGAAGACGGCTTTGTCATGGACGACGGTGTGGTGGGCCGGCTTGCCCCGGACCGCTTCCACGTCACCACCTCCACCGGCGGAGCGCCGAGAGTGCTCGCGATGATGGAGGACTATCTCCAGTCCGAATGGAGCGACCTTAAAGTCTGGCTCACCTCCACCACCGAGCAGTGGGCGGTGATCGCCCTGCAAGGCCCCAAGGCTCGGATGATCCTGAGCGGGCTTGTGGAGGGCGTCGATCTTTCGCCCCAGGCCCTGCCGCACATGGGCGTGGCGGAGGGACGGATCTGCGGCGCGCCTATGCGGCTGTTTCGCGTCAGCTTCACCGGCGAACTCGGCTTTGAAATCAATGTGCCCGCCGATTTTGGCCGAGGTGTTTGGGAGGCGGTTTGGGCGGCGGGCCAATCCCATGGGCTCACCGCCTACGGCACGGAGACCATGCACGTGCTGCGCGCCGAAAAGGGCTTCATTGTCGTTGGCCAGGATAGCGACGGCACCGCGACGCCGGACGACCTGGGCCTGGGTTGGGCCATCGGCAAGACCAAGCCGGATTTCGTTGGAAAGCGATCGTTGGCCCGGCCTTCGATGGCGAGTCCCGCGCGCAAACAACTCGTCGGTCTCCTGACCGCGGACCCAAACCTTGTGTTGGAGGAGGGCGCCCAGATCGTGCTGACGCCGGATCAGACGCCGCCTATGCGCCTGATCGGCCATGTCACCTCCTCTTACTACAGCGCGACGCTGGGCCGGTCGATCGCCTTGGCCATGGTCAGCGGCGGGCGAGCGCGCATCGGCGACACGGTGTATTCGCCGCGCCCCACGGCCAAGGGTTTTGATGCGGCCGTTCCCGTCCAGGTGGCGGCTCCGGTCTTCTACGATGTCGAGGGAGCGCGGGTGAATGGCTGATCGCGCGCAGCATAGACCATTGGACGGTGTGCAGGCGTCGCCGGAGCTGGGGCTGGCCTCCGGTCCTGCGTTCGCGCGGTACAGCCTGCGGCTGGGCGAGGCCGGACGGACGCAGGTCGATACGGCCTTGGGCTTTGCCTTGCCCCAGACGGCCTGCAGCTCGGCGAGCCGGGACGCGCGCCACGCCCTGTGGCTTGGCCCAGACGAGTGGCTGCTTCTGTGCGCCCCAGATGAACCCATGGATGAGGACCTCGCGGCGGCGCTGGCCGGTCATCCGCATTCCCTCGTCGAGGTGAGCTGTCGCCAAACCGCTCTGATCGTCAGCGGCGCTCAAGCGACGGATCTGATCTCCGCCGGCTGTCCGTTGGATCTCGGCTTAAGCGCCTTTCCAATCGGCATGTGCACCCGCACCCTGTTCGGCAAGGCGGAAATCGTGCTTTGGCGGACAGGCGAGGCGCAGTTCCACATCGAGGTCTGGCGCTCGTTCGTCGGATATGTCTGGAGCTTTCTGCAGGCGGCCGGAGCCTGCTAAACGCCCCTGAACGCACGTTCAATGCCGGGCGGCTTTGTGATAACTGGTGTCGGATCTGTGCAATTTATTGGCGCCTGTGCGACGTCGAAGCGGGACTGCGCAAAACTTCATCCCCTAAAATGCCGCTGGCTTCGTTCGCGGCTCGCCTCTTGCCAGATTGGTGATTGAATCGTCATTTAACCCTATGGTCTACGCACCGACGCACCTTGGCTACCCGACCTGCGCTACCCAGCCCGGCGCCTCCAAGTTCGCCGCGCCCAAGGGCCAGGCCGCGCGGGCGCCGTTGCGGGTCGGCATCGTACTGGCCGACAACTTCACCCTGTCGGCCTTCGCGCTCTTCATCGACCACCTACGCCTGGCGGCCGACGAGGGCGACCGCAGTCGGCCCCTCAATGTGCAGTGGTCGATCATGGCCAGCCGGCCCGATCCGCTCCGCGCCAGTTGTGGGGTGATGACGACGCCGACCAGCAACTTTCTGGATCCGGGCGAACTCGACTATCTGGCCGTCATCGGCGGCGTGCTGCATGCGGGCCGCCAGATCGATGAGGCGACGGAGCGCTATATCCGGCGGGCGGCCGAGGCCGGTGTAAAGCTGATCGGCATGTGCACCGGCAGTTTCATCCTGTGCCGGATCGGGCTGATGAAGAACCGCCGCGCCTGTGTAAGCTGGTATCACTATCAGGACTTTCTGGATGAATTTCCCAGCCACGAAGTGGTGGCCGACCGGCTGTTTCTGGCTGACGGCGACCGCATCACCTGCGCCGGCGGGGCGGGCGCAGGCGATCTCGCCAGCTATCTGATCGAGCGGCACGTGGGCTGGTCGGTCGCCCAGAAGGCGAGCCAAGTGCTCTTGTTCGACCGCAGCCGAGGGGGAGCCGAGGCCCAGCCCCACCCGCCGATGTCGGAAAAGGTGGATGACCCTCGCGTGCGCCGCGCCCTCTTGTTGATGGAGCAGAACCTGGCGCAGCCGCTATCGATCGCCCACATCGCCGAAAAGCTAAACCTGTCGACCCGCCAGTTCGAGCGGCTATGCCACGCCACGCTCGGCATGAGCCCAGCCAGCGCCTACCGCCGGCTGCGCCTACGCTACGCCCATTGGCTGATCGGCAACACCGATCGGTCGGTCACCGCCATCGCCCATGAAGCCGGCTTCGCCGACTGCGCGCACTTTTCCCGCCAGTTCAAGGAAACCTACGGCGCCTCGCCGTCCGGGCAACGGCGCACGGCGCATCCGGTCGCGGAGGAGGGGGAGCTGGCGTCGATGCGCGTCTTTGGGTAGGGGACAAGGACATGCCCACGAGAGCTTGGATTATCGCCGCCTTGCTGACGGTTCTGAGCCTCGCCCCGCGCTCAGCGGATGCGGCGGCCGATTCCGCCGTCCTCCTACGCCCCTCCCAGGTCTTCACAGCCGACGACGGCGTCGTTCACAAGGGCTGGGTCGTGTTGGTCTCGGGCAAGCGGATTGCTGCGGTTGGGCCCGCTGAGACCGTTGCGGTCCCCGCCGACGCCAAGGTGCTGGCGCTGCCTGGGGCGACGCTGATGCCCGGCCTTATCGACATTCACTCCCACCTTTTCCTGCACCCGTATAACGAGACCCTGTGGGACGATCAGGTGCTGAAGGAGCCCCTGTCGTATCGCACGCTGCGCGCCGGCAAGCAGGCCGCCGCGACGCTGATGGCCGGCTTCACCACCCTGCGCGACCTCGGCACCGAGGGCGCTGGCGACGCCGATGTGGGTCTGAAACGGGCGATCGAGGATGGGATCGTGCCGGGCCCCCGATTGTTCGTGGCCACCCGCGCGATCGTGGCCACCGGCGCCTATGGACCGGCGCGGCGCAACTACGCGGTCGGCTGGGACGACTTGCCCCAGGGCGCACAGGAGGCGTCCGGCGCCGATGAAGTGATCAAAGCGGTGCGCCAGCAAGCGGCCCTTGGAGCGGACTGGATCAAGCTCTACGCCGACTATCGTGTCGGTCCGGGCGGCGGCACCGAGCCGACCTTCACGCAGGCCGAGCTCGCGGCGGCGGTCGAGGCCGCCCATTCCGAGGCCCATCCGGTCGCCGTCCATGCCGCGAGCGACGAGGGCATGCGCCGCGCCGCGGTGGCGGGCGTGGACACCATCGAGCACGGCTATGGCGGCGCCGAAGCCACATTCCGGCTGATGGCCCAGAAGGGCATCGCCTATGAGCCCACCCTGACCGCCGTGGAAGCCACCTCGACCTACTTCCAGCATTATGTCGACGGGAAGACACCGCCCACGCCCGCCATGGTCAAGGCCGAGCACGCGTTTCGGCTGGCCTTGAAGCTCGGCGTGATCATCGGTTGCGGTTCGGACGTGGGCGTCTTTCCGCACGGTGAGAATTGGCGGGAGCTGGCATGGATGGTGCGCGACGGCATGACGCCGACAGAGGCGCTGTTGGCCGCCACCGCCGTCGACGCCAAGATTCTCCGCCAGGAGGATGCGTTTGGCCGCGTCCATGTCGGTCTGCTCGCCGACTTGATCGCCGTGGAGGGCGACCCGACGACCGACATCATGGCGCTACGTCACGTCGCTTTCGTCATGAAGGATGGTGTGATCTATAAGTCGCCGTGAGGCGGGGACATGATGATCATGAGAGGGCTACTGGCGCTCGTTCTGTTGGCGGCTGGGGTCGTCGCGCCTCAAGTCGCCTTCGCTCAGGATAGCGAGCAGGCCCGCTGGCGGGCCGAAGCGCAAGCCTCCAGCATCGTTCGGGACGATTGGGGCATCGCCCACATTCATGGCAAGACCGACGCCGACGCCGTTTTCGCCATGGTCTACGCCCAGGCGGAAGACGACTTCAATCGGGTGGAGACCAACTACCTGAACGCGCTGGGCCGCCTGGCCGAGGCCGAAGGCGAGGGCGCCGTCTATCAGGATTTGCGCGAAAAGCTCTTTATCGATCCGGCCGACCTCAAGGCCAAGTATGCGGCCAGTCCGGCCTGGCTGCAGCGCCTTATGGACGCCTGGGCCGACGGTCTGAACTTCTACCTCGATCAGCATCCGCGCGTGATCCCGCGCGTGATCCGCCATTTTGAACCCTGGATGGCGCTCAGCTTCAGCGAAGGCAGCATCGGCGGCGATATCGAGAGCATATCGGTAAAGGGCCTAGAATCTTTCTACGGCCCGCGGAAGATGGCGCTGGCGACGCCGCCCTTAAGCGCCTTGCTCGAAGAACCGTCCGGCTCCAACGGCATCGCCATCGCGCCGTCCAATACGTTCGATCATCACGCCCTCCTGCTCATCAATCCCCACACCTCCTTCTTCTTCCGTTCTGAGTTGCAGATGACGAGCGACGACGGGCTGAACGCCTATGGCGCGGCGACCTGGGGGCAGTTCTTCCTCTATCAGGGCTTCAATGAGCGGGTCGGGTGGATGCACACCTCAACCACCGCCGACGCCATCGACGAGTTCTCCGAGACCATCGTCAAACAGGACGGCAAGCTATTCTACCGCTATGGCGCGGCCCTTCGGCCGGTGACGGTCTCGACCATCGTCGTGCCGTATCGCACCAAGGACGGTTCGATGGCGTCGAAGACGTTCATCGTGTTTCGCACCCATCATGGGCCGATCGTGCGCGAGGCTGACGGCAAGTGGATCAGCGTTTCGCTGATGTACAAGCCGATCGAGGCGCTCAGCCAATCCTACCTGCTGACCAAGGCCCGCAACTACGGCGACTATCTGAAGGTGATGGCGCTGAAGGCCAACTCCTCCAACAACACCGTTTATGCCGACGCCGACGGCCAGATCGCCTATCTGCACCCCCAATTCATCCCCAAGCGCGACGACCGGTTCGACTATACGAAGCCTGTGGATGGCTCAAACCCCGCCACCGACTGGCAGGGCGAAACGGCGCTCAGCGACCTGCCGCAGCTCCTGAACCCGCAGAGCGGCTGGATCATGAACACCAACGACTGGCCCTATTCGGCCGCCGGTCCTTACAGCCCCAAACGGGCGGACTTCCCGCGCTATATGGACACCAGGGGCGAAAACCCCCGCGGTCTGCACGCGACCCGGCTCCTGACCGGCAAGACGGATTTCACGCTGGAGGGTCTGCGCGCCGCCGCCTTCGATTCCTATTTACCGGCGTTCGCCAAACTGATCCCGCTGCTGGTTCAGGCCTACGATGGTTTGCCCATGTCCAGCCCCTATCGGCGCGAGCTCGCCGATCAGGTTGCGCTGTTGCGAACCTGGGACGACCGCTGGGGCCTTGATTCAGACGCGACATCCCTGGCCGTCTTCTGGGGCGAGGACCTCTGGAAGTCGGTCGAGGCGGACGCCAAGCGTCAGGGCGTATCGATCTATGACTATATGGCGGATCGAACGACGGCTGAGCAGAAGCTCAGCGCCTTGAAGCACGCCTCGGATCGCCTGGTCGCCGACTTCGGCCAATGGCGCACGCCCTGGGGCCGGATCAACCGCTACCAACGCCTAACCGGCGATATCGTCCAGCCGTTCAGCGACGCAGGGCCGAGCCTGCCGGTCCCCTTCACCTCATCACAATGGGGCTCGCTCGCCTCTTTCGGCGCCCATGCCTATCCGGACACGAAGAAGTACTACGGCACGAGCGGCAACAGCTTCGTCGCCTTGGTGGAGTTCGGCGATAAGGTGCGCGCCATCGCGGTCAGCACCGGCGGCGAAAGCGGCGACCCCCGATCACCGCATTTCAGCGATCAAGCGCAGCGATACATTTCGGGCAATTTGCGGCCGGTGTACTTCTACTCGGCCGATCTGCGGGGGCATGTTGAGCGGTCGTACCAGCCCGGGAACTGAATAGCCGAGGTCAAAACAGCGTTAAAAGTGCGAACAGACCGCTCAATCCCAAAACGACCGCCAGCCCCTGGATCGCCATGACGGCGAGAGGGTCCAGCATTACGTCTTCGACGCCGTCGCAGATCGCGGGGCGCAGAGCGCTTACGGGCGAGGGGCGTGAAGCCCCTATATAGCGCGAGAGGCGCAACACTTCGGTGCGATGAGATGCTTGTCGAGCTCGCGGCGCGGGAGGTTGGGGCCATGGCGGCGAAGCGTGTCGTGAATAAATGATCCGCGATGTGGGTCTAGTCCAGACCGGGCTTTGGAACGGCACGACGTTGTCGGTGGCGCGGGCGCCCAATCCTGACGAGAGGGACGTCGCGGTCCCACGACCTTGGCGATTCAATTTCGCCGCCGTCCGGCGCCTTTTTTCGTAGCGGCGCACAATCTCTTGCGCAGCTTTTAGCGACTGGATGCTGGGCGCGAAATAATTCACCCGACCATTATCTGAATCTGGTATACGATTATAGTCGATTTCATAGTTTTCTCGAGAGTAGTTCATTATCCTTCGGTCTCCCAATACGGGGATCGCTCTGCGTCCACCGCTGATCCAAAATAATGATGAACGATCTGGGCGCTGCTGCATTGATTTAGATCAATTCCCAAAAAAAGTTTTAATGCCTTATATTAATCCTATCTTAAGGGCTGAACGAGATTGTGGTATAGGTCGAAGCTTAAACTGCGAATCAAAGCGTACAGCGTTTAATTCTAGACAACGCCCAAATAGTCGAAGGGGTTGGGCTAAATCAAGGGTTTGGAGCTGCGCGATGTCAGACAAAGACGCTCGAAATTCGAAAGCTTGCGAAACTTGCGGCATTCGCAAAACGAGCATATGCGGTGTTTTATCGGATCATCAGCTCAATAATTTATATGGAAAATCTGATACAAGGTCTTTTAGAGCAGGTGAGATTTTAATCCTAGACGATGCCTCTGGAAAAGATGCGTTTACCGTTAGAAACGGTGAATTAATATTATTTAAATTGCTAGCAAATGGGCGCCGACAGGTACTTGGATTTCTCTTCAAGGGCGATTTTATGGGCATAGACAAGCGCAGTGAGGCTGGAATTGGGATTCAAGCCTTGACTGATGGGGAAATATGCCATTTTCAGCCCGGTTACTTCTATAAATTTATGCATGAAGTGCCAGATTTAGAAGAGGAAATTCATCGGCTTACCGTCGAAGATTTGAGCAACGCGCGATCCCACTTGACGCTTCTGGGTCGCAAGACGGCTGTGGAGCGGGTCGCCAGCTTTATCCAGTATATGGTGGCTCGCGGCGTTCAATCGGGCGGCGCGGTGGGGACGGCCTTTTTGCATATGAGCCGCGGAGATATCGCAGATTATCTTGGGCTGACCACGGAAACGGTCAGCCGCATCTTCTCGATGCTCAAACGCGACGGCTCCATCCAATTGTTTGAATTGGGGGGCGTTCGGCTTCTGAAGCCTGACAAGATTGAGGCGATGGCGGGGTCGTAGCTTGGGCGTCCGGCCACTTGGCCAGTTGTCTCATGGCAAGGCGGCCCGTAACTTTGTTACTTGGGCGTGCAAGCTCGGAAGATCGCTGCGAATTGTGTTCCAGACAATCTCGAAGTCCACCTGGAAGTAGCCATGCGCCACGGCGTTGCGCATCTGATAGGCGAACGCTAACGGCAGTTCGGGGTGCTCTGCTGCAAATTCGTGGAAGTGCTTGTCGATATTGTTGCTGGCTTCGCCGATGATCTCAAAGTTTCTGATCACAGCGTCTTGAACCAATTGGTTTTCCAAGAACATGCCTTGTGCCATGTCTTCAGTGTAACGCTCGATACGCTCAATGGCTTCGAGTATGTGCGCCAAGTAGTCGTCAAGGCGCCGCTGGTTACGGCTCACACGGGGCGAGCCTCAGCGATAACACGGGCGCGGAACTTGACCGGTAAGGAATTGGGGGTCAACACATCTACCCGTACGCCAAGCAGCCTACCCAACTCGTGGCGTATCGCGCCTATGTCGAACAGGGTCGTCTCCGGCGTCGGGTCAATAAGGATATCGAGGTCGCTCATGTCCGTGTCCTGGCCGGACAGAACAGAACCGAACACCCGTGCATTTCGGGCGCGATGAGACGCCACTACGCGTCGAATCGCGGCTCTGTTTGCGTGCAAGGCTTCCGAAGGCCTCAAGCTCGTCTCCCAAACCGACCTTTGAACTTAGTGATAAGCGATCGAGACGCCAAACGCACCGGTTTTACGCCAAGGTGACCTTGCCGGGTTGCGCGGCCGCGGACGCGGTCAAATCCGGCTCGCTCTACCGCTGGGCCCGTTCCCAGCCCTCCGCCACGTAATAATCCGCGTTCGATGGCGCCAGCGGCGGTCGGCCCAGGATATGATCCGCCGCCTTTTCCGCCAGCATGATGGTCGGCGCGTTCAGGTTGCCCGTGGTGATCGAGGGCATGATCGAGGCGTCCACGACACGTAAGCCGTCCACCCCGATCACACGTGTCAGCGGATCCACCACCGCCATCGGATCGCGCGGGTCGCCCATTTTGCAAGAGCAGGAGGGGTGGTACGCGGTTTCGACGTGATCGCGGATAAAGGCGTCGATGCTGGCGTCGTCGACGACGTCGGCTTTGGGTTGCAGCGCCTCGCCGCGATAAGGGTCGAAGGGCGCCTGTTGGAAGATTTCGCGGGTCAGCCGGACGCAGGCGCGCATTTCGGCCCAGTCGTCGGGGTGGCTCATATAGTTGAAGCGGATGATGGGTTTGGCGGTCGGATCGGGGGAGGCGAGGCGGACGAAGCCTCGGCTCTTGGAGCGCATCGGGCCGACATGGGCTTGAAAGCCGTGCTCTTTGGCCATGGACTGGCCGTCGTAGGTCACGGCCAGGGGCAGGAAGTGGTACTGAATATCGGGGTAGCGAACGCCGGCCCGGCTCCTGATAAAGCCGCAGCTCTCGAAATGGTTGGTGGCGCCCAGGCCGTCCTTTCGGAGCACCCACCGCAGCCCGATCATGAACTTGGCTAAGGGGCTCATCGCCGAATAGAGGCTGACAGGCTGGGTGCAGCCGTATTGGAAATAGAACTCCAGGTGATCCTGCAGGTTTTCACCGACGCCCGGCCGATCCGCGACCACGTCGAGGCCAAGGCCGGCGAGCTCCGCGGCGGGCCCAACCCCAGATAGTTTAAGCAGTTGCGGCGAGTTGATGGCGCCGCCGGCCAGGATCACTTCGCGCTTGGCCACAACCTCGATCTCGCGATCGCCCTGCCGATAGCGCACGCCGACGGCGCGGCGGCCGTCGAACACGACGCGGGTCACCAGGGCATGGGTGCGCACAGTCAGGTTCGAGCGTCGGCGCGCGGGCTTCAGATAGGCGTTGGCCGCGCTCCAGCGCCGCCCCTCGCCGACCGTCATGTCCATGCGCCCAAAGCCCTCCTGCTGGTAGCCATTGATATCGGCGGTTAGGGGGTAGCCGGCGGCCTGCGCCGATTGCAGCCAGGCGTCGTGCAGGGGATTGGTCAGGGCGCCGTAGCGCGTCTTCAGCGGACCGCCGGCGCCGCGATAGGCGTCCGCGCCTTCGTCGCGATCCTCGGCCTGGCGGAAATAGGGCAGCACGTCCTTATACGCCCAGCCCCGCGCGCCTTCGTCCTGCCACCGGTCGAAGTCCAACGGATTGCCGCGCACATAGACCAGGCCGTTGATCGAGGAGGAGCCGCCCAGAACCTTCCCGCGCGGCGTGTGCAGGCGCCTGCCGCCCAGCGCCGGCTCGGGCTCAGCCTCATAATCCCAGATATAGCGGCGATCGTTCATCGGGATGGACAGGGCTGTCGGCATCTGGATGAAGATCGAGCTGTCGCCGCCGCCGAACTCCAGCAGCAAAACCGTGTTGCGGCCCTCCTCGCTCAACCGGTTGGCTAGGACGCAGCCGGCCGACCCTGCGCCGACGATGATGAAATCGAAGCTATCCTTAGGCGTTCGAGTGCGCGCCATCAGTAGGGCGCCTCGATGTCGTCCAGGGCGACATAGACGCTCTTGAGCTGGGAATAGTGTTCGATCGCGGCGCGGCCGTTCTCGCGCCCCAGGCCCGACTGTTTCACGCCGCCGAACGGCAGTTCGATGGGGGTGACGTTATAATGATTGATCCAGCAGGTTCCGGCCTGAAGCTCCGCGACCGCCCTGTGGGCGCTGGCGAGGTCGCGCGTGAAGACGCCCGCCGCCAGGCCAAACTCCGTGGCGTTGGCGCGGGCGATCACTTCCGCCTCGTCATCGAAGGTCAAGACGGTCATGACCGGGCCGAAGATTTCTTCGCGCACGATGGCCATGTCGTCGGTGCAGCCGTCGAACACGGTGGGCGCAACGAAGAAGCCTTGACTGAGCGCGCCATCGGTCACGCGCCCGCCGCCGACCAGCACGTGCGCGCCCTCAGCCCGACCCCGCTCGATATAACCCAACACCTTTTCCATATGGGCAGCTGAGATCAGCGCCCCGACCTGGGTTTGCGGGTCCATCGGATCGCCGATCCTCATCGCCTGAACGCGCGCGATCAGCTTTCCCAGGAAAGCGTCCTTCACCGCGCGGTGGACGAACACGCGCGTCCCGTTGGAACAGACCTCGCCGGCCGAATAGAAGTTGGCGAGGAGCGCGCCGGAGACGGCGTTATCCAGCTTGGCGTCTTCGAACACGATCAGGGGCGACTTGCCGCCAAGCTCCAGGGTGACCGACTTCAACGTCGCCGCCGCATCGGCCATCACCTTGCGTCCGGTGCCAACCTCGCCCGTCAGGGACACCTTGGCGATAGAGGGGTGGCGGGTGAGCAATTGGCCCGTTGCGGCCAGACCTTGCACCACATTGAACACGCCTTCAGGCAGGCCAGCCTCGATGAAGATTTCCGCCAGGCGCAGCGCCGTCAGCGGAGTCAATTCCGCCGGCTTGAAGATCATGGCGTTGCCGCAGGCCAGCGCCGGGGCCGCTTTCCAGCAGGCGATCTGGAGGGGATAGTTCCAGGCGCCGATGCCGGCTACGACGCCCAGCGGCTCGCGCCGGGTGTATCCAAAAGCGCTTCGGCCAAGGTCCACATGCTCGCCAGAAAGGCTCGCCGCCAGGCCCCCATAGTACTCCAGGCAGTCCGCGCCGGACTGGACATCGACCGCTAGGGTCTCTTGGATCGGCTTGCCGGTATCGCGGGTTTCGAGGGCGGCGAGTTCTGCGTTGGCGGCGCGCAGCAGGTCGGCGGCCCGTTTCAGCACGCGCCCCCGCTCGGTTCCGGTCAAGGCGGCCCAAGCTGGCTGGGCCGCTTGCGCCGCCGCGACCGCCGCCTCCACCGTGTCCCGACCGGCGATCTCCACCTGGCCCAGCGCTTCGCCCGTCGCGGGGTTGATCGTCGTGAACAGCTCGCCCGATCCGGCGACGAATCGGCCGCCGACAAAGCTGCGGTAGAGGGCGTTTTGTTCGCGTTTGGCGTCAATAGGATTAGGCGGTCTCTTTTCCGCCAGCCGGCTATCGACGAAGGCGGCGAGCAGAGCGCGGGCGGATTCGCTGTCCGCCTCCCGCCAGGTCGAAAGCGCCGCCCGCAGCCACACGCCGTCAATCATGGCGGCGATCATGGCCGCGACCCGCTTCGCCTCAGGCCGAGCCAGCAGGGGCGCCAGAGCGTCGCGCAGATTAGACAGCATGCGGCGCTGATAAACCGCCTGAATGCGGCTTAAGCCCGGGGTATGGGGCGACTGACCCCAGAACGCCAGCCACGCCGTGCCCGTGCGCCGGTCGAAGGCCTCGGCGTCCAGGTTGGCGTCGATGATCGCCTGCACCCTGGCGCGAGGACTATCGGCCTGGAGCAGCCGGCTCAAGACGGCGGCGCCGATGCTTGACGTCAGGCTGCGGAAGGCCGCATTCAAGAGGCCGTCCTTGTCGCCGAAATAGTGCGCCACGAGGCCCGGCGACACATCGGCCCGCCCTGCTATCTCAGCCAGGGTGGAGCCGATATAGCCCCGCTCCGCCAGGCTATCGATCGTCATCTCGATCAACTGGCGACGCCGACGCTCCTCGCCCTCCGAGGGGACCGTCGGAGGCGTTGTCGGGGGTTTGCGGACCTTGGACGACGGCGCCATGCCTGCGCGACCTCAAGCGATTGAATGGTTGTTCAATTAAGCTGAGTTAAAGGCTGGCAAGCCGGTGCAGGTCAATGGCGTACCGCGCCGGCGGGACGGATTTCTCCGCTGGCGCTCTGCATCCTGGCATTCCGATCGTCAGCGTCGGCAGCGTCCACACGCGCCTGCCACACGCGCCTGGGCATGTAGCTTTGCGCCGAATTTCCACGGCCTAGTTGCACAACCAGACGGCTTGGCCGTCGAACGCCGAAAGTGATTGTTGGTTTCGGTTCGATGGAAGGCGCGGTCTATTCCAGGTCTGGTCGCTCCGTATCTTGCGCCGGAATTTCCAGCGTGACGACCTACACCTTTATGCGGTAGCGTCAGGTGATCTAATACAGTTTGGGGGGATGATATGAGCGCGAGCGACCTTTCCAGTATCAAAACTGCCGACATCATTAGCCGAGTCAAAGGTATACTGCTCAGTCCGCGGATCGAGTGGGAAAAGATTGAGGCCGAGCCCGCGACCGTCCGCGGTATTTTCACAGGCTATGTCATCGTGCTGGCGGCGATCGGACCCGTCGCCCATTTGATCGGCGGCCTGATTTTCGGCTATGGCGGCTTTGGGTTCTCCTACCACCCATCGGTCATCGGCTCGCTCGCCACCGCCATCGTCGGCTATGGGCTCGGCTTGGTCATGGTCTATCTCTTCGCCTTCGTAATCAACGCCTTGGCGCCCAACTTCGGCGGCCAGAAGAACTTCACCCAGGCCTTCAAGGTCGCCGCCTACTCGGCGACAGCAGCTTGGGTCTCCGGCATCTTCGGTCTGATCCCAGCGCTCGGCATTCTGGGGATCGTCGGACTCTACAGCCTCTATCTGTTCTATCTTGGTCTGCCGCGTCTGATGAAAGCGCCCGCGACCCAGGCCCTGCCGTATACTCTTGTGGTCGTCGCCGTGATGATTGTCCTGGGCTTGGTCGTCGGCGTGATTTCGATGGCCGTGCAGGCGCCCTTCCATTTGGCCGGCGCCCTGACGACGCCGGGGGGCGTATCGGCCAGTCTGTTCACCCCGCCGGGGGGCGGATCGGTGACCGTGAACACGCCGGGCGGCGGTTCGGTCAATGTCTCTCAGCTGAGCGCGGCGGCGACTCAAGCTGCGGCCCAAATACAGGCTGCTCAGGGCGCGGCGACACAGGGTGGAACGGCCGGCGCCGTGAAGGCCGTACCGCCTGACGTGCTCAAGGCCCTGCTGCCCGACACTCTGGCGGGCCTCAGCCGGACGGATATGGAGGCCAGCTCCGGCGGCGTCGCCGGTTTGAACGCCGCCACGGCGTCGGCCAAATACGCCAATGGCGACGCCAATATACAGTTATCGGTCTCGGACATGGGCGCCATGGGGGCCTTGGCCGGCATCGTCGGCGCCGCCAATGTGCAGACCGATCACGAGACGGCGACCGGCTATCAAAAATCCGGCCAGGTCAACGGCCGCCTGACCACAGAGGAATACGATCGTGAGAGCAAAACCGGCAAGTTTGGGGTAGTGATCGCCTCGCGGTTCATGGTCGAGGCTGACGGCCAAAATGTCAGCATTGACGCGCTGAAGGCTGCGGTCTCCGGCGTCCGTCTCGACCAGTTGGAACGCCTGGCCCATTCCGGCTGAGCCCGACATGACCGTCGCGATCTGACTCGACGGCCCACGTCGGGCGACGTGGGCCGATCTTAAGGTTGCTAATTGCGCGCCTTATCGACGAGCTTGTTCTTGCCGATCCAGGGCATCATGGCGCGCAGGCGTGCGCCGACCTTCTCGATCTCATGGTCGGCCAGGCGAGCGCGGCGGGCCTTCATCGAGGCTTGGCCGGCGGCGTTCTCCAGCATGAAGTCGCGGACGAAGCGGCCTTCCTGGATGTCGGTCAGCACCCGCTTCATCTCCGCCTTGGTTTCGGCCGTCACCAGGCGCGGGCCGGTGACGTATTCGCCGTATTCCGCCGTGTTGGAGATCGAGTAGTTCATATTGGCGATGCCGCCCTCGTAGATCAGGTCCACGATCAGCTTCACCTCGTGCAGGCATTCGAAATAGGCCAT
>Ga0116226_10003104_pt1 | contig 14626 bp, 14 predicted proteins | sample S1TSphfallax_FD_89692 | JGI IMG/M metagenome (GOLD analysis project Ga0116226, IMG submission 89692) | Host-associated microbial communities from peat moss isolated from Minnesota, USA - S1T2_Fa - Sphagnum fallax MG | ecosystem: Host-associated > Plants > Peat moss > Unclassified | place: USA...
TAAGGTGCATCTGCTTCGCAGATGCACCTTTTCTTTTTTCTTCCTTCCGCTTTAGTAAAAAATAGAAGGTGAAAGTATATTAGTATTAGCTTAGGTATTCGGTTAAAATAGAAAATGTATTAATTTTTAACGATATTTCCATTTTTAATTTCTTCGTCTAGTCGTTGTCTGCTGATAAACGCTTCTACTTTTCCTCCAGCATTTCGGATGATATAATAACCATTATCAGATGTAGCAGCAGGTTCTATCATTTTTTGTCCTACAGATACTTTCCAATTTTCTTCGGTACTGACCATAAAGGTTTGATCTGGATACAAATGCTTTGCAACGGTGTTGATAGCCTTTCTTAATGTCTCATCATTGATTCTGGGTAATTCAATAGGATTTTTAACTTCATAAGCCATGCTTTTAGCTCCTTGTGCGGTATTAAGGAAAGATTTTCATCAATAAAAGTATGATACCATATCATAAACTTGGAGTTCAAAATTAAAATGCGATTTCATTTTAATATCTGTGTATGGGCGTAACCTGCTTAGCAGGTCGGGCTATCGTGAAGGCATGGAGCCTCTGATAGAAGAATCTCCACCCTGCGGGCTTCTATCCCTTACGCCTTCGTAACCTTACGGGTTACTACGCACTTCGTTTGCAGGTGAAATAGCGTGCGGCTTATACCACACATAGACCACTATTGATTTCCTAAGGGGCCGCCTGCCCCTGGCGTGCGCAAGGGCGCACCCTAAAGGATTTTGGCTCCCCCTTCTTTTTTTGCTTCTTGTTTGGACAGGTATGAAACCTGGTAGAATAATGTTCATACCTATCCTTTTGTTATTTGATCAAAAAAAAGCGGTACCCCCAAAATTCCTGCAAGCAGGAATGCTAACCCTTGCACTTGCCTCCCCGCACTTCGCCAGTGGGTCAGAAGTGCAGACGCGCTGCACTTCATTATTAATTTACAGGCAAGGGGAAATTATGAAAATGTCACACAACCAAACAAAATACACCAATTTAGGCTTGCGTTGGATATTTATGCTTATTGCTGTGGTTATCTACACCGTCTCTACTTGCATTGAAATAGAGCATAAAGTGGAAGCATCAGGGTTAAAAGATAGCGTAATAATGGCGGATAGAAAATAATTTATTTGCCAAAATACATGTTTCAACATGGATGGTGGGTAATATCGTGTATAGTTCTTTATCAGATTTATACACGATACCAACTTTCATAAGAAATATTATACGATAATTAAGTCATTGTGAATAATAAAAACATGCTTTTTTATAATAATCACCTAAAATACTACCAAAGATCACATATAAATACTATATTGCGTCTACTACCCTCTTTGCGGATTTTCCGAAATACTTCGGATTACCAAAAGGAGTTTTATATGAACAATCCCACCGCTCCAAAATCGGATAGTGATTCCAAACCTAAAGCCACAGAGAATTTGAAATCACTTCCCCTGCCAGAACTGGCAAAAAAACTGGGTTCATCCATAGATGGAATCACGGAAGCTGAAGCAGAAAAACGGCTACAGCAATATGGTGCAAACGAACTGGAAGAAAAGAAAACCAATGAATTTCTGAAATTCCTTACCTATTTCTGGGGGCCTATTCCGTGGATGATTGAAGCGGCGGTGATTCTTTCAGCAGTAGCGGGGCATTGGCCAGACTTCGGCATTATTCTCGTATTACTTGTTTCCAATGCCGTGGTGGGATTCTGGGAAGAACATCAGGCAGGTAACGCTATTGCAGCACTCAAAGCCAAACTGGCAATCAAAGCTACGGTAAAACGGGGTGGCAAGTGGATCACTCAGCCTGCACGCAACTTGGTGCCAGGTGATGTGATACGCGTGCGACTGGGGGATATTGTCCCTGCGGATGCACGCCTGCTAAATGGTGACTCGGTAGAGGTCGATCAGTCCGCACTGACGGGAGAGTCACTGCCCGTTACCTGCAACTCGGGCGATGCGATATTTTCGGGATCGATTATTCGCCAGGGCGAGATTGATGCGATGGTCTATGGCACGGGAATCCATACCTATTTTGGTAAAACTGCCAAGCTGGTAGAAGAAGCCAATACCGTAAGCCATTTTCAAAAAGCGGTACTCAAAATCGGCAATTACCTTATCATGCTGGCGGGAGTGCTGGTGGCATTGATTATTGCCGTTGCAATCTATCGTGGTGATCCGCTCCTGACTACCTTGCAATTTGCTCTGGTGTTGACGGTGGCTGCGATTCCTGTGGCCATGCCTACGGTATTGTCGGTGACAATGGCGGTGGGTGCAAGGATTCTGGCTACAAAACAGGCGATTGTAACAAGGTTATCCGCCATTGAGGAACTGGCAGGGGTGGATATATTATGTGCAGACAAAACGGGTACGTTGACGCAAAATAAACTGACGCTGGGCGATCCCTTCACTATCAATAGCATTTCTACCTCTGAAATTATCGTCGCTGCTGCTCTGGCATCGCGTGCAGAAGATAAGGATACGATTGATCTGGCGGTGCTGGCAGGCATAAAAGATGACAAACTGTTGGCAGACTATACAACAGTCCATTTCCTGCCTTTTGATCCTGTCCATAAACGCACGGAAGCAAGCATTAAAGGGGCGGATGGCAAGACGTTTAAGGTGACTAAAGGTGCGCCACAGGTGATTTTAGCACTCTCGGCGAATGCGGGTGCGATAAAAGAAGCGGTTGAAAAGGCAGTTAATGAATTTGCAGTGCGTGGTTTTCGCTCCCTTGGTGTCGCTCGTGCTGAGGGTGACGGAAACTGGCAGTTTCTGGGGGTATTACCGCTTTTTGATCCGCCACGCATAGATGCCAAAGAAACGATTGATAATGCTCGTAAAATGGGCGTAAAAATCAGGATGGTAACGGGTGATGCGATTGCAATCGCTAAAGAAACCGCTAAAAAGCTGGGAATGGGCATTAATATTCTGGATGCGAGTGGTTTTGATGACAAGAAGGCAGGGTTGACTGAGTCCATAGAAAAAGCGGACGGCTTTGCTCAGGTATTTCCCGAACATAAATTCCACATTATAGACGTGCTGCAAAAAGCGGGGCATATTGTGGGGATGACGGGGGATGGGGTCAATGATGCTCCCGCACTGAAAAAGGCAGATTGCGGGATTGCCGTATCAGGTGCAACCGATGCTGCCCGTGCCGCCGCAGCCATTGTGCTGATGACACCTGGTCTTTCGGTGATTATTGATGCGATTAAGGAAAGCCGCAAGATTTTCCAGAGAATGAACAGCTATGCCATCTACCGTATTGCCGAAACCCTGCGTGTGCTGCTGTTTATGACATTGGCAATTCTGGTATTTAATTTCTATCCACTCACGGCAGTGATGATCGTGATGCTGGCATTGCTCAATGATGGAGCGATTTTATCTATCGCCTACGACAACGTGCATTACAAGGACGCTCCCGAGGCGTGGAACATGCCTCTGGTACTGGGAATCTCCACGGTGCTGGGTATTATTGGCGTAGTGGCGGCATTTGGGTTATTTTATTTAGGTGAACGTGTGTTTCATCTGGATCGCCCGCATATTCAAACCCTGATGTATTTGAAACTCTCCGTAGCAGGGCATCTGACGATTTTCCTGACGCGTACACGGGGTCATTTCTGGTCAATACGTCCCGCACGGATTCTGTGGATTGCCGTATTTGGCACGCAGATAATAGCAACACTTATCGCCGTATATGGATTATTCATGACACCACTGGGCTGGGGTTGGGCAGCGTTCGTGTGGGGTTATGCCCTCTGCTGGTTTATCATCAATGATTTCATAAAATTGCTTGCCTATCGGATTTTCGATCCTGTCATAAGGATAAGCAAATGAAAATACACTCCAAAGATTTTCGTGTAGACGAAAATGATAAAGTCAATCTCAAGCAATGGCGGACGTTAGTTGAGCCTGTGTACACATCAGAGAAACACTATAAAAAATTGCTGAAACAACATGTGGAAAAGCTGAGTTCGCTACAGCAACTGCATTATGCTTCCAACCGCTACGCCCTGCTGCTGATTTTTCAGGCGATGGATTCAGCGGGCAAAGACGGTGTGATTAAGCATGTGATGTCGGGAGTCAATCCGCAGGGTTGTCAGGTATTCAGCTTCAAACACCCGTCCCCAACGGAATTGGAGCATGATTTTCTCTGGCGTACCACGCGTGATCTGCCAGAACGGGGGAAAATTGGCATTTTCAACCGTTCTTATTATGAAGAAGTGCTGATCGTGCGTGTGCATCATACTATTTTGCAAAGTGAAGGGTTGCCAGACGCATCGCATGACAAGCAGGTCTGGCATAATCGCTATCGCTCCATCAATGATCTGGAGCAGCATCTTTATGCCAATGGAACGCATATTATTAAATTTTTTCTCCATCTTTCAAAAGACGAACAACGCAAGCGTTTTTTAGAACGCATAGATGACGTGGAAAAAAACTGGAAGTTCAGTCAGGCAGATATACATGAGCGGGAATATTGGGATAGGTATATGCAGGTCTATGAGGCGTGCCTGAGTAACACCAGTACCCATAACGCACCCTGGTATATAGTCCCTGCGGATGATAAGAAAAATGCCCGCCTCATCGTTTCACGCATCATTCTGGATGCACTGGGCAGGCTGAAAATGGCGTATCCCAAAACAACTCCCGAACATCAGAAGGAATTGGAATTAATCCGTAGCCAGCTAACCACCTAACTTTATATTCTGATAGGCTGTTACGCATAGTTTTCTTATTCAGAATAGTAGATTAAATAATCATCTGAAATTCAGATGTAACAAGCAATGGAGGAGGATATATGAAAACGTCGCTTAACTTTTTAATGATAGCACTTTTGAGTAGCACACTCATGGCTGCACCCGTAATCGCTGCACCTGATACCAGTCAGACAGAAGCTGCTGGGCAACCTTTTAATCACCCAACCGATGACGGTTCTTATACCAAAGATATGCGGGATGATGAGATGCTGGCAAAATCCAAACCTGCGGAAAACGGAGCCGTGAGCTATGTTTCGGGTGGCGTTGCGGTAAGCGGGATGCGGGCAATAGATGCAGAAGAGCATAATTATAATCTCAAAATGCTATTCGTTGCAGCACAAAATGGCGAATATCTCGCTGATGTCAATGTTATGATCACCGATAGCAAGGGTAACAGCATACTGGATACCACAACGAAAGGCCCTGTGCTGCTGGTGAAAATGCCAAATGGAGAGTACACGGTGACTACGAAAACGCAGAGCGGAAAAACACTTGCTCGCAAAATTAAAGTGGGTGACGACTATCTCGCTTCTTATGTGCTGCGTTATCCCGCTGCACAATAATAATCAACCATTTATTTTAAGGAATATTTTATGAGAATCGCAAAAACATTAGTGATGACAACTATTTTGACCAGTGGGCTTTTGATGGTATCCCCTGCTATGGCAGCGGATGTAACAACGAATGACGCAACGATGGCTGCTCCTGCACAACCACAGGCACAATCACAGGCACAACCGCAACCACAGGCACAGGCACAATCCACCGATCAGCAATTACAGGCGACATCATCCGAAATAATGGGTGATATTAATATTGCCAGTATTGCCTTGATGTTTGGCATGAATGATGATGCACTTAATCATATTACCGCTGCTCGTAAAGCCATCAGCACGTTTAATGGACAGATGGGATCGTATAACTCAACCAACCCGATGACTGCGGGCAAATTAAGCTACAAAACGGCTCAGGGTACTCAGGATTACTGGATTCCCGTGATGGAGGATCGCTTCTCTGTACGTTCGATAGGGGGTGATCATCTGGCTTCCAAAAATCCTGACATTGATGTTAAGGACGCACAGATTGTCCATTATCAAATGGTATTGGATACCAAAGTAACCGACGAACAGCTTGCCAAAGCACAAACGGCAATCAGTGCAAAGCAATATGATGTGGCAATGACGGCGTTGCAGAATATCAACAAAGCGACTATTGCGGAAACCGTGGTGGAGAACAGACCCCTGGAAGCCGTGCGTGATAATCTGATTCTGTCAAAAGAATTGTTAAACGATAAGGATTACCGTGGTGCATCTTTTGCTCTCAGACATGCGAATATGGAGTTGGCACTGTATGAGAAAACCAATCCCAATAATAAAGATTCTGCCCAGATTAAGGATATGCAGAAAAAAATATATAGCTTGCAAGCCTCCATTGATAAAAAAGATCCGTCTGCTTTAAAAACAGCCGAAACCAAAATCAATGAGTGGATTAAAGACGTAAAAGCAAAAATATAGCTTGCCTAGACTATAATACCTAACAAAGGAGACTGAAAATGACAAATAATACAAATGGTTCCGTGGTTGCTATTTATGATAGTCACGATAAAGCGGAAGCTGCGGTTAAAAAACTTGCAGATGGCAACATCCCTATGAAAGAAATCAGTATCATTGGTAAAGGCTATCATATGGATGAGAAGGTGGTTGGCTTCTATAATACGGGTGATCGTATGAAGTTCTGGGGTAAATATGGTGCATTCTGGGGTGGTATGTGGGGTATTCTGATGGGAGGACTCTTTGTAACCGTTCCTGTTATTGGATCAGTCGTGGTGCTGGGTGGTTTTGCTGCGATGGTGCTGTCGGGTATTGAGGGAGCGGTGGTTGTGGGGGGCTTAAGTGCATTGGGTGCAGCACTTTTCAGTATCGGCGTACCTAAAGATACCGTCTTGCAATATGAAAATGCCCTGAAGGCAGATGGTTTTCTGATTCTGGTGCAAGGCACGGCAGAAGAAGTAGACCACGCACGCGACATACTTCAAACCATTAATCCCAAACATATTGAGATACATGTGGGACGAAAGCTGAAAGCGGCTTGATAAATTCAATAAAAACTATCCACACGTCGTCATATATGACGGCGTGTGGATAATATAAAGGAAACTGCAATGAAACATACACAAGCCTGCGTTCCAGAAATCATGGAACATTTAAATCCCGTAACGGAACAATTTGGGGCAGTTTCTCATAATGCCGACCAGATGCAAATACCCGATACTATCAGCGATATTCCACGTTTCCTTTATCATCTTTTGACGGATGCAGAGCAGGAAATATGCGATAAAGCAACCGATTAAGGAGACAGCTAATGACAGGCATTTTGACAGGAAAAAAAGGATTAATAGTTGGCATTGCCAACGAACATTCCATTGCGTGGGGCTGTGCAAAAGCCTTCCATGAAGCAGGAGCGGAGCTGGCAATTACCTATCACAACGGCAAGGCATTGCCTTTTGTAGAGCCACTGGCAAAACAGTTAGAAGCATCTATTTTATTGCCTCTGGATGTGCGTGATGATGCCGGGATCGAAAGTCTGTTTCATGCTATACAAACAGAGTGGGGAAAGCTGGATTTCCTGCTCCATGCCATTGCCTTTGCTCCAAAACAGGATTTGCAGGGACGTTTTGTCGATGTTTCGCGGGCAGGATTTCTGGAGGCAATGGATATTTCCTGCTATTCATTCATTCGCCTTGCCCATCTGGCAGAGCGATTGATGAGCGAGGGTGGATGTCTGCTTACCACTACCTATTATGGCGGTGAAGCAGTTATTCCGCATTATGGCGTAATGGGGCCTGTGAAATCAGCTTTGGAAGGATCGGTCAAATATCTGGCAGCGGAATTGGGAGCAAAAAATATCCGTGTCAATGCACTATCACCTGGCCCTATTGCTACGCGTGCAGCGGGAGGCATTGCGGATTTTGACAAACTTCTGGAACTGGCACACAAGAAATCCCCTGAGCATGAAAATATCTCTACCGACTGTGTGGGAGCTTACGCCCGTTTTCTGGTGAGTGATGAAGCACGTCTGGTAACAGGCAGCATCGCTTATATTGATGCGGGCTATAATATTATGGGGGATTGATGCGATGGATGATTTTCTGGAAAACATCACTTACGCCGAGCTTGCCGTGGGTCGTCAGGCGACGCTAACCCGTACCCTCACGCAAGATGACATTACGCTGTTTGCCGTCATGTCTGGCGATGTCAATCCCGCCCATATGGACGCTGAATATGCCAAAAGTGATAGGTTTCACGGCGTTATCGGGCAGGGAATCTGGACGGCATCGCTGATTTCCGCACTGCTTGGCACGGTGATGCCAGGTGTGGGTACGATTTATCTGGAGCAGGATATAAAATTTAAGAAGCCTGTGCGTATTGGGGATGTCATTACCGTTACTGCTACGGTGCATGATAAACGTGATGACAAACTCATTGTGAAACTGGATTGTAAAGCCGTCAATCAGCGGGGTGAAATTGTGGCGGACGGGCTGGCGACAGTGATTGCCCCCAAGGATAAAGTCCGTGTGGCACGAGCCATTTTACCGCATATTGTCATTCCCAATCCCGATCATTTTCACACTATTATCGCATCGTGTAAAGAGTGTTCACCTCTGCGTACGGCTATAGTCCATCCCGTAACAGCAGATATAGTACAGGCAGTAGAAGAAGCGGTAAAAGCAGGCTTTATACTTCCTGTTCTGGTAGGCAATAGCGAAAAAATCCATGCAGCAGCCAAAAAGGCAGACATTGATATAACGCCTTGGGAAATAGTGGATAGCAAACATAGTCACGCTGCTGCCAGCAAGGCGGTAGAACTCGCAGCGACAGGCAAGGTTGCAGCGATTATGAAAGGTTCCCTGCATACGGACGAATTGATGGCAGCGATTGTACCGCAAAGCTCTGGCTTGCGTACGGAATATCGTATCAGTCATGCCTATATCATCAATACTCCTTCTTATCATAAACCCCTGATTATTACGGATGCGGCTATCAATATCGCACCTGATGCTGCAACGAAAGCGGATATTTGCCAGAATGCCATTACTCTGTGGCATATTTTATACGGTGATGAGGTGATGCCAAAAGTTGCTATCCTTGCTGCTACGGAAGAAGTCAATCCCAGGATGCAGGCAACCACGGATGCCGCTATTGTGTGTAAAATGGCGGATCGGGGGCAGATTACGGGTGCTATTCTGGATGGCCCACTGGCATTTGATAATGCGATTAGCAAACAGGCAGCGGAAGAAAAAGGGATTCACTCGCTGGTTGCAGGGGATGCCGATATTCTGCTTGTACCCGAAATAGAAACAGGCAATGTTCTGGTGAAGCAATTAACCTTTCTGGGGGGTGCAGATGCAGCGGGGATTGTGTTAGGTGCAAGCGTTCCCATCATACTCACCAGCCGTGCGGATTCCTTGCGTACCCGATTATTGTCCTGTGCTTTGGCGGTGAAAATCGCTGGGGCTGGAAAAGAAAGCAAAACAACATGACTGCATCTGAAAGCGGGACGATTCTGGCGATTAACACGGGTTCTTCCAGTGTGAAATTTCAACTCTTTGCCTATAATGCGGAGCTTGCCTTGCTGGCAGGCGGTATGGTTGAGGATATAGGCGATAAACCCTCCTTCTCAGTCACTTGCGAGCATGAATCCGAACAAGAACACAAGATGCTGCCTGTGGATTTTACCTTTGAAAATGCCCTGCATCTTATTCTGGAGTGGGTTACAAAATCTAGTCAGATTAGCATTATTGCTCACCGTATTGTGCATGGAGGTGATGCGTTTAAGGAGTCGGTTATCGTAACTCCTGCGGTCGTACAAAAATTAAAAAGTTACATTCCTTTTGCTCCCTATCATCAGCCTCATAATCTGGCAGGCATAGCGATTGTCAGCAAACTTAATCCCCATATTCCGCAAATTGCCTGTTTTGATACGGCATTTCATACAGGTCGCAATCCTTTATTTACGGAGTATGCCCTGCCAAAGCACATCAGGGATAAAGGCATTCGTCGCTATGGTTTTCACGGACTCTCTTATGAGTGGATTATCCATTCGCTACGCCAGAGTGATCCTACGTTCGCAGAGGGACGCATTATCGCTGCCCATCTGGGAAATGGTGCGAGTGTCTGCGGGATGTATCAGGGCAAAAGTGTAGATACGTCTATGGGCTTGACGGCACTGGAAGGACTGCCCATGGGAACACGCTGCGGTACGCTGGACGCTGGTGCAGTCCTGTATATGATGCGTGAGTTGGCGATGGCAGGAGAGGAAGTGGAAAACCTCCTTTATAATCAATCAGGGATTTTGGGATTGTCTGGTACTACCAATAATGTCGAAACGCTACAGCATAGCACTCAGGCAGAGGCACAATTCGCACTGGACTATTTCAGCCTGAGAGTGGCACAATTCATAGCAGAAATGGCAGTTGCCCTTGGAGGCGTGGACGCTGTGGTTTTTACGGGTGGTATTGGGGAACATTCCGCTTTTGTGCGTGATAAGGTCTTAAGCCGCATTTCCTTTTTGAAACCGTATCAGGTGCGTGTGATTCCTGCCAATGAAGAACGAATTATGGCTATCCATGCAGCCAGGTGCCTTGAAACACATAAATTAGGAGCGAATCATGGCTAAAGCATTACCTATTATCACGCCTCCCGTGGTGGATTCTCCCATAGAAGAACCTGCACTTGATCACACATTGCACACCGCCGTTGCAAAATATACGGGTAATCTCTCACCTGCTTCGTTAAGTCTTGCTCATCATGACTGGGCAGTGCATCTCGCTTTTTCGCCTGATAAGCAGCTTGCCTTGCAAAAAAGCCTGCTGCAAAAAATAACAACTTTTAGTCAATATAGCGTACATGCGGCATCAGGGAAAAACAAAGAACCTTTGATAGTGCCTTCTCCTGCGGATAGACGTTTTACCAGTGAGGGCTGGCAGCGTTACCCGTTTAATGTCTTTTATCAGGGATTCCTGCTGTATGAAGCATGGTGGAAGGAAGCCACCACCACTATACGCGGTGCATCACCGCATCATCTGGATGTGGTGTCTTTTACTGCACGGCAATGGGTGGATGCGTTCGCTCCTTCCAATTATTTACTGACTAACCCCGACGCAGTGACAACCACCCGAAACGAAGGCGGTGCGAATCTGGCACGGGGTTATCGCAACTGGCTGGACGATCAGATGCGTAAGGCAAAAAATGAACCACCAGCGGGAACCGAAAACTTTAAAGTCGGCAAAAATGTTGCCGTCACCAAAGGAAAAGTCATTTTTCGCAACCAGTTGATTGAGCTGATACAATATGAACCTACCACCAAAGAAGTCTATACGGAACCCCTGCTTATTGTACCTGCATGGATTATGAAATATTACATCCTTGATCTTTCACCTGCAAATTCAATGGTGAAATATCTGGTGGATAAAGGACATACCGTATTCATGATTTCGTGGAAAAACCCTGATGTTTCCGACCGTGATATAGGGATGGAAGATTATGTCCATCTGGGATTGGAAGCAGCATTAAACGCCGTCAAAGCCATCACAGGACAAGCCGTTCATGCCGTGGGTTATTGCATTGGCGGAACACTGCTTTCCATTATGGCAGCCTCACTTGCCCGCAAAAAGGATGATTCCCTCAAAACCATGACGCTATTTGCCACGCAGACGGATTTTCAGGATGCGGGCGAGCTTTTGCTCTTTATTGATGATAGCCAGCTTGCGTTTTTAGATGATGTGATGTGGAGTCAGGGCTATCTGGATAAAACACAGATGGCAGGGGCATTTGATCTGCTCAGCTCCAATGCGTTGATCTGGTCGCATGTTGCCAATGACTATCTGCAAGGTAATCGCCGTGCTATGAACGATCTCATGGCATGGGACGCAGATGCTACGCGGATGCCTTACCGTATGCACAGTGAATATCTGCACCATTTGTTTCTCAAAAACGACCTGGCGGAAGGGCGTTATGAGGTGAACGGCTCGCCTGTAGCACTGGAGGATATAGCAATGCCGATATTTTGTGTGGGAACCGTGCGTGATCAGGTGGCTCCGTGGAAGTCGGTTTATAAGATTCACCTGCTTACCCGTAGCGAAATTACCTTCGTGCTAACCAGTGGCGGGCATAATGCAGGTATTGTCAGCGAACCAGGACATAAGGGAAGAACCTACCAAATCGCCAAAACTGCCAAGGATGGACGTTATATTCCACCTGGAAAATGGCAGCATCAAACCCCAATGCAGGAAGGATCGTGGTGGGAAGCATGGCAGAAGTGGCTTGCAGCACATTCTGAAGGTAAAATACCCGCTTTGGTTGTGGGAGATGCTAAAGACTATCCCGCTTTGGCAGATGCACCTGGGAACTATGTATTTGTGAAGTGATCTGCTGCATTTTTTAATGAAAGTGGTGCTACCCTCAAACGACCCGAATTATTCAGGTTGTTGGATATTGCACAGCAAGGCGATATTTTATTGATTGAGCAGGTGGATAGGATCAGCCGTCTCAATACCGAAGATTGGCAAAAGCTGAAATCACTGATAACGGGAAAAGGCATCGTTATTGCCATCAAAAAGGAAATCGCTGCATACACAACTTAATCTAAAAACCCTGATTCCTGCACTTTTCCATAAACTACCCCTTGCCTTCCTCCAAATTTCAACTATTTTCAATTCTAATACTCTACAGGGGACATAATATCGTGAGTAACGACGAAATCATGACGATTAAGGAATTGGCGGAATACCTCAAGATTGCTGAGAAAACTGCCTATCGTTTTGTGTCTGAGGGCAAAATACCGGGATTCAAGGTAGGCAGTGCCAGGCGTTTCCGCAAAGCAGAAATTGACCGCTGGATTGAGCAGCAGGAGTCTGGCAGCCAGAAACACGAGGGAGCGGTGCTTTGAACCCGGTAGAAATTGAACAAGCCATATCAGCATTAGCCGAGCAGCCGTTTGATGTCGCTACTTTCCCTTATGCGTTTCTGGAAGCATTCGGGAATAAGGCGACAACCATTCAACGCCTGAAAAGTGGCAATACCAATAAATCGGATATTGAAGGCGGAGTACTGCAATATAACAATATTCATATTGCGGTATGTGCTACGGGTGAAGTCCATAACAGCCTAGAAAAACTTAGGAAAAGCCCTGCCACTGAGAAACAAAAAGCAAAATTCATTCTTGCAACTGACGGTGAGGATTTCCAAGCCGAAGATATAACGAGTGGTGAAACGGTTGCCTGCGAATATAAAGACTTCCCCAACCATTTTGGCTTTTTTCTTGCCCTGGCTGGCATCACCACGGTGAAGCAAATTAAGGAAAATGCGTTTGATATTCGTGCAACCAGTCGCTTAAACCGTCTTTATGTGGAACTCTTAAAAGATAATCTTGAGTGGGGAACGGCAGATCGTCGCCATGATATGAATCATTTTATGGCTAGGCTCATTTTCTGCTTCTTTGCAGAAGATACGAGCATTTTTCATAGCAACAAGTTATTCACTAAAACGATAGAGCAGATGAGTGCGAAGGATTCCGCTAATACGCATGAAGTCATCAGCGAAATTTTCCGTGCCATGAATGTAAAAATTGCAGATAGGAATACTGCCAATTTACCCCGTTGGGCAAACGCCTTCCCTTACGCCAATGGCGGGCTTTTTTCAGGTAGCACGGAAGCTCCTGTATTCAGTAAAATTGCCCGTTCTTATTTGTCTCATGTCGGGAATCTGGACTGGAAGAAAATCAATCCTGATATTTTCGGCTCCATGATTCAGGCAGTGGCGGACGATGAAGAGCGTAGCACCTTGGGGATGCACTATACCAGTCGCCCGAATATTCTGAAAGTGCTGAACCCGTTATTTCTGGATGATTTGCGGGCTAAACTGCAAGAAGCAGGGGATAATCCGCGTATGTTACTGAACTTACGCAACCGCATGAAGAAAATCCGGGTGTTTGACCCGGCGTGCGGTTCAGGTAATTTTCTGGTGATTGCCTATAATGAAATGCGAATGATTGAAGCAGAAATTAACAAAAGACGGGGAGAACTGGAACAAAAAAGCGAAATACCGCTTACCAATTTTCGTGGTATTGAGTTACGCAGTTTCCCTGCCGAGATTGCACGGCTTGCCCTGATCATCGCAGAATATCAGTGTGATGTATTATATCGGGGAGAAAAACTGGCACTTGCTGAATTTCTGCCACTGGACGCACAAAACTGGATTACCTGTGGTAATGCTTTGAGACTGGATTGGTTGGGTTTGATGGGAGTGCATTCAGGAAAAAATAGCAAAAATGTAAAAATCTTTGCTGATGATCTTTTTGGTGCACCTCTTGACCAGGCACAGATTGATTTTGAAAACTCGGGCGGTGAGACCTATATTTGTGGTAATCCGCCGTATGTGGGTTCTACATGGCAATCAACAGAGCAAAAAGAAGATTTGAAAAGCATTTTTGATCATCGTACAAAAAACTGGAAATCGCTTGATTATGTGGCAGGCTGGTTCATGAAAGCGGCGGACTATGGCACGCATACCAATGCGGTGACGGCGTTTGTATCCACCAATTCTATTTGTCAGGGTGTTCTTAATTGAAGGAAGTACCTACATCTATTGGCCAATTGAGGGCTTTGCAAGAGTTTAATTTATCGTGATTTTCTATGTTGAGGGATCTACCTACATCTATTAGCCAATGGATGGCTTTGCAAAAGTTGAATTTTTCATGGTGTTCTAAATCGAAAGAACTACCTACATCTAAGGTTGTACAACTTGATTATGTGTATCTAATCAAATGAACCATTATAATCAAGTGGATTAATCAATA
>Ga0116226_10003105_pt1 | contig 14625 bp, 21 predicted proteins | sample S1TSphfallax_FD_89692 | JGI IMG/M metagenome (GOLD analysis project Ga0116226, IMG submission 89692) | Host-associated microbial communities from peat moss isolated from Minnesota, USA - S1T2_Fa - Sphagnum fallax MG | ecosystem: Host-associated > Plants > Peat moss > Unclassified | place: USA...
GCAGCGTCAGGGTCAGCGCGGCCAGCGCGGCGGGGATGCCGGCGCTGTCGGGCTGGCCCAGGGTCAGCGCGCCGGAGCCGGCCTTGACCAGCAGCGAATCGCCATGCCCGTGGTAGCAGCCCTCGAACTTGATGATCTTGTCCCGCCGCGTGAAGCCGCGCGCCAGCCGCACCGCGGTCATCGTCGCCTCGGTGCCGCTATTGGTCATGCGCACCTTCTGCACCGACGGCACCCACTGGCAGATCTTGCGCGCGAGATCGACCTCCAGCGGGTTCGGGATGCCGAAGCTCGTGCCCTGTTCCGCCGCTCTCTTGATGGCGGCGATCACCTCCGGCCGCGCGTGGCCGAGGATCGATGGGCCCCAGGTGCAGACGTAGTCGATGTAGGCGTTGCTGTCGACGTCCTCGACCCGCGCGCCGTAGGCACGGTGGGCGAAAAAGGGCGAGCCGCCCACGGCGCGGAACGCGCGCACGGGGGAATTGACGCCGCCGGGAATGTAGCGCAGCGCCTCCGCGAAAAGTTCCTGCGAAAAAGTCTGGGTCATCGTAGCAAGATAGCGTCGCGCGCCGGATGGGCAACGCTGGGCCCGCTCTAAAGATGGCCGGTGGCAGACGTTGAGTGCAAACCCCAATCGGCGGGAAGCAGATAGCTGAAATGGGTGCGGGCCAGGAGAATCTCGTTCACGTCCAGGGTGGTGACGTTGCCGACGAGCCAGGCCTTGGCTTTGGCCCTCGCTTCCGTGCGGGTATAGCCGGAAGCTTCTTCGACTTCTCGAATCAGATTTTTGATAACATGGGAGGGCGGCCCGCCCTTGGGGGCTCCGGGATCAATCCCGAACTTTTGCAGAAATAGCGAGATCAGGAAAACGAGGATGATGGCAACCGTCATGGATGTCGAGAAATCCGCCGGCGGCGAATCAGGGGCCGCGTGACTTGTCACCACGGATGGAGGCGTGGTTGGTCGGGGCGCGGACCGTGGAGGGGTGCTTGCAGCCGAGGGAGCGTCCGGAAGGCCCGGAGCGCCGCCGATGACTTGTCCCGGCGCCTGCCAGGTGAGGGCAGCGGTAACCAGGACGATGAAAAGGAGAGTTTGTGATCGTTTCATAATAAGGATCTCCGGTATGAGCTTACGCGCGGGACGATGTTCTTGCGACGGGGGTGTTCACCCCATGGTATTCGGCGGAAGGCGGGTTCCGTCTCCGCTTGAATATACGCGCAAAAAGTGAGCGGTTCTATTTTACTTGGAAGCAGGTGGGGTCAAGACCCCATGGCCCGTCTTCTGCCGCAGGACTAAGTTGCCGGCCTAATCCGATATGAAAACTTCACAAAAATCAAAATCATCGATCAATGCCGCCGTTACCAAAAGCCTGACCTTGGGCGATTTGATCACGTCCACCTACGGAGCCTGTGGGGATAAGGGAGCCGGGAGGGTTCTCCAGTTGGCGATGGAATCCCACATGATCCGGTATTCGCGACCGCCTGGCTTCGATCGCGCCTGAGGGTCGCGCCTGTGGGTTTAACCGGGGAGGAGTTCCTCTATGATTGTGCGTCCATGGTTCTCCGGTTCAAAAGGGCAGGGCGTTAGTAAAACGGCGGTTTACCACTATCACTTGTCCTGCCACTCGGGCAAAAGAATTGAAAAGGCCAATCGTCGCCCCGGAACGGATGATCGGGTGCTGTGCCAACAGTGCTCGCGATTGAGCGCCTTGGGCGAATGAAGTGGCCGTTGGCTGGCGGGGAATTACCTTTGCTTGCGCAGGAGGCGCGCTTTGGCGAGGACCTTCTCGTTTATCACTTGCTTGATCTTCGCGGCAAGATCCTGCCGGGCGGACTCCGCTTGAGGCGGCCAGCCGAGATGGAGAAAAAGCATTTTACCCTTTATCGTCTCCATCTTCACAATGGCAGAGCCGTGGAGAAAGAAGGGGTCATCCTGTTTGTCCGTGCCTTCACGGTCCTGGGCCAGCTTCTGAAGGAAATCTGTCGCCTCTTCCATCGTGCCAAAGGGCCCCCTGAGCAGGGCATCATTCCCCAGGACGACAAAGTATTCCGTTATGCTCTGGGGTTCCATAACGGCAGTCTAGGTGGCCTTGGAATCGTGGCTATGGGGTAAATACCCCATAAACAATTACGAATTGCTGAAGTAGATTCTGTAATACAGAACTAATCGCCCGCTGAATTATCATATGAAAAACCTGCACCTTTCCCCTATGGAGACCATCATGGTCGCGACGTTTGTCCTGACCTTCGCCTGCATCAGCAACGGTGCGGCCCAGACCACCGCGGCCCCGCCCAGCACGCCCGCAGCAGTTGCGGCACCCGGTGGAAATCCTCCCGTGCCGCCGCAAAACAATGGCTCCACGGGGAACGGGCCGCTGGTCTCCACGCCCAGCAGCGGGGTGGTGAATCAGCCCACGAGCTCGACGGCTCCGGCTGCGACCACGGGCAATACCTCGCCCGTGAACACGCAGTTGGGCCAGCCCAACTACGCCACGCCGAACGCGAACTCGGGCATGAATGGCACGCCGGCCAGCGGCGCGGCTCCGGCCCAGGCCGCCACGAACAATGCTTCGGGGCAGACCATTTCGCCGTAGCGCGATTTTCCGGCGCACGGACCGCCATCCTAATTCGAAATTAGGACGCCGTCCGGGCGGCGATAGCTTCCAGAGGCCAACTGGAAGGAAATCCAAAGCATGATGGCTCCCGCCACGAGGACGAAGGCGATAAGGAGCCAGAATTTCATGTGCATTCTGGTGGGGCAGCAAGGCCGCTTTATTTTGTCACTCCGATCAGCGGCTTCTGTTGGGGCGCCGATGCGCTGAACTGCCAGGACAAGTTGCCAGACACAATAAAGGCCAGCAGGGCAATCAGAATAAATATTCCCGAGACATAGAAGAACCAGTTGTGATGAAGATGACTTCGCAGCGGTGAAGCCGGTTGGCCGTCGCCGTGGCCTTCGTTGGGATGGTGATGGTGTTTGCTCATGCGATGTAAAAAGCGCCGGTGCGCTTATTTGATTTGCGGCACCTGGATATCACCCGAATGGCCCAGAACGCCAAAGGCCGACAAAAGCCAGACCACCACACAGATTACCACAATGATGTTGAGGATCTGCTTAATCTTTCCATCCATGGGAATGTAGTTGTTGACGAGCCAGAGAAGAACACCGATGACGATTAAAGTTATTACCAGGGAGATCATTTTTTGCCTTTCATCAGACGGCTTTAGCGCCGTCTGATCTGCCGAGAATACGCCGGCCGGAAAGACGATGCCATGGGGTCTTTACCCCATGGCGATGGGCCTATCGGCGATGTACAATGCCACAGGATAATCGTGCGGCTCAGCCGGGTCTTTCGGCGGGGCGCTGCGACAGTAATGTTGGAAACCGAAACTTAGTTTATGAAGAGAAAATTACTTTTAGCCTTCGCCCTCGTGGCGGCGCCCATGGCCATCCCGGCTCACGCGCAGTTCTCGATCAATGTCTCAACTCCGCCTCCGCCGCCGTATGGATATGTTTATGTCGCCGGGGAATGCCCGGTCTACGGCTACTATAGTGCGGGATATTATCCCTGGTATGATGGTTATTGGGGTGGCGGCTACCATGGCCGGCATGGCGGCTCCTACTATGGTTACAGCGGGGATCGGGCAGGTGCCGGTTATTCCAGTTATCGTGGCGGCGGCGGTGGTGGTGACCGTTCTAATTTTAGTCGTGGCGGCGCGGTCTCGCATGGCGGTGGCGGCTCCTCCGGGCGTGGTGGCGGCGGTGGTCGCCGCTAGTTGTCATCTGGCGAACGCTACAAATCGAGAATGTTGCCCTGGGCGCGGAGCGCGGGAAATTGGCGGGCCCAGAAGTAGCGCACAGAGGGCGTGGCCTTCCGTGGCAGTTTGCTCACGAACGCCGCCTGCAGGATTTCCTTGGCCGCGAGCTTCAGTTTGCCCTTGCGCAGCTTGGTCTGGAAGAGAACGGCGAGGCTGCGGCGCTGCGGCCGGTCAAACAGATCAATCACCCGCGCCGAGACGACGGTGAGGCCGATTTCCTCCTGTATCTCGCGTCGCAGCGCCTGCTTGATGGCCTCATCGGCGCGGACCTTGCCGCCGGGCAGCGACCAGAGTTGCTTGCCCGCCGCTTGCTGGATGAGGAGGACGTTGCCGTAGGCGTCCTGAATCCACGCCAGCACCGAAATCTCCTTGGCCGTGGTCGCCCGGATCTTCCCGGTCGTTGGCTTGCGATTCGGCATGACCACCTATAGAGCAATCGACTTGCCATTGTCACTCCTTTGCCACACGGCGATGCGAAGGGCGATAATGAAGCTTTGCCGCCCGTTCGCCCTTGCATATAAGAGAGCGCATGGTTTGGCGCATCGCGGTTTTAATGGGGTTGCTGACGGCGCGGGCGCAGGCGGGGGGCGTGGCCACGTTCTACATCGGCACCTATACCGATCACTCCGACAGCCAGGGCATTTACGTCGGCACGCTGGATACGATCACCGGCCAACTCAGCACCCTGCGCGTGGCCGCGCCGGCGAAGAACCCCAACTTTCTTGCCATCTCGCCGGATCACCAATTTCTCTTCGCCGCGGTCGGCAACGGCGTCGAATCATTCAAGATTCAACCGGACTCCGCGCTCAAGCTGATTAGCACGCGCCCGGTGAGCACGGCGGATTTCTGCCACGTCAGCCTGGATCGCTCGGGCCGCACGCTTCTTGCCGCCAGCTATAATGGCGGCTTCGTCACGTCCTTCCCGGTGGGCGATGACGGCAAAATCGGCGCCAGCATCAGCTCGATTGCCTTCACCGGCACCGGCCCGAATGCGGAGCGGCAGAAAGCGCCGTACGCGCACTCCATTTACGCCGATCCCCTCAATGCGTTCGTCTACGCCTGCGACCTGGGCACCGACAGCATCTGGAGCTTCACGCTGGGCGCAAGCGGCACGCTGACCGCCACTCAACCGCCGGCGGCGAAAGTTCCGCCCGGCAGCGGGCCGCGGCTCCTGGCCTTCAATGCGGACGGCAGCCGGGTCTACGTGGTCGACGAGCTAAGCGTGAGCACCTCGGTCTTCTCGCGCAACCGTTCCACCGGCGCGCTGACGCTGCTCGACACGGCGTCGAATGTCTGGCCGGGCGAACCGATGGAGGGCGTCACGTCGTCCGAATTGGCGCTGCACCCCTCGGGCAAGTGGCTCTACGTTTCCAATCGCGGGCGCGACAGCATCTCCGTTTTCGCGATCAATCCGCAGGGCGGCATCAAGCTCATCCAGAGCGTGCCCTCCCCGGTGAAGACGCCGCGCAGCTTCGCGGTGGATCCGACCGGGCATTGGATCATCGCGGCCGGGCAGGGGAATAATATGATCTCCGTGCTGGAGATTGACCCGGCGACGGGGCAGCTCGCGCTGACCGACGCGAGCGCGGTGGTGGGCAGTCCGGTCTGCGTGGTTTTTATGCCGGATGATTTGCTCACGTTGTTGCAGTGAAGGGCAACCGCGCAAATTGCATGCGCCGTTTGCATTATTCCGAGACAAGAGCGGAACTTCATCGAAGCGAAGCCACGCAAACCGTTGGCGAGGAGCAACTGGGAGGACGCGCGGAGGCTGGCATGGCTGCTGCGAAGGGTTTGGTGTCAGCGTCGCGCGTGACGGCAAGTGCTTCGCCGCGGCCTTGACGAGAGGAAATGCTGAACGTGCCGCCAACCACCGCAACGCCGTCCCCTGGTGCCCGCATCATCGGCGCCACTTTTGCCGAGCGGACCGATGCCGGCGAAGCCGTCCAAGCGCTCGAGGAATTTGGAATTTCGCCGATCAAGATCCAGGTGGTGGTGCAACTGAACGCGCATGCGAAGCCCGATCTTTATACCGCCATCCTGGCCGACCGCGGTTTTGCGCGCGAGGAAGCGCGGCACTTTGACCAATTGATCCATGAGGGCCGCACGCTCGTGGCGGTTTATGATGTGGTCGACCCAGCGCCCGTGATCGACATCCTGGATCACTACCACGCGGATCTTAATCCCGCCACTGCGCCCAACCTGCGCGCCGCTGACGCGGACAAGGCTGCGGAGCCTCGCGAATAAATTTGAGGAGGAGTCATCCATGCTGAGCACGCCAGATAAATTCGAGGAAAAGCGGAAAGCTGTGTCCAGCCGTGACGACGCCGCGATGGCCAAGCCGCACGTCCGGGCTTACCTGCGCCGTTGGTTCGCGTTTCCCAACGCGAGAGCGCGGATCACCACGGAAGTGATTTTGCTGGTGCTGGCCATCACCGGTGCGGTGGGGTGGTTCGGCGCGCCCTACTTCGTGCGCGATTACATCAATCGGGGTTTCGCCGGTCTGCCCGACTTCAACGGCCGCGTGGAGTGGGTGCGGATTCATCCGATCACCGCCAGCATCGATGTCTATGACTTCCACATCGACAAGAAGGACTCGGACATGCCGGTGCACTTCTTCTATTCGCCCCGCTGGAATATCGCGCTCCAATGGCGCGAGATCATCCACGGCGTCTTTCGCGCGTCGGTGCGCATCTATGACCCGCGCGTGAACGTGGTCAACGGCCCGAGCCATGGGTCATCGCAGATGAGCATCAGCGGCGTCTGGATCGATACGATTCGCGCGCTTATTCCCTGGCGGGTGAACCAAGTTTTTATCATCGACGGTGACGCGCACTTTCTCGATTTTCACGCGGACCCCAAGGTGGACCTGGAGTGCAGCAAAATCTATTTTTCGGCCACGAACATGTCGAACGCGGAAAAGCTTAAGACGCCGCTGCCGGCGGCCATTCATTTTACGGCGAATCCTCTGCTGACCGGCTATTTCGAAATGAACATGGCGGTGAATTTTGACGAGAAGTACGCCACGTTCCGGCAGTCGTTCAAGATGGAGCATGTGCCGGCCGTGAGTGCCAATTCCGCGCTGGAGAAATACCTAAAGGTGGAAGTGACGGGCGGAGAGATCGGATTATATAGCGAGCTCAGCGGCGACAAGGGCGAATATCGCGGCTACGTGAAACCGTTCTTCGATCACCTCGAGTTCGCGCCGAAGCCATCCGACAAAGGGACCCTGGGAGCGGCCTGGTCGGGCGTGCTCAACACCGTGAAGAATGTCTTCGAGGACGACCGGCATGTCATTGCTACGCAGACGCCGATCTCGGGCCGCATCGACCAGCCGTCGATCAGTGGCTGGAGCGCTTTCGTGGGTGTGCTGTGGAATGCCTACATCCAAACGCTCAAGCCGGGCTTTGACCGCAACGCCGCCCCGCCTGCGCCTACGGATACGGTGACCACGCCGAAGTCGGAGCAGTCAGCGCAGGAAGCGCAAAAGCCATCGCCGGCGGCGAAACCAAGCTTGGATCAAGTGAAGGCCAAGGCGAAAGCGCAGGAGAACCAGTAACTCTTCCGGACAAAAAGGAAAAACGATGTTGATGACACTCTTAATTATTGTGCTGTTGTTGGCCCTCCTGGGCGGCGGCGGCTATGCTTATGGCGGTTATTATGGCGGCGGCGGCGGACTCGGCCTGGTGCTGGTCGTCCTGCTCGTGCTCTACTTGATCGGATATATCTGACCGCGCCAAGGTGGCGCGGGAAAGGGAGCGCGTGATTTTTTGCGCGTCACCGTACTGGAAACTCGCAAAATGCGCGCTAGGTTGGGAAGTGGATTAGGTGTTCGCGCCGGAACGCCTTGGAAATTAACGATGAACAAACCGTGGAGCGTCTGGCACGCGCTCTGCCACACACAAAATTATGGAAACTACTGAAACATTCCCCAATACACGCAAGGACGTGGCCGGACTCAAGGACACGGCCGTTGACGCCGCAAAGGATTTGCGCGATACGGCGGCAACGCATCTCGAGAAAGCCAAGGGTCAAGTGGACAACCTCAAAACGACCGCGGTCGATGCCGCGAAGGACCTGCGCAGCACCGCGGGCGGCCATGTGGAAAAGGCCAAGGGCCAGTTGCGCGAGCTCGCCTCGCATGCGCAGACCGAGGGCACGGAGCATCTCAAGAAGGTGCGCGTTCAGATCAACGACGTCACGGATTCCGCGCGCGGCTACATCTCCGCGCGGCCCCTGGCGGCGGTGGGCGTGGCCTTGGCCGTCGGCTTCATCTTCGGGCTGAGCCAGCGCCGCCGCTAAGGCGCGCGCTTGTGCAGGGAAAGCTGGCCTGCCGGAATCTCCTTCCGGCAGGCCAGGCGGAGCTTTTGTCTTCTCCGGCGAACCGAGGGAGAAAACCGATATGAAAACGTATGCCTGTGCCTGCGGGGAGCTCTTATTCTTCGAGAACTTCGCCTGCGTCAGCTGCCGGCGGGAAGTCGGCTTTCTCCCTGACACCGTTTGCCTGAGCAGTTTTGCGCCGCCCGACCCGCAGGGCCTTTATGCCGCCGATGCGCCGGAGGCCAAGGGAAAGCTCTACCGCAAGTGCGCGAATTACCGGCAGCACAACGTCTGCAACTGGATGGTGCCGGCCGACGACGCAAAGGAAGCGTTTTGCTTGTCATGCCGGCTCGACCTGGTTATTCCCGACCTGTCCGTGCCGGCCAACCTGCCGCTTTGGGGCGAGATTGAAAAAGCCAAGCGGCGGCTGATCTACACCGCGCTGCAACTGAAGCTGCCCCTGGCCAGTCGCGCCGAGGATCCGCAGGGCGGCCTGGGTTTCCGGTTCATGGCCGACACGTTGAACCCGGATGGCACGGTCGCCACCAAGGTCGTGACTGAGCACAACAACGGCCTCATCACCCTGAACCTGAGTGAGGCGGATGATTCCACGCGCGAGAAAATGCGCACCAGCATGAAAGAGCCTTATCGCACGCTGCTCGGGCATTTCCGGCATGAGTCGGGGCACTATTATTGGGACCGGCTGGTGCGGGACTCGAAGTTCCTGGAGCCGTTTCGCGCCCGCTTCGGCGATGAACGCCGGGATTATAACGAAGCGATGCAGGCCTATTACGCCAAGGGAGCGCCGGCGAATTGGGGAGAACATTTCATCAGCGCCTACGCCACGATGCATCCGTGGGAGGACTGGGCCGAGACGTGGGCGCATTACCTTCACGTCCTGGACACACTGGAAGTGGCGGCCGATTTCGGGCTGGTGGGCAAGCGCGTGCGCATCGACCCCATCGCCGAGGGCGGAGTAAAGGCGAAGCCCTTCGCCCTGGCCATGGCGAAATGGGCGGAGATGACCATCGCGCTCAACTGCCTGAACCGCAGCATGGGCCTGCGCGATCTCTATCCGTTCGTACTTTCCGAGGCGGTAATCGAGAAGCTCTACTTCATATCCGAAGTCATCGCGGGTTAAGCGCGGCGAAGCTCAATAATTCCTGAGCAACTGGAAATCCTTCCTATTCAGCGCCTGCCAGCGCGCGGACATGTCCGCCAATTCCTGGCGGCGATCGGCGGTTGGGCTGCGCTGCGCCATAACCTTGGCCATCGTGGATGCATAATTGGACGCCTCCGCCTGGCTGACCAGCAGGGCGCGGACAAAGTCGTCATTCTTCGTCCCCACCAGAAGCTGGCGCTGCTTTTCATCCGCGATGGAATCACGCACATCCTGCTCAAACCGGGGCAGGGGATTCTTGTCCCAATTTACGCTTGTGTTGCTCTCGCGGATTTTATCGAGCAAGGACAGATCGTCCTTCGCCGTTTGCGAAATTTCCTGCGCGTAGTCCTGAATCTCCTTCGGGGCGTGTTTGAGGTCGAGGAGCAAATGCAACTTCGATTCGTCGGCCAGCAACTTATGCAGAAGGAAGTAGCCGCCATTCAGATAGGGCGTACTGGCGGATTCGGCGCCGCAGCAAAATGGAGCACCGGCCAGGATGCTCAAGAAAAACGCCAGGAAAATAACCCTGCACATCGGTTTTACCGCGCGGCGCAATCGTCCTGGTTTCACTCAGTTTCCGATTCGCGATTGCGCCGCGCTTGGGGATTTATCAACCGTGGAAGAGCCAAATGAGGATAACGATGGGCAGTGGCAGACCCAGCAGCCAGAGCAAGAGCAGAGGCGCGCGGCCAGCCGCCGAACGGCGATTCGTTTTTAGTGATTTCATAATCTTTCCTTTCGTTAGCTAGTTCTCAAAATAATAGGCATATACGGTGCCAAGGCCGAAAAAAGCTGCCTTGCCCTCTCATTCCCACGGCCAGGGCGCGCCCCCGGCCGAGCTTTCTGCAAAAGGGCCCGGCAAAATGCAAGCTGCCGCGAGGGGCTGCGCCATGAATTCAGGGGAAATGCCTCCGCTTGCCACTGAGGTGCTTCATGCCATGATGCCACTCACCGCCATGGCCTTGCACCGGACCTCGTTTCGCACTCTGTCACGTTTCCTGTTGCTCTAGCCGTCATTTCTCATGCACCTCACGCCGCGCGAACAGGAAAAACTGCTGATCGTCACCGCCGCCGATTTGGCCCGGCGGCGGCAGAAGCGGGGACTCAAGCTCAACTGCCCCGAGTCGATCGCCATCATTACCTACGAAATCATGGAAGGCGCGCGCGATGGCCGCAGCGTGGCCGAGCTCATGAGCTTCGGCACCACTCTGCTCAAGCGCGGCGACGTCATGGAAGGCGTGGCCGAAATGATCCATGACGTGCAGGTCGAGGCCACCTTTCCGGACGGCACCAAGCTGGTCACCGTTCATCATCCCATCCGATGATTCCCGGCGAAATTCGCACTCCAGAAAACGCCGCGCCGCTCCCGGCCAACACCGGGCTGGCCGAGATTCGCCTCGTTGTGGCCAACACCGGAGACCGCCCGATCCAGGTCGGCAGCCATTTCCATTTCCATGAAGTCAACTCCGCCCTGCAATTTGACCGGGAAAAAGCGCGCGGCTTTCGCCTCAATATTCCCGCCGGCAACGCCGTGCGTTTCGAGCCCGGAGACAGTCGCGAGGTCGCCCTGGTCGCCCTGGCCGGCCGGCGCGAAGTTTACGGGTTGAACAACGCGGTCAACGGCCCGCTCTGATTTATGCCTCTCGAAATCCCTCGCCGTGTTTACGTGGAAATGTTCGGCCCCACCGTCGGCGACCAGGTTCGCCTGGCCGACACCGATCTCTGGATCGAAGTGGAGCGCGATCTCATCGCGGAGAACGGCGGCTACGGCAATGAGGTGAAATTCGGCGGCGGCAAGGTCATTCGCGACGGCATGGGGCAGTCGCCTCTCGCGCTGGCGGCGGAATCGCTCGACCTCGTCATCACCAACGCGCTCATCGTCGATGCCGTTGCGGGAATCATCAAGGCCGACGTCGGTATCAAGGACGGGCGCATCTTCGGTCTCGGCCACGCCGGTAATCCGTTGATCCAGGACGGCATCACCATGGTCATCGGTGCCGCCACGGAAGTCATCGCCGGCGAGGGCTGCATCCTCACGGCCGGCGGCATCGACAGCCACATCCACTTCATCTGCCCGCAGCAAATCACCGAGGCCATGGCCAGCGGCGTGACCACGATGCTCGGCGGCGGCACCGGCCCCGCCACCGGCACGAACGCCACCACCTGCACGCCGGGGCCCTGGAATCTGCACCGCATGCTCGAGGCCGCGGAAGAATATCCGATGAACCTCGGCTTTCTCGGCAAGGGCAACGCCTCCAGCCCGGAACCGCTGCGCGAGCAGATTCGCGCCGGCGCGATTGGCCTCAAACTCCATGAAGACTGGGGCACCACGCCCGCCGCCATCGACACCTGCCTCGGCGTCGCGGATGAGTTCGACGTCCAGGTCGCGATTCATACCGACACGCTCAACGAGTCCGGCTTCGTCGAGGATACGATTCGCGCGATGAAGGGCCGCACCATCCACACCTACCATTCCGAGGGCGCGGGCGGCGGCCACGCCCCGGACATCATCAAGGTCTGCGGCGAGGCCAGCGTGCTGCCTTCCTCGACCAACCCAACCCGCCCCTTCACGGTCAACACCATCGACGAGCATCTCGACATGCTCATGGTCTGCCATCATCTCGATTCCAAAATACCGGAAGATGTCGCGTTCGCGGAATCGCGCATCCGGCCGGAGACCATCGCCGCCGAGGACCTGTTGCACGACCTCGGTGCGTTTTCCATGCTCTCCAGCGACAGCCAGGCCATGGGCCGCGTCGGCGAGGTCATCCTCCGCACCTGGCAAACCGCGCACAAAATGAAAACGCAGTTCGGCCGCCTCACGCCGGACAACTCGCCCGGCGCTTCCGCGCACGCCGCTGCGGACAACTTCCGCGCCCTGCGCTACGTGGCCAAGTACACGATCAATCCCGCCCTCACGCACGGCATCGCGCACGAAGTTGGCTCCATTGAAAAAGGGAAGTTCGCCGATCTCGTCCTCTGGAAGCCCGCCTACTTCGGCGTGAAGCCGGAACTGGTCCTCAAGGGCGGCTTCATCGCCTGCGCGAACATGGGCGATCCCAATGCGTCGATTCCCACGCCGCAGCCCACCTTTTATCGTCCGCAATTTGCCGCCCATGGCCGGGCGAAGTTCAAGACCTCGCTCACCTTCGTCAGCCAGGCCGCGCTCGACTTGCATTCGCTTGCGCCCCTCGGGCTGCAAAAGCGGCTCGTGGCCGTGCGCCATAACCGGAAAATCTCCAAGCGCGACCTGATCTGGAATTCCGCGCTGCCGAAAATCGAAGTCGACCCCGATACCTACACAGTCAAGGCCGATGGCCGCGAGCTGCGCTGCGAACCGGCCAAGGTTCTCCCCATGGCCCAGCGCTATTTTCTTTTTTGAACCATGTCCGGCCTCACCATCATCCAAAGCAATCCGCATCCCCACGGGATTGACGGGCCCCATCACCATATCGACCTCTGGGTCGATCGCGCCACCCTGGCCAAGCGCCGCTGGCGCGGCACAGCCGTGGATGGACGCGAATTCGGCTTCGACCTCACCGAGCCGATCAATCACGGCGCGCATTTTTTTGCGGATGGCGCCAACTATTACGTCATCGAACAAAGGCCCGAAGACATCATCGAGATCGCCGTCTCCTCGCCCCGGGAAGCGGGCAGTCTCGGCTGGAAACTGGGCAATCTGCACCTCCCGGTCGAGGCCGGCCCCGAGTATCTGCGCGCGCCCAACGACCCCGCCGTGATCCAGTTGCTTGAGCGCGAGCACATCCCGTTTCGCAAGCTCAGCGCCGTCTTTCTCCCCCTCCGCGCCGAGTCGTCCCACCACCACCACCATGACTGAGACCTTTCCCTGGCTCGCCCGGCTCTTGCAAGTCAACGACTCGGCCTTTCCCACCGGCGGCTACGCGCATTCCTACGGTTTCGAGCAAATCGTGGCGCTGGGTTTGGTCACGGACGCGGCCTCGATGCAACGCCACATCCTGGCCCACGTCTGGCCCGCCCTGATTCATTTCGAGTTGCCCATCGTCCGGCTCGCCCAAGCCGCCGCTCGTGCGCAGGACAGCACCAGGCTGCTGGAATTGGACGCCCTCGTCGATGCCACCAAATCAGCGCGCGAACTCCGCGAAGCCAGCCGGGCGACCGGACGGCAGCGCCTCCGCGCGTTCCTTGACGCCGCGCCATCTGCGCCCCTCATCGCGCTTGCGCAAGCGGTTGAGGAGGGAAGCGCGCAGGCCCACCACGCGGTCGTTTTCGGAGCCGGGATGCCGGCCGTACCGCTCCACGCCCTGCTCAACGCCTGGGCCTATCAAGCGCTCAGCGGTATTTGCCTCGCCTCGCCCAAGCTCCTGCGCATCGGCCAGGATGCCGCCCAGCGCGTGCTCACGGCCGCGCTCGCGCCCATGGAAAACCAAATCGCGCGCTCGCTGGATTTTTCCATCGAGGAACTCGGCTGGTTCGATCCGCTCGTCGATCTCGCCTCCATGCAGCACGAAATCGCCCATGAACGCCTCTTCATTTCCTAGCCCCGCACCCGCGCGGCGCATCGTCCGCATTGGCATCGGCGGCCCGGTCGGCTCGGGCAAGACCATGCTCGTCCTGCGGCTCTGCGAATGGCTGCGCGACGAACTCTCGCTCGCCGTCATCACCAACGACATTTACACGCGCGAGGACGCCGAGTTCCTCGTGCGCAACGCCGCGCTCCCCGCGGATCGCGTGCTCGGCGTTGAAACCGGCGGCTGCCCCCACACGGCCATTCGCGACGACACCAGCATGAACCTTGCCGCGGTGCGCGAGCTCGAAAAGCGCCATCCCGAACTGAATGCCATCCTGATTGAAAGCGGCGGCGACAACCTCTCCGCCACCTTTTCCCCCGAGCTCGCCGACGCCTTCATTTACGTGATTGATGTGGCGGAGGGCGACAAAATTCCCCGCAAGGGAGGTCCCGCCATTCGCCATAGCGACCTGCTCCTCATCAACAAGATCACCCTCGCCCCGCATGTGGGGGCCGATCTCGAAGTCATGCGCCGGGACGCGCTCGCCATGCGCGGCCCGCGCCCCTTTCTCTTCGCCGACGTCAAATCGGGCCGCGGCCGCGACGACATCCTCGGCTGGCTCAAACGGGAGTATCTTTTTGTCTGAGAGCAGCGGCTCAAGCTTGAGCGGAAGCCTCCGCCTGGTTTGCGCATCTTCGCCCGCGCGCGGAACCTATCTCGCGGAGCAATCCTTCTCCGCGCCCATGCACATCAGCAAATCGTACTGGGACGGCGAGACGCTGCTGGTGCATCTCGTCAATCCCACCGCCGGCATTTTCGGCGGCGACTGCCTCCGCACCCA
>Ga0116226_10003106_pt1 | contig 14625 bp, 8 predicted proteins | sample S1TSphfallax_FD_89692 | JGI IMG/M metagenome (GOLD analysis project Ga0116226, IMG submission 89692) | Host-associated microbial communities from peat moss isolated from Minnesota, USA - S1T2_Fa - Sphagnum fallax MG | ecosystem: Host-associated > Plants > Peat moss > Unclassified | place: USA...
CCCACATTTCAAGCATTAATATGTTGTGAATTCAACATGGTTAGCTTGACATAGATTGTATGTTTATAGAGTTGTCTAATGTTATTGGCACATATGGCAATTTTGTGAAGTTTGGAGGTGGGTTTGCTCTTCATCACAATAAAGCAATGTCGGCAAACACCTTATATGTAGTTATGAGTTCATCTTTGCCCTTTCTAAATCTTGACCATGAAACTCCATTGCACACTATAGGTAATGCCATAGGATATGTAATATTTTGGCCTTGGAATTTGACATGTTTTTCCATGTAAATTATGATCTATATATGTGTGCAAGGGATAGATTTCATACATTCAGACCTTTAAGCTACAATTCCAATTTTGTATCGGGTTGTAGTTATGTATGTAACATATTTACTCTGATGTGCCACAAGTTCTTGCATTTGTTGCCACATTACTTTGTTATAGGTGCATTCTCATGTGTTGTTTGTCTATTTGTTGTTGTATAATATGTTGAATCTTGTGTTTAAACTAATGAATCAATTTGGTTTGTTGCATCTTATATGGTTTAACATTTAAACATCTAGATCTACTAATTACATGTGTTATATGTGTATGTGTAAATGTTGTGGGATGTGTCTATGTATATCACACATTCAACCAACATCTACACCAACATGCATAACATAATTGGATATTGTAGAATCTTAAATGTTAAATTGGGCAAAATGCAATAAATGTTTCATACCACATACCCAACATATAAGACATGCCACATAAAAAAAATTAGCGGAAAAAAATGTTACACATGTATCCATGTTAGCAAGGACTACTAGTAGATTAGTCATAAAAAATAATAAAATACTTGCCCATGTCAACCAAATTTAACAACAATTTCATCAAAACAGATAGATAATTGTCCTTCACATTAGCTGACATTATAGATAATATCGTCACAATTGACACAACACATGTAGCCATGTAAAATAACATTATATTAGATTTTAATCACATCAAACATGCCACCTAATCACCATGTCATGTAGCACTATACTACTTTTTTGTTAGATTAAACATGCCATGCTGAACATAACTAAATATTTTGTTGTGTCTAATTTGATTTAACTACTATTTTTTCCATGTTTAAAATGATTGGTTTGATTTGACTATAGTGTCATCTTGTCCGATTGTCTTTTATGACTAAAACTTAGTCATAAAAAACAACTTAAAAAACAACCTTTGTTGACATAGGATGGACATGGGCTTGTGATCAAGTATTGTTCGCAAATTTAAGGGGAGACCACATACAATGGGAGCTTGGAAGGTTGGACATGGTTTTCAACCAAAAACTTGTCACACTTAGATAGGGTCTAGTGATTGAAAAAGGTGGTCATTTGGAAGGTTTAGGGTCCAAGTTCCAATGACCAAACTTTAATGGTTAATTGGACAAGGTTGAAATCACCATTTGGACAATGTTGACCTTACCATTTGAGAAAGGCCTAGGATTTAGCAACCAAAAGTCAATTGTTAATTGGATTGAAACTAATCTAACAATTTTGACTGTTGGACCATGGACCTTATCTAAATGGTGAGTTTGAGCTTGTCTAGCTTGTGGGTGATTTTAGTCATTAGACCCTATCTAGATGCAATGAGTTTTTGAACACCAACTAGATAAAGGTCAATGACCAAAAATTAGTTGTGACTTAGGCACTTTGAACCAAGAACAATTGAATTTTAATAGTGGAAAGTAATAGTCATGCCTTTTGTCATGTTATGACCTTTGGTCCATATGTTTCAAATGGCAAAAATTAAATATACATATAATTTTTTATGACATAATCTTACATCTCACACTCTTTGTGGCTCCTTCAACTATGTTTTGACCCAAATGGAAGACTCTAGTGTTGAACTGAATGAATGGTGGGAGTTGGCAAAGGTTCGATTTAAGGAAAAAATGAGAAAAAAATTGGCTACACATAAGAAGGATGAAGTAAAGACGACATATGTCTGCTTTTAAGAAGGCATTTCTAAACTTTTAATACAAGAGACCAAATAGTTCAAACCTATTGAATCTAATGAATGAAGTAGACAAAATTGAGGAAAGTGGAACAAAACATGACAATAGGAGGAGGTACCGCATGATCCTTAAGGAGGAGGACATGATTTTTAGAATGAGGAGGAGGAACATGTGCAAAAAATTCTTGTATTAAAAGCACATAACACAATTAATGACATTGATGATCAAATGGAAAAAAATGGAAATACAAACCAGGCCATGGAACAAAAATAATGTAAGGTACAACAAAAATATTGATTGCAAATTTAGTGCTTCAAGTAAGTGTAACCATTAAGGATGCCATAGGAGCACCAATTGAAGTGCATATAGTAATATCAACACTTCAAGTTGAAGAAGGTAAGCCATAGATGGCTAACATAATCAGTTGAACAAGATAAATTTTCTTAGCAAGGATTTTGAAGATGAAATCGACAATGGAGGGAGGGTAATGTTGCCCAATGTATGGAATGATACAACAAGGCAGAATAAAATTAGCAGAATGGTAGGGATTAAACAAAGCAAAATGTAGATTGTTAGTGAATTGGTAGGAGGGAACATTTCATTAATTGAAGATTCGAATTACTTTTGGAGGGAAAAAACTTTAGATGTAGTTTTAGAGGTTGAGGATTTTTAAGAAATTATTTTTTTACACAATGAAACCAAAACAATTGCTAGACATTAAAATAGAAATAGTGAATATTTTAAAGTTTTGTTGGGTTTCAAACCAAAACAATTCATGTTTTCCATTTTGGATTTCTTCACTTGATACTATACATGGGTGAAAGCATGGTAAAGTATACCAATTGGTGATCCCTACCAACAAGAAAATATAGATTTGGAATCTTTTGCATTTTAGGCATTTTAGTCATGCCATAAATTTTGGGGTGTACTTATCATATTAAATAAACCACATGTGATCAGTTTTAATGTATATTATTACTCTCGCTAATTTATTTATTTATTGAAATTTTATTATTGTAGTTGATATTGCACATTTTCCAAATCATACAATTCAAATGATGTGTTACTAATGTTTGAGCCATTATGCACCTTGATACACATTTTTTGAATTCAAATTTTTGGATTATGACAATGTGAAGCCTTTCAAAAATAAGTTTTCCATAAACTCAAATTTGGCATGCAAAACATGTCTTTTGATATGATACTAAAGTGCATTGCATGTGTTTGATTCATTGAATCACACCTCAAACCCTTTCAAAATGCAACATATGAATGAAAAGTCCAAATTAATGTTTTTTGACTTGCTTTTAATATACTTTCTCACAACATGACAAATTGGCAAATTTTGCAAAGTAGATTGACTACTACAAAATGTGGGTGTAGTTCATTAATCCTCGTTCACTAGACCATTGAATTCACTACTTCACTAGTCCACATTCACTACAACCAATGAATTCATTCAAAATCTAGTGAAATCATTTGGCGTATAGGGACACCCTTTGTTGTAGTGATTGAAAGTAGGTTTTAAAAAAGGTTGATACAACTTTTGAAACTTCAAAAAACTTCAACATATCACATTTGATGCCCTCATGTAGTTCAAAAGGACAATTTCTTAAAGCATCACCTACTTTCTAATCTACTTGTCACAAATTTGTGTTTTTTTACCTGAAAGGACTACTTTTTGGGTATACTTTAACATGCTTTCACTTGCATATTTGTGTGAAGCGACTTTCTGTCCTTCTATTCCCAATTCTATGAGGTGACTATATTTGAAAGTACATATGCTACTGGTGAAAGAAAAATGCAAGTGTATTTCTAGATGTTAAATTGCATTTGTAGTTGAAACCAAATAGCTTACCTCCTATGCATCAATCACAATTTAGAATTGACATATACATTTTTTAAGCTCAACATGCCAAATCCTAAAATTTTATGTTAAATTGTCATTCATTTAAACCAATTTTTGAAGGTTTAACACCATGTTCAACTTGGTTGGAGACCACTAGTCACTTCAAACATTATTTTTAACACATATGTTATCCAAATCTAGCTTACCTTAGCTCCTTAAAAAATTAACTACAAGGCGCACCTTTCTACCAAACCTTAAGCCCTGTAGCCAAGTTAGTAGTAAGTTATGTTACTAAACCCGAGAGGGTTTTGCGAAGGTAAGAAGTTTAACTTGACTATAGACCACCGGTCACTTAAAACATTATTTCTAACACATATGTTGTCCAAATTTGGCTTGCCTTGGCTCCTCAGAAAACTAACTACAAGGCACACCTTTCTACTAAATCTTAAGCTCTGTAGTTAAACTAATAGAAAGTTATGCTACCAAACCCGAGAGGATTTGTAAAGTTTTTTTAGGATTTCAAGCTCCCAACATTATCCCTACCTACTTCCATTCTTTCCAAATTACTACAACCCTCCAATCTACTCTCCTTTTTTCTACCATCTACCAAGGATTACTCATTCTTCTCTTCCCTAAGAAGGTTGTGGGAGCAAGTCTTCTCAAGATTTGAATAGAAAATAATGTCCGAAAAAGAAAGCCCCAAATGATCCGACTTTGCCCTTTTAAAGAGAAGGAAAGAGGTGAAGGAAGATCCTCACTTGGTGACCAATGGAAGGAAAAGGATAAGGTTTTAATGCTCGGAGGCCAATGGAAGGAGAAAGAGAAGGTTTTAATGCTCGGAGGCTAATGGAAGGAGAAAGAGAAGGTTTTAATGCTCAGAGGCCAATGGAAGGAGAAGGAGAAGGTTGTAATGCTTAGAGGCCAATGGAAGGAAAAGGAGTAGGTTCTTATGCTCGGAGGCCAATGGAAGGAGAAGGAGTAGGTTCTTATGCTCGGAGGCCAATGGAAGGAGAAGGAGTAGGTTCTTATGCCCGGAGGCCAATGGAAGGAGAAGGTTCATATGCTTGAAGGCCAGTGGAAGGAGAAGGTTCTTATGCTCGGAGGCTAGTGGAAGGAGAAGGAGAAGGTTCTTTTTCACCTCTTCCCACTTTTCCCCGAAGCAACCTTATTTAGACCTTCGTCATTTTCCTTTGATATTAAGGTTTTACTTTACCATGGTTTTAAACTATTATTTACACATTTCTTCCCTTTTCTTTGGCCTATAAATTATGATCGCCCATTTTGATGTCACAAATCCCCCACACATTCATTGTTGATTTGATTTGGTTGAAGATATCTTTTCTTTTCCTTGAAATTATGGTGTCGCATATGGCCACGTCTTATGGGCTTCAAGCTACGTAAGTGAATGAAGGGTCGGCCCTAGGATCATCTTTAGATTTGACATTGATGCAACATATTCGTGATGAAGGCCCTAAACTGCGAAAGGTGCGCGCTCGTCTTGAAGTCGATCCCCCTCGAGCTTGGTACTACCACATTTCCTCGAACTCTCACACCCTGGTGATTTTGTTGCAAGTTGACCCCGCTTCTAGTGATGAACCTGAAACCATCTATGAAGGTTGTTATGAGATTAAAGACACCTCCATTTTCGCATGGTCTTCAATTCCAAGCATTGGACATTATCGTTGGTTGTGCGGTCCGATTTGTCGAATGCCTCTTAATAACAAGGCAGATTATTTAATTCGCACCATTCGACGCATCCTAGATTTCCTGTAGTTATGAACTATCATTGCGGCATAAACTAGGACTCCACATGTAATTGTAGCTCCTTGTTGAGCTTAACCATAATCTAAATAAATGTTCCATTCATCATGAAACTCAAGTTACCATTACCACCTTATCCCCATGTTTATTTAATTGTTAAGTTGTTTTGAATTAATCATATGTTTATGAAGTTTGAAGATTGTTCTATCTCTATTGGACCTTTCACTGACCCCTTTTCACCTACTCACTAAATACTAGAACAAGACCAATGTTTTGTTGCACACCATGAATTTTGATGTTTATCTCTACCCCCAACCTTTTAGAGATTTCTCACCCCTAATTATGCCACTGAGGTTTTAAAACTACGGTTTACCAGCTTTTTGTCGAAGAAAAAAACTAACCCAACCAATACCATATTTCAGAAAAGAAAACAACCCCCTCACACAATCATGCGCATTCATCAACCCTATTATAACACGAAGTTGTTAAAAGCCCCTAAAAACCTCACCACATTCGAATATCCTTAACACAACTTTTAAAAATTGAGACTACCGGCCATGGCTATGTCAATATGGTTCACAATTTGATATATTCAATTTTGAATAATAATAATAAAAAAGATTGATGAGGAAATAGTGAAACTATTCTAAATTGTTGTGCTTTTCAATTAAATTGTGAGACCTAACCACAAATTTTTATTATTAATGATAATATAAAATCCGGGAAAAAAAAATAATTATAATGAAAAAATTGTGTAAAGATAGTCTATAGAGAAATTAGAATGAATAAAACCACAAATTGTGAATTTTTTTTGTACTTTTGAGAATATGATTATATTGTTTTGTTAGTAGGCATAAAGCAATTCTAGATTGTATTTATGCATAGGGTACTATGTTTGAATACACTACATGTTGTTTTGGCATTGGTAGATTATTGTTTGTTAAACAATTACATGTTTTATGCCTTGTAATTAAAACATGTAATCAAAAGTTCAAATCCTTTGATTCTAAAAAAATATTTTGGATATAAGTTAGGATCCAAAGGTATGTATGGTGGTATTACATTGTACCACATTGGGTAAGTGGAGAAAGGTACAACATTAGGTTGACCTAGTATAATGGGGGTAACAAGTAGTCGTTAAATTTGTTGATTATTAATTGGTATTACCTTGTTGCTCAAAGCCAATTGAGTTTGAATTTCTTAGACATGTGAATTGTGAAATCTTGTTGGAGTGCTTGGAACAATAGGATGTAAAGTAGTTATGACCTTTTTTCTCAAAAGTTGTCTAAGTTTATCATCCACAAAGGGACAATATTTGAATTCATGTCCAACCTATGGGTTTAAATGAATAGGTTACCATTTAAACAATAAAATTATATCAACTTGAAATGGTGGGATTATAACAACATGTGGTCATTCAATTTGCCCAAAAATTGGTGTAGCATGCCAAACATGTTGATTAGGTGGTTGCCCTTGTCACATAGTAATAGGTATTGTTGATGCTTCCACTAATTTTACATGAGGCAAAAGAATTGAATGATAAAAAAGTCTTCATTCTAATTTGCACAATTGCTCTAATCGGTTCATTTATTGGTTATATTCCAACTATGAATCTATTGTTGTAGGATCCATAATACAAACTTGTTATGTAGTTTGAAATCTAGTAACATGAATTAGTTGTAATGATACATAAATTCTAGGAATGAAATACCCAAGAGTTGCAAATTGCCATCTTTAGTCTACAAAAGTAATTTCATCAATATTTTAAACAAGTGTAATCTAATTTCTTCTATTTTGAATGCGCGTTCTCTATTGTTGAAATGAGTTTTGTGGTGTCAATGGTGTTTGACCAAAATAACTTGTCATTCCTTTCATGCTTCCTATTTTGTTGGTACCCAATGAAGATGCAAATTAGTTAATATTGGCTTTTGTGGTTCAATGTTGGGAGCATCAACATGTTCAATATCCTCAAGTTGAGGATGTGATTGTTCTTGCAATTATATCGCCTCAATTATAAGTTATAGTTGCAAACCTATTCTATTTGTTCTCTAAAACCTTTCGTAGCGACCTTTGTCATCTTTAAAACTTAATAGAAGTTGGTTTTCCTTATAACTTTTTGATCAATAAATTTATTTATTCTAATTATTTGAAACTTATTCAACCACTTTTACAAACAAAAATTTCAAATCTAAAAAGTTTAAAGTTCCTAACATCGACATGGTTTAATCTATTGTCAAATTCAATAATCAAGACATTAGAAGAAAATCCCAATTTTGCAATTGGTATTTGCAATTTAAAATTTTATTGCACACACCATATGCAACTACATTTGGCACAGTTGAGTAAAACAAGTTGTAGCCAACTTGCAATTTGCATGCGACATAAGGTATTTGATATGTATATGTGATATGTATATACATTTTCATCAATATTTATTCTTACAACAAATTACATATGCAACTATGTGTGCACTACTACAAAATGCGTCCTAGTTCATTCTAAATTTCATTAGATTTTGAATGAATTTGGACATTTTTACTTGATGAAATTGTTTAGCCCCTTAGTGAATGGGGAGCAATTATTACGAACAATGAATTGTTTCACTAATACTTAATGAAACAAGGTTATTCTCAAGTGAAATACAAATTTACCAAACCATTCACTTACTAATTAATCAACTAACCAGCATGGAAATCAATTAAATTTTAATTTAATAATATATAATATTATTAATAATTTCATGATTTTTTAAAAACCTATGATTTATTGACACATGTCACTACCTAGGCTAGTTAGATAGGGTTTAAGGTTTAAGGTTTAAGCTATAGGTGATTATTCCATTGTAAGCCATTGGTGGTTATTTTATTGGTGGTTATTGTTGGTTATTATATGTTATATTATAACTATTGGTGATTATTGTATTATAAATTATTGTTGGATATTTTATGTTATAATATCATAGGCTATTGATAGTTATTATATTGTAGGGTATTTTAAATTATTTTTCATAGGTTATTATTTTATATTTTAAGTTATTTTACCTTAGGTCATTATACTATATTTTAGATTATTTTAAATTAGTATACTTAGGATAAAATAATTTATAATAACATAAAGTAGAATGACCTGAATAACTTAAAGTTAGTTGAATAATTTAATTTAGAATAATTTAAAAGCTTATAATAACTAGTTAAGATACCTTAAAATAAAATAATGTATAATAGTTTAGGGTAAAATAATTTATAATAATTTATAATAACATAAAATATAAGTTATAATAACTAAAGTAACTTAAAATAATATAGGGTATATCATAAAGTAGCATAAATAGAATATTAAAAAAACATAGAAATAAACCTATGTATTACGATAGATTATAATAGTGAATTATGTTAACTAATAATGAAACATGATGTTTACATAGTGATATTATAGTGAAATAACTTCACTAGGGTGAAATTAATAAAATGTAATGAACTTATTTCACTTTAAAGTCCCATAGTGATTTAGGCTAGTAAATTGCACTTCACTTTTGTAGTAGTGGTTCAACTAAATGGTAATGTTTAATTTTATGACATATGTTCATTTTGAATGCCAAGGTATTTGATGACATGTGCCATTTAAACACATTTTGGTATATAATATAATATAATATAATATAATATAATATAATTTGGATAATCCAATTTAAGTTTTTTAGGATGTTGACATATGGCATTTAGTCAGCTAAGTAAATAGGGTTTATTTTATGACATATGTCCATTTTGAATGCCAATTATGTGGTGCCATGTGGCATTTAAACATATATTTATTTTAATTCTAATTTTTAAAATATTAAATCTAAATTTTCAAATATAAAGTTTGTATGATGGTGACATGTGGCACCTAGGTAGGTAGGTAGATAAGCATGCCTAGGCTAACTAGGTAGGTTTAAGATAACCTTTTAAAATTTTGGGTTTAATTTTTAGGGGTGAACTTCTTTTATAAGTTCATCCCAAATGGCAAGGTGGAAGGTATGACAAACCATATGAGATAAACATTTTAGTTGCAAATGTAACCAACCTAGTTGCAACTATTAAATATATATGTTATACTAACTTAATTTACCTAAAAGCTATACTAACTATTATATCTAATAATATTAATATTAAGATATAATATAATGATTATTATGTTTTATATTATATGTATATGATTTAAATTATAGTTATATGATTAATATGTGTCAATATAATTAATATTATATTAAACATATTAAATATACTACCATAATAATTAAATATTAATATTAATATTAATATTTTCATAATTTAAGCTAATGGTTAACTAACTAAATAATTAGCTACCTTACCCTAGGTGTATTAATTACTTTAGTTAGGTACCTTAAGTTAATCTAGGCTAGATAATGTCGGCCCCATGTATACTAGCATATATAGTTAATAATTTATTTAGAGTAGCTAGCTTAACTATAATATTAATTTAATCTAATTAATTATGTGACCTAGCTTAAGCTAACTTATATTAACATACGTTTAAATAACATATATAAGTATATTAACTTAGACTACCTATAGTAATTACTTACTAGCTTAGGCTATGCTAGTACTATATATACATATATATTTAATATTTTTGTTATATTTACCTAGGTTATAAAGTACATTGGTGTAGGCTTAGGTATCATAGACAATATACTATATTAAGTACACTAACTTAAGTATGTACATACCTTAGGCCATTCTCTTTGTTTAACATGTGTCCATTTTGTACATTAGTAGTTGCATGTTAGTTGCACACACAATTGTACAACCCATATAATATACAATGTCAATTTCATAGTTGCAAATGATAACTAGTTGCATCTAATTGCAAAATGATGGGTTGCATATGGCAAGATTTCTTCTAGTGAAATCTTTAAGAATTTTACAACCAATTATACAAAAGAGATCATAAATTGCAAAACAAAAATTAATGTTATATCTACAATGTTTTTTTATAAAATCCAATATTGTAAGCATTAATGCTTACAATTCTAATCCACTACATGGTCACCCAATGTTAATGAGATATTTTGTTATTTTTCACTTAAATTCATCTTTTTTCTTATCTCAAAAAATGAGTTCAAATTATAGCAACATGTATACTCCAAAGAAACCCAAACTTCAATATATAAATTAAAGCTTAAAATGAAATGTATTCTCAAGTTACAAAATCTCAAAATTTGAAAGAAGAACAATAGTTGTAGTAGTTTTTATCTTTGCGTACCATCTTTCTTCTATATATTGATTTCAAACCCAAATGTTTTTAATTAGGTTATTAAAAAATAACTTACTAGTATACATAATAAAAAATTCAAAATAAATGACTAATAAAAACCACTTGTTTTGTCACCACTTGTTGAATAAGACCTATCACCAATTCACAAAAACATATGGTAACATTTTCAACCTAGATCAAAGAATGATGTCCTAGAAGGATATCACATAAAATATTACCTAGAAAAAGTATCATGTCCATAACAATTTTTGTTTGCTTTGTAGATTATGGTGTTTCAATTACTAAGTTTGGTGCATTAATCATTTTAGAGGAGTAGCTAGTTTACTTGCCACTCATGAATCAAGCCTTGAGGATGAAAAATAATTTAGTTTATGCCAAACTGAGGGCTTGAAAATGGTCGGACTTGAGAATGGTCATATACAAGGCTTTCAATTTTCAAATGGAGATATGTTGATATATTTAAGGTCTTTAAAAATTGTTGCAAAATGTGTGGGAATGTTTAAACTTTCCATTCAACATGTTATTTACACTGTTCTCCAAATGTTATATTGGAGGACCATTGATGTTTGGGATTAATTAATTATGAAAATGGCCCATCAAAAAACTTGGAATACATTTCATTGTTGAAATTTAAGGGAATTAAATTTAATACCTTTCCTTGGACTCATGTAAGGGACAACCCAAACCATTAAAACATCTAGATAATAATACAATATATATTGTACTTATTCATAAATGTTGAAATATATACAAATTTCTCTAGAGTAGGTCTATTAGACATTTCTCTTTCAAAAAACAATTTTTTTACAAAAATTTGCTAATTATCAATTGTATGATAATATATAATTCACATACTAATTTACTAATTGAACCTACTAACAAGTAATCCATTGTACATATGTTATTATTATTTTTAAAATTCTAATACTTAGGATTAATCATGTACCTTATATTAATTATATTTTGATTTTGAAAATAAGCAAAACCCTATGATAGACCTAATTAATTATACATTATTCCCAATAACTAATATATTGGACCCCATACTTTTACTCATGTAATTTTCCAATTCCAAAAATAACTTTGTCCCCTAATAACAAGATCACACAATCTCCTAAAACAAACATTAGTCTCCTTGTAATATAAGTTTTAATTTCCATAGGAATACATCCAAATGACATTTTTTCAAATTCTTTAAAGCCCCTCTACCAAAATCAAGACATTTTGTTGTCATGTGATTTTGGAGGTTCAAACTTCCTAGGAAATGTAGTTATCATGAAAGTACAAATACATTATGTCATGTCCCTCATCCAAAACCTCCTGCAAATGGCCCAAGATCACATTGGCAATTTTGGCCTTCACCTTAATTAAACAATCTTAACTTTTCAAAACCACCTTTTCTTTGGCAACATGGACCCTTTATGTTGTATCTCACATCGACACCTTTCCAATAATCTAAACATCATTTCTTTTGCACATATCTTGACCCTTCAAATTTCAATTTGAAAAATTGAAACTCCTTGAAAATCCTAACCCCCAAAATATAATGCAATTTGAGATCTTGGGAGTCTTTCCCCTTGATTCTCACACCTCTTTCACTTTGTTTGGGGACCGAATTTCAATTGTAATGCCACACCTTGGGCTTAGTTTTAACTGAACTTATTTTGTATTGTTTAACCTTAATCACAAGTCCAAGGCAACTTGGTCATCACATCAAATTACAAACCCTTAACATAGGTCATTAAACACATTATAATAGAATTATGATATCCATATAATTTAACTCATTGTTTGTGGAGAAAATTCATTCAAAAGCCAACAAAAGTCATGTATCAATAAAAACTATGTGATCTCACAACTTTTGTTGGCTCAAAATTGCAAGTGTTGGGGTGAGGGGGTGGTGCATTTACAACCCATATTCAAACCAACATTTTCTTTTTCATTTTTGGACCATGGCATGGGTGGTAACAACAAGTAGAGTGTGGCTTCACATGTGGCAATAATTCTAGCTTTATGGCAAAAAAATTGTCTTCAACCATTGTATTATAAGTGCCCTTGGGCAATGTTATAACCATATAGATTGCAAGAGCTAGCACTTGGTTCTTTTTGCTTGGTGTATAAATTTAGCTACCAAATCTTTGCATCCCTCCCTTTTTGGCTATCTACACTATTCCTATCCTTAGTCATATGGCAAAAAAATGATTAAGGGATGATTACAAAATAGCACCCATTTATCAAAATAAAAATGGGTTGACCAAAAACTTGTTGTAATCATGGAAATTAAAGACAAAACATTATTCATATTGGCCTTGCCCATTTTTTGTCATCACATTAGCCCAGTTATCAAATGTAGCTCCATATGAATTCAGAATGAAAAAAAATTGTGCATACATAGTAAGAAAAAGTTGTAGATGAAGGTTCAATTGATTCCAAAATTTGCTTTTCAAAAATGACATAATTAAAACACCTCTCATCTTCAACCAAACCAAAAATATGAGTTATGGTGATCTATGTTAACGTTAGGTATTCTTGAAATATATGGGATAGAACTTCAAAAACATTAATGATTTTTCATAAATGGGTAAGGGGATCACCTTGTTAACAATCTAGGGTTTCACCTTATTAATAAATAATGTTGATACCTTTGCCATTGCTTGAACTACATTAGACTTCATCATTAACTTGAACAATCCTTGCTGAGCATCCAAATCCCACCTGAAAAGAATGGCAGGGACCATTCATTGTGATTTGTCACCTATTGCAACTCTACATGCACTTGGATTGCCATAAAACTTTTTAGCACCTCCAAATGTTTTTGAAAAGTCTTGTTTACATCTGCCTATACTAGTATTGAGGATAAACTATTCCCATGGCATCGTATACTATTTGTTTGGGAAACCGAACATCCAACTCTTCAATCAAACCTATAGTAGCTTTTATTAGTTCTAGCCTCAACCAATGGCCCAATTTTTTCCATTAGTTAAAAGATATTACAATCTAAAATGAATTAACCTAGAAGTCTTACAATATGAAACAAACAAAATAGCAAACAACAATCATATGAAAAAGGATTTTGGTTTAAAATCTTATGCAGAATTTGTCTTTTATGTCACTAGAAGCATCATTCCTATCTATGAATAGATAACACCCAAATGAGCCCATCTTTTTCACCATTCAACACAAAAGTAAAGTGTTCAACAACATTAGAATTGTAATTTGTGGCCCATTTTAAGTGGATTTGTTGATGGTCACGTACCATCAAACCATTCAATGACCGAAATTCATCACTAGTGAATGTAGTGTTGTTAGAATACAACCTATAAAGTTGGTCTTGGCAGACCTTCACATTTGGAATGAATTTGCAAATAGAGATATCATGTCTTTGAGCAAACTTCAAGAATGAACCAATTGCTTCCATCAATGGAAGCATGATAGCAAGCCCAAGGAGTAAATGCAACTTTGCGAGGAGGCCCAACTTGACCTGCAATAACAACATTCCAATCAATTGCCAGATTAGACAACTTGAAAGTGGAAAGTCCTCACATAATAAGAACAAAATATATGTGGCTATTAGATCTTGTAAAGGCCTAGGAAGTAGACCATTTTGAACCATAAAAAAGTAGAACATTGGATCCTAACAATTCTCATTGGAAGGTTTCACTTGATCAAAATTGAAATGATTGGACCAACATCAAATATTCAAATTGTGTACATAATTGATCAAAGTTGATCAAAGTGACCAA
>Ga0116226_10003107_pt1 | contig 14625 bp, 10 predicted proteins | sample S1TSphfallax_FD_89692 | JGI IMG/M metagenome (GOLD analysis project Ga0116226, IMG submission 89692) | Host-associated microbial communities from peat moss isolated from Minnesota, USA - S1T2_Fa - Sphagnum fallax MG | ecosystem: Host-associated > Plants > Peat moss > Unclassified | place: USA...
CCAATGATGGTGACGAACTCGTGATCGTCCACATGCAGGTTCAAGTTCTCGAGCACGACTTGCCCGGCAAATTCCTTCCACAAATGTTTGATGGTCACCTGGGTCATCAGGGGCCTCGCGTCACGCGGCCGGCGTGGCCCAGGCGAATGCCTTGGCACGCAGCAACCGCAACAACCAGTCCATCGTGAAGGCCAGGAACGTGATCCACGCGACATACGGCAGGATCACGTCCATCGCCAGATAGCGGCGCACCAGGAAAATCCGGTAGCCGAGCCCCTCGGTGGAAGCGATGGCCTCGGCCGCGATCAGGAACAGCCACGCACCGCCGAGCGACAGGCGCAGCGCGTCGAGCAGCCGCGGCCACATCTGCGGCAACACGACCCGGATCACCAATTGCCAGCTGGAAGCACCGAGCGTCTGCGCCTTGATGATCTGTTCGGTCGGTAATTCGGCGGTACGCAGCGCGATGTCGCGCACGATCAACGGCGCCACGCCGATGATGATGAGCACGATCTTGGCCGCCTCCCCCAAACCTACCGCGATGAACAGAATCGGCAGCATGGCGAGCGGCGGTATCAGAGACACCGCCGCCACGAACGGCGCAATGGTGGCCCGCAGATACGGCAGCACGCCGATCGCCAGTCCGAGCACGAGGCCGGCGACCGCGCTAATCGCCAATGCCGTGAGGAGCCGCTCCAAACTCGCCAGGGTGTCGGTCCACAGCAAGCGGTCGCCGGTGCGCTCATCCTCCTCGAACGCATACTGGTGCATGGTGGCGCCGATCGTCGCGAACGAAGGCAGCAGCTTGTCCTCGGGATTGTCGATGAGACGGGCATGCGAGTAATACAGGTACACGGAAACCGCGAGGATGAACGGCAGCATCGACAGCAGCAGCGCCCCGCCACGTCCCGGCCGCTGATTGATGAGCCGGCGCATCGTTACAGAGTGCCGTCCAGCGCCATTTTCATATAGCTCGGGTCGAAGCGCATTTTGACGTTCTTGGAGTCACCCAGCAGCTTGTTGCCCGCGAATTGAATGCCGACCACGTCCACCGAACCCGCGCCCTGGCCCAAGATGCCATGCTCGAACGAGAAGTGCCGCACCAGGTCCATGGTCTTGATGACCGCATCGCCGGTGGCGAATTGGTAGGCCTCGGCCGGCGTGCTGAAGAGGTGAGTGGTCGCGAGCTGGCTCTGGTAGCCGGGAAGATCCGTGCCCGACGCCTTGGCCATGATGGTCTCGGCCGCCTTCGCAGCCGCATCGTTCTTGGCCATCAGCCCCATGATCTCGTACCAGGCACCGACCAGGGCTTTGCCGAGTTTCGGGTTCGCCGCGAGCGTCGCGGTGTTGACCACCATCAGGTCGAGGATCTCGCCGGGAATCTTGCTCGAATCGAACACCAGCTGTGCATTCGGCATGGCGAGGATCGCGGCGAGCTGCGGCTTCCAGGCTGCCACGGCCGTGCTCGACGGCGTCGAGAACGCGGCGACCACGTCGGCATCCGAGGTGTTGACGATTTTCACGTCGCGCTCGCGCATGCCCACTCCGGAGAGGCCGCGCACCAGCAGGTAATGCGACACGGACAGCTCCACGAGATTCACCTTCTGACCTTTGATGTCCTCGAGTTTCTTGCCCTTGCCCTTGAGCACCACACCGTCGTTGCCGTTCGAGTAGTCGCCGACGATGAGCGCGGTGGAGTCGACACCACCGGCCGACGGTATGGTGAGCATGTCCATGTTGGTCATCAGACAGGCATCGAACTGTCCGGCGGTGTATTGATTGATCGACTCCACGTAGTCGTTGATTTGCACCAGCTTGATCTTGATGCCGTACTTGTCGGCCCATTTTTTCAGGATGCCGCTCTGGTCGGCGTAGTCCCACGGCATCCAACCCACATAGATGCTCCAGGCCACGTTGAAGGTGGTCCGAGGCCCCGCCGCCGCGGCGGGCGCTGCGCTGATCGCCAATAGGAGAGCGGCGAAACCACCCAGGCACGAAAGTCTTTTCATCCGTCATCCCCTGTAAGTCCAAGTACCACCAAGGTCTGCGCCACGCTGATCGCGCGACCCTCCAGACACCGAATCTGACGCACCACTCCGGCCACCGGCGCAGTCACCGGGAGCTCCATCTTCATCGACTCGACCGTCACCAATGTATCACCGGCCCGCACCGTCTCGCCCACCGCCACACCAATCTTCCAGACGCTGCCCGAGACGGGGCTCGCCACCGGCACCTCGTCGGGACCGAGTGCCTCGACGTCGGTGTCGGCTTGCGGCGCCGGAAGATCAGCCGCGTAGCCGATCTGACCGCTCGCCTCCCAGCGGCGCCGTTCGGCCTCGAAGGCCGCTTGCTGGCGCGCCTTGTGGGATGCGATATCAGCCGCATTCGCCGCGAGAAACTCCCGGTATTCCTTGAGCCTGAAAGTGTCGTCGCGGATGTCGAGTTGCACCCGGCCGTGCAGGAAATCGTCGCGAAAGGCGAGCAGTTCTGCACCGCTCACGGGGTAGAAGCGAATCTGATCGAAGAAACGCAGCAGCCAGGGCTGATCGGCCGTGAACTCGCGCGTCACATGGTAGGTATTCCACATCTGACAGGTACGGCCGACGAATTGATAACCACCCGGTCCTTCCATGCCGTACACGCACAGATATGCGCCACCGATGCCCACCGCATTCTCGGGCGTCCACGTGCGCGCGGGGTTGTACTTGGTGGTGACCAGACGGTGCCGCGGATCGATGGGCGTGGTGACCGGCGCGCCCAGGTACACGTCGCCCAACCCCAGCACGAGGTAGCTTGCGTCGAACAGAATGCGACGCACGTCGTCGATGCCGGGAAGCCCGTTGATGCGGCGGATGAATTCGATGTTACTCGGACACCAGGGCGCATCCGCGCGCACCGATTGCATGTATTTCGATATGGCGAGCTGGGTCGCCGCATCGTCCCAGGACAGTGGCAAGCGCACGATGCGCGTGGGGATGGCCATCTCGTCGATGGCGGCGAGGCTTCGCTCCACGTCCTGCAAGACCTCGAGCAGCCGCCCGAGCGGCAGCACCCGGCTTTCGTAGTGAACTTGCAGCGAGCGGATGCCGGGGGTCAAGTCGATGATGCCGGGCAGATCCGTGCGTTCGAGCGCGGTCATCAGCGCATGCACCCGCAGCCGCAACTCCAAATCGAGCACCAGCGGACCGTATTCCACCAGCAGGTACTTGTCGCCGGCGCGGCGGTACACGACGGCGGGTGCCGTGGCGCTCGCCGGCACGCTGAGCACAATGGCCGCGTCGGGGCCGTTGCCGCCGGCGCTCGGTGGCGACGGCGCGGCGCTCGGTGGCGGCGCCACGAAGCCGTCGATCAACGATTCCTGCGCATACTCCGCCTCGAGAGCCTGGTCGGGCGTCAAGCGCCGGAAACGCAGCCGATTGTTCGGGCGCAGCTGACCCAATTTCCACAGCTCGGCTTTGACCAGCGTGACCGGACAGACGAAGCCGCCGAGCGACGGGCCGTCGGGACCCAAGATCACCGGCATGTCACCGGTGAAATCGACCGCACCGATGGCGTAGGCATTATCGTGGAGGTTGGACGGATGCAATCCGGCCTCGCCGCCATCCGCGCGCGCCCACGTCGGCTTCGGGCCGATCAGGCGCACGCCGGTGCGATTGCTGTTGTAGTGCACCTCCCAGTCGGCGGCAAAGAAGGCCGCGATGTCCTCGTCGGTGAAGAAATCCGGTGCGCCATGCGGGCCATACAGAACGCCGAACTCCCATTCGTCGCCGATCCGGGGCACGCACTCGGCGGGCACGGCGCAGGGTTCGAGCGTGGCGTCGTCACCGACGTGCAGCATGTCGCCGGCAGCGAGGGCCCGGCCGCCATGACCGCCGAATTTGCCGAGCGTGAACGTCGCGCGGCTGCCCAGATACTCGGGCACCGTGAAGCCGCCGCGGATCGCGAGATACGCACGGCAGCCGCTGCCGGTGACAGCCCCGATGCGCAGCGACTCGCCGGCCCGTATCTCGAACGGGATCCAGAACGGCACGGCGCGACCGGCCACCTCAGCGCTCATCGCGGCGCCGCCCAAACAAACCAACGCGTCGGCATCGAATTTCAGCGTGGGACCCGCCACCGTGAGTTCGAGTCCGGCGGCTGACGGCGCGTTGCCGACAGCGCGATTCACGAGTCGAAACGACACGGCATCCATCGGGCCCGAGGGCGGCACGCCCACCGCCCAATAACCCAGCCGACCCGGATAATCCTGGATCGTGGTCTGAGTGCCGCCGGCCAGCACCTCGACCCGGTTCGGCGCATAGATGAACGTTTCCAACGCACGCGTGGTCATGGCGCCACCGGCAAACAGCGGCGCCGCGATCAGGCTGCGCAGGTAGCCGAGATTGGTCTCGATGCCGGCGATGTCGGTATCGTCGAGTGCGCGGCGTAGCTGGTCGAGCGCGGTCGCGCGGTCCTCGCCGACGGTGATGATCTTCGCGAGCAGAGGATCATAGAGCGGCGTGACCTCGGTGCCGTCGGTGAGCCAGGTCTCGACGCGCGCCTCGGCCGCAAAGCGCGCCTGCGTGACGATCCCCGTGGACGGGCGGAACTCGCGCGCCGGATCCTCGGCGTAGACCCGCACTTGGATCGAGGCACCGCGCGGCGCCGGCACGGTCAGATCGAACATCTCGCCGGCCGCCTGTCGCACCATCCACTCGACGAGATCGATCCCGAGCACCTCTTCGGTCACGCCATGCTCGACCTGCAGGCGCGTATTGACCTCGAGAAAATAGAACTCGTCGGTGTCCGTGTCGTACACATACTCGACCGTGCCCGCGGACTGATAACTGACCGCCTCGGCGAGCCGCACCGCCGAGGCATGCAGCCGCGCGCGGGTGCCCGCCGACAAGCCGGGCGCGGGGGTCTCCTCGATGATCTTTTGATTACGCCGCTGCGTCGAACAGTCGCGCTCGCCCAAGGCGACCACCCGGCCAGCGCCGTCACCGAAGATCTGGACCTCGATATGCCGCGCCCGCTCGATCATCTTCTCCAGGAACAGACCGCCGCGGCTGAAGTTCTTTTGCGCGAGCCGTTCCACGGCTGCGAAGGCCTCATCGAGTTCGACGTCACCACGCACCAGCCGCATGCCGATGCCGCCGCCACCGGCGGTGCTCTTCAGCATGACCGGGTAACCGATGCGTGCCGCCTCGCGGCGCGCCGCCGGCAGGCCGTCGAGCAGATCACTGCCCGGTAGCAGGGCCACGCCAATCTTGGCGGCGAGTTCGCGTGCCAGATGTTTCAAACCGAAGTTCCGCATCTGGGTGGGCGTGGGCCCGATGAAAACGACGCCGGCGGCGGCGCAGCGCTCGGCGAAGTCGGCGTTCTCGCTCAAGAACCCATAACCCGGGTGGATCGCGGTGGCGCCGCTCGACCGCGCCGCCTCCAACAGCGCATCCTGGCGCAGATAGCTCTGCGCCGCGGGACCCGGACCCAAACGCACCGCCTCGTTCGCGAGCGTCACGTGCCGGGCGTAGCGGTCGGCGTCGGAGTACACCGCGACCGACCCGATCCGCATCGAATCGAGCGTGCGAATGATGCGACAGGCAATCTCGCCGCGGTTGGCGACGAGGACCTTAGGAAACATCCCCGTCCCAAATCAGCACATCCAGGGGCGTCGGATTGTAAGCATTGCAGGGATTGTTCAACTGAGGGCAATTCGAGATGAGCACGATGATGTCCATCGCTGCGCGCAACTCGACGTACTGACCCGGACCGCTCACGCCGTCGGCAAACGTCAGCCCACCCTCGGGCGTGACCGGCACGTTCATGAAGAAATTGATGTTGTGCGCGAGGTCACGCTTGCCCAAGCCCAATTCGTCATGCTCTTGAAGCGCGAGCACATAGCTGTCGCGGCACGCGTGCATCGTGCGTTTCTCGAGCGCGTAGCGCACCGTGTTCGATTCGGTGGCACATGCGCCGCCCAGCGTATCGTGCCGACCCACCGTATCGGCGACGATCTCGGCCAGCACCTGGCCCGAGGTGGACAGCAGCTTCGACCCCGTGCTTAGGTACACGTTGCGCTGAGCGCGGATGGTGTCCACCGCGCTGTAGCGGTCGAACGGGTCAGCCGCATTATAAAACAGCGTATCGGCGGCCTGATTGCCCTCCACATCGACGATACGCAGCCGCTCGCCCTGCTTGACGGGATGGATCCAGTAATCACCGGCGGGAATGCGCCGGGTGAAACTCGCCGTGGACGGCGACAGCGTGCTCGACTGTTTCATGACGCGGCCCCTCGAGTGTGCGCGGGTTCGGGCGCACCCGCGGGCAGCGCGGCACAGCCACAGAACCGATACAGTTCGGTATTCGCGAAGCCGCGACCATTCTCGGGCCGGAAGTTTTTGCAGAAATCGTCGGCCGCCACCGGCTCTGCCTCACTGAACCCAACCGTCACGGGTTTGCGCGGATAGCTCGCGGCGCTGTCCAACGGGTGCGGACAGGTGTGCAGCAGCACCAGGGTATCCATCTCGAAACGCAGCCCGACTTGGGCGCCGGCTTTGGCGTAGCCGGCATCGAAGGTTAGGGTACCGTCAGCGGCCGCCGCGACCTTGCTGAACCAATTGACGTTGGCGGCGAGGTCGCGCCGACCCAGTCCATACTTACCCGCCTCGACCAGGAACGCATCGTGGCCATTTTGCGTCCAGTCGTTGCGAAACTCCTGGTAGCTCCTCTCGCCCCAGCGCTGCGCGATGGCGCTCTTCGTGCTGTTGCCGCACACCGTGTCGTGCCAGCCATGGGTGTCCTCGATGATGGAACAGAAAATCCGCCCCATATCGGAATACAGGCAATGCCCGCGGGTGAGCTTGAACGTGTGCTGACACTTGAGCGTGTCGGGCGCGTTGTAGCGCTCGAGCGTATTGGCCGGGTTGTAGAACAACATGCCGACGTTGGCGCCACCCGTAAGGTCGGTGAGCCGCAGCAACGTGCCGGCACGCACGTTGAAAGACCAGTGCTTACCACCGTCGATCAGCGTCTCGTAGCGCAAACCGTGGGCATGGGTAGCGCTGGGCGTAGGCGAACTATCAGGGCTGTGGTCGGTCATGACGGGTCGACTCCTGCGTGACTTGAAGCATCATCCAGGAACCATCCGTCGCCCGGGATCCTCACATAGGGAAGATCATCCCGAGGCCGTGGCTCCTCGACATCGATCTCCCGGGCTTTTGTCCCGCCGTGTATCCCCCAATCCTTCTGCAAAGATTCGAGGACTGCCTCTCTCGGACCAGTCATCCGCGAAAGCAGACCGGAACCCTAGACGCACATTGCGTTCGATCGTAGCAAATCCTGGCGCGCCATGGATATGGGGTTGCGTGACAGCCCGGTCGCCGTCTTATCATGCGGCCCATGAACCATCCGACCCTGCGCCCACCCGCCGACGATCCGATCGACCTGACCCTCGCCCATCTGCGTGCGAGCTATCGCTCTCAACGTCTCACACCGCATGCGCTGCTCACCCGCGTGCTCGATCGTGCCGATGCGTCGGCCGAACATCATCTATGGATCACGCGACTGGCGCGCGCCGAGGTCTTGGCGTTCGCCGACGCGCTCGACTTCAAGGCCCTGGAGCGGCTGCCGCTCTATGGAATTCCGTTCGTCATCAAGGACAACATCGATCTTGCCGGCGTGCCGACGACGGCGGGCTGTCCGGCCTTTGCGTACACGCCTGCGCGCTCGGCGACGGTGGTACAGAGACTCATCGACGCCGGCGCCATTCCGTTGGGAAAAACCAACTTGGATCAATTCGCGACCGGCCTCGTGGGCACACGCTCCCCGTACGGCGCCTGTCGCAACAGCATCGATCCAACCTTTATTTCCGGCGGTTCGAGTTCGGGGTCGGCGGTGGCCGTGGCGAGCGGCTTGGCGAGCTTCTCCTTGGGCACCGATACCGCCGGGTCGGGGCGCGTCCCGGCGTCCTTCAACAACCTGATCGGACTCAAACCCAGCAACGGTCGCTTGAGCACCCACGGCGTGGTCCCGGCCTGCCGATCGGTCGATTGCGTATCGATTTTTGCACTCACCGCCGCGGATGCGGCCGACGTGCTCGCGGTGGCGCAGGGTGTCGACGCCGCCGATCCCTACTCGCGCGCGGTGGCCGATCGGGGACTTGCGGGCCTTAGGTTCGGAGTGCCGCGGGCCACGCAGCTGGAATTTTTCGGCGACGCCGAGTACCAGCGGCTGTTCGGCGAGAGCGTCGTGCGCCTCACGGCGCAGGGTGGACGTGCGGTGGAAATCGACTTCGAGCCCTTTCTCGAGGCCGCGCGACTGCTCTACGAGGGTCCATGGGTGGCCGAGCGCTATGCCGCCGTGGGCAGCTTCATCGAGGCGCATGCGGACGCGGTGCATCCAGTCACGCGGTCCATCATCGAGGGAGGTCTCAAATTCTCGGCGGTCTCGGCCTTCGAGGGGGTTTACAAGCTGCGTGACTATCAGCGCCGTTCCGAGGCGGTGTGGGCTGACATCGACTTCATCGTGACGCCAACCGCGGGCACGATTTATCGGCTGGAGGAAGTGCTCGCCGACCCGCTCAGGCGCAACGCCAACCTGGGTCGCTACACGAATTTCATGAACTTGTTCGATCTGTGCGGGGTGGCCGTGCCGGCCGGTTTCCGTACCGACGGCCTGCCCTTTGGGATCACCCTGGTGGGCCCGCGCGGCACGGAGCACGCGCTTTTGAGCCTGGCCGGTGAACTCCAGCCCGCGGCGGTGAAAACGCTCGGAGCTTTGAACGTGCCCGTACCCGACGCCGTGCGAACCGGCGCGCCGCTGCGGCCCGGCTATGTCGCGATCGCGGTCTGTGGAGCCCATATGCACGGACTGCCGCTCAATCACCAGTTGCGCGACCGCGGCGGCTACTTGCTCGAGGCGACCCGCACCGCGCCCTGCTATCGGTTGGTCGCGCTCCCGGGTGGACCACCGTTTCGTCCGGGATTGATCCGTGTGGCGGGGCCGGGCGCCGCGGCGGCGGGGCCGGGCGCCGCGATGCAAGGCGCCGCGATCGAACTCGAGATTTGGGCGCTGCCCAGCGAGCAGGTGGGCGGCTTCATCGCCGGGATCGGCGCGCCACTGGGAATCGGTAAAGTCGAACTCGAATCGGGTTCCGTGGTGAGCGGCTTCATCTGCGAGGGCTACGCCTTAGCCACCGCCGTGGACATTACGGCCCATGGAGGCTGGCGCGGCTACCTGCGCGCCAGCCGCTGAGCGACACGGAGTCTGCGGCCCATTGGACGCGCGGCCAGATTTCCGCTATCCTGACGTCAGCTAATGAGAGGTTGGTGCTCGGTCAGTGCCACCTTTAGCTCGCGGTTCGTCCTCGACGCACTCCGTTCATTTACCCCCCTCGCTGCTGACCGCTGCAGAACTTCGTAAAGAGTCTGTCGTGCGAGTCCAAACGTTTTTCAAGGATATCCATGTCATTTTCCGATCTCGGGCTGTTGCCCGAATTGCAGCGTGCTGTCGCCGATAAAGGCTACGACGCGCCCTCCCCGATTCAGACTCAAGCCATTCCCGCCGTGCTCTCGGGCCGTGATGTACTCGCCGGCGCCCAGACCGGCACCGGCAAGACCGCGAGTTTCGTGCTGCCGATTTTACAGCGCTTGGTCGCCGACACGGCGCATGGCACGCACCGCGCGCCGCGCGCCCTGATCCTCACCCCGACGCGGGAACTGGCGGCGCAGGTCGCCGAGAGTTCACGTAATTATGGTAAGTACGTTCAACTTCATACCTACCAGGTGTTCGGCGGCGTGAGCATCAACCCCCAGATCAGCAACCTGCGCAGCGGTTGCGACGTGCTGGTGGCCACCCCGGGCCGGCTCTTGGACTTGGCGCAGCAGCGCGCGGCCGATCTGTCGAAGATCCAAGTGCTGGTGCTCGACGAGGCCGATCGCATGCTCGACATGGGCTTCATCAACGACATCCGCAAGATCATCAAATTATTGCCGCAGAAGCGCCAGAACCTGCTGTTCTCGGCCACCTACTCCGACGACATCCGCGGACTCGCGGAGCGATTGCTGCATGACCCCCTGTCGATCCAGGTGGCGCCCCGCAATGCGCCGATCGAGCTGGTCGAGCAACGCGCCTATCGCGTTCAGAAGGAACAGAAGCGGCACCTGCTGGTTCATCTGATTCAGGATGGCCAATGGCACCAGGTGCTGATCTTCACGCGCACCAAGCATGGGGCCAATCGCCTCACGCAGCAGCTCGAAGGCGCCGGTATCAAAGCCGCCGCGATTCACGGCAACAAGAGCCAGGCGGCGCGCGTCAAGGCGCTCGACATGTTCAAGCGTGGCCAGATCACCGCGCTGGTGGCCACCGAAGTGGCGGCCCGTGGCCTCGACATCAAGGAGCTGCCGCAGGTGGTTAATTACGAATTGCCCAATGTCCCGGAGGACTACGTGCACCGCATCGGTCGCACCGGCCGCGCCGGTGCCGCCGGCGAGGCGGTGTCATTGGTGTCGAGCGACGAGACCGGCTTCTTGCGTGACATCGAACGCGTGCTCCGCCGCGCCATCCCCGTGGTACCGACCCCGGTTTTCAAGATCGTCGAGTCGGCGCCAGTCCCCGCGGATCGTGCGCGGTCGGGCGGCGATCGGCCAGAGTCCAATGGTCGTCCGCACTCCTCGGGGGGACGCCCGCACCGCGGCAGGGACCCGCGCGATGGGCGCCGCGACGATTCGCGCCGCAGCCCAGGAGCGAGCGCGGGTGGTGGCCGCAGCAACGGCCAGCCCTTCCGCGGGCGCTCTCACTGACGCGGGCCCGCGTCGACGCGGGCGCTCGGCGACGCGGGCGCTCGCGCACCCGCGCGGGTGCCCGCCAGGCTCACTCCATCGAGGCGACGAACGTCTTGAGGTAAGCGCTGAATTCGGCACCGAGTTTCGGATGCTTCAAGCCAAATTCCACGGTGGCTTGTAAGTATCCCAATTTGCTGCCGCAATCGTAACGCTTGCCCTCGAACTCGAACGCATAGACCGCCTCGCGCTGCATCAGTCGCGCGATGCCGTCGGTGAGCTGGATCTCGCCACCCGCACCCTTGCCGATCTTGGCAAGGTCATCGAAGATCGAGCCGGACAGCACATAACGCCCCACCACCGCCAACGTCGACGCGGCTTTGTCGGGCTTCGGCTTCTCGACGATATGGGACATCTTGCCCACTCGCGGCGCGACCTCGCGCTCCAGCGTGACGATACCGTACTTGTCCGTATCCTGCTTCGGCACCGTCTGCACGCCGAGCACGCTGCCGCCGTAGGTCGCATGCACCTCTGACATTTGTTTCAGGCACGACACGGGCGCATCGATCAAGTCATCCGCCAAATGCACCATGAACGGCGCATCGCCGACCACCGGACGCGCGCACAGCACGGCATGTCCCAACCCCAGGGGAGCCGGCTGACGGATATACACGCACGAGGCCCAGCTCGGCAAAATCCCGTGCAGGGCATCGAGCAACTCCTGCTTGCCCTGGGCCTGTAACGTGGCCTCCAATTCCGCGTCGCCGTCGAAATGATCCTCGATGGCGCGCTTGGAACTACCGGTGATGAACACCAGCGTGTTCGCGCCCGCCGACAGCGCTTCGTCCACCGCATACTGGATCAGCGGCTTGTCGACGATCGGCAGCATCTCCTTCGGGCTGGCCTTGGTGACGGGCAGGAATCGGGTGCCGCGGCCGGCAACGGGAAATACGGCGGTTTTTATCATCGTGTGCTTCATGGTGAGAAATAGTAGCGGATTTCAACCCAACTTAACGATCGCATAGGGCTCAAAGCTATCCCAGGCGTGGCATGCCGGGCAATGCCAGTAGAAGTTGCGTCCGGCAAAACCACATTCGCTGCACCGATATTTTTCAGCATTTGTGAGCAATGCACCAATCTGGTGTGCGATCAACCCGTCGGGCACCGCGCGCCAAACCGCCCGCAGCGTCGGATCCTGGCCGAAAACCTGGGCCATCGGCGCGCGCAGCGGTAAGGCCTCACCCTCGCCCGCGAGAATGGCCGCGAACACCAGCCGTTTCAAGTCGTCGGCTGAGCGCGCCTCGGCCTGCGCGACCAACTCCGTGAGCAGTGCATCTCGTGCGGGTGGCAGAACCAGCCGCAGCAAGTGCGGCAATTCATGCTGGATCAAGCGAGGTGCGTCCGCGAGTGCCTGGCGCATGAGGTCGATGGCCTGGTCGACAGCGCCGGCGCGCTCGGCGATATTGGCGCGTATCAGCGCCGCGCGCGGAAACGGCGCGACCTCGGCGCGGGCCTCGCGCAACAGCCGCCGGGCCGCGTCCGACTCCCCGCGTTCGATGGCGAGGGTGGCGAGTTCACATAAGTAATGCGCGGCGACGAGACGCGGCGGTGCCGCCTGGATCCGCGCCAACAGGCGGACCACATCCAACGCCTGCTGCCATTCATGTTGGCGCTCGTACACCCCGCGCAGCGCATCGAGCGCCGTCACGCGCAGGCGCGGCACCTCGCTCACCTGCTGGAACAGACCCTCTGCGCGATCGAGCAACCCGGCGCGCAGGTAATCCTGGGCCAACCCGAGCAATGCCTGTTCGCGGTGTTCCGGGGCGAGACCTTCGCGCGCCAGCAAATTTTGATGAATGCGAATGGCCCGCTCCACTTCGCCGCGCCGCCGGTACAGTGAGCCCAACGAAAAGTGCGTTTCAACCGTGTCACTGTTGGCATCCATCAGCCTCAAGAACATATCGAGGGCCCGGTCGGGCTGCTCGCTGACCAGATAGTCGAGACCGGTCAAATAGTCGGGATGGAGCTTGCCAAGCGGGTTCGACCAGCGTCGGCCCCAGCCGAAGTGGCCGGCGAGAATACCGATGACGAGCGCCGCGATGCCGACGGCCCAGGTCAACGGCGAGAGATCGGGCATGCGGCCTTAGACGCCAGCGCCCACGAAGACCGGCTCAGTCACGGATCGGCTGGTCCGCGCCATCGTTGACGCGTTCGCGCAGGTCCTTGCCAGGCTTGAAATGCGGCACGTGCTTGCCAGCGAGCGCGACGGCCTCGCCAGTCTTCGGGTTGCGGCCCTGACGCGGCGGTCGGAAGTGCAGCGAGAAACTACCGAATCCACGAATCTCGATGCGCTCGCCGGTCGCCAGCGCATCGCTCATGATCTCCAACAATTGCTTGACGGCTAGCTCGACATCCTTGGCCGGTAAATGCTTCTGTTTGGCCGAAATGATCTCGATGAGTTCCGATTTCGTCATTATCGATCCGTGGACGTCGCTGGACATACGGTGGAGCTCAAGAGGAGCGGCCTTACCCGGCCGCTCCGCCTGACTTTTGTCCCTCAATCCTGACCGGAGATCTGCTCTTTCAGCAAATCGCCCAGACTGGTGCCGGTCGGTGAATCGGTGCGATAGTTCTGCATCGCCTCCTGTTCCTCATGAATGTCCTTCGCCTTGATCGACAGCGAGATGCTGCGTCCCTTGCGATCCACACCCGTGAACTTCGCTTCGACTTCCTCGCCGACCTTGAGCAACAGACGAGCATCCTCGACCCGATCGCGCGACAGCTCGGAGGCCCGCAGCTGACCGTCGACCCCGTTGCCGAGATCGATGATGGCACCCTTCGCGTCCACTTCGCGCACCACGCCGGTGACGATGGTCCCCTTCGGATGCTCCGCGATGTAAGCCGAGAATGGATCCTTCGCGAGCTGTTTGACACCCAAGCTGATGCGTTCACGTTCAGGGTCGATCGACAGCACCATCGCATCGACCTGCTGGCCCTTCTGGTAGCTGCGCACCGCTTCTTCGCCGGGCATGTCCCAGGAAATGTCGGACAGATGCACGAGACCATCGATGCCACCGGCCAAGCCGATGAAGATGCCGAAATCGGTGATCGATTTGATCTGGCCGCTGACCTTGTCGCCGCGGTTGTAGTTCTCGGCGAAGTCCTTCCACGGATTGGCCTTGCACTGCTTCACACCCAAGCTGATGCGCCGACGCTCTTCGTCGATGTCGAGCACCATGACCTCGACTTCCTGGCCGACGTGCACCACCTTGGCCGGGTTGACGTTCTTGTTGGTCCAGTCCATTTCAGAGACATGGACCAAACCCTCGACGCCCTCCTCGATTTCCACGAAACAACCGTAATCGGCGATGTTGGTGACCTTGCCGAACAGCCGCGTGTTGGCGGGATAACGCCGCGCGATGTTCTGCCAGGGATCGGCGCCGAGCTGTTTCAAACCGAGCGACACTCGCTGCCGCTCGCGATCGAACTTGAGGATCCGCACGTCGATCTCTTCGCCGACCTTGACCACTTCGGAGGGGTGCTTGACGCGCTTCCAGGCCATGTCCGTGATGTGCAGCAATCCATCGATGCCGCCCAGGTCGACGAACGCGCCATAGTCGGTGAGGTTCTTGACGACACCCTTGACGGCGGCGCCTTCCTGAAGATTGTCGAGCAGCGCGGAGCGTTCCGCGCTGTACTCCTGTTCGACCACCGCGCGACGCGAGACCACCACGTTGTTGCGCTTCTGGTCGAGCTTGATGACCTTGAATTCGAGGGGCTTGTTCTCGAGATATGACGGATCGCGCACCGGACGAACGTCGACCAGGGAACCCGGCAGGAAGGCGCGGACGTTGTCGATCTCGAC
>Ga0116226_10003108_pt1 | contig 14621 bp, 8 predicted proteins | sample S1TSphfallax_FD_89692 | JGI IMG/M metagenome (GOLD analysis project Ga0116226, IMG submission 89692) | Host-associated microbial communities from peat moss isolated from Minnesota, USA - S1T2_Fa - Sphagnum fallax MG | ecosystem: Host-associated > Plants > Peat moss > Unclassified | place: USA...
ATAAGTAGGATGAAATATTTTATGAATATTTCATAAAATAGTTTTGATTCATAAAATATTTCATCCTACTTATATGTGCATCATATGTATTTTAAATGCACAACATTTGTGTGCATAAAATATAAACCCATGAAAGAATGATTTTCACATGATTTCAATCACCAAATCATAGAATGGAAAGTTTATGAAAAATGGTCAACACTTTTAAAAACCCCCATTTGTGGGGTGAAAATGATCAAATTCTTCACATGGTTCAAAAATATAAGTCAAAACATGTGGAATCATCACATTTGAAATAAATACTACAAATTTTATAAATGTTAAAAATCATTTCAATTTTTTTTTGAAATATATTTGCATGTTTCAATACACAATTACAAGTATATTCTACACAAATATATTCCAATTCACCATGATATACATAAAAAATAATTAGTTTTTTAAAATACTATTGTTTGGGTTATGTTCTACCATAATATGTATAACAAATGCATGAAATGGTCATTCCATTAGAAGTACAGGGTTAAAATAACCTATTCTTTTACTCATAAGAGCATGGTGGAAGCAACAAAAAAGGGAACAAGATGTTGGTGGAGTTCATGGATCAAATCAATGCCACAAATGTATTGTTGAAGGAGGAAAAAATTGAAATCCAGGACAAACTTGTTGAAAAACAATTTGAATATTTCAAAATTAGAGATGATGGTGTTGACCATGCATAAATTGCCATGGGCACGGGCATGATTTAGGTCCTCAATAACTTGACACAGGTTATGACCCAAGCTTTTACATGAACTACTATTAATGATAACCCACACACAAACAATGCCAATGTTGTTGCCAATAATGACATACAAACAAACAACAACAATAATGCAAAAGATATCATTGTCGACAAAGAAGCTATCAATGAATAAAAGTAAGTTCAAGCTTGCCTGAAATCAAAATTATTTGCTAAATGTGGATCATCTTTGTTAAATCAAATTGACTTGTTTTGACATGGGTGTTGTGTTTTTGGGGTGAATACCAAATCTAAGAAATACCTAGCTACCATGAGGATACTATAACACCAAATAAAGTCCATTACAGTCCAACTAAATGTTAACAAATGAAAAAAATTACTAGATGGTATGAAGATACATGGCAAAAGGTTATGTGAGTTGAAATGCACCAAAAAAAAAAAAAACTTTCAACAATTTTGATTACATGTTTACTTTGACAAAAAATAAAAAGGATAAATTCACTTATAATTCATTGAAAGTTCTTTTGTCTACCGAGATATAACATTAGTCCCCTTCAAATCACATTTCCATATTTCTCTTGACCTTTGATTCATGCTTGATTCACATTTCCATTTCTATTTTGATCTTTGATTCATGATTGATTCATGGGTTCATCAACAACTTTATGATGTCCTTGTTCATGTACACCAACTTCAAGTTTGATGATTCAAAGTAATCAAGCAATGCTAGCTTCATGTTCAAACTTAAAAAGGTTATGCAATAAGCAGAAGCATGTAAACACATCAAGAAGGAATGCCCCATGTAATTCAAACTTTTTCCAGTCTCTAAAAGTTTTTTTCAAAATGCCAAAAACATTCTCAACTACTAATCTCCCTCATTTATGTTTTCTATTATATAAAAGTTATAATATTGAATGTTGCCCTTCTTCTTTGAAAGGTGTCATAATCCAACCAATTAATGGATAACCCTTGTCACCCAATAAATACAATGGAAAGCCATCTACACCTTTCTTAAAATCAAATAAACCCTGATTTTGAGCATGCCTATATAATGTAAACTTACGTAGGATTCTAGAATCATTAGTGCTACCTTGCAAGTCAACACAAATGTCAAAAAATGTTTTTTTAGAATCTACTATTGCTTGAACTACAATTGAATAGCCTCCTTTTTTATGATAGTAATAATCTTTATGAAAAGTGGTTTTAGGTTTAAGATTTTGAATGTGGGTGCCATCAATTGCATTGTGAACACTTGACAATCCACACAAGTGCCCAAAACCTTCCATCACAACATTCATTTTTTGCTCCTACTGGCCACAAAATTAACTTCTTGAAAGTGATGTTGGCAACCTCCACAAACTTTGGTATTGAATGTTTTGCTTCATCAACATAGGTCGCAATTGGTTAGTAATCCTAAACAATGTTGATTTGGTCATTCTAAAGTTTTCTACCCATCTATCATCATCGTATTCTGTTAATAAAAATCAAGAAAACCATGTGGTGCTCCTCGGCTTCACCCAATGCTTTAATTCTTACGATAAAACTAAAAGACAACTTTGCAATTGCAAATGATGGAGTGCAACTATAATAAGAAGGAGTTTTATGGATTTAGCCATGGGGTTTAAGTTGTTAAAGCTCAAATCCAAAGATGAAGGAGAGGGTAGTTTGAAAAGAAATCAATGATTTGAAACAATAGCATACACCTTATTAATAACAAAACCTTATCCTCTAATTTGTCCATGGAGTAGAAAGAAATGGAAGGTGAGGACTTATCTATGTTGTAGATGCACATAATGGCAACATAGATCAATCAAAACTCAATGCTTCTCCTTTATCCTTCTTGTCATTAACAATGAACACAAACAATTAAAGATCAAACAATTAATGAACACAAATAGTAACAAAACAAAAGTGTGGCAACGATGCCACAAAAAAAACTTTGACATACAGTATTGACCTCATGGTATGTCTTTTATGCTAGTTGAAATTCCTTCAAAATTGAAGTTCCACAATCAAAATAGAATGACAACAAAGTTCAATTAGAATTCAAATGTTTTTCCTCTATCCTTCCTATCACTAACAATGAACACAAACATTTAAACATCATTTTCTATTCTTGAAAATGCACAAAGCAAAACTTTTTGCAACCATAATTAAAAATGAAGAGTTTCAAAAGACTTACCTAATAGAATTTAGAAGTAAACTAAAAGTCATAAACTAAAATCATAGCAACACACACCTGCAACAACACCAATAATCACCTACAATAGCAAAGCACACACTTGCAACAACACCAACAATCACTTGCAAGTTGCAATAATAACAACACACACTTGCAACAAATCATGAGGAAGAGGAATAGGAGAATGAAGGAGCAAACGAAATCACGACTAAGAAGGCAACAAGGGAGTAGGTTGCAATAATGCAACGAGAGAGCATGGTGTTGCAAGCACAAGTAGTTTTGGCACTAGTGCATCAACAGTTTCAAGCAAAGACAAGATGAATAATAATGACAATGGTGGCAAGGCTTAAGGAATATCCTATCTTTACATTAGTTTGTCCTTTTTGTCTCTTTTTTGCTTCTGCTTCTTTTGATGTTGCAAAGCTAAAAATTGTATCTATTGAAGGAGGGAGTTCATAGAATTCCAAAATAAAAGCAACCTGGGTTTGATGTGATTTTGAGCTACGAGAAAAATATGAAGCAACAACAAAGGAGTGAAGACACCAACGAAGACAAAACAATAGCACCAAAATGGTAACACTACTAAAAAAAAATGACAACACCAACATAGTTCAATGAAACTACAACAAAAATTGAGCAAAGATCAAGCAATTCAATGAAACAAAAAAAATGAAGAAGAGATGCATGAGGGATGAAAAGGAAAAGCATGAATAAAATAGAAATGAAAAAGTTTGTGAATAGCAAAGCCAAAAAAGGAGCTACCTTGTGTGAATGCATGCTTGTGCATGATGAAAAGGGAAAAGAGTGGTTGTAAGGAATAAGGGGAATGTTGAAAAAAAATGGCAAAAACCTACCTGAACTTGCCATCATGAATTTTGGTGTGAATCCATGATGGCACAAAGGTACTTTTTTAAACCTTAAATTTAAAAAAAACCTAAACTATTGCAAGTGTGAATGCACCTCAATAAATGTTAACAAAAATGTTAGTGTTAAGGGTGATTAGTGTTAGGATTAGTGTTAAGAAAATGTTCTAGGGGTGATGTTAGTGTTAGCACTAACATTAGGTGTGATTAGAGCTTTACATGTTTAAACATTTTATGTTTACATTTATAATGTTGTTGTGTATAACTATTGTTTTTACTATGAAGGCAATGTAAATTTTTTCAAATACATTTACACAATCTCATGTAAATGTTTTGTGGTATGTAAGTGTATGTATTATATACCTTTAATGACCATACCTTCTTGCAAATCCATATTAATTCAAAGTAGGCACATACCAAAGTTCAATTTTATTTTTTTGCAGTATGTCATTTTGATTGGCCCTTAAAAAAAATTCATGATACTTTGATACTCCCCAAACATTAACATTTTCTACCAATATAGGACTATTGTGATCCTATCTCAAGGAATATCTTGAATGCACATTTTGCCCCACTTCATTGTTTGAGTAGAACTTTTATTGTAGTACCTTAATTATTATTTTTTCAATAAAAGTCAAATTTTCTCAAAATTAAGTGGTTGTTGTGCTGAAAGTTTTAAAAATCAAACTCCAAATTGCTGAAATTTATGAAACTTGAAGTTTGGGTCCAACCTTAACCTAGGAAATGGTCCATTCATAATATCATCAATAAAGTCCCATTGCATTGCAACAATTGAATAAAGTCTTATTGCACAACAACAATCAAAGTTAGATCTAACATGGTCATAGCTCCTAGAAGGTTGAAGCCGTCAGGCTCCTTATTCGTCTCATTTTTTGCCCACCCACCATAGTTGAAATCTTGAAGCTTAAACTCTTCCTGCTACCATTGCCCCCTTGTTTCTCTTTTCTGATTGTTATATGTGTTAGAATGAAGATTCTTCTACATCAATAATTTGAAAACATGAAGCGATTTGTTTCAAAGCCTTGTAAGAAACAATATCACAACACTAGGAGTGACTAGACATTCATTGCATAAATTGTAAAAGAGTGTCATAAGATAATAGGTTAGAACTACTCTTCCATTTGTTTCACATACGTGATCTTGTTGTGATTTTTTTTTACAACTCTCCTAGAAACTTTTTAGATAGCTTGTGATTGATTATAAGCGATAGTTTGTAGACAAACATAATACCCATGTAGTTTTAGTTTGAGCAACCAAAAAAAAAATTTGGAAGGGGAAAACCCTTCTCGTTTAGAAGGGGGACACCTTCAGTTGCACCTATGTGCATGTCTTTTCTTTGTCAGTATTGAGTTCTTCCAAAACATTAAAAGTAGAAAATGGCTAAAGAGCTAGTGTTAATGCTCATGTTTACTGATTCAACTTCCTAATGCAAACCTTGTTTCTAATAGGGAAATCGCACACAACAAGTTGTTTAGAAAACTTGATGATTTGGATGGATACTTGTAGAGTTTTCCAAGTTCATAATATTTTTGTTTCTCAAGACTTTGTTTGACTAACTGTAACAAGTTGGTCGCACTTTTTAATCATAATGTTCCATTAGAACCATTGCAACTAGAAATGATTATAATCCAATCTTTGTTATTTTCTTCGCAAAGTGGATATTAGATGAGGAGACTCATTCTGCAGACTCATGGTTGGTTATAGAAGTTGTGAAGACCTTGAGACAAGATGAACAAAATGCATGTGATGGAAATGAAATAAAGGAGACCAAAGCTTTTGCTACAACTATTATAGACCTTGAGGAAGAGGATGGTAACACCCAAAACAATTAGATATTTTTGTTTCAAGCCATTTCTTATTTGTTGTCATGTTTAATTTTGGTGTTTTCAACAAAATTTGAAATTTAGGTTTAAACCTCGAAGTTGTAACACATATGAAGTAGTTGCAAATTTAATTTTGGTGAATTTTTGCAAAGAAAAAAAGACATGGATGTGAGTGCCATAGTTAGTTTGATTAACTGACGAATGTAATTGGGATTTACACAATTTTTGCTTACAAGTTAGTCGTTGTGTGGGGTCCAGTAAACGATGGATTTTAGATTGTTGCCATGAAACTTCTAGCCACCTTTATGATATTCATTGCACATGACACCTAGAACTCAGCCCCATCTTTTTACCCAAGTACTCAAGCATCGACAATAACTTTGTAGCTTCTTACCGATTCTCCAACCATAAAACACCACCATATTTCATTGCCCGTCTCAAGAGAACCCAATGTTCATCTCTACAATTAATTTGTCTTGTATCTTTACAACTAGTGGATCTTATTTGTTGGAGGTGTATATACAAGCTAAAAGCTCTGAGATTTCAACATATGCCTTGTAGCAGTGTCAATGAGTATTTCTTTTCTTCAGCATTTTTTTTTTTGGTTTGCAGGCGTGGATTTGTTTTCTAGATCTAATAAAACAGAGTTGGAGCTTATGAAGATGTCCAAGGTGATGAATGAAGTATAATTCTTCACTTTTATTGTTATTCTATAAAATACTTCAGCTTTTAATTTCATGTTGAATTTGGGACTGTAATATGAGTGCATTGAGTACTTCTATCTAGGATAATTAACTGCTAGTAGTTTTTATCTTTGTTATAGGATTTGTGTTGTTGCCTTGTGTTGCTAGTCTATGGATCTACATTTTGTTTGGAGTTTTTTTCTATAGAATATTACTTTTGTTGTGATTAAGCTTGCTACAACTTGCAATGAGTTGGGTTGCAAGAGTTCGTGCATTATTCACGCAACTGATGATGATAATGTTGACTTGTAGCAATATTGTGTGTAGCTATTTTGTGGAAGACATGTGGATTTTTTCTACCCTGGATCTACGTCCCACTATTATTCGTAGACATTGATCCCACATGGCACAACTTGTTCACTATGCAATTAACATTATATAATAGGTGACACAATGTTGTCAATTTAGGGTGAGAGTGAATAGAGTTGGACCATTGACCTTTTTAACAATCTTTTGTTGCTTGTGTGATAGGTGATTTTGTAATGCAAAATGTGATTTTTCAAATGGGCCTATGATTGCTTTCACCCTCAAGGATTCATGTATGTGAACTCCATTAGTTTGTCCTTCTTTCATTTGGTTTTAAAGCTTTTTGTTTCATTAATTGTGTTTCTCTTCCTATGTAGCACTTTGTAGAAAAATATTGATTGTGGTTAATTTTCATGGTTACAAGTGTGTAGCATGTGGGAAGGCGATTCTAGAAGTTGTCCAAACTTTGTCTTCCTTACATAACTAAGATGACTATAATGTATTATGGTTGTAGCCCCAAAGGACTAGTGACAAATTCAAATGTCAATTGCAGAAAAGTGTGTTTTTCATCCTAAAGCTATTATGCAGGAATCATAGTTTAAAAGTAGTCAAACGACAATAACAACTCACATCTACATCAATAACATTTTCTTCATCTAGGGTCTATAGTTATAATAATTGCAGAAGATGGTGATGGTGTAGCAATAACTTCTTTTGGAACAAAAGCAAAAGTTGTAGAAGTTAGTAGAACGTGGAAGTGCTCTTCTTCCATGTAATAACAATAGTTGCAAAAGTTGGCAACAACTTTGGCAATGACTACCTATGTAGTAGAAGTTTTTTTTGGACCAACATCAACAGTTATACAAGCTTCTTTTGGACTAACAACAATGGTTGCACAAACTTCTTCTAGACCAACAACAATAGTTACACAAGTTTCTTCTAGATTAATAGTAGGAGTTGTACAAGCTTCTTTTGGACCAACAACAACAATTGCATAAGTTTAGGTTTTGGACCAACCACATTAGTTGCACAAGCTTTTTCTGGATCAATATTAATAGTTGCACAAGTTGGCAAAAACATACCAATGCTTTTCATCCTTTTAAGAGTAGGAGTCTTTATCTTCCTAGCTTGTGCACGTATATTTTGTCTTGTTTTTAATGGCCCTACACATGTGGTTGGTGATGTAGGTTGGAGGTAGTTTTCAACAACTATTGACATTATTGGATCAATGTCAATATCAACCTCTTCAATGACTTCCACATTTGTTGGTTCCTTGAAGAGGGGTGTTGTAGTGTTAACTTCCATAATTGCAAGCTGAAATGTAGGTAAAAAAGTTCAAGTGATACCTATTTTGTCCCATCCTTTAATGATTGTTTCTCTCATGGCTTTGACCTTTGTCCATGCTAAATCTAACTAACTACAAATCCTAGGTTTTAAGTTGCTCATCTTGAAGTCTACCTTTGGTTCCTACCCATCAGTTATTTGATCCTTAATTGTCTAAGAAGTCCATGAATTAAAATGAACCTTGAATGCATGTTTTAATGGCTTCTACAAGATCACATCTACCGGTTGTAATTCCCTTATGCAATTAACAGGAACTAAAATTAACAAGATGTTTGTATGCTTGAATTTTTATCCAATTGTAGAATTCCTTACTAATATGAACATACCAACAATCAATAATCCACACCATCTTTTGTTCTTTCTCTAACCTTAATAGTTGGATTTGGGATTACAGGTAAGGAAAGAGGATTTTTTGCACAAATTGCTTGGTTTCTAAAGATGACTAGTGATTCTCATTAAAAGTAAGATCCCAACCATCATTGATGCAATATGTTTTCCCTTTATTGTTTAATGGTAATGTCCTAAGGGTAGAACTTGTGAGAACTATTTGAAGTGGAAGTAGGTCCTTGATAGCACTAGATGAGACAACCATTTTCAATTGCTTTTTATCCTCAAACCTAACATTTGCACATGTTTGGTTCCTTTTGACTCTCAAGTTCTTTTGTTGCCATTTGGAACTAAATGGACTTTAGTTTGATCACTATTCACAACAAGTGTAGGTGGAATCAAATATACTTTTGCTATATAAGAAACCTTATAAACCATGGTCAAGCCTTGAGTAACCCAATCTAGTGGGAGTTAATTTGCTTGCAACAATGGTTGCCATTCTATAAGTCCAACACATGTATTGTTTCATGAATTGTCTTGACCACTTTCTTGTGACATCTAATGAGTTGAGGAGCAAAAGATTGTATAATACCTTTGAGAATGGGTTGCAAAATCCCTATTGATAATGGCTAACCAACTTCCTTCATCTTTTGTAGGACACGAACTATTTCAGCATGGAATTCAAGATATTCTTCAAGTTCTGGCAAGTTTTGTTTTGGAGTTTTCACTATTGTTCCACGTTGGGTAGCTTCCATGTAGTTCTATTTCAATTCACCTTCTTTTGTGAACCATTCCCACATTGTACTCCCAGTCAACTTTGCATAAGGACTAGGCACTCTTGGTAATTTGTAAACATTTTACAAGAATGTAAGATTAGTTTTATTGTTTCCATACTTCTTCACTGTAGCTAGTATTTGGGGCCAAAGATGAGGTTGAAACTAATGCCCTTCGCTTCTTCATATGTTTAGAAGGTCTCTTCCTCTCATGATCCTTTTTTTTAATTTCATGGTCACTTGAAATCCTGACATTATGTTGGATTCTAGGCTTGCCAATTGGGTGCTTTTCCTTTTGCAAACTACATGATGTTGCATCCTTATTACTTTCCCTCATTTTTGCAAACTCCCTTTCAACAATCTTCATCTTTTCTCCACTTGAAATTTTCTGAAACAAACTAATAATGTACTTTTGACCTCTTTCATTTTTAGCCATTTTGCACAAAGTTGAGACTAAATTAAACTCCAAGAATTTAAGCTTCCTTTAAAGGAAAGAAAGGGAATGTGGAATGAAAAGAACAAGCCAAAAATTTGTAAGAAATGCTAACAAGTATTCAAAACCAATACCACCCTAAATCATCATAATTCGCTTACCCATGTTGTTAGGGTCCAGTTTAACTGTTAACAACATTAAAACTAGGGATCTATTTATCAATGCCTATGTAATTTTTGTAGGTACCTATTTGCAATAGGTAATATGCCGAATTATTATTTTTTTAGTTTTATTACATCCAAATTTTGAGAATATTTGTGATTGGTAGGCTGAAGTGAAAAAATGGAAAATAATTAATTATTTGCTTGAAATATTTCGAAGTGGTAAATGATTGTGGTATTCTTAACTTTTTTCATTATCATTTTGGTCTAAGATTTTTTCAAGAGCCTAGTTACTTATTGTGATTCATATTAGTTAATTTAATTGGATGTGGTGCATCTAAAAGCACAAATGTTTTGATGGTTATTATTATAATGGGTCAATTGGTTGGCTTATCACCGAAAACATTATGAAAGCTCCTCCCTCTTCAAGTAGAAATCACATTTTAAAACAATGTCACATACAACCATATAAATGTATTTGTTTTACATTTATTTTGTTTTGCATGATTGCATAAAATCATATAAAAACTTTTGTTTTTACATTTATATTAATTTACACAGTTTTACACTTCACACATCTTGTGTTCTACATTTATACTTACACAAAGTGTAAATAAATTTCACTAGGTAAGTCTTAAACCACTTATATGCACAACAATGGTTTGCATATAAAATAGATTAGCCAATGAACAAATGTTTGAGCTTTCAACTTGTGTCTAATGTTAGATTTTATTAAATGTTGGAGGTTCAAAGGGTCTAAGAAGTCTTTCACTTGGCACCTCTATAGCCATTTAAAAACCTCCATTTGGGTTTGAAATGAGCAAGTCAAAACCTCCCAAAATATGATGGTTGAAAAAACAATTGGGACCTTCTATGAACACATATCCTCCCATATGCAAACATTGTGTGTTCTATCAAACATGCTAGACTTGTTTTTAAATGTGTAAAGAATATCCCTCATCAAACTAGGGTGTTCCCCCCCACCTTTGATCATTTATATAAAAAAATACAAACTTATGCCCACCACCAATCATATTTTTTTGAAAGTGCATGAACATTGTTTGCTTATCTAAAACTTTCGTTGAAAATGAACATTGTAGATGAATAACCTCGTTCACAAATCTTCTAATTGTAGGATTTGTGATGTTGCATTGTGCAAATATTAGAGTACATGAAAAACAATATGTAAGAAGTAAGTAAAACGATGTTATAAAAATTTGTAGAGAATTTTTAGAATTGTGCATGATATTTCTAAGTAGATAGAAAATCACAAAACTACAAGTACTCCTTGCCTTTTACTTCTTGGTTCATGGATTTTTTCCTTTTTTTCATGTTGGACTTTCTTTGACGTTTTGTTCAAATGTGAAAAAATGGTGCTATTTTATTTTTGGGTTTTATTTGTGTTGAATTTTTTCAATTTGGTTGTAATTCAATGGGATTTTAGGATGCAACATTAATTTGATATTTTGCAATATCCTTGAAGAAGAACAATTCATGTAGGTGGCATTGAACTACTAGTTTTTAAAAGGATCTAATTATGAAAATTGTTGTTGTAGAGTTCATTGTTTGGGATTGCAAATTTTTTTTAAAAAACTTTTAGATCAAAAGTGGAAGAAATTATATATGGGAGCTACAATGAAAACAATGATGCATGTAGTATCAACATCACCTTTATTTGTGAAAAAAAAGGATTAGTAACAACAACATACTAGTAGAGGGTAAAAAATGATGAAAATAAATGAAATGTAAAAGAAAAGGAAAAAGTAAAAGGAAGAAAAAACATTTAAATGAAAATTTTCGAAAAAAATAAAAAATAAAAAGGCTTGGTTGACAATCTATATTGGGCCTTCTAAATTTTGAAAATTTTAGTGAAAACTTTGGGTTAGTGAAGGTCTTAAAAAATAATTTCTTAAAATCAACTTATTTTTACATTTGTTTGATTTCAGCATTTTGGTCCTTTAATTATGCCATCTTGTTACCTTTTTCTCCACTTTGCAAGATTCAAACTTTTTGTTTTTCTTTTCTAAATGTAAAGCATTAGGCTATTATAACTTTGTGTATATGCAACCCAAATATTAATAGTACAATAAAATTCATTGAAGAACAACCCCTATTAAGGGTTTCTTCTATTTTTCTTAAATTTAGGATTTTTTTAATTTTTTAAGCTTTTTAATTTTGGTTTAAGTTTATCAATAGGTTGCTACAGTTCAATAGTTATAAAAATCAGACACAATTTTTTTCTTCCAAATGCAAAAGTAAAACTGAATTTAATCTTTCATAGCAAATTGAAGAAAATAAAGATATCTCAGTTTTAATTGAACTGATTCATAAACAAAAATATAAGCAACAAGTAGTCTCACAAAATAAAAGAAGAAAAGAAGTTCCAAAAGATCAAAAGTTTTACAAGTTTCAAAAAAATCTCTATGACAATTTTCACATCTTTCTATTTATACCAAACATAACATTGTTTTTAAATTAACAGTCATTAGCCAATAAAACTTGAATTTAAACTATGGCAACTATTGATCATATGTTTAAATTGACCTAATACTGTCAACAACTAGTTACTGGATAGGCCGGTTACCAGTTAACTTAACCCCCTTGTAACTCTAACACCTATTACTGGTTCACCTAAGATCCTGTTACCGAGTAATAACTATACTAAGTCTAAAAGTTATATTACCTCACTAATTACCAAAACAACCGGTTAATATATAAACATTTGAAAAAAATGAATTAACAACCCCCATCTACAAAGTGCAAGAATATGAAATGAATACAAGCATCAAATTGATTATGATTATAAAATTCACAATTTATTTGATTGAAAATTTTGGTCAAAATTCATTTACCAACTTGAACAACTAGTCATCTTGGACAAGACCCTATTATCACCTTCATAAGGTAAAGTTTTTTGTGAATATATTCTAATGAACACATGTTCAATTTTTTTACATTATTTACATAGGTAACTAGGTAGAGTAGTTTTCACCTAGGTAGGTATTGACCTATACAAGCCTATGCTACTTAAAATATATTAACCTAGGCTACCTAAATTAATTGTCTATTTATGGGATTCCATAATTTTAATTAATGGTTATTTTTTAAAATACTAATGTCAAAAATAATTCACTCATGTGATGTTTGTTTTGCAGAAGTTTGTCAAGATGCTGCTCACTCTGTGTTGCATGTCTTTGGTTGATTTAACCTTGACATATGAATATCAGCATTATAGCTTAGTTGGGTGCAGTCTCCTTTGCACAGTTGCTTACATTGAACACTATGCTTACATGGGTGACCTGGTGGCCATGCTTGCCATCTGCACAAGAGCAGAGGATATGATGATCACGATGACTGTGAACCAAAATGTGCTGTGTGGATGGTGTTGCTTGTTGCTTGCAGAATTCATTGGAATACTTGTGGCAATGGAGAACACATTTGAAAACAAGTGATTGAAGTGCACCTTGAAAATGCTGGGAGATTTTGTGCTGCTATTGAACATATATCCATGTTACTGCTACACACAAACAAGGATCTTCTCAGTGCAAATGTTCAATGGCAAAGAAAGCTGAAGAAATAGCTGGGATGCAACCTTGGATTGAAGTGAACAATGAGGTCAGAAAAATATTAGAGAGGGCTGTCCTCTGATTATTGAGAGTTCAGCATTCACAACTCAAGAGATTGTGTCCCAGCAGATGCATGACGATTGTTGGGAGAACAAGCAATGCCAAATTGCTTCCATCACAAGGATGTGACATCTGGTATATATGGATCAATGGGTAAGTGGCTCTGGGTTGCAGTCTCTTCACTTGGTTCTTGCTTGGATTTCTTGTTCCCTGTTGTGAAACCAGTATCTGAAGAGTCCTTGCTGAATTTTAAGCCTCAATTTTCCCTTGCCAACCATGATCCATATTGAAGGCCTGAGGAGAAAGGCACTACTGCTGGTATTAGACATACTGGCCCTCTCCTGTCCACTGGACTGGGCTCGTCACATCTGATGAAACAGGTCTCTGGTGTGTAACAAAAGGACGAGGAGGACAAGATGCTCCAAAATGAACTTGTTATTGTCTTGAATGTCTCATCCGTGGGAGCTCACATTGGCATGCCTGCAGGCTGTATTTGCGCTAGGATTCTGGAGGAGGGCGTGATGCTCAGCAGTTGAAAACATTAATTGCAAATCAAATCAACATTTCACTATCTGAGTGAAGATGACAACATATATGAGCTGAGTGCCATGGAATCTGCTCAAGAAGAAGAACAATCACACCCTTGGGTGCCAAAAGTAGCAGGCCCAGGAAGTCTGCAACAATTTGCAACTTTCAGTGATCGAATGGAGATTGGACGTGTATAAAGACCTCCATGCAGTCAATACACAGAGTTGTTCCTTCAGCTTATTGTTCGGACCTTCCCCTTCAACAGAGCTTCCGAAGGTGTGAAGCTGTTCATTCCATGGCAGAATGTAGCAGAGCAGCAGCAGCGGCCGCCTTCATGCTTGTGCCTGCTGTAGTAGAGTTCTTTGATGTTTTTCAAGCCTGATTCTCTGAAGAATAATCCTAGACTTCAGAATCAACAGTCACAAAGATAGGCAAGCTGCTATATAGTTACTGCTCTCAAGAACTTCATGAGAAATTCGATTCCTATATGAACTTGCTTCCCATGCGGAAGAACAACAGATTCAGGAACACGTCCATATGCAAATTGATGGCCTCATACATGTAGCACGAACAGTAGGAAACTCTCTACAAAATCCTCAACTTCTTACAACTTCACATGATTGTTGAGGATGTGTCATAAGGACATTTAGAATGATGTCTAAGTGTTTAAGGTACTGACTGCCTCGCTAAGCTGTGGGAGCAGACTGCTCAGCATCAGCAGATTGCTGTGAGAGAAGCATGTCAGAGCAACAGAGGATGCCAGAATCATGATAGTAAAGGGTATCAAACTCTTGGAGGACGTCAACCAT
>Ga0116226_10003109_pt1 | contig 14620 bp, 14 predicted proteins | sample S1TSphfallax_FD_89692 | JGI IMG/M metagenome (GOLD analysis project Ga0116226, IMG submission 89692) | Host-associated microbial communities from peat moss isolated from Minnesota, USA - S1T2_Fa - Sphagnum fallax MG | ecosystem: Host-associated > Plants > Peat moss > Unclassified | place: USA...
CCCCGCCGAAGTCATCCGCCCATTATATACGAGTTCCGCCGATTCGATAGCTTTGGCGATGGCGCGCCCGGAGGGAATCGAACCCCCGACCAGCGGATTAGAAATCCGCTGCTCTATCCGTCTGAGCTACGGGCGCCCACGGCAATTATAACGCGGCGCTCCTCGGCCGACGGCGCTTAGATCGCAAGCTTGCGGTGTTCGCCCTGCCCCGGAGGCTTTTCCGATGTCGCCAAAGCGCGAGCCACGGAGAACAGTTGAACGAGTTTCGAGGCGGAATCCCAGTACTCGCCGTGATCCGCTTCGACGTCTATCAATACCACTGCGGGCGAATCGGCGCCCTCCGGCAACCAGGCCTCGACGGCGGGAGACCACAGTTCGTGTTTCTTACCAACATCGGTAACGACCCTGGCGGTGCCGGACACGGCTACGAAGTCGGCATCCTTTGAGTTGCCGTATGACAAGCTCACGCTCGGATTACCACTGACCGCCCGGACGATATCCGTCGCTGCACGCGCGAAGAACCATAGACTTCCGTCGAAACGATTTTGCACCGTGGTCATCGGCCGACTGCGAAGCGACCCGTTGGGCTCGATGGTCGTGAACATCGCGAAGCGTGATCGATCGATCATGCTCCAGAGCTTGTCATAAGGATTTTCCCGATCGGCCATTTCGTTCTCCTGCAGCGTTTCCAGCAGCCGAGTCTAGAGACCGAGGATCCGCGAGCGATACGGTTGAGGGCAGGGTTCCCGTGTAGGAGCGCGCCGACCAGGTGGTCGGGGCAGAGGGATGACTCGGCGCGGACGCCTCGCCCCTCCGAAGGTCGCCCTAGGGGCGATCGAACGGCCGAAGCGGCCGTTAGTCGAACCCAACTTGTTTGATGTCGGGGGTTCGAATACTTGCCGCGATTAGCGATTCAACGGGAACAGCCTGCCTCGTCGATTTTTTGCCGGTTGGTCGGGGCAGAGGGATTCGAACCCCCGACCCTCTGCTCCCAAAGCAGATGCGCTACCAGACTGCGCCATGCCCCGTCTCCAGCCGTCACTGCGTAACGGGGGGGCCATGCTAATGGCTTATTGCAGTACAAGCAACCGCGGCGCGCCGCAGCGGCTTGCTTCACCGCGACGCGCCAGGCGGCTTAGTCTTACAAACGATGCGGATGGACACCGACGCGGAGGCGACGGCCTGAGTGGCATATTTGTGATGCAGTGGATATCCAGATCGAACCGAATCTCGTCTTGTCACGGCCACCCAGCCTGGCGAGGGCGCCCGCGCGCCGACGGATATCGAACTCTCACCCGCGCGACAATCGGCTGCTCGCCTCGTTGCCCGCGCACTCCTACGAGAGCCTCTTGCCCTATCTCGAGTTGGTGAGCATGGTCGGCGGCACGCCGATTCACGCTTGCCGGAATGGTCGGCAGAACGTCTATTTCCCGGCGGACTGCATCGTGTCGGTGTTGCAGCTCATCCGCGACGGTCGCTCGATCGAGGTCGCGGTGATCGGGCGAGAAGGCTTGGTCGGCGCCTCGGCACTGCTGGGTGGATATGACTCCTTCAGCCAGGCGATCGTGCAGGCCAAGGGTACTGCCTATCGCTTGAACACCGACATCCTGCGCAAATCCTTCCATCGCTGCGAAGCGACCCAGTCGATCGTGCTGCGCTACACTCAATCGCTTTACATTCAAACCGCACAAACTGCCGTCTGTAACCGGCACCATTCTGTCCTGCAGCAATTCATTCGGCGCCTATTACTGGGCATCGATCGGTCGCCCTCGATGACCTTGGTCATGACGCACGAGTCCATGGCGGCGAAGCTCGGTGTGCGCCGTGAGAGCATCACCGAGGCCGCGGGCAAGCTGCACTCGCTCGGTTTGATCAGCTACCGTCGCGGTCGCATCACGGTTGTCGACCGGGAGCGCTTGGCAGCTCTGTGCTGCGAATGCTACGAGGTCGAACGCCGTGAATCGGCGCGTCTAATGCCCTCGTAGGGTCGATCAATTCCCCTGAGGCGACGTCCGCCGACCCCTCCGCGGGCTATCCCAGGCGCGGCCCGGCGTTTGAGCGCAGACACGCTCCGTCGGACTATCACAAAGTCAGCTTCACGCGCGCCGCCAAGCCGTCGTTTTGTTTGGCTTGTCCTCGAGCACGACCCCGGCAGCGTTCAACACATCGCGTATCCGGTCCGATTCAACGAAATTCTTTGCGGATCGCGCCTGCCTGCGTGCATCGAGAAGTTCCTCGATTCGTGCGTCGCTGAGCGAATCCGTGCCGATGCCGCGCTTCAAAAAGGCCTCCGGATCCTGCTGCAACAGCCCGAGCGTGGCGCCCATGGCCAGCAGGCTCGCTGCTGCTTCTCCGGCGGCTTGGCCGTCGCCCGCCGCTTTGGCGCTGTTCAGCTCGCGCGCCGCGCCCTGCACCACGGCGAACGCTTCCGGCGTGTTGAAGTCATCGTCCATCGCCGCGCGAAAGCGGGCCAAGGCCGTTGCGCTCGGCACGCCGGGCACAGAATCCTTCAATGCCCGGTAAAGCCCGAGAAGAGTCTCGTCGGCCTGCTGCAACTGTGCCTCGGAGTAATTGATGGGACCACGATAATGGCTGCTCAACAGGAACAGGCGCAGCACTTCGGGATCGCGCAATGTGGCGAGCACGTCGCGCACCGTGAAGAAGTTGTCCAACGACTTCGACATTTTCTCGTCGTTGATGCGCACGAAACCGTTGTGCATCCAGACGTGCACGAAAGGCGTGCCGCAGGCGGCGCACGACTGCGCGATCTCATTCTCATGGTGCGGAAACTTCAAATCCATACCGCCGCCGTGCAGGTCGAAATAGGGTCCCAGCAGGCTCGTCGACATGGCGGAGCATTCGATGTGCCAGCCCGGACGGCCGGCGCCCCAGGGCGACGGCCAGGACGGCTCGCCCGGCTTGGCCGACTTCCAAAGAACGAAATCGAGGGGATCGCGCTTGGCATCGTCGACTTGGACGCGGGAACCCGCGCGTAGGTCGTCGATTTTCTTGCCGGACAAGCGGCCGTACTCCGGAAAACGGCGCACCGCGTACATCACGTCGCCATTGGCGGCGCGATAGGCATAGTCCTTGTCCAGCAAGCTGTGCGTCATGGCCACGATCTCGGCGATGAAATCCGTGGCGCGCGGCTCATGATCCGGGGGCTGCAGGCCCAGCGCCGCACAGTCCGCATGCATCGAGTCGGTGAAACGGCGCGCCAGGTCCGCCCAGTTCTCGCCGTTCCTTGCCGCGCGATCGATGATCTTGTCGTCGATGTCGGTGATGTTGCGCACGTAGGTGACGCTCAGTCCGAGGCTGCGCAGGTAACGCTGCACCAGATCGAACACCGTCAGCATGCGCGCATGCCCGACATGGATGTGGTCGTAAACGGTGATCCCGCAGACGTACATCCTTACTTCGCCCGGTACGAGCGGGACGAAGTCTTGCTTGATGCCGGTCAACGAATTATGAATTTTGAGCATGACTTGCAAGGCGCCTGCGTACCGTCGGAAGAGGAATGAGTTCGAGCATCCGCCCGAGTTCGGGACCGTGCAGCTGGCCCGTCAGGGCGACTCGCAGCGGCATGAACAAGTCGGCTCCCTTGCGTCCCGTGCGCTCTTTGAGCAGCTTCGTGAGGGTCTTCAAGTCCTGTCCCGACTCCGCGAGAGCGCCCACTGCGGCCGAAAAAAAGCCGGGCCCGGCCGCCGCGATCACGTCGCGTTCGGCGGCGCCGAGCGGTGGCAACTCGCCGTCGACGGCGGCGAACCAGGGCGCCGCATCCGCCGGCAATACGACGTTGTGGCGGATCAATTCGATGAACGCCGCGCCGGCGCCGCTCCCGGCCGTTTGGGCACCGGAGCCAAGCCAGGCAGCGAACCCGGCACCATCCAAATGCGCGAGGGATTCCTTCTGCCAATGCGTGAGCTGGGCTTCGTCGAATCGCGCAGCCGCCCGGCCGAGGTGCTCGGGACGAAAGTGCGCCGGCATACTCTCCTTCTCGAGCCAGACCTCGAGATCGCTCGCGTGTCCCAGATGAAACAGCTGGTTGAGCAGCGCGATGCTGAGAAAACCGCGCTCCCTGAACTCATTGACGCTCGTGCTGCCGTGGCGCTTGGACAGCGGCGAGCCGTCGGCGCCCACGAGCAGTCCGACGTGGCCATAATCGGGCCGGCGCATGCCGAGAGCATCGAGCACCAGCAATTGCCGTGGCGTGTTGGTGAGATGATCGTCGCCGCGCAATACCTGGGTGACGCCCATGATCGAATCGTCGACGGCGTTGCAAAAGAAGAACGCGGAGCTGCCGTCCTCGCGGGCGATGATGAAATCGCCGATGTCGTTCGACAGGAAGCGCTGCGGGCCGTGTACCGTGTCCACGAATTCGATCACCGTGTCGACCGGTACCGCGAAGCGCAAGGTCGGTTTGCGGCCACGGGCCTCGCGTTCCGCGCGCTCGTCGCGGGTCAGGTGTCGGCAGGTTCCGGCATAGCGCGGCGGCTTGCCCGCCATGCGTTGCAGCTTGCGCGACAACTCCAGATCCTCGGCGGAACAATAGCAGGGGTAGACCCGTTCCTGCGCGACGAGTCTCGCGAACAAACCCCGATAGAAGGCGCCGCGCTCGGCCTGCGAGTACGGCGCGGCTGGGCCGCCGATGTCCGGCCCCTCGTCCCACTCGAGACCCAGCCAGCGCAAGTCCGCGAGCAGTCCGTCACGAAAGCGAGTTTGGCTGCGCTCGACGTCGGTATCCTCGATCCGCAGGATGAACCGGCCGCCGGTCTTGCGGGCCCACAAGTAGCTGAAAAAAGCCGTCCGCGCGTTGCCGAGATGCAGGGCACCGGTGGGGCTCGGGGCGAATCGGGTGATCATGGGCAAGGACATGGGCCAAGATTGTACCCATTCGAGTAGAATCCCGGAGCATGAACAAGCTCCTGACGACCTTTGCTTTGCTTGCTGCCGTGTTGGCGCTGCCCGCGCCGGGATTTGCGGCGACCCCCAAGCCCGCTGCGGCGCCGGCCCGGGACGCCGCGCCGCGCGTCCAAGTCGTCACCTCGGCGGGCAATTTCACGATCGAACTGAACGGTGAGAGAGCGCCCTTGACGGTTGCCGCCTTCTTGAAGTACGTCGATTCCGGCCAGTACACGCAGACCATCATCCATCGGGCGATCGCGAATTTCGTGATTCAAGGCGGCGGCTACGACACGAGTTACAAACTCAAGCCGACGGCGGCCAAGACCTTCAACGAGTCCGGCAATGGCCTGAACAACGTGCGTGGCACGGTGGGCCTCGCGCGCGGCCAGGAACCGCATAGCGGAGACTGCCAGTTCTACGTGAATCTCGCCGACAACTCGGCGCTCGACCCGAATCCGGCACGCTGGGGTTACGCAGTATTCGGCAAAGTCGTCGACGGCATGGATGTCGTCGATCGCATTTCCACGCAGCCGACGGGTGCGGCGGGACCTCTCAAAGAGGATTCGCCGCTGACCCAGGTCGTGATCGAACGCATCGAGCGCGTCCCCGCTCCTTGATCGCGGGCGCTCCCTGCCGCTAGTCGCTTGGCCACGCTGTTCATCTCGGATCTGCACATCGACGCGAGCCGGCCGGCGATCACCGCCCAGTTTCTCGATTTTCTCGCGGCCGATGCGGCAGCCGCCGACGCTCTGTACATTCTCGGCGATTTGTTCGAGTCCTGGATACGCGACGATGCCCCGGACGCGGATCAAGCGCGCGCGATCGCAGGCCTGCGGACACTGACCGAGAGCGGCGTCCCGTGCTTCGTGATGCACGGCAATCGCGATTTTCTGATCGGCGAGCGGTTTTGTGCGCTCTCGGGCGCGGCCCTGTTGCCGGACCCCATTGTCTTGACGTTGCATGGCCAGTCGGTGGTCGTGATGCACGGCGATGCCTTGTGCACCGATGATCGCTCGTATCAGCGGCTGCGCGCGACGGTGCGCGATCCCGGTTGGCAAAGCCGATTTCTCGCGCTCAAGCTCGGCCAGCGTCGCGCGCTCAGTGTTGCGGCGCGCGACGGCAGCCGTGCGCACACCGCGGCGGCGGGCTACGCGATTACGGACGTCAACGCGGACAGTGTCGCGAGCGTCTTCCGGCGGTCCGGCACGCACCTGCTCCTGCATGGACACACACATCGGCCGGCCGTTCATGACATCGATGTCGACGGCCGCGCCTGTACGCGTATCGTGCTCGGTGATTGGTACGATCAGGGCAGCGTGTTGCGCTGGGATGAGCGCGGTTACGCACTCGCCATGTTGCCGAGAGCGGCCGGACGGCCCGGTGGCCCCGAGTGAAAGCGAAACTCCTCGTCCGGCGTCGAGATCAGTTCTGCCTCGAGTTCGGCGAAGGCGGCGATGCGCGCGTCGATGCTGCGCCCGTGGCGGGCGGCGGCGCGCCGCGCAAGGTCCAGATAAACCCGATAGTGCCGCGCCTCGGCTTGATGCAGACCGCCGAAGAACGCGTCCAAGGGCGCGCCGATCGTGAGACCGAGCGCGGCGAAGCGCTCGCAGGAGCGCGCCTCGATGAACGCGCCGCATATCATGAGATCGATCTCGCGCTGTGGCTCGGCCGCAGCCACGAGCCGCCGCAAGCGTCCAGCGTAGCGGCCGGGCGCAAGGCGCTGCGGCACGATGCACAAAGCCTTCAGTAATTTTGCGACCTGCTCGTAGTGCCGCAGTTCCTCGCGCGCGAGCCGTGACATCTTCTCGGCCAGATCGAGATCCTCGGCATAGGCGAACATCAGTGCCAGCGCGGTCGAGGCCGCCTTTTTCTCGCAATTCGCATGGTCCAGCAACAGGATGTCACGCGAATGCCCGGCTGCACGCACCCAGGCGGCGGGTGTCGGCACGCGCAGCAGCGCATGCTCGAACCGCGGCACCGCGGCGGCGGCGCTCACGCGGGCAATCTCACGTCGGCCGCCGCGTCGAGCAATTCGCGCGCCGATTGAAATCGGTCCGCGGGATCCTTGGCGAGCAAGCGGGTCAGCAATCCCGAGAATTCCACGAACTGCGGTGCCACGGCCGGCAACTCGGCGCGCTTGTGCTTGTAAATGACCTCCATTGCGGAGTTGCCCCGGAAGGGCTTCTGCCCCATCAGCATTTCGAAGAAAATGACACCGAGACTGTATAAATCGCTGCGCGCGTCGATCGGCTCGGCATGACCCTGCTCGGGGCTCATGTAATAGGGGGTACCGAAGATCTCACGCGCACCCGTGAGCTCCGCCTCGAAGGAATCCGCCTTGGCGAGGCCGAAATCGATGAGGCACAAGGATCCGTCCTCGCGCAACATGATGTTTGCCGGTTTCAGGTCCCGGTGCAAAACGCCGACCGCGTGAATCGCGTCGAGTGCGCTCGCCAGCTGACGCATGTAAGCGAAGGCCTCGTGCGTCGTCAGCGGCGTCTTCATGCGCTGCCGCAGATCGCCGGCCGGAAAATGCTCCATCGCGATATACGCATGGTCATCGCCGATCCCGAGATCATAGATGCGCACGATGTTCCGGTGCTTCAGTCCGGCGACGATCTCATATTCCTGCAGGAACCGGTCGAAACTTACGTGGCGCTCCGAGACGTCCGGCACCTGACGAAAGACCTTGAGCACGACGACACTGCCTGCACGCTCGCTCTCGGCGAGATAGATCGTGCACATGCCGCCGCTGCCGACCTGCTTGATGCAGCGATGACCCCGTATCGTGATGTCGCCGAAACGGTACCGTTTGTCGTAGTCCGGATGGCTGCGCAACGTCGCAAGGAACTGGCGATGCAACGCGGCGGCGTCACGCAGTGTCTGCAACAGCGAGGCGCGATCGATCTTGCGGCCATAATTGCGATAGAGCCCCTGCCGCGGGGTCGGCAGCGGCTTCGGGGCATCGCGCAGCTCGAGCAGCACCACCGGGGCGAATTCTTGCTTGGCAAGGAATTTGGCGGCGAGCCGCTCGGCGGTGTCGACCGGCGGAGCGGTGACGATGACAACGGCGTCGTAGCCTGTCGCGGCGAAATCCTCGTTGAGCGACGGATCGAGCCCGAGGCGATGCTCGACGACTTTCGCATCGGGCCATTCGATTTCCACGTGCTTGCGCACCAGCAGCAAATGATCGGCCTGACTTCCGATTACCAACAAACGCAGGCTCATGGCGATGCCGCCGGGGCGCCGATGATCAGAGAATACGGACCGTCTTCAGACCGCCGCCGCCGCCGCGGCGCTGCTGCTTCGCCTCGTCCGAGCGCTCGCCCTTGAGGCGGGCCAGATACTCGGGTGTCACGTCGCCGGTCACATACTGGCCCGAGAAACACGAGGTGTCGAAGTCCTTGATCTTCGCATTGTCGTGGCGGACCGCGTGCTCTAGATCCTGCAGATCCTGGTAGATGAGCCAGTCGGCGCCGATGATGTTGCGCACCTCGTCGTCGGTGTGTCCGGCGGCGACGAGTTCCGAGGTGTCGGGCATGTCGATGCCGTAGACATTCGGATACCGGACCGGTGGCGCAGCGGACGCGAAATAGACCTTCTTCGCGCCTGCCTCGCGCGCCATGTCGATGATCTGCGCCGAGGTCGTGCCGCGCACGATCGAGTCATCGACGAGCAGCACGTTCTTGCCGCGAAATTCGAGATCGATTGCATTGAGCTTGCTGCGCACGGATTTGGAGCGCTGTTCCTGACCCGGCATGATGAAGGTGCGGCCGATGTAGCGGTTTTTGATGAAACCCTCGCGGTACTTCACGCCCAGAAGCTGCGCGACCTGCACCGCACTCGTGCGACTGGTGTCGGGAATCGGAATGACGACGTCTATGTCGTGATCGGGCCGTTCACGCTTTATCTTCTCCGCGAGATGCTCGCCCATGCGCAGTCGCGCCTTGTAGACCGAGATGTTGTCGATGATCGAGTCCGGGCGCGCGAAGTACACGTATTCGAAGATGCAGGGGGTGTGCCGCACGGCGGCCACGCATTGCTGCGCGTAAAACCGTCCCTGCTCGTCGATGAACACGGCTTCGCCCGGGGCGACGTCGCGAACCATCTCGAAGCCGAGCATGTCGAGCGCGACGCTTTCCGACGCGAGCATCCACTCGGGGCCCTTCTTCGTGTCGCGCTTGCCGATCACGAGCGGACGGATTCCGTTCGGATCGCGGAAGCCGAGGATGCCATGACCGATGACCATGACGACGACTGCATAGCCGCCGCGGCAGCGGCGATAGACTGCATTGGCAGCGGCGAAAATGTCGGCGGCGGTGACCCGCGGCGTGCCGACGCGTTGCAACTCGGAGGCCAGCACGTTGAGCAGCACCTCCGAATCGGAACTCGTGTTCAAATGCCGCCGGTCCTCGCGAATCATGACTTCGGTCAGCTCGCGCGCGTTGGTCAAATTGCCGTTGTGGGCAAGACAAAGGCCGTAGGGAGAGTTGACGTAAAAGGGCTGGGCGTCGTGGGCGCTGTCGCAACCCGCGGTCGGGTAGCGCACGTGGCCGAGGCCGACGTTGCCCTTGAGCTTGAGCATGTGCTTCTGTTGAAATACGTCGCGCACGAGACCCGAGTCCTTGCGCATGAACAACTCGCCGTCCTCGCAAGTCATGATGCCGGCGGCATCCTGGCCGCGATGCTGCAGGACGGTCAGCGAATCATAGATTCGTTGATTGACCGCATTGACCCCGACCATTCCGACGATTCCGCACATGAAGGACCTCCGGTCTACCTAACTTTGACTCCGGTCAAGCGCTCGAGCTTCGCCCAAGGCTCGCCTTTCTCTCCGACCATGGCACGCAACCAATCACCCAGGGTCTCGCCATACGGAATCAGTTTTGAGCGGTGCCACCAGGGCTCGTGGTTCATGTGCAGCAACTCTCCGCAGATCACGATCACGCCGACCAGCACCAAGCCGCGCAGCACGCCGAACAACATGCCGATCACCCGATCGATCGCGCCGAGACCGACACCGTGCGTGAAGTAGCGCATCACGAGGCCGACCAGGTAACCGAAGCCGAGAACCACGACCAATACGCCCAGGCGACCGACCCAGGGCCGCACGGCCGGTTCCGCCAAATAGCCGCCGAGATAAGGCTCGATCAGATAGCCGAAAGTCCAAGCCAACCAGAGACCGACGATCCAAAACGCAAGCGCGACCGCTTCGCGGACGAAACCCCGCGCCAGCCCGACGATCGTTGATGCCACTACCACCAAGACGATAAGGACATCAGCTCCAGTCAAGCGTCCACCCTTGCCGTCGGCCCACTATTCGCCATTCTACCGCAGCGAAGCAAGTGTTGGCGTGAAACGCTCTGCACTTGCCTCAACTCGGCGGCACGAGCGTCGCGACGTGCCCCTGAGATTTGAGTCTCCCGATCAAACGTTCAGCCGTGGGTCGATCGGCCAGTGGTCCGATCCGAACGCGATAGCGCGCGGCGGACCCGGACCCGACAGCCGACACCGCCGCGGTGTAGCCCTTGCCGTCGAGCGCGTGCACGAGCTTTTCCGCATTGGCCTTGCTCGCAAAACTGCCCAATTGCACGCTCCATGCACTTTTGGCGATCGCCTGCCGCGATGCAGCCCCGGAACGACTCACCGTCCCGGGCTCAGTGGGGGCGTTCGGCGCGGTTTCAATCGGCGTCGGCGCCGGTGCCTGCGGCGCCGTTGCCTGCTGCGCCGTTGCCAAGGGTGCAGGTGCCGCCGGCGCAGGCGTCTGCGTTGCAGCGGGTATCGGTGGAGTCGAATCCATCGGTGCAGGCGTCGCCGTCAGTGTGGCGGGCACCGTCGTCGGAGTCGACACCACTGCGGCAGCGGAGGCGGAGTCCTGCAGCGTGGCGCGGGTCGGATCGTTGAAATCCACCGTAACCGTGTGCACGGGCACCGACTGCGTCGCGGGCGGCGGCGGTGGTGCCGACTTTGGGCCGGAGAGGAACTCCGGCACGAGCAATACGACCAGTACGAGCAGGATGCTCGCACCCACCAAGCGTTCCTTGACGTGACGCTCCATGCGCCTAATCTCGTACCGGCAGTTGTCCGTGCGCTTCGAGCCAGTCCAACGCCGGCCCCACGGTATGAAAGGAGCCGAAGACGACGATCCGGTCGGCAGGTGAGGCCCGTGCACGCGCCGCCGCGCAAGCCTCGGCCACGGTCGCATGCGCGCTCGAGCGCGTCGGGAGCTGCGCGGCGACCCGCTCGGCGAGCGCATCGGCGCTGAGGCCGCGTTCACCGTCCAGCGAGACGAACAGCCACTGCGCGATGCAGCCCGCCAAAGCGTGCACGATGCCAACGGCATCCTTGTCGGCCAAGATGCCGCAGACGGCGAACGTGAGGCCCTGGGTCGGCAGCTGCCCCAAGTTGCTCGCGAGCACGCGTGCGGCATCGGGATTGTGGGCGACATCGAGTATCCACGTGGGTTCCCGGGGGCCACCCTCGATGACCTGAAAGCGGCCGACGAGACGCACGGCGCCCAGCCCCGCGGCGACTGCTTGCGCGCTCACGCTCACGCGGTTGCCCAGGGCTTCGACGGCGGCGATCGCCGTGGCGGCGTTGTCGAACTGCGTATCGCCGCGCAAGACCGGCGGGGGAAGGTCCGCCAGATCCCAGTCCGGACCGCGGTAGTCCCAAGTCCGCTCGCGCCGCGCATAATCGAACTCGATTCCGAGCCGGCGCTGCGGCGCCCCGAGTGCGCGTGCCGTTGCCTCGAGCACCGGCGGCAGTTGGCGGCTGCCGAGCACGGCCGGGCGGCCGGCGCGGAACACCCCTGCCTTTTCGCGGCCGATCGCCTCGAGCGTGTCGCCGAGGAATTCCTGATGATCGAAGGCGATGCTCACCACGACGGCGACGTCCGGATCGACGACATTGACCGCATCGAGGCGCCCGCCCATGCCGATCTCGAGCACCCAGGCATCGAGCTCCGCTGCCGTGAGCAGCATCAGCGCGGCGAGCGTGTTGTACTCGAAGAAAGTGAGTCCGACGTCGCCCCGCGCCGCCTCGATGCGGGCGAACGCTTCGATCAGCGGCGCGGCGGCGATCGGCTCGTTTTCGATGCGAATGCGTTCGCGATAATCGCGCAAATGTGGCGAGGTGAAGGTGCCGACTCGATACCCTGCCGCGCCGAGGATCGCGGCGCAGGTCGCGACGACCGAACCCTTTCCGTTCGTGCCCGCGACCGTGATCACGGGAATCGCGGGCCGCCGCCATTGCAGCCGGCCCAGCACGACCCGCAAGCGCTCGAGGCCCATGTCGATGGCACGCGGATAGGCCTGCGCCTGGAAGCGCAGCCACTCATCGAGGCTGGACGCGCCGACGCTTCCCAAGCTTCAGGCGGCTACGGGTTCTTTGCCGGTGAGCAAGCGCAGCAAGCTGCCGATGCGATCGCGCAGCTCACGGCGGTCGACGATCATGTCGAGAGCGCCGTGTTCGAGGAGGAATTCGCTGCGCTGAAAGCCTTCAGGCAGCGTCTCGCGAACCGTCTGTTGAATCACGCGCGGTCCCGCGAATCCGATCAAGGCCTTGGGCTCGCCGATATTGACGTCGCCGAGCATCGCGAGACTCGCCGAGACGCCGCCCGTCGTCGGGTCCGTCAAGACCGAGATGAACGGCAGACGCGCCTCCGACAGTCGCTTCAGCGCGGCGCTCGTCTTCGCCATCTGCAGCAGCGAGTAGAGCGCCTCCTGCATGCGGGCGCCGCCGCTCGCGGCAAAGCAGACGAGGGGCACCCGATGTTCGAGACAGTACTCGACCGCGAGCACGAATTTTTCGCCGACGACCGAACCCATGGAACCGCCCAGAAAGCGGAACTCGAAGGCGCAGGCGACGATTTCCAGATCGGCCAGCTTGCCCGACATCACGATCAGGGCGTCACGCTCACCGGTCTGCTTCTTCGCCTGGACGAGCCGGTCTTTGTAGCGCTTCGAGTCCTTGAACTTCAGAGGATCTTCGGGTTCCACCTTGACCGCGAGTTCGACCGTCGAACCCATGTCGAGGAACTTCAGCAGCCGCTCGCGGCCGTTGATCCGCATATGGTGGCTGCATTTCGGACAGACGTGCAGATTGCGTTCGATTTCCGCCCGGTAGAGCACTGCATCGCAGGCCGGGCACTTGGTCCACAAGCCTTCGGGCACCGAACGCGTGCGGCGTTCGGTCTTGATACGCGAGGGGACGATGCGCTCGAACCAGGACATGGCGCGTATTAAACCAGATCAGCCGGCCGGCCGCAGTAAAAGCCCGTCCTTGTGGCTGGGAATCCCGTGTTCCGGATGGTAATCGACGCGCCAGAGATACAAGCCGCAGGCGGGCGCCGTGGCTCCGGCCGCGTGTCGATCCCCGGCACGGAGCAGGGCGGCCATCGCGTCCGCGGGATCAGCCACCGACTGCAACTCGAGCAGCGTACCGACGATATTGCGCACCATGTGATGCAGGTAGGCGTTCGCGCGGATCTCCAGCCAGACGAAGGCGCCGTCACGATCCAGGTCGATCGCCTCGACGCGGCGGACCGCGGTTTTCGACTGGCACTCCTTGGACCGGAACGCGGAAAAATCATGCTCGCCGCGCAGCACCTGCGCTGCCCGGCGCATGGCGTCGACGTCGATGGAGCGGTGAATCCAAGCTGCTCGCGAGCGCTGCAAGGCGGAGCGCTCGCTGCGGTTCAGGATGCAATAGCGATAGGTGCGGCGGATCGCGGCGTGCCGCGCATGGAAGCCGCCGCCGACCTCGCCCGCCCATTGCAACGCGATGTCCGGTGGCAGTTTGGTGTTGCTCCCCAGCACCCAGGCACGTGGCGTGCGCGCTGCCACGGTGTCGAAGTGAATGACCTGCCCGAGTGCGTGTACACCGGCGTCGGTGCGGCCGGCACAGACCACCTCGACCGGATGGCCGGCGACGAAGCCGATGGCGTTCTGGACCGTCGCCTGGATCGAGGTGGAATGAGCCTGGGCCTGCCAGCCCGCATAGGCGCTGCCGTCATACTCGACCACGGCGGCGATACGCCGGGGGGCTCCCGACATGTCAACCGGGCAGGGCCTGGATCAGGCGCTGAGCTTCCTGTTTCTGGCTCGCGGAGCCTTCCAGCACGACTTCGTCGAGAATGTTGCGCGCACCCTCGGGGTCGCCCATGTCCATGTAAGCGCGGGCCAGATCGAGCTTGGTGCCGACTTCGCTCATCGTGACCGGCTCGAAATCCGGCATCCCGTGGTCAGTGTCCTCGAGCCGGGCCGCACCATTGCGAGCGCCGACCGGCGGCGTCAGCGCATCCGAACCGTTGATGGCCTCGCCCACGTCCAAATCGACGCGCCGACTGCGTTGGCTCGCTTCGAATACCTCCGTCGAGAAGACGTCCTCGGCCGCGCGGGGCTGTTCCAAGGTGTCGCTGTGGTTGCCAAGCGCCTGGGCAAGCCGATCGAGATCGAGATCGATGCTGTCGGCATTGATGCCGCGCAGCTTCGAGGTGGAGTCGAGGTCGTCGCGGTCGGATACGAGTTTGTCAGTGAGTTTGGCGGTCTGAAAGCGCGCGGTGGTCGCAGTCTCGGTGCGCATCTGCACGGTCGGAGCGGACTCCGGCCCGATGACCTCGGTTTTGATGCCGTCGGAACTCGACTCGAGTTCCGAGATGAAGGAGGCTTCGAGCTCGCGCTCGAGTTCGGTCAAATCGTTGTCGCGTGCGCGG
>Ga0116226_10003111_pt1 | contig 14616 bp, 12 predicted proteins | sample S1TSphfallax_FD_89692 | JGI IMG/M metagenome (GOLD analysis project Ga0116226, IMG submission 89692) | Host-associated microbial communities from peat moss isolated from Minnesota, USA - S1T2_Fa - Sphagnum fallax MG | ecosystem: Host-associated > Plants > Peat moss > Unclassified | place: USA...
TTTGTGTCGCAATGATCTCAGTAACGGAACATCAAAAAATATTCGTTTAAACGCTAGATGAAAATATCGAACCTGAATTTGTACCATTTGTTTTCCGATTTTCAATGGGGCCTTCCATTTCGTCAGGACACGCTCGACAAAAATGTGATTTTTGTTGTTATTTCAATATTCGAGATAATTAAAATGATATACTAGCAACAAAAGTTAGGCGCTATTCTCTTTGAACAACTGATTTTATACATAACAGCTGATGATAGATGATGAACATATAGATAATTAAAATAATCAATCGATAGTATTCTTTAGAAACAATTTGATGAGCTTCAATAGAGTTCTCTTAGGAATGAATATCATAATGTCTTCTTTTTCACCTCCATCGGTTAATCGGAGTGTAACGTTTCTAGTTACACTCACAGATAGCGAATTCGAGTAGTATACAGAAATATTCCAGAAAAGAAATGTCTCGTTGTCAGTCATGGCAACAATTATTTGTTTGTCACCAATTATCTATCTTTCGATAATCGACATTCAGAAGCTTCGCAGCGCATTTCGCACTCGAGTGAAGCTCGAATGCCATCTAGTTCTGTTTTTTATTTTTACATTAATGAAAATAATAAATACCGTAGTAGTATATCTTACCTAATGCTACAATTGTTTTTTATAGCATAGGTTTTTGTATTCGTTTACTTCTTTGGCGAGAAACACAATTTTTTATTAAAATTTGTAAAAGCTCACGATTGTACCAGCTATAATTTATTGCTAAACTATGAAAGCATTTGTCTCTACCACAGACGGAACCGGTATCGGTATCGGTCGTCAAAAATATAGATCGGTTCCATCTCTGCTGAAGAAATTCTGTTTTTTCCGAGTATGCATTTTTGAATTGTGCAATCTTTGTATCTTGCTGTTTTTCTCATTTGCTGGTCAATATAATATATATATTTAAATATCATTTATGTGAAACTGTCTAAACGGATATCAATGAAGTCTAACTAATGTTTAAAATTTCCACGTTTTAGTACCTTGCATTTATCAACTACAGACCGGAAATTTTAAAAACTGTATCTTTGCCAAGACATTTTATTTTTTATACTTATAGTCACTTGAAAAAGGTCACTTATTAGTACGATATTTACTTATTGTAATATCGAAGAAAGTATACGTAATAGTGACTATTTTACACATGTAAATAAATTATAATAGATATACTTTATATTTTATATATATTATTATCACATATAAAAACATTAACCTATTCTTTGGCACAATTGAAATGTTGTTCGAACTTTAATAGCATAGATATGTACCTGAATACCTTTATAAAGGGAGATCAAAAAGAAACCCTTGCTGATTGTCGGGGGAATTCACTTACCAATGGCAAGAAATATACGATGTAATATAAGCAAGCGGACAGAACCATGGGCCGCGCAAGTCGGAGGTGTGGAGAAGTGTACATCAACCAATAATTGAAGATTGTTCGCTATTGTCTAGTAAAACTAGCACGACTTTTTGAATTTTTTACCACCGCTGTGAGAAAATTTTTTATACAGTTTGTTAATACCACAGCAGCCTTGAAACCCTCGCGCGACCTATGGATATAACACATTCCGAAGCGATTTCATCACCCAAAATCTTCATCGACCTGTACGGGTTTCTTCTCTCTCACGCATTTTTATCTAAAAACAGAAATAAAACCAATGAAAATCCGTTTTCCAGCGTATCATCTGTTGAAACGCAATGAGACAGAGAAACTAAAAGCAAATCAGCTTAATTCTAAAAATTATTACAGCTTCATTTTCTGTTTTTTGTTTGTTTTACTATTCGTACAGCTTTTCATATAAGCAACTCGATTGAACATACCGAACTGATACATTTTCGTATATCATTCTTTTTCTAGATAATTTCTCGATTAGTCATTATTCGAGAACACGTGGAGAGATTGATCGAGAATGGATTGCCTTGAAGCGGTCTGATGGAGATCCAAGTGATTCGAGACGGCTAAATCTTAAGATCTTACAGTCTGGTTCTCTAAGAATATGTATTACTAATTCGAATTAAACTGAAAAAGTAGTAGTTTTCGAAGTTTTAGAAAAAATATTCGATGTGCCGAAAAATAGATTCGAACCACGCTTTCAGAATGTGTCACATGTGTCACAAAAAAATGTTTTGCAGGTTCGCTGGAAGAAATGTGTTGCAACGAGTACTTCGTGTCATACTTTAAAGTGTCGTACATTGTGTCGCAGAGTACGACACATTTTATCTTACTGTGTGATCTCCAGGTATTACGTAGTGAATGAGTAAAACACATACTAAATACTGATAACAGGTGTTAGATGCACTTAATATATATCTTGTTATCTCTAAATGATAGAAGTTCAAATTGTATTAAGTGCGTCAAAACAGAATAAATTATCTTCTAAAAAATCATTTAAATATAAATTAAGCTAAAAAAACATCGTATCCTTTACAACGGTTCGTTTAGATTTCAAATATGTTATTCACGTTCCTATTATAGCTGAATTTATAATCTCCATTTCCAATAAATATCTAAGAAACAAATAAACACCGGATACATCACAAAGAATTATTTTCAAAACATTAATCGATGTTATTATTTACTTTAATATACAATTAATAAGAAATTTCTACAAAGTTTGTACTAACACCAATGTCATAGTCTTTTCTCTTTGGCTTATTTGGTACATATTTGGTACTGCCACATTTGTCATCAGAGAATAGAATTGCGTTTATATAAAAAGAATTCTCGTGATTGATACTAAATGACATCTATCGGAAATTATCCTAGTTCTCATCCTCAGTTATTCTTGTCTAAGAACGAATAGTAAACAAAAACGATGACGTAGGAGACGAAGATGCCAATGCCAATCAACCATTATTGTGAAGACTCCTAGAGTGAACCCTATAATTATCTTGTTTCAAAGAAACATATTTCTAGATAAGCAAATATATGAACGGATCAACAGATATGATTTCAAATAGTAATTCTCAACATCAAATGAATAATTCTCACTCTGTATGTATGATTTTATTAGATTTTTTTATTTGTATTTTTAAAATTTCTTATTCAATAAAGGAATTAACAAAATCACCAATTATATCTTGGACAATAGATGATGTTGAAAAATGGCTTTGTTCACTAAATTTATCGAAATTTGTTGATAAATTTTGTAAACAAAATGGTATTGATGGTTTAACATTACTTTTGATGAAAGAAGATGATCTTAAACAAGCACCTTTAACAATTCAACGTTTAGTTGATATAAAAAAATTATGGTACCATATACGTTTATTACAATGTAAACAAAATGATTTTTATTCACCATTAAATATTTCTATACCATCTTTATTTAACGAAAATGATGAACAAATCCAGTTCTTAACACCATCAAAACGTTGTTGTTTTGATGATGATACAATAAAACATAATCATTCATCATTATCACCAACACATTTACTTGAATCAAATGTAAATAATATCTATAGTTCATGTCAAATAAATACTGAACAAAAACCTGCTTTTTATACATCAAAAGGTGAAAAACAAAAATTATTAGTTAGTTTTATTTATGCATTAATTAGTGGTATATGGACATCATTTATTATGGTTGTTGTACATAATCGTGTACCGAATGTACAAAAGTAAAAAATAAAAGAACCTTCATTTTTATATTTAACATTTAATAGATTTATTTTAGATATCCACCGTTACCTGATCTTTTTCTTGATAATATTCCACATATTTGTAAGTAATTTTCAAGAAAATCAAATATGAAAAAAAAATCTTTTTTAGCTTGGGCATTTGCTCTTAGTGAATACTTAATTATTATTATGAGTATTGCCTTTTTATTGATTTTACTTTTTCATAAATATTGGTAAATAAAACACCAACGATTTTGTTCAGCTTTTTTTTTAAAAGTTTTTATTTTTTCTAGGTATATTATACTACGAAGATTTTTTGCACTTGGTGGAACAATTTTTTTGCTACGATCAATTACTATGCTAGTTACATCATTAAGTGTAAGTCACCATGACATGAGAGATTTTATCGAAATTTTCAAAGATATTAATTAGTTTTGTGAGGATAATAAATATTGAAGATTTAATGTGCAATATTCCGTATTTACCTCAGAAATGTTTGAGTTTCCGGAAGATAAAATTCTGCTAGCAAATGGATTAATATTTGATCATGATTTTATATAATGCCATAGAAATTATATAGAACAGATGTTTGCTTATTTAAATAGATATTACTTTAAATTTAGATAAAAAGTAAGTCATTTTTACTTAAATCGAGTTCTGACAAACAGCACAAACTCTAAAATGCATCGATAAGTGTAGCATTGGTTTTATTGATGTTATAAAACACATTTCTTCGGAATTTTCAACAGTATTTAATATTCATTTCTATATTCATAGAAGGGAAATTCCCTCGTCATTTGATATATATTCAAGTCATAAACCTAATATCACACTTATCTATTCAAGTGAAATTTACATTTCTTTTATGAATATTCAATCAAAATGATAATATTATTCTAAAGGTTTCATATTCTAGGTACCCGGTCATCATCTTGATTGTACTCCGTCGGTAAAATAAATATTTATTTAAATGAAATTTAATATACAATTCTTTTTTTTAATAGGAATATGGCACTTCTGGAGAAATCTTTTCTCGTTGTCTACAAATATTTTTTTTTCAAGGATTATCAATTCAAGGTGTACGTTCATGTGGTGATTATATGTTTTCTGGTCATACAGTAGTATTAACATTATTAAATCATTGTATTACAGAATGTATGTCTAATAAAAATAAAAGAATACTATAAAATATCTTTTTTGTTTTTGTTTTTTAGATACAACATCCGATTTTTATGCAATACATCTTCTGTCATGGATTTGTAATATATTTGGTATGATTTTAATTCTTGCAGCACATGAACATTATTCAATCGATGTATTTATTGCATTTTTTTTAACAAGTCGTTTATTTTTATATTATCATTCATTAGCAAATAATGCTGTTTTATATTCAAGATCAGATAGTCGCTTATCAATCTGGTTTCCGATGTTTTCATATTTTGAAAAAAATATTCACTGTATGGTACCGAATGTATTACGTATACCATGGCCATTAACATTAATTTATAGTCATAATGAAAATAATGCTGAAGAAAAGAATTCTTTTGTTAAATGTAATAATGATGATTGTAGTATTCATCAACGTAAACGAAAATGAAATAGTTTCATTCCCTTAAAATGAATGATTTTCAATTGGTGATTTGTATCTGAATCTTTTTTAGTGCAATAGTCTTTCCTTTCTAATCAATGCAATTTTATTTATATGTTCTATTTGTCGGGTTTCAATAAATTATATATATTTTATTTTTCAGATAATCGTCAAATGGCGACGTCTAAAAAAATAATCTGATAAAAGAAAATCACATTACACGTTAATTAGAGAAAAAACAACGGTAAGTAAATCAAGATGCGTGTTGGTTTTTTTTCTTTAAAAAAATTGAATATTTTTTTTTGTCATTTGAGATAAGAGGTGAAGGTCGATTTATTAATATGATTCTGTCTTGATGTATGGATGGATTGACGTATATCGTGTTCTATTGTTGATTAAAGACAAATATTTTCAGTTCCTGGCTGTTTTATTAGCAGGTGTAGAGAAGAGAAAAGTATTATTGTCTAATGCAGAAAACTTTTTGATTGTTTTGGTTTACTAAGATATGTAACCTGTATCGAGAGAGGATATAGATCTTTTTTTATTGTCATATTTCCTCAGTTGTATCATTAATCAGCGTAGAAATCGAAGTTTTTCTCGTCTCGTTCGATGAAGTTGATTAATATCGTAGAGTTTGTCACCTTTATTGTCGGAGAAGATAAATCTATCTAGAATAGGTAAGACGAAGAAGAGAACAGAGTGTGTTAAAGTTAAGCAATAAATGTATGTGTATAAGTATTAACACTTTACCGTTTAGCTTGAAGCAGTATCGACATCAATTAATTTTTCTATTTAATCTTAGTTTTCATTTTAATGCACAAATCATTAAAATTGAACTAAGTGAATAAAGAAAAAAAAATGTCTCTAGTTAATATATATTTCTTTTGTGACGACAACCGATGTCGACATATAACAAAAATAAATAGATCGTTAGAAATGAAGAATTTATTTTTTATGAATTTTCATATCATCTATCATCAATTTATGAGATTCTCTTCTCTTTCTCTCATTTTTTTTCTTGGCATTTCAATCATATATTGACATTTTTCTTTCAATTCAATTTGGCAGAAAATAAATGAGAACTATTGTATAGATTTTTTTTTCATTCCTCTTTCATATTTAATCATTCTCTTATTCTAATCTACATACATACATCTATCGTATGCTTTACAATTTCAATGATTATAACCTATAGAAAAAAAAAATTTTTTTCTTATCATTTGATTTTAGACAAAGCAGAAATATCTTTAATCATGCTTGTTTCAAATCCACCTGTTAATTCCCATCCACTAACAAATAATTTAACATCATCCAATAATTTTCATTCTTCACTTCCATCATCATTAACTCCATTAACAAAAAGAAATCCATGTTTATGGTCAATAAAAGAAGTTGAAGAATGGCTTATAAAACATGATTTAAATGATTGTATTGATCTGATTTGTTTTCAACATCGTATGACTGGACAACGTTTAATGAATTTAAAAGAAGATGATATTTTACAATTAAAAGGTATAAAGAAAAAAAATGAATTATGGTTACAAATTAAAAAATTACAACAATATTATTCAAGTAATTATTGTTTATTGACGCAACAATCGTCAACATTCCAACAACAACAACAACAACAACAACAATCTTTACCACTAACAAACTCATCTTATTTTCCTCCATCACCATTACAAGCACCTATACCACTTCGACTTATTCAACCTTCAACACAAGTTCGACCAACATCACCTTCTGTTAAACTTGTAACACCACCATCAATTCTTTTAACACAATCACAAGCATCATTATCATCTTCATCATCATCACATACGTCAGTACAAATCAATCAAAATCAACAACAAAATCCTCCTATCTCATCATCAGCAAATCAAAATCAATCGTCAACATCAACAACAATACTTCTGGAACGTTCACCATTAACTACAACAAATTCAACAAAATATCATCGAAGATCTTCTTCTCATAGTTTAACAACATCGAGTACATCTATTAATATTCTTCCACCATCATCATCAGCACAACGTACAACAAATACATTATTACATCCATATGGTACACCAGCTGATCAGATTGAAGATCAACCAATAGTTAGTTGTTGTTGTGTTGGTTCACTACGTTCTGATAGAAAAAAAACTTTATCAGCATGTCTTCTTGCCTTAACTACTGTCTATTTTTGTTCATTTATTATAACAATTGTTGATGAACGTTTACCAGATCCAAACACTTTTAAACCATTACCCGATCTTGTACTTGATAATATCAAACAAATCCCATGGGCATTTTCTGTTACTGAAAAAATTATTGTCATTGAAGTGGTTACACTTATAACAATTGTTGCTCTTCATCGACATAGGTAAATACATATACAAATTTGTATCGTTATATTAACTTTTTAAATTATAGTAATATAATTCTAATTCTTCGTAAGTAATTGAGTTTAATAAATAAATAAAAAATATTAAGATGAAGGGAAGACTGGCTTATATAATTTTTTTTTCTGTGCTGTTTAACCAACACTTACAGAAATGTTAATCTTTAATTAAAATAGAAAAATTAATTTTTATTTATTTGTTATTTAGACTGATAATAATTCGTCGTTTTTTTGCAATAGCAGCTGCACTTTATTTTCTTCGAAGTCTAACAATGGTTTTTACATCATTACCAGTCGCTACTAAAACAACCGATTGTCGACCTGAAGTAAATGAAATTGAAAAAAATTTCTTTCATTTTTTGATTTGTATTTTTGTTTTTAATAGAAGATAAGTAGTTTTGGTGCTCGTTTAAAAAAAGCAAGTTTAATCTTTATTGGTCAAGGAATGTCACAATTTGGTGTTAAAACATGTGGTGATTATTTATATAGTGGGCATACATGTACACTTGTACTTGCAACGCATTTTATCAATGAATGTATGTATAGCAAAAAAAAATTGTTAATTGATCATTAGAGAATGAATATAAATAAAAAATGTTGCGATTTGAGTCTTATAAAGTTTCAAGAATGTGTCAAATGATCGGAAGAGAAAGAATCAGGATATAAAAAAATATTTCAGATCGGAATTACCGTTTCCAAATTGAATATGTTCTTAGTATTCATTATGAATTTTCAAAGGATAAAAGATTTGAAAATGAATGTCAAGTTGACATATTGGTTTAAAATATAACATTATTTCTTCTTAAGATTCTCCACGTTCGTATCATCTACTTCATTTTCTCAGTTGGGTAATGGCATTAACTGGCATGTTTTTTATATTAGCTGGTCATCAACATTATTCTATTGATATTCTTATTGCATGGGTGCTTAGTTCTCGTTTATTTATTTATTATCATACGTAAGATTAATTTTCTAAAGAAAAAATAAAATTTATTTTATTTTATTATTTAGACTTGCTAATAATCGAACCTATTTTCAACGAGATAAAACTCGAATGAGAATATGGTTTCCATTTTTTACTTATTTTGAAGAAAATATTAAACAAGCATTACCGAATGAATATTGTTTACCGGATATTATCTATGACGCACGTACAATGCTTAACAATTGGTTTGATAAAGTACGATATCCAACAGACTGATTCATCAGTTCATTTTCTTTGCTTTTCTATATTCATCATCATCACCAGTAGTCTTTCGTTTATTAAAAAAAAAATGCTTTTTCTTTGTCTTCAAAAATAAAAATCAAACTCTTCTTTTTTTTTTCATGTAATTGCTTAATCAAATTTGAAACACAAACTTCTTTTTTCCACACCGGTTATCTAATTCCTATCCATACATCTTTAAAATAAATGTTTTCTTTTTCGATCTCGCTAAGTGTGTGTTTTTTTCCTATCACATTGTTGTCTTTGTCCTTAATTCTGCACACATTTCTTAACATTTATGTCAGATGATACGTCAGACTGTTACATCTTGTTGCTTCATTCTATAAAAATCTCTCGACTATTTTTTTACATCTATGTCTTTGTTCTGATTATCTTATTTCATTTGATTTGATTTGATTTGATTTGTTTTTTTTTTGTTGTCATCTTACGAAAAATAAGATCAGCAATATCTTTTAAAACAAAAAAAATTCTATTCGCGTCTTTTTTTTTCAGAATATAAATATGATAATGGATGATTTATGCAGAGTTTTAATTAAATAAAAGATTTATATAAAGAATTTAAAAAAAAAAGTGATGTTATAAAATGGAATATGTTCGAATTACTGATCGAAGAAAAATCCAATCGAATAATAATCATTCAATTCATTATTTTCAATGGTATTTTTAACTGAATATATATTCTTTTAGAATTGATCTTGAATTTGATTAGTTTTTTTAAATTCTTTTGTGATATTTATTTAAGTAAATAGATTCGATATGTTTAAAAAAAAATATTTTTTTGTTTTTATTTGATTGAATCGAGTACATATTATTTGTTTTTTTGTTTTTTATCTTGTTCTTTTACTGTTTGTTATCGTTTATAGACCATCGAATAATGAGAAGAAAGAAAAACTATATTATTGTATTTCTTTTTTTTACTGCCTGAATGCCTAAGTATGAGAAAGAAAAGAACATCATGGGTATTTTCTCGTGATTCTTTCTTGCTTATATTCTTCGCCAAAACGACGAATTTCGCTTTCTACTTATTTTTCTTTCTTTACTCTTGTCATGTGATGTGACCATAATTGCTACCAAATACGAGCATCGATTATTTGACATAAAAAAGCCATTGTTATTGAGAACTTTATTCTTTGTCTTTTTTTTTATTACTATTTGTTCGGGTCATGCAAGTATTCATTAACTTATAATACTCAACATGTGTACTAATGCTTTTAGAGTAATATATAAATAGCACCGTTTAGGTGCATGGCAGGTTCGATTTATCATTTTTTAACCAGCAACATACATTCTTCTATACATTGTTTTATTCATTATACTGTATTATTCAAGAAATTGAAACAAATTTTCTTTCAACAAGGATATTGCTGCATGATTAATTTACTATTAAAACAGTTCAAATCAATATGTTATCTGGTGATTCATTACAAACATCATCACCACCACCACCAACAACATCATCACCACCACGATCATCAATATCTAAATCGATACCATCACCATCCTTTCAATTACTTTCAGCATGTACAGGTAAACAAAAACATCGAAAACGTCATGCATCAAATACAACTGATAGTTCATCATCTCAAACTGTCATTCGTCGTGTAACATCATGGCGATGGGTAATTGTTTTTGGTTCATTTTGTGTTCATTTTGTTGCTGATGGTCTTCTTTTTTCATTTGGTATTCTTATGCATTCAATTAAAGATGATCTTCATCTTGAATTACATACTGTCGGTATAATTGCCTCATTATTTGTTAGTTTACCTCTTCTCTTAGCACCATTATGTAGTGCAATGGTGAACAAAATTGGATGTCGTTTTATGACTATGTTAGGTGGTTTGCTTTGTTCAATTGGTTTATTTTTTGCCTCATATTTTGGAAATTTTATTGGTGCACTCATCGGTATTGGAATAATTTGTGGTAAGAAAACATTTCATCAATAATTCATTATTTTATTTATATATTCCTCTAGGTATCGGTCTATCGTGTGTTTATGTTCCAGCAGTTGTTATTGTAGCACATTATTTTGATGAAAATCGTGCTATTGCAACAGCTATTGCTGTTGGTGGAACAGGTTTATAATATTCTTTGTCAACTAACATAAAAATTCTTTTTAGGTCTTGGAAATGCTGTTGTTGCACAATTAATTCATCTATTAAATGATTATTATAGTGATTGGAAAGATACAACATTATTTTTATCTGCTATACTATTTACAATCGTTTTATTTGGTGCACTTTTTCGTCCAGTAGAATTTACCTTTCATCGTAAAGATAAAAATTATCATCATACAATGAATGATACACGTTTACCACCATCATGTATGACATCAATGGAAAAATTACAACGTTTTATCAATGACATGGATAAACAATGTGCATTACGTCATGCCAATCAACCAGTTAGTATATCATTATCAAATAATGAACGAATGTCAACAATAATTGATGATAATGATTCAATATCAATTGCAAATGAATCGGATTTATTTGATTCATATTCAGCTGATGATATAACAGAAATTCGATATGAAAATAGTCCAAAAATTGATATAATAACTTTTCGAGAAAAAATTTTTAATGATATGACATTTATTAATGAACGTTGGAAAAAAATAACAAAAAAACAAGGAGAAACAGTAACAAATTTAAAATTATTTCGTATGCCGAATTTTCGTCATTTGATATCCAATAAAACAAAAGAACGAAATACTACATTAAATATTCCAAGTCAAAATACAAATGCATTGATTGATAAAATAAATCCTTTATCTCATCATGGACGAGATCGACATATCTCTGTTTTAAACGAACAAAAACAACATGGATTTTCATCTCAAGCACCACTCGAAGAAAATGTTAATAAAAAAGAAACAATTATAAAATCAGGTGAGTGTACCAAATATGAACTCGAGTTTTATGATATTGTTGTTTTACTATAGATCATACCGATTTATTACCAACATCAAATAGAGAAACAATTCTATCTCGACGTCCTTCAATTCGTTTTCGTTCTCTTGCATTAGATAAACAAGAACAACATTTATTACAAGTTTATTATCAACCAATTAATCAAAAAGATATTTTTTATCCAGGAAATGTCCCAAGAAAATTATCAGATAGAAAACAAATATTATTAGCAACAAGTTGTCCTGATTTAACTCAATCATATGTTTATGAAGAATCTGCAACATCTATTTCAAGTTCATCAGAGTCTGATGATGAAGATCATTCAATTCATCATCATCGTCGACATCATCGATTACTTTTTTATCGTAAAGGTTTATCATTTCTTCATACATTACGTCGTATGTTAGGTTTACAATTATTTCGTGATTATCGTTATGTACTTATATTTATTTCGCAATTTTTATTCTATTTATTTTATGATTTAATCTATTTATTTCCCGGTAAGAAAAAAAAATACATATTTCATTTTTTTTTCAAACTTTTTTTCTTTACTAGTCGATTATGGAGAAACAGTTATTGGTTATTCCAAAGCACAAATGACTATGTTAGTTACAATTCTTGGTATGGGTCAATTTTTTGGACAACTTCTTTTTGGTTTATTGGCTAATTATTCATTGATTGATGAATTAATTCTTTATAATATTGGTGCGATACTTTGTAGTATTGCAAGTTGTCTTATACCATTTGTCGCCTATTCGTATCCTGCATTAATAATGACAATACTTTTATTTGGACTGTCAATATCAGCAAATTATGCATTAACATCTATTATTCTTGCAAATATGTGTGGTTTAGAATTATTAACATCAGCTTATGGATTGATTTTACTTGGACAAGGCTTATCATCGTTATTCGGACCTGTTATGGGAGGTAAAAATCAATTAAAACTAAAAATTTGAATTTGAATTTCTCAATAGGTTATATTGCTGAACATTATGGATATAAACCATCATTAATTATAGCTGGAATATTTATGGGTTTATCTGGTTGTGTAACAATTATTTTATATATCCTTCAATATTTAAATGAACGAAAAACGGATACGAAAAAAAGGAAGGTGGTCAAAACGAATACGACGATTGTTACGTCAGATAGTTTAGAGTGAGATTTAATAAAGATTAATCATTCCAATTTATATATTCATTGAAGAAATCTAATCTTTTCTATACCACAGTGATCTTGAACAAGCAACTGTTATTTGAAATTTTTCGTTTTTTTGTTGCATATTCTTAAAGAATCTCTTACTTTCAATGCTATAATAATATATATATTTTTTTTCTAGTCGCTTTTTATTGTATTTGTAGAATATGTTTATTTTAATCAAAGATTCGTGATATCCTAATCTATATCCGTGTCTATTATTTTTGTTTTGTTGTATTGCATGTGCATGAAATAGATTCTATTTTCAATATATATATATTTATACGTATACACATATAAGTTAAACAAAACAAAAACGGCAGATATAAAGGATTACAAGACATCTATACATGAGATGTAGCAGAATGGTGGTTTATTTTTGTCTATTGCACGCACATATACAAACAACAATGGACAACAAAATCTAGGTTGAAAATCAAATAAAAGAAAAATTTTTTGGTAACTTTATTCGTGATTAATAAACGTTATCTTTCAAAATTAATTAAACGACGGCCAACTAGATATTTTTCATCACGAACATGCTCAAATAATAGACGAAGTTGTTTGATTTGAAATATAACAAATGCTAATAAAAGCATAAAGGATATTATAGCTGAATATATATAACGTTCGACTTGATGAACAATTGTTGAATTAAATAATGTTGGACCAAAATAGGATACAGCTAAGTATGGAAATGCCATAAACATTCCAATATTTAATGTAAATGGTAAAAGAAATTCATTAATTAAATATGAAAAATCAATACGACGTAAACCATCTTGATAAAGACGTTCAAGAACTGTTTTTAAACGCCATTGTGGACCACTCATAATCAATGCTAGAAGAAAGAAAATTAATATATATTCTTTTTCACTCATCATTTTTTTACCTATTGCAATTTTTGTATTGAGTAAACCAATGATCCAAACACGTAATGGTGTAAGTACTGCTGTTTGTTCAATAGATGTACTCAATGGGATAATTAAAACTACAAAAAAATGATTCATTTTTTTTACAATTTAAAAAAAACAATTATTTTACCTAATTCACTGGCAAGTCCAATCATAAATGGAACATAACCAATAAGACAAAACGTGCAAAGTATAACACGCATACATAAAATAGTATAAGATCTTAAACGTGTTAAGATATTGTTAATATCGAATGGTAATAGAGATCGAATGAAAAATATAATACGTGTTATTAACCAAAGAATATATAAACCAGTAAGTATTGTATATAATTCATGTAATCGTGCTGAACCTGTTATAAATCCCAGGAGATAACGACCCAGTGTTGCTGGAATAGTTAAACCAAGAATTGAAAGAAATGTTAATGATAAACAAGTAAATAAACAAAGACCAAATAAACGAAAACGAAAGAAAGATGGTTCAATAAATGATTGAGTTGATGCATTTGTTTGTACAGGTGGTGGTGGTGGCGGCGGCGGTGGTGGTGGTGCTTGTTCAACTTGATTATTTTGAGCTTGATCAGGAGGAACAGCAACTAATGGCATTGGTAAAACATTATCATTTTGATCAACTCGTGGTGTATTTGTTGATGGAGAATCACCAAGAAGAAATGAATGTAAACCTAATATCCATGATGCTAATTCAACCCATAATTGAAGCTAGAAAGAATAACAAAA
>Ga0116226_10003112_pt1 | contig 14612 bp, 15 predicted proteins | sample S1TSphfallax_FD_89692 | JGI IMG/M metagenome (GOLD analysis project Ga0116226, IMG submission 89692) | Host-associated microbial communities from peat moss isolated from Minnesota, USA - S1T2_Fa - Sphagnum fallax MG | ecosystem: Host-associated > Plants > Peat moss > Unclassified | place: USA...
ATCCGCGTCAATCTAATGTCTGAATCGCCCTCTAAACCATTGAATTAGAGACTGATTCAGCTAATAGATTTAACCGCGGAGCGATTCAATCTGTTAGCATCCGGCTCTAGGCGCCCTCACAGTCCGTTGCCGGCGTGATTACTTCGCGCTCTCTTTGAGATAGGCGATGACGTCAGCGCGATCTTGAGCCGCCGGCAGGCCGGGGAACGCCATCTTGGTGCCGGGCACCATGGCCGCCGGCTTCAACAGATAATCGAAAATTTTCTGTTCAGACCAGACTATGCCCGAGGTCTTGTTGGCGGTCGAATAGGTATAGTTGGGTGCCGTGCCGGCGGTACGACCGATCACCCCGTTGAGCGACGGGCCGACGCGATTCTCGCCCGCCTTAATCGAATGGCAGGCTCCACAGCGGTTGAATATGACTTTGCCATGGTCGGGATCGCCGGTCAGCGCCTTGCCGGCGTCGGTGACGTCGAGCGTGACCGGGGCGGCCATCGCCACGCTACCGGTCAACAGCGCGAACGCGGTCATTGTGATTGCTAAAGTGGTCTTCATCAGGCGCTCCATCATTAAGCGGGTGGGTCTGGGGGGTTAAAGAGACCCATGAGACACAGGCGTGGTTCACCATGAACCACGCCTGCTTCTCTATCTTGGGAATATCCTCTGAATTTCAACGCTGTCAATTACTCAGGCAGGGATGGAGCAACATAGGGATCGGCAACCGCATAATGATGCAGCACCGCCCAGTCGCGCCATTGATCGACCACCGTGCCGGTCAGCAGAATGCCGAAGCCGCCGGTCAGCGGGGTCAGCACCGCAAACCAGATGGCCCAGCGGTGGATCGACTCCATGCTGGCATTGAAGCCCATGGTCCAGCGCCAGAACAGACCCGCCCGTTCGGATGCCGTGCCACGATCGCTGATCTGATCGAGCTCGCGATCGCCGCCATAGCGGGTTACCGACAGAATGGTCGCGCCATGCATGGCGAACAGCAAGGCCGATCCATAAAGGAAGACGATCGAGAGGCAGTGGAACGGGTTGTAGAAAAGATTGCCATGGACCAGAGAGAAATTATTGGTCCAATCGAGATGGGAGAAGATCCCGAAGGGAACCGCTTCCGACCAGCTGCCGATCAGGATCGGACGAATGAAGCCCAGCACCAGATAGAGCCAGATGGCCGCAGCGAAGCCCCACGCCACATGGGTGCCCATGCCGAGTTGGACGGCACGACGATAGGTTCGCGCCCACCATAGGAGAATCGAGGCAGTCAGGAAGAAGCCGGCGATCTGCCACCATCCACCCTCCTCGAGCGGTGGAAGGATCTGCAGACCATATTGCGGACCTGGCGGGTTGAGGGTCAGCCAGGGCAGATGAACCAGAAATTTCACCGGATCCCAGCCGACTGAGGCCCACATATTGAGACCGATCACCTCGATGGCGATGAAGCCGCTGATCAGGGACAAGGTGCCGAGCACCCCGAGATAGATCGGGCCGATCTGGGCGTTGCCGATCTTCCCCATCAAATAGGAGAAGAACGGCACCCCGCTGCGGTCGAAGGTTGCTCCGGTGGCGGCCGGGCCATATTCGGCCGGCCCCCGAACCTGAATTTGCGTAAAGATATTCTGATAGCGCGCCATGATCTTAGCTCCTCACAATCCGGGACCGGGGTAGGGGGCCGGCGGTGACCCACCCGGGTCCACCAGCTGCCAAAGCGGCGTCCACCATTCGCTCCAGGCCTGAGTCCAATAGGGTCCCGAGATGACGATACAGACAGCGCTGAAGAAGACGGCGGACAGCGCCAGAAACACGCCGAGACGATGGATCCCGAGTGGCCCGATCGAATAGCCGATCAGATCGCGGAAGAAACTGTCCTCAAAATCCGGCGCCTTCATATCCTGCCCCTTGGCCGGGTTGGCCGCCGACAGAATCAGACCGCCGTGCAAAGCCAAGGCCAGGCAGGTGGTAAAGAAGAAGGTGATGGCGATCATATGCGCCGGATTATAGTGGAAATTGCCAAACTGATAGCCGGTCGTCGACACCCAATCGAGGTGGCTGAAGATTCCGTAGGGGAATCCGTAGCCCCAGGCGCCAAGCAGCACCGGTCGGATCACCACCAGGGAGACATAGGCGAAGATCGCGAAACCGAAGGCAAAAGGCACATGATAGCCGATGCCCAATTTTCGGCAGATCTCAACTTCGCGGAGCGCCCAGGAGAAGAAAGCGCCGATGGCGCAGCCGGTGACGACCTGCCACAGACCACCCTCCTGGATCGGTGCGAAACCCAGCCCATACTCAACCCCGGGGGGGTTGATGGTGATGAGAAAGGGATTCCAAACGCCCTGTAAGGCGGCGCCGTAAAAAATCAGCGCCGTGCCAAGGGCTGCGAATATGGCCGTCGTTATGCCGAAAAATCCAACATAAAACGGTCCTACCCAGTAGTCGAAGAGATCGCCCCCGATGAGGGTGCCTCCGCTAACCCGGTATTTTCTCTCGAAACTTAGCAGTGCCATGTCAGTAATCCCTCGGCCAACCGTCGTGCTTAATGGTCACCCATCCGGAAAAGATGCGGTAGACGGACCCTTGGGTGTTGGGTCCGCCTGCCGCGGGTAATTGGGAAGCCCGGTGGATAAAATCTAACGGATGCCTCCGTTAGATTTTTCCTCACCGGATCCAGCCCTTGGGGCGATTCAGCCGAAATTTGAAGACAAATCTCGGCATCGCACCACGAGCGGGTTCCCGCGCTTACGATGCGTTCAGCTGGCTGCTGATCACCGCGCCGGTCTTCACCGGCTTGGGGCCTTCGATCCAGTTGAAGCGGCTTGTGCTCAACAGGATGAAGTGGATCAACAGGGCCAGAGTGAACAGGAAGGCGCCCAACGCCACGAGGGCGCGACGCGGGTCGAATAGAGTCCAAATTCTCCACATGTCACAACCCCCCTTAACCGACCATTGAAGACAGCAGGAGCTGGGCGGTGTGGACTCCGGACTGGAGCTCCGCATACCCATTGACACCTGGCAACCACGGACGCCACATCCACACCAGCACATGGGCCGCGATCGCCACCAAGGTGAAGATCACAAAGCTGGTCATGAAAATGCTGTGGAATTCTTTGGCTTCCGCTTCGGTGAGACCCGATAGAGTCCCGCTATGTTCATCTCTAACCATAAAATTACCTCCTAGAAGGCTTTGACGATGCCGGAGCGCTACGCTCTGGCGTAACCGACACACCGATCATCGATGTGCCGACTCGGAGACCGGCACTGCCGGTCAAACTGAATTTCTGGTCCCGGCTCATGCGGCATACTCGCGAAGAGCGCCGGTGGCGCCGTCGAAGCGCGGCTTGGTGACGGAACTCTCCCCTGCCTGACGGGCGGCCCGTTCGGCGGCGTCGCGCAGACATTTGGCGGCGGAAATGCGGACCAATACAGGCTGCGCATCGATCAGCGCATCGAGCGCCTCTTTCGCCTCGGCGTCCCACGGCAGCTCGACATGGAAGCGGCTCGGTGTCGCTTCGATCTGATCCATCTGGCCGGCCAGCGGCAGGATATTGAACAGCGCGTCGAACAACGCATTGCAGACTTCCTGCACCAGATAGGTGGCCCCCGAATAGCCCATCACCGGCGTGCCGGTATGGCGGCGGATGATGGCGCCGGGGAAGGACATCGGTATATAAATCGAGCGGCCGCCGCACTCCGCCGCATACATCCGCTCATTATAGCTTCCGAACAGCACGAGGGGCGGCGTCGACTTGATGGCGTTTTTGACCTTCTCATTGTCCGGCTTGACCCCGGCGCTACGGGAAAAGGCGAAGCTGCAGGGCATGCCAAGGTCGTCCTCGAGGAAATGCCGGATGCCCCGCGCATAGGTCTCGTTGGCGACGATGCCGAAACTCGCCGTACCGTAGAAATCCTGGGTGACCGAGCGCCACAGATCCCACAGCGGCTTGATGGTGGTGTGTTTTTCGCGCTCGATGAAAGGCTCGGCATCGAGGCCGGTCAATTCGGCCAGGCGGCGCAGGAATTTGGTGGTGGAGTGCAGCCCGATCGGCGCCTGCAGATAGGGTCGCTCCAGCTTCTCGCATAAATTACGGCCGAACTCGCGATAGAGGCAGATATTGACCTCGGCGTCGGCCAATTTACGGATATCGGCGAGATGGCTCCCCAGCGGGAAGACCATATTGACGTCGCAGCCGACCCCCTCGATCAGCCGGCGGATCTCGGCGAGATCGGAGGCCAGATTGAACATGCCATAGGTCGGGCCGATGATATTGACCTTGGGCTTGCCGCCCTCAGGGCGTTTTGCCGGCTCTGGCATTTTCTTCGGCCCGAATTGGGTCCACAGCCAGGTCAGGGCGCGATCCGCGCTCTGCCATTGATCCTCGTCGATGGTCCGCGGCAGGAACCGCGCAATATTGGTGCCCTCAGGCGTAACGCCGCCACCGATCATCTCGGCGATCGATCCGGTCACCACCACGGACGGCAGATGGGGATCCAAAGTCTGCCAAGCGCGTTTCATCGCGCCTTCGGTCCCTGTCTTGCCGAGTTCCTCTTCGCCGAGCCCGGTCACAACAATCGGCAATTCATGGGGCGGCAGCCCATCGGTGTAATGCAACACCGAGGTGACAGGCAGATTTTCGCAGCCGACCGGTCCGTCGATGATGACCTGCAACCCCTTGATGGCGGTGAAGGCATAGACCGCCCCCCAATAGCCGCCGGCCCGATCGTGATCGAGAATCAGCATCCGACCGCCTCCTCGCTCTTCTTGAAGGCCGCCTGGAGCTTGGCGTATTTCGCTTTGAATTCCGGGCGATCGGTTGGGGTATCTTCCCACACGCCGGCAGCATGGCCGGTGCCGACACCCTCGAAGAAAGCCGACATCTCATCAAAGCGGCTCTGATTGCCGAGCGCCGCATTGACCACCGTGGCGAGCGAGCCGGCGCCGGCCGGACCCATCAGTGGTCGCGCCGAGATCAGATTGGTAAAATAGAGCGCAGGCACCGACTTCTGCTTGGCATGCTGCACGAGTGGCGTGGTCCCGATGGCGAGATCCGGCTCATAGGCTTCGAAAGCCGCAAGGTCCTGTTCAAGCGACGCCCGGAAACGCACTTGCGTCCCCTGGGCTTCGAGCCATTCGCGATCCGGATCGGACCAGCGGGTCTGCGGGCAGGCGGTGCCGACATAGGGTACCTCAGCGCCGCTTTCAATCAGCAGCCGCGCCACGAGCAATTCCGAGCCCTCATAGCCCGATACGGTGATACGGCCCTTGATCGGTTTGGCCGCCAGAGCGCCGGAAATGGCGCCCAGGAACTTGTTCTTTGCCGCATCGACCTTGCTTTGCGCGATGCCGCAAGCGTCGCCGACCGCATCAAGCCAGGCGGCCGTCGCATGGCGTCCGACCGGCGCTGAGCCGATCACCTTGCGGCCGGCGGCTTCGAATTCGCGGACCGACGCCGTGTAAAAGGGATGGATCGCCGCCACCGCCGCGCAATCGAGCGCCGCATAAAGCTCGCGCCATTCGCGTGTCGGCACCACCGGTCCTGCCGCCAGCCCCATCGGTTCCAGCATGGCATTGATGCTCATCGGATCGACCGGGAACATCTCGCCCAGCAGGGTCACGGTCGGCTTGTCGCTCCGTGTCTTGGGCGCGGCGACCGCGCCTTGTTCGGCCTCGGTGCGGGCATATTTCAACATCGCGCCGGCCAGGACATCCTTGGCCTCGGCATGGGTCGGCACGCCGAAACCCGGGACATCGATGCCGATGATACGGACACCGTTGATCTCTTTGGGCAGAAGCTGCAGCGGTACCCCACTCGCGGTCGGCACGCAGAGATTGGTGACGATCACCGTGTCGTAAAGCGCGGGATCGGCCAATTTGAACACGGCTTCCCGGATATCCTCGAACAGCTTCCCGGTCACCAACGTTTCGGAATTGAACGGCACATAGCCGACCGTGCGCCGCGCGCCATAGAAGTGCGAGGTAAAGGTCAGTCCATAAACGCAGCAGGCCGATCCCGAAAGTATGGTGGCGGTGCGGCGCATGCGGAGACCAACCCGCAGCGAGCCGAAGGCCGGGCACATGCTTTGCGGCTGATCATGCGGGCCCTTGGGATAATCGGCGGCATAGCGCGCCAGAATTTCCGACTTGCCGGCGCGGGCGGCGGCATCGCGCATGGTGTCGGCGCCGGCATGGCAACCGCTGGCTTCGGCAATCGAGGAAGCGTGATCATCCATGGCGGTCAGACCTCGTCATAAATGATTTCGAGGCTGGGCTTCGCGACGAAAGTAGCGCCGCGCATATCCGCCTGGCTGGCCGGCTGCAGCTGAAAAGCGGCGCCGGTCACATCGGCGGAGAACAGGCCGAGCAGCCCATCCGAGGTCAAGGGCTTGGGACGGACCGGCGGCGCCTCGGCGACATTGATCGCCAATTCCTCAAACAAGGAGGCCCATTGCCCGCCGGGAATGCCAATGATCTGGTAATTCGCCGATTTACGGCGGATATCCTCGTCGGCCGGGATTGCCGCCAGCACCGGAATACCGACCGCGGCCGCGAAAGCCTGGGCCTCGCCAGTGCCGTCGTCTTTGTTGATCACCATACCGGCCACACCGACATTGCCGCCCAGCTTGCGGAAATATTCCACCGCGGAGCAGACATTATTGGCGACATAGAGGGATTGCAGATCGTTCGAACCGACCACGATCACCTTTTGGCACATGTCGCGCGCGATCGGCAGACCGAAACCGCCACACACGACGTCGCCCAGGAAATCGAGCAGCACATAGTCGAAGCCCCACTCATGGAAACCGAGCTTTTCGAGCAGCTCGAAGCCATGGATGATGCCGCGTCCGCCGCAGCCGCGGCCGACTTCCGGGCCGCCCAGCTCCATCGCGAAGACGCCATCCCGCTTGAAGCAGACATCCTCGATGGCGACTTCCTCGCCGGCGAGCTTCTTCTTGCTCGAGGTCTCGATGATGGTTGGGCAGGATTTGCCGCCAAACAGCAGGGAGGTCGTATCGCTTTTCGGATCACAGCCGATCAGCAGGACCCGTTTGCCCTGCTGGGCCAACATATAACTCAGATTGGACAGGGCGAAGCTCTTACCGCTGCCGCCCTTGCCATAGATGGCGATGATCTGAGTCTCTTTGGTGACCGGACCGGTCGAAATCGGATCGGGTTCGATCGCGGCTTCATCCTGCAGGCGGCTGGCTTGTACAGCGAGAGTCATGCGCATTCTCTCCAATCGAGGACCATTTTGAGGCAAGAGGCATCGCCGAAGGCGGTGCGATAGGCTTGATCGGCATCCATCGCCGTCATCCGGTGGGTGATCAGACCGTCAAAAGACAGGCGTTCATCCTTGAGGGCGGTCAGCACCGTCTCAAGGTCGGCGGGTTTCCATTCGGCGGCGATCCGCAGCCGCGCCTCTTTCATGAAGGACGCCGGAAACGAGAAAGACAGGGTGTCATAGAAGCCGGCCAGCACCACCTCGCCGCCGCGCGCCAGACGGGCGATCAGCTTGTCGAGAATGGCATTGTCGCCACTGACATCAACGATGGATTGATAGTCGCGCCTTACGTCCTGATCGGGATGGAGCACGCTATAACCGACACCGCCATCGGCGCGCTCGGGGTTGGTTTCCCAGACCACTGGCGCCGGTGCGCCGGCCGCCAGCACCAGACGGGCCAGCAGCCGCCCGAGAACACCGTGACCAACGATCAATTGCGGCGCCAGTCCGCCGGCGATGGCATGCTGCGCCGTCGCGGCGAGAGCAATCAAGACGCCCTGATCCTGGAAGCGCCCCTCGATGGTGATGGCGCGCGCCGCCGGCACGATCAGCCGGCGCGCAGCACCGCCGAACAGGCCCCGCGCATCTTTAAAACAATTTGACCCCGGGACAAACACCACATCGCCGATCCGACCGGCGACGTCGCTGCCGGCGGCAATGATGCGGCCGACCGACTCATAGCCGGGGACCAGAGGATAGCCCATGCCGGGAAAGGGCGGCATGCGACCAGTCCAGAGCAGGCGCTCGGTGCCGGTGCTGATGCCACTCCACTCGATCTCGACCACCACATCGCCGGGCGCCAGCGGCTGCAAAGCCAAGCGGCGCACAGAGAGGCGTTCGGGGCCCTCCATGACAACGGCAACAGTTTCCAAATGCGACATGTGTTTCGTCCCTCGCCCGGTTGGTGGGGGAAAACCCTCTTCCGAGCCAACTGTAAGAATAAAATGACAGTAGATTATGTCAACTTAAATTTACACTTTCTTCTCCGCGATTATCACCCGCACCAGGAGGGGGGTCGCAGTCGGCAGCAGTCGGACCCGCCGGAACCCGGTCTGTCTGAGGAAGTCGGCCAGTTCTTCCGGCTGGCGCGCCCGCCCGCTGCCCATGGCCGCCAGATAGAAACCAAAATAGGCGTCGCCGATCGGCTCCGCGCCCCTGGTGCCGGCCATCGGTTCGGCGATCAGCAGGCGGCCGCCCGGCGCCAGCGCGGTGTAAGCGCGCTGCAGAATGGTCATCACCAGGGAATCCTCATGGTCGTGCAGGACCCGCACCAGAGAGGCGATATCCGCACCGTCCGGCAGATCGTCGGTCACGAAGCTGCCCCCCACCACCCTCGCCGCCAATCCGGCACGGGCGAACCGCTCTTGCGCCCGGGCGCCCACCGCCGGCAGATCGAACAAAGTGAGGCCGAGCTGTGGCGCCCGAGCCGCCACGCGGCACAGGAACACCCCCTCGCCACCGCCGATATCGAGCAGAGTGCGATGGCGCCGAAAATCATAGGCGTCCAGAATTTCATCGGCGACCAGAGCCTGGGAGCCAGCCATCAGGGCGGAATAGCCGCCGACCTGCTCAGCCCCCGCGGCGGCCGGCTCGGCGCTTTTGGCATAACCCCAGAAAGACGCCATTTTGGGCGCCGCCACTTGGCCGCGCAGCAATGCGACGGGATCCCGCAAATCGTCATAGAGAAGTGCGTGATGCTCGATCATCGCCAGAACCGAGGGATTGCCGCCCAGAGCCGCGCCCAGTTGTCCCAGAGCGAAGCGATCGGGACCGACCGCCTCGACCAGGCGCAATGATTGGGCTGCCTGGAGCAGACGGCGCGCCGCCGGCTCGCTTAAGCCAAGCCGGGGGGCGAGATCCGCCGTGGTCTGCGGCTGGTCGAGCAGCGCGAACAGACGCAATTCGACGCAGGCGCTCAGCACCTGCGAATAGACAAAGCCGGCCACCAGATCAAACAGCGCGCGGACATTGCGTCTGGCGATCCAGCCGGTCAGAGGAAAGCGGCTGGCCCAATATTGGAAGCGCCGGCTGGCCAGCAGCCGATTGCGGCGCGCAACCCACTTTTCATGGAATGCCACTCAGGCGGCGCTGCGCAACAGCCGCTTGGGCGCCAGACGCAAGGCCTGCATGCGCACCAATTCCCGCAATTCCGCTTCGCCATCGCAGGCCGGGATCGACTCCATCGCCTGGACGATCAGGCTTTGCAAAAGATCAACCGCGCCCCTCAGACCCAGTTCCGAGACCGCATTGGGCCGACCAAGCGCCACATCGCGACCGACCGGCTTGTCGCATTCCTCGGCCGAGGAGACCGCATCGAGCAGATCGTCGGCGACCTGGTAGGCCTCGCCCAGGCGATAGCCCAGCGCCCGCCAGGGCGTCGGGTCGCTACCGCTGGCCAGCGCGCCACAGGTGGTGGCGGCGACGAACAGGGCGCCGGTCTTGGCGCAGCGATATTGCTGCGGTGGCGGATTGGGCTCGCTCTCCCAGGCCTGACCGGCGGCAATGCCATAAGGCGCGCCGACCCCGCGGGCGATGGTGGTGACCAGCCCGCTGAGGCGCTTCGGTGCTGCCATTGCCGCTTGCGCCAGGGTCTCGAAAGCCAGCACGATCAGGGCATCGCCCGCCAGCAGGGCGATCGGCGCGCCAAAACTTGCATGGACCGACGGCTTGCCGCGGCGCACCGGGGCGTCGTCGAAGCAGGGGAGATCGTCATGCACCAGGGAGGCGCAATGCAACAGCTCGATCGCCGCGCCGGATGCGGCGGCCAATCCCGGCTGATCGCCGCCGCAAGCCGCGGCCACGGCGAGAGTGAGGCGCGGGCGGACCCGGGCGCCCCCGGGAAAGACGGCATGGCGGATCGCCGCAGCGAGGGTCGGGGGCGCATTGTCGGCTTCCGTGCGTTGAACCGCTTGCTCGAGCGCGCGTTCGATAATTTCATCGGCTTCCAAGGTATCCTCCCGACAGAAATAGTTGTCTAGTTTAGCTGTCACTCTTTACTGTCTAACTAAGTTGACACATGCTAACACTTCGATTTGGAATTTCAATCGGTTTTCGGACGGGGCAGGAATCATCGACGGGCATGCGCGCCGGCAGGGGGTTATCGTGGTCGGCGCCGGCATCGGCGGGCTGGCCTGCGCCATCGATCTGGCCGCGCGTGGCGTCGAGGTCACCATCCTTGAGCGGGCGGCCACGGTCGGCGGCAAGCTTCGCCAGGCGCGACTGGGTGAACACGCCATCGATTGCGGCCCCACCGTCTTCACCATGCGTTGGGTGTTCGAAGAATTGTTCGCCGCCGCTGGCGCGTCTTTCGCCGATCACCTGACGCTCTCGCCCCTGTCGGTGCTGGCGCGCCATGCCTGGGACGATTCCGAACATTTCGATCTGTTCGCCGATCTGGAGACCGCGACGGACGCCGTCGGGCGCTTTGCCGGCGCCGCCGAAGCGAAGCATTTCCGTAGTTTTTCCGCAGAGGCCGAAAAGATCTACCGCACCTTGCGGGAACCCTTCCTGGCGTCGAGCAAACCGGGCCCGATCACTTTGGCGCGGCGAATCGGCCTTTCTCGTCCCGCCGCCCTGTTCGGCATCAGACCCTTCGCTTCCCTGTGGGGGGCTTTGGGCCAGCATTTCCAAGATCCGCGCCTGCGCCAATTGTTTGGCCGCTACGCGACCTATAGCGGATCCTCGCCCTTCAGCGCGCCCGCCACATTGATGCTGATCGCCCATGTCGAGCGCGAGGGCGTCTGGCAGATCGCGGGCGGTATGGTGGCGTTAGCGCATGCCTTGCGGGATTTCGCCTTGTCGCTCGGTGTGACGATCCGCTGCGGCGAGAGCGTCGCGGAGATCCTGGTGTCATCCGGCGCCGTGCAGGGCGTGCGGCTGCAGTCTGGCGAAAATCTGATGGCCCCCGCCATCGTCCTCAATGCCGATGCCGCCGCCTTGGCCGACGGGCTATTCGGCGCCGCGGTTGGTCACGCCGCCGCGCCGGTCGCCCCCTCGGCGCGGTCGCTCTCGGCGACGACTTGGGCGATGGTGGCGCAGTCTGACGGTTTTCCCCTCGCGCATCACAATGTCTTTTTCTCCGGCGACTATCGGGCCGAGTTTGACGATCTGTTGAAACAATCGAAATTGCCCGAAGACCCAACCGTCTATATTTGTGCCCAGGACCGTGGCGGCGAAGATCAAGCGGTACATGGTCCGGAGCGGCTTTTACTGCTGGTCAATGCGCCCGCCATCGGCGATCAGCGACCCTTCCCCAGCAAGGAGATCAGCACATGCGAAAAAAACATGCTCGACCGGCTGCAGAAATGCGGCTTGCGGCTGAGCTTTACCGAGCAGTCCCGGCAGATCACCTCACCGGCGGATTTCAACACTCTGTTCCCGGCGACCGGCGGAGCGTTGTACGGAAGGGCGTCGCATGGCTGGCGGGCCTCCTTCCAGCGACCGTCGGCGAACAGCCGGATCCCCGGTCTGTATCTGGCGGGCGGCAGCACCCATCCGGGGGCGGGAGTGCCGATGGCGGCCCTGTCGGGACGCCTGGCCGCAGCGCGGCTGCTCGCGGACCAGGCTTCGACCAGACGGTTCCACCCGGGGGCTATCTTTGGTGGTACCTCGACGGGCTGAGCGATGATCAGCGTTATGGCATCACCATCATCGCCTTCATCGGCAGCGTCTTCTCGCCCTACTATGCCTGGTCGGGCCGCCAAGATCCCCTCAATCACTGCAGCATCAATATCGCGCTCTATGGCGGCAAGCGCGGTTGGGCGATGACCGAGCGTGGCCGCGAGAAGGTCCGGCGCGACGCCACTGAGTTGCGCATCGGTCCCAGTCGGATCTCTTGGCAGGAGAACGATCTGGTCATCGATATCGATGAATGGACCGCGCCGCTGCCCCGTCGCCTGAAAGGCTCGGTGCGCCTGACACCGGGCGCCTTCCCCTGCCGCAGCTTCAATCTCGACGCCCAGGGGCGCCATCGCTGGCAACCGATCGCACCGCAATCCCGCATCCAGGTCGCGCTCGATAGCCCCGATCTGCGCTGGTCGGGCAGCGGTTATCTCGACAGCAATCATGGAGACGAGCCGCTCGAGGACGGGTTCGTCGATTGGAGCTGGTCGCGAGCGCATCGCCAGCAAGACACGGTGGTGCTCTATGACGCGAAACGTCGCGACGGCAGCGACGGATCTTTGGCCCTGCGCTTTGACATGGATGGTGGCGTCGAGTCCCTGACGCCACCCCCCGCCGTGACCCTGCCGCCAACATTATGGCGCGTCGCCCGACCGAGCCGCGCCCATGGCGCCCCTCATTTGCGGCAGACCCTGGAGGATGCGCCTTTCTACAGCCGCAATCTGCTGGAGACGCCACTCTATGGCGAGATGGCCACCGCCTTTCATGAAAGCCTCGATCTTGGACGGTTTCGTCATCCGCTGGTCAAGCTGATGCTGCCTTTTCGGATGCCGCGCGCTCTGTTTTGAGGGCGGCGCGGGGTTCGGCTTTGGGCCGACTGCTGCCGGTGGCATTTTGCCCTATGCTCCCTCTCTTCCATAAAAGTTGGAATCCCTCTTGCCCTTCCAACCAAGATGAGTGGCGCCGAAGGCCTCCGAGTATTTGAGGCCGTACCCTACGAGTCTGTCGAAGCCGATATGCGCCGCCCAGATGAGAGCAATCGGCCCGAGCATGCTTATCCCCATTACAAATCCGAGTACGGCGACCGCTGCCGGCGTTAGGTAGCTATGACCGAAATTGTACATCCAAGCTCCCACACGCCTGTTGATGAGGTAGCCAAGCATACTAAGGTCGGGAGTGAGGAAAAGGACTGCGAACATGAGCCAGCTTGCACCAGTTGCCCTATAAGCCAACACGGCCAGGGTTAGGGCTACGGCTCCTTCCAGCCGCAGTGTTATTGCAACGGAACCTCTGACGGCACCGGGATAGATGCGATGGCAATCGTTTGACACTTGGGCCTCCTTTTCGTCGTGGTGACGGTTGGTGTTGACCAAGCATACGGCGTCTGATGCTGAACGAAATTGACCAAAGTTGTTCATCTGATGTATGAAAATATATGAGTATGAGGAATTTGAATTGGGAGCTCTGCCGCTCTCTGTTGGCGGTCCTTCGTGAGGGCAGTCTGTCCGGCGCAGCCCGTTCACTCGGCGTGACCCATCCAACAATGCGCAGGCACCTTGACGAGTTGGAAGGCGCCGTTGGCGCAAATCTCTTTGTGCGGTCCCCCACCGGCCTTGTCCCAACAGAGCGGGCTTTGGAGTTAAGGGCGCCGGCCGAGACGATGGAGGCGACATTCGAGTATCTCGTCCGTACCGCAACAGCCGAAGCCGGCGTCATCGCTGGGACGGTTCGGATCACCGCCAGCGAGGTCATCGGCGCGGAGGTGATTCCCGAGATCCTTGCGACCTTAAAATGCAATCATCCTGATCTGACCTTCGAGCTTAACCTCAGCAATGCCATTGAAGATGTTCTCCGACGCGACGCCGACATCGCGGTGCGCATGGTCCGGCCAGTCCAACCTGACATTCTGGCTCGCAAGGTGGCGGTCATCGAGCTTGGTCTTTTCGCCCACCGTCGCTGGCTGCAAGCCCACGCTTATCCAAGCAGCTTACAAGAGATGATCGCCTGCGGCGCCATGATCGGCGAAGACAAAGGCACAGGTCTCCTCAGCGGTTTGGCAGCCGCAGGGATTGAAGCCAACCGCGCGGATTTTGCGTTTCGTTCAGATAGCAATATTGCTCAGTTTGCGGCTTTGAGGGCCGGCTTAGGCGTCGGGGTGTGTCAGGTTCCCCTTGCAGCGCGCGACCCAATGCTCGAACGCGTGCTCGTAGCCTTCAGTCAGGGCCTTGAAGTCTGGCTCGCAACCCATCCCCACCAGCGTAGCGTCGCGCGTTTGAACGTCACTTTGGACGCGCTCGCGGCCGGATTGGCAGATTACGCGAAGGGCTGAGTCGCAGCGTTGTAAGGCAAGGAGCGAAGGGCCGGTTAGGGTCATTTTTTGCCGTACGTCGCGTCATGATCAGGTGCGATCGACAGTAACCGCATATAATCGCCGTCTCTATAAGCCGTAGCCCGCCTGTATTGGGACAGGCGCAGAGAGTACACGGCGTCAATTCCTTCAGGCAACGCTGCGCTCGTAATTTTTTCCCATTTGAGGCCATGATCGCCATAGAGCTGTGGCCAGGACAGTTGGCGTATTTTTTTTCAGGGTCTCGACGGCAGAATGACGTTCCGGCTTCGGAAGTGAGAAAAGGTTTTCTTGGAAAATTGGGCTGTTGAGATCGAGCAGAACCAAAGATTCAGGTTTGCTCATCGAGTTTCATCAGAAAAGCA
>Ga0116226_10003113_pt1 | contig 14612 bp, 12 predicted proteins | sample S1TSphfallax_FD_89692 | JGI IMG/M metagenome (GOLD analysis project Ga0116226, IMG submission 89692) | Host-associated microbial communities from peat moss isolated from Minnesota, USA - S1T2_Fa - Sphagnum fallax MG | ecosystem: Host-associated > Plants > Peat moss > Unclassified | place: USA...
CAAGGAAAATTGGTTGTTGAGGCCATTACCTTTCCAGAAGTTGACAGTTCAGCAAGAAATAGTTTATGACTCTAGCTTGGATGAGCTGGCTGTGAGAGAGGAGAAGAGGCCTGCTGCCTGAACTGGTAGCATATCACCAAACGTGGATATTGCTGCTGCAGACTTGTCCTTGAGACGTCCCACCTGACCATCACTAAGAATTGACCCCAGCTTCAATGTTCCCTCATTGAACTTGCTTCCCACCTGCATATCAAAACAATCCACTGATATCCATGAACGCAGTTTTTGTGAAAGAACAGAATATTCCATGAATTAAAATATTGCAAAACAATCTTAGCACATTTAAAGAGTTTCCCAAGAATCCAAGAATCAACACATCATGTCATACGCTGCAAAACTCCCTTAGAAACATGTACCGTCATGTTCCAGAGCCTGGGAACTAATGACTTGAACATGAGATGTCACAAGGACACTGTTTCAATGTTAGAAATACACAGACCTGACCCATTTGGCCCATGAGAGACTGGAGTAGTGGCTTGGCAGACGTTGCAGGACCTAGTGAGAAGGAATCAGTGAAAACAAATTTGGAAGCATCATCATTGTTTGTGACTGGTTCCCAAGTTGCTGCTTTCCGGTCTTCTTGCCTAGAGCTTCTACGAGGTGGCAATGGGGATGCACCACTGCCTGAGAATATTGGAGCACTGCACATCCAAAGTAAACTTTCAGCAGCAGGAACTCCAGTTCATCAATATGTAATACAGAGAATGCAGTCTTAAAAGAGGAATCATAAATGTCAAGAGCACTGTACCTGATTGGGAGGTATGTGAAGCGGGGAACAGTGCCAGACATGTCAAGAGTGTTGGTATCAACATTAGAAGGAAGCTTAGGTGAAGCATCAGTGTGAAGCCGCTGGAGCTGAATTAGGACACCAAAAAGCACAGCACATCGTTGGTAGTACCGAAGCTCATGCTCCCATAAACATGATTCATAACTGCAGTATGCACACAGTCAGAGTGTTAGAACAAGAGTTTGTTGCACATAGCAGTCATCAAAATTCAAAACTTCCATGCATGAGAGTTGTCAGAATAGGCCTTTCAAAGGTCTTTTGGCCATAAAACCTGTGCCCAGTCTGAAAGGCACAACATAATGTCAAGGAAGAGCATCACAGAGGATAGGAACACAATTGAATGGTAACCCCTGCCTCCATGGATGATAGCTCACATGTGTGAAGAGTTTTCAAGAGGAAGTCTGGAAGGATCTAAGCTGTTTGCATTAAGTAACTTATCCAGAACTTGCATCCAAGCACAGCTAGAGCTTTGAGGCCAGTGTTGCAGCTTGCAAAAGTAGTATATAAAAGTGCAGAACTAGGTCCTTCAGGTTCCCAGAAAGGTCTCATCCTTTCTTTGGCTTAAATGAGGCATGTCAAACTTTTTAATGGGAGCCACTTCAACAAAGAACAAACCAATGCACTCTCTTTCAGCACAAAAGGCTTCATGACACTCAGTAAATAACTGCTTAGATATTGCAAGCATAAGACTGTACTTGGCCAAAGGCCCCATGCCCAGTTTGGCCAGATCTAGGGGAATGATTTGAGAGAGATGGAAGGGGGAAGTGTTGCTTACATGGCCCAGTCTATGGGGTCAAGACGGCTTTGCAATTTGGATAACACCAATGCAACCCTCTTCTTGCGGCCAGAATCTGACTTTGCAGTTGGCAGTTTCCATCCCCCAACAGAAGAAAGGAGACCCCCTGAAAACTTCTGACTGTCTACAGTATTGAGACCCTCGTGGCTAATGTCTTGCCCACCCGAGAGCACATCTGCTACTAACTTCAGATCAAATAGGAGCTGCAACAAACCCTTCTCTGACACATGCAAATTCATGAAAGTAGGATTTGAAACCAATGTGTCATATACCACCAAGACCTGTATGCAAACAGAATAGATATTTATAAGTATCTGAGAACATGTGCATGCTTACAATTTAAGTCAACCTGAATAGAATAGAGAGATGACCCACTAAGATTATAGAGATTCGAAGTCTAAGGACATATCAGCAGTTTGGAAAGAGAGGAAACCCCCACCCTAGAGAACACAGAGAAAAACAAAACTGAGCAACAGTTTGAGCAACTGCAACAGTAAATGTATGCAGAAGAAACTACACAATCAATGTCAATTTCATACTAAGTAGCCCTAGCTTATTCAGAAAATTGGTGACTGTGATTTCAGTCACACCAAAAAACTTGAGGTTGAGGCCTGAGTCCATCACCTTTTCAGAAAGTTGCCAAGCAAATAGCTGCAGAACAGCTCTGTCAAGGACATGACCCCCCACACGATGTATTTCTTGGCAGGCAGCAAAAAGAAAGGCAACTGCATATGAAGAAGGCATAGCAGGTAGTGGCATTCGCAGCTCCACCTCTTCACCACCTTCTACAGGAGACTTCAGAATAGTCTCTTCCCATCCCTCCACAACAGAAAAAGAAAACTGTAAGGACTTTGATTCTTGTCAAATGAGCACCTCAATTGATGTGAAAGTTAAGTGAAAAGGAAAAATAGGTTATGATTACCAAGACAGCCAAAGAAAGAAAATCTACACTTCAATTGAAGAGCTTACAAAATAGAAGTACAACACCATACCATGCAACCTTCACAAGTTCATACAACACATCATTTACACACATGACTGGTAAAGAGTCCAAAAGAGAATCACACCACCAAACTCCCTGTTTGCATTCATGAAAAAAACACAAATACCCAGAAAGAGACCACATGTAGGGATACAGTATAGACCATATTACCTTGAGCGAAGTGGATGTAGACAAGCACTCATCCTTCTGAATATCCTTAAGGAGTGACTTTGCCAACCCCTCTGTGCTCCATTGCACCCACATCTGGTGAGCAGCAATACTCTGCTGCCTCAGGTTCTGCTGAAGCTCCTTGAACTTTGAATCCTCTGAGTCAGAACCAGCTGCCTCCAGATTCCATCTTTTAGAAAACCACTTTGCAGAGCTCTCAAAGGGAGAACTCTCTGAGTCAAACCAAGAGTTTTGGGATAATAGAGAAGTTGAACCCTTTGCAATAGTGCCTAGACGCAATGATCTTTCTTCTCCAATCCATGATGATGGGGAGCCCAGAAGGATAGGGAGAATGACTGAATGCTGCTCAAGCACTGTGCATAGGCGCCCAATGAAGAGCGCTTGCTCAACCACCTTCAATGGATTCCTACCATTTGTGCTTCCCGTTTTTGTCCCATGCCCATTCAGCCCAGCTGACTTATCGGACCCCTCATTGAGCAAAAGCTTCAAAAGTTCAGAGAGATTGGAAAGTTTTGCTCCGAGCTCAGAGACCACAGCAGATACCCAATTGAAGCACTGCTCTTGCAGAAATGGAGCAAGCAGCTCTTTTCTAATATTCCCCTGAGGACCCTGCAAAAAGCTCATAAAATCCAGTAGAAGCTCCCTCAAACCTGCATCCACTTTGTCTTTTACCTTTGTGACCTCCTCTGGGAAGAAAAAGGGAGCATCACCTTCCCACTCTCTCTGTCCAGTACTCACCTTCCAAGGAAACTGAACATCACCACAATTGATATCAACTGTTCGGTGTGAATAATTTCCATTGCTGGCAGTGGAGCATGTTAGATCAACAGAACTCTTTGCCATCTCCATAATGTTGATTGAGGCAAATCCCAAGTCCACCACTTCTTTCATTCTTGCCACAAATAGGCTCTCAAAAAGAGTGTTCCACAAGTCTGTGGGCGCTTTTAGAAGAAGTTCACAGACACAATCCCAAGGTGAGTCAATTGCAGCACCAAAAGCGTTCTGTAGCCAATTGCTGAACTCAATCAGTGTTTCCTGCTTACCAAGATCATCTCTCACAAGCTTTTCAATCTCTGCCAACTCTCTACCTGACTTCATCTGCTTGACCAGTGGTGCTGCCTCCACTGAAATCTCTCTTGCACATTCCCGAAGCCACTTGACACAAGCATTGGTGATGAAAGCTCCAGAAAGAGATGCCACACTGTTCTCCAGCTTTTCTCTGTGCATCTTCCACAACCTAACCTCCTCCTCCGGATTGGGAATGCCACCAAAAAGCTGTGATCCAGGTGGAGCTGCAAGAACAGTAGTGTAGAAAAGAGGAACTTTTCCATTTGAAACCTCCAGAAAAAGGACGCCTACCTGACCAAGAGATCCCTGTATGATGTGTACAAGCTTGCACAGTGCTGTGGCAATGAGAGAAGTAGTGTGTGCGACATCTTCTTCTCTGGATGCTGCTGCTGCTGCTGCTCTGTTTCTTCTTCTTCTGTCCCTGTCCTGAATCCAAGTGCGTAAATGTGTCCGCAGCCAAGCTTTACGAGACTCAAGAAACAGGCTAAATATGTCAGAGGAAGGAAGCTCATCTATAATGCCACCTGCAGCAAGTGCTACTGCATAGTCTCGCACATTCAAACCTGGCTCCTGCAACCGATCTTTGCTTCTCTGTGAGATTTGAACCCTAAAAGTTTCTATCAGAGGCCATTGCTGTCGCAAGAGAGGAAAATTGGCCAAAAGCTCCTCCTCTTCCTTCTTGGCTCCTCCTCCTCCTCCTGCTCCTCCATTGTGACCATTTTCTGTGAGCAACAAGTAAACCTCCTTTGCACGCAGGTATCTCTCGGCAGCTTCCAAATACATATGCTCATCAAGACATCCCCAAATCTTCTCAGGAGTATCCACTAAGTACTTCACACGAGATCCAATTCCATACAGCTTCTCTCGTCGCTTACGATCGCGATCTACCGCAGGAGAAGCCACATTAACACTGATGGTTTTCTTCAAACACTCAAACCCTTGTTCCATTTGCTCCATATTGGAGGCCACGGCTTCACATGACTGTTTCATGAGCAAGATAGAATCTGCCGACTCAATAAGATCCCGATAAGAAGCACCTACCAGTTGCCGTAACTCTTCCTTCCTTTCTTCGATCTCTTTCCGAGTCTGCATCTCCACTTCCCGTATTTCCACAACTGTCTGCGTCTCGAACAACGCCTCCGCATTCCGCATGTTGACATCCTCATTCTTCTTCACTTGAAACCTCCCACCTCTCATCTTGTCTTTTGTGTTTTCGCACTCTCACACTTCCATATCCCGTATATCCCGTCGCACACAGAGACAGACACAGAGTCGCCCCCCCTCGTTTTTTTTTTGGCCCCTTCCTCTTTCCTACGGACGAGACCTACAAGCGCTACGAACGTGCAAAAAAAAAAACGACAAAAGCTCGTTTGAAACAGCGGCAATAATGAGATCTACTTACTTCCTTCCTTCCTTCCTTCCTTACAAACCTCGCAATGAATCCGGCGACTGCCTGGCTTTCTTCTTCATTTGCTCAAAAGATTTTGCGCCAAAAAATACATTTGCACGGAAAGACCGACCAATCCGACCGCGGACGAGTTCGCGACGCCACTGAACACAACCAGAAAGGAAAACAAAACCAAAAAAAACAAAGCGACGAGTCGCAATGAAACGCACAAAACCTTGCGCGCAAACAAGCGTTTTGCAGAAAACATACAAAAGTGCGAACTGTGCAAAGAAATACGAGGAATACGTGAAGAGCTCTAAATTGTTTTTTTTATAAAATATATATTTTTTATTTATTATAATTTTATTTCTTTATTGACTTCGCCTGTCAGTATTCATGAAGTGAATCCGACTCGGTGATTTATTTTTATTTTTTGGTCTTTTTTTTCAAAAAATATTTTTTGCAAAATTTGGGGAAATTTCTGGAGAAAATGTGTTTTCGTACTGTAAATTCGACTAATTTTTCTTTTCTTTTTCTTTTTTAATTTAGAGAAATTCGCCAAATTTCGGTATCACAAAATTGAAAAGAAAACCCCTGGGAGTGAGAGACTCACTCTGTGTTTTTCTTTTTCTTTTTAATGAAGTTTTTCTTTTCTGGCTAAAAGTTTTCTCAAAGTGGCTAAACAGTTGTGGTTTTCTTTTTTCTTTTTTCTTTTTTGGGTTTTCTAGTCGCCAGTTTTTGTTTTAGGGGGAAAAATCGCCAGAAAACCCTTGGGAAATAGACTCCCTGTGTGTTTTTCTTTTTTTATGAAGTTTTTTTCTGGCTAATTTTTTTTCAAAGTGGCTAAACATCGGCGTTTTTTTTTTGGTTTTCTAGTCGCCAGTTTTTTTCTTTTCTTTTCTTTTTCTTTTGTTTGGGGGGAATCGCCAGATTTCTCTATCGGGTTCTCTTCATTGTTTGTTTTTCTGTGATGTAGTTAAAGTGGCAATCATCCATAAGATATTTTACCCAAATTTGGCTATAATAAATAGCATATAAAAGTGGACAAATTTTAAGCATCCTTCATATTTTTGGCTATATGCTAGAACCAGCAGTGGGTGTTTTTTGGGGGCAAATTCTTTGCTTTTCTTTAACCTGGAAAACTTTGATTATGATCCCCTAATTCTCCAGATTTCATATTTATTTTTTTAAATAGCCAATTTTTTGGCAAGAAGTTCCAACTTCCAGCAGGTAGTTAAAATAAAAAAGGATCCTCAAAAAAATTACTTTCATATCTAGTTTATAACAAAATTTGGCTAAATCGAAATTTGGCTAAAATTTCTTTTTGACGATTGCATAGTTTGGCTACCTCACAAAATTGGGGAAAAATTAAATAAAAATTTGGTGCAAAGCTCTAACTATTTCCTCTCTAAACTTGCAAAGGATCATATGCCTATAGTAGGAGTAAGTTCTTACATGCATTAAGATCCCTTTTAAGGCCTACTCCTTCAAAGTGGGAAAGGTTTTGTGTCTATGAGTAAACATAAAAGAGAGAAAAGACAAAGGACTGAGGCCCACTTTACACAAGGAGTCAAGACGATGGTTTAACCCAAATCAAGCAATTGTATTGATGCAACCAATGAAATTGGTCCCAACGGTTTTACCCCAAGAGTCAAAGCCAAAAAAAATTTAAACAATATTTTAATTTATGATTTTTTGGCTATGTATTGATCCCAAGGGTGAAAAAGGATATCAATCAACTTGGGTTGATAATTTGCAACCCTAGGGACCAATGTTGGAACATTAAAATATTAGTCAAGAAGAAGTTCAATTTGTTGTTCAAACAATATAAAATGGACAAATTGGCAATTGGTGTATCAAAGGATGAAAAGCATATGCAAGTTTCCAAAGTCCATTGATGAATGGTGGTGTCACCAAAAAGAAGGGGAGATGATTTCTAATGTGGAAATCCCTAACATTATGAATACAAACTCAATAAGATTTGCTGAAATGTTCAAAAACAGAAAGAATGTTACAACATGTATGGATTCTAAACCTATATCTTTCTAGCCTGGCAAATCTTGTTATTATAGTTCTATGGACCTCAAGGGATTAGACCTCTCTTGATTTCCTCTCAAGGAACCAATTGGTTGCTTAATGAATGTGGCAGCTCATATTTCAACAATAGAAATCCCACCAGTGCAACCCCAACATCATTACATGGTTTCTCTTAAAAGCTGGACAAAAACAAAAAACAGAACAAGTGAGGGTGATCTTATACACTTCATAGTATCCCCTTGTTCCCAAAATCCCCAAAGCTCCCACTATCCAACAGGTGTTCTCTTCTTAGAATGACCACATTGCACATTCACATTAAGACCCCCAAACTATCAAAGATGATGTTGCCACAACAACCACTCCTGAAATCCTAGACTCATTCATCATTTCTCTTATTCTAGTCCCTAAGATGCAAACACTAGACCTCCTAATTCCTTCCTAAAATCCCAAGGGACTTCTATCCCCAACTGATTGCTATGAAATTCTAAACAAATTCCACACATCCTAATTAACAAAAGACAATAACTTAGCTTCTCCCCACTCGAAAAAATCTGCCTTCATTCACTTGAACTTGTTTCATATAACTTTCTCCTCTCCACATCCCTTCACTCCATTGAAAGCTATGCGCCAACCTTCAGCCAAAATCGTGATTCACACTACTCATAAAGAGTATCCATTGAGCAACCACGATCGTGCTCCATCATGAAAACTAGCTCACCGAGGCCACTCCACAATAACCTACAAAACAACAAACCAAGCCAAAAACAAAAAAAATCAATAAATTGAATTTTTTGGTGTTGTTGAAACACCACAGCTTCTACAACTTTGCAACAGAGTTGAATTAATGTTTTTGCTTTCATCCACAAAAAACGCTTGACACTGTTTTTAGGTCACATTGGGACCAAATGTGTACCATAATGAAACATTTCATTAAATCTATGATTGACATGGAATTGCTTCAATTTAAAGGCAACCTAAAATCGTTGAAAAACAACCAACTTCAAAGACAACATCACTACAAGTGGTAATGAGAGTTTTCACAAACAAACAATTGGTATGTTTATCAAATGATGAAAAACCAACATCATTGTGGTGAAGAATCTTGAAAAAATCAATGTTTTAATGGAAAGAATTATTATCAAATGGTATGTTGCTGGAAACTAAACTTGTTATTCCCAATTATAACAACAAAATGCAAAAACATGGTGCATGTTCCCTAATTCTTTTCAATTCAACAATGGGGTGAAAATTTTGAAATAAAATTAGGACGAGCTAATTTTTAAAGTTTAATTCTAAATCACCGTAATTTGCAAAAATAAACAAAAGAAGGTGGTTAGTATAGTTTTAAACCAAACAAATTCCACCAAACATGAATTCACAAAATTCACTGCAATCCATGAAAGGAGGTATTATGTTCCTTATAATGTATCCTTAGTATCATAATTAAAATGACATCCCCATGATATTTTCGCAAAATTCCAAATAATCAAAATTCCAAAATACCTAAGTTTAAACTTGCAAAACATTGGGAGTTCATAATTCCTTTTAAATGCATTTTTGGGAGGATCTAACATTTTATTTTACATTTTTTGAAAATATTTTTTCAATGTCATGTCAAGCTTTTCAATCTAACATCATTTTATTCCAAAATCACATTCTAAATAAAAAAGTCAAAATTTTCACTTCCATTGCAATTTTTCAAATGCCCATAATATTTACGCATTATGTTTAATTTTAGCAATGCAATATCACCATATTATCCTTTCATTGAAGCCTTCAAATGATCCAAATATCACTTGATTCAAATTGATCCTTAAAACCTTGCCCCAAAGATACAAAAGTCCAAGAAAGTCCAAATTTTCAACGTGTGAATAGATTTGGGTGTCTTAAGGGTGCCTCCACTGCACTCCCACACATATCCCACTTGCCTTGGGAGAACCATGCCATGCCTTGATTATATTGACAACCTTTTATCCATATCTTGCCTTAGAACTTTAGTTTCAAGCCCAAAGTTTGGGTTGTGACATTCCTAAATCACATCATGGAGATTGATTTCCTTTGCATTGGATGCTAAACATCACAAACAACATTTTGCATATGTATGAATCCACTACCATGCACACATTATAACAAATGGATACCTAATGACCATTGATCGATTGAATATGTAGAAACTATGAATAATGAAGAGACTTATTGAAAAAGGATGGACAACCTTATCTAGATTTGAAAGGTGGTGGAATATATTTTTGCTAATTAACAAGAGATTTCAAAGAGAGGGCAAATCATGACTTAAGTTTTTGACCTTGGGTTTAAGCATGAAATGATGCAAGTTTGATGGACATTGAATGTCCCAAGACAAAAAACATGTTGGGAATGGTGTGATGGTGTATATGTTATAGAATAAAGTTGTGAATGTGTTCTTTGCATTTTTTTTCAAGTGCCTTTCAATAGCCTTGGTTATGAGCCCAAAATTAAGGTCACAATAATGAATTAATGCCTACAATAATAGGAACAAATGTTAGTCAAGTAAAAACCTAGATACCAAAGATAAAACAATGCTTAATTCCTTAAGAATTTGTTGGGGCATTGGTATAGAATATATGAAACCGATGCCCCCCAAAAAGATGGGGAAATAAGTGTTATGATGAGCTCAATCCCACTATGGACTTTGAGAAGAACCTTTACATGCAAGATGCATAAACACTTGGGAAAGACATAAGTCTAGTGATGTAAGAAGATGCAAAAATTCAAAATTATGATAGACCATGGAAGTAGGTATGAGGGGTGTTGCATGAAACACCAAATTTGTATCCCAAAAGCTACATGAATCATGCCATTCATCATAAAAAGCAAATTAATGTGTATGACATTTGGATGTTCAAAACTTTGATGTCATAAAAAATGGTGTTAAGCAAAATTGATGGAGTATCTTCATTTGACAAAACTAATGGGGACCAAACATGACATTTGTGTAGTTGCATCAAGAAATTAATTGCATTCAAATTGGAAGGCAAGGTATTCAAATATTATGGAAAATAAGGAGGTGAACTTAAAATATAAGTGTTATAGCAATGACAAGGAGTAAACATGGAGAAAACTAGGTTAATGAAAACAAAGGCACACCAAGGGGGTTGCCTTGTTGAGTACTAGTGTCGGCTAGTTAATATTATTGTTATTATTCAGTTTCAGACCACACAAGGTATGACTATTTAAAAAATTAAAATTTTAGACGTGTTGATAATATTGCCTAGGTAGGGTATCATAGGGTTTATTTTTATTTTTCTATCTTCTATCATAAACATGTTTAGGGTTTTGAAATTGATGACTTATTCAGATGAAACTTCAAGTAGATTATTAAAAATTGAAAATTCAAGGCCCTTCCCATAAAGGTTTTGTTGGTGCTTGGAATGACATCTACCAAGCACCCAAGTTATCTATTGGTTTTCAAACAAATTAATAATAGGTTAATAAGTTTATCAATACTTGGGTTGATAATTGGGGTTTTTTTTTTGATAATTGGCCAACACCAGCTAGTAGTTAGTACCTATGGTTAAGGGGATAGCAATGGCAATGATCTCACTTTCCATTTGGTCACACAATTTGGAGTGTTCATCACATGTTGCTCTTGAGAAAATATGTGTTCATCTTTTGAGAATTTCATGGAATATTTCATGTTTTATTGTTGATGGTTTGAATTTGCGATTAGGTGTAGAACCATTTTTCAAAATCTTTTATAAAAGTAGATTGATCTTGCACCCAAATATATTCCATCAGATTTTTTATTTTCTTTCAGAAAAGAATATTTTTGGGTTCCTTTTAATTGGGTGAAAATTTCAACATTTCTGAAAATAAGATAATTAGTGTTGAACTGGTCCAGGTGCTACTGTAATGTAATCATCTAAGTACCATTGCAAACATTTGAATTAAACTTTAAATCAACACTAAACAGTACTGAACAGCCATAATGCGGTGCTAATCACAACTTAGCTATTGTTCAAACTAACCCACACCAGATTCAGAATAGCCAGAATATCATTTTTCACACAAAATGTTTGTTCATAAAACCCAGAACCATTATCAAAAACTAACCCATACCTAATTAAGAATTGCCAGAATTCTATTTTCACAAGGATTGTATGGTTGTTCATAAAACCCAGAACTGTTATCAAACTAACCCGCACCTAATTAAGAATTGCCAGAATTCTATTTTCTTGAGGATTGCATGGTTGTTGATAAAACCCAGAACTAAAACCTCTCTTGCAACTAAAAAACAAAGAATGGAAACACAAACTTCTTTGTTTACAATGTCAAATAGTGCAAACCAAACTGAGACTGGTTCAAACTTCAAACTTTTTTCTTCTTTTGCATTAGTGGAATAGAAGTTTGTTCTCAGAAGGAGATCTGACCCAACAACAAAAGTGTAAAACCGCACCACCGCACTCAACCTACTGGGATTCCTAGTCATTCCTCAGCTCTTTGTGGTACAAGCATATATTGAAGCAAATAACTTGCAGACATGTCTTCCTTGAATCACAGTTGTGTGGAGATAGCTTGCATGGAAAACCACAACTTCAATATCTTTATAAGTCCTGAGACTGGAAATATCTCAATAATTCCAATGTTAAATCACCGTGAAAACAATGGAGTTGTGATGCTATAAGAAGGTAGTGGATACTTCAGATCTGACCCAAAAAACAGCAACTATCAGCAATTATGAAGGAAGAGAAACCCCACCCTCAAGAAAGGATAAAACCAGACCCCAAGACAGAGTTAGAACCATGACTTTGAATTGCAAAAGTGAATCCCAGAGTCCGAAGAGAATTCGCAATGACCAATATTTCATTCCACTGCACTCAGTTTCCAGCAAATTTCATTGATCTGCAAACACAACACTAGTGACAACTCATTTGCATATCTTATATGTAAGAAAATTACAGATTTTTTGCCCCTGATTCTCAAAGCTTAAGTTTTGCCAATAGCAGTAAGAAAAGGGTCATGCTAAAAAGAGCTGTAACAAATAACAAGGACAGACGAACTACAGCCTGCAAACATTACTTGTTGCGCGTATTCACACAACAAACTGCTGGGCAAGCCCCTACTATCAATGTCAGGCAATGGAACATCACAGTTCAATGCTGACAATTTACTCTCCATCTAATCTACAGTGCGCTGCAGCACGTTTCATCATCTTTACAGCACAAAAAAGTTCCTATTGGAAGACAGGAATATATAAGTTGTTTTATGCCTACTGATGGCCATGCTCTTTTGTATCAGCACAAAAAGCTACTTAACACAGAAACTATTGAACAGAACTCTGCCTGCTAGCTGTGAAACTTATCCAAGGACAGTCAGAACTTCCCATCTTCCAAGACACTGACTCTTGACTACCAAAAGTCTCATGAAATGATTTTGCCAGTTCAGAAACTAAGGCTGCCAAGTTCAGACCTAAACTCCAGTATCAAGGAGAAGAACCCTCTTGATAGTTGCCTTCCTGATGTTATCTTCAACAAGACACATAGAAGCACTGGAGTTTCCTGCCTAGCATGGTTAGCATGCCTGTAAACCAGGATGAAGGTCAGGAAAGTGCTTGGAGAACTTTGAAATCTGTCGACAGGATTCCTGGAAATGGGAAAGATGGACCAGTCCTGCAACCAAATATCCACAACTGCAGCACCTGCACAAGAGCACCACAAACAAACTCAGTTTCTTCAACTGGGTCTATTAGTGACAATAATCAATGACCATAACAATTTAACTTCCTCACCATCAGGACCAATCTACAAAGAAAAGGATAAAAACAATGTACTCAAAGATGTCAGATCAGGAGATACTAAAAACAGTAGCAGCAATCTCTGAGCAAAGATGATAAACAGAGACTACCAGAATATACAGATGCAAAGACTCACCTTGTCCATATCATCAGGCGCTGGAAACTGGGATGGAGCAACAAACACATCCAGCATTCTCATATAGCATACCAGAGAGGAGCTCGTTAGAAGTGCCTAAAAAGACGGCACAATCTTCCTATCTAAATTTTGAGGTAGGGTTCTATAAAAAGCTGTCACCTACTGGGGTAAGGTTGCCAGCATTGTACCCAAGTGCCTATAAAAGACGGCACTGGATTCCAGCATAGCAGGAATGGATATGACTTGTGATTCAAAATAGACAAGGGTACTAGGATGCTAAATGGATAAAGCTGATAACTAGATACTGTGACAGCCAGTTCCTGACTCCAGGAATTAAGAACAGGAAACAAACTTTCCAAATGGTTCTTAGTCTGACAACTGACAGCCTAATTTGTACTGAACCCAAAACTTATGTTCAAAGTCTCTGGATGAAGGTATTCTAAAACTAAACCTTCAGCTCCTGGACAGCAGATGACTAAGTCTTGTTGACAGTGATGCAGCTTCAGCACAAATCCAGTCATTAAGCTGCCTGATGAGATATCCCGAATAGAATGCCTCCTTCTGACAGCACCAAAACTCCAGTCGCACTGCCAGTTGTTGACCTGCTTTGATTCTTGTCTTCACAGACTGCTTCCTACTGTAGATAGGTGTTATGCCCTATATTACATAAGAAGCCCAGAGTTTTCTATAAATCTCACCAGTAGATAGGTACCCTTGTTCGTAGATCTGAAGAGAAACTTAAGATGCTATCATCCCTCCCAACTCACAAAGGCTTTCCGTTAATGAGAATACTGTAAGTGCTGTCAGGTGCATTCACAGTGCTCATGCCTACAACAACATTGGGTAAGTATCTACATCTAAACCAAACTACACCAAATGGAAACCAATTCATTGGGAGGTTTCTGGACTGGGAGAGTTCTCTTTGTCAAATTTGAAGACCTGAAAAGAATCATACTAGGTTGAAAATATACTTCTCAGGATTTGACAGGAAGGTCTACATCAAATTCTTGCATTCACACCCACCACAAAGGCATCTTTTGTGGCAGGATCCTCTTTGATGACTGCAACATCCTTCACCTGCAGGGAAACAAATGAAGAGGCAAATAAATAAGACATGCTCCCTTAATCACATAATAAACTCTTCCCAAAATATGAGCACAAATTGCTTCTGCAAGTGTCAACTTCTTATCCTTGCTCCACAGCAAGCAAGGGGAAATACTCTCTCTGGACAAGGGGTCCTGACCATCTAAGTGTTCATCCTGAATCTTACCTAACACAAATCACAGTTACAAAAACTGTCTCCTGACACTACATCTTGCAAACTACATGTAGTTTTACACAGTAAGATATGTAAGGGAACACCCAATATGTTTGAAGAGAGAGCAGATGAAAATGAA
>Ga0116226_10003114_pt1 | contig 14611 bp, 13 predicted proteins | sample S1TSphfallax_FD_89692 | JGI IMG/M metagenome (GOLD analysis project Ga0116226, IMG submission 89692) | Host-associated microbial communities from peat moss isolated from Minnesota, USA - S1T2_Fa - Sphagnum fallax MG | ecosystem: Host-associated > Plants > Peat moss > Unclassified | place: USA...
CGCGCCAGCCAGAACCCGTCGCGAACCGCGTCGAAGAAGAACAGGTCCCGCGCCGCCGCGTTGCCGGCGGCCGACTCCGCCGGGGTGCGGGGCACCGAGGGCAGCATATGCACCGCCAGCAGCGAGCCCCTGCCGGAGAAACACATCGGCACGCCGGCCGCCTCGGCTTGCGCATTCAGTCGTACCCGCAGCCGGTCGCCGTACTCGCTCAGCGCGCGCGTCGCCTCGGCCGGATACACCTCGGTCAGCGCCGCGATGCCGGCGGCCATCGTCAGCACGTTGTTGTTGAACGTGCCCGCGTGCGGCAGCGCCTCCGGCTGGCTCGGGTCGAACCGGTCCATCAGCTCCGCCCGCCCCCCGAACGCCCCGAACGACATGCCGCCGCCCACATACTTCCCCAGCGTCATCAGGTCCGGCGTGACCCCAAGCTCCGCCCCCAGCCCGTGCGGCGCGAGGCGGGAGGTCATGACCTCGTCCAGGATCAGGACGATGCCGTGCCGCTCGGTCGCCGCCCGCAGTGCGTGCAGAAAAGTGGGCTCCGCCGGGATGCAACCGCCGCCGCCGAGCATCGGCTCCAGGATGACCGCCGCCAGCGTCGCGGCGTTCTCCGCGATCAGACCGAGCGTCGCCTCCGTGTCGTTGTAAGGTGCCACGACGTAGTCGAACGGTGCGTTGATGTTCGGCCCGCCGCTGAACACGAACACGCCGCCATGGTAGCCGCCCTGGAACACCATCACCTTGCCGCGCCCGGTGGCGGCGACCGCGAGGCTGATCGCGAGCAGGTTCGCCTCGGTGCCGGAGTTGGTGAAGCGCAGCCGCTGCATCGCCGGAAATCGTTGCGCGACCAGCTCGGCGAAGCGCGGTTCGTAGGTGTTGTGGCCACCCAGGCTGATGCCGTTGCCCATCGCCTCGCTGACCGCCCGGCGGATCGCGGGATGCGAGTGCCCGGCGACGCCGGCGGTGAACTCGCCGAGCAGGTCGGTGTATTGGTGGCCGTCCACGTCCCACAGCCGGGCGCCCTCACCCCGCGCGAACGCCAGCGGGAACGGGTCGGAATAGAGCACACTGCGCGTGTTGCCGCCCGGCATCGTGCCACGGGCACGCTGATGCAGCGCCAGGCTGGCCGGGTTCGCCGCCGCGTAGGCCTCCTTCGCCTCGTCCAGCGCCGCCGCCAGCGTCGCGTTGCGGGTCATCCCTTGCCCTCCGGTTCCGGTCGGTGCATGGCAGCGCGACGGCGACGGCGCGTCAACCACGTGCCACATTGCAGCGCCGACGACGGAGGGGAACCGTACAATGAGCACCGAGACAAAGATCGCGCTGGTGACCGGCGCCGGCAGCGGGGTCGGCCGGGCGGCGGCGCTGGCGCTGCTGGCGGAAGGTTTCTCCGTCTTTCTCGCCGGCCGGCGGGCCGATGCGCTGGCCGAAACGGTGGCGCTGGCGGGCGAGCAGGGTCCCAACGCCCATCCGATCCCGGCCGACGTCACCAACCCAGACTCCGTCGCCGCCCTGTTCGCGGCGGTGCGGGAAAAATTCGGCCGGCTGGACGTGCTGTTCAACAACGCCGGCGGCAACACGCCCTCCACCAATTTCGGCGATCTGACGTGGGACCAGTGGCGCTACGTGATCGACGTGAACCTGAACGGCGCGTTCCTGGTCGCCAGCGCCGCCTACAAGCTGATGCGCGATCAGACGCCGCGCGGTGGGCGGATCATCAACAACGGCTCGATCAGCGCGCACGTGCCGCGCTTCGGCTCGGCCCCCTACACCGCCTCCAAGCACGCGATCACCGGCCTGACCCGTTCGATCGCGCTCGATGGCCGGCAGCACGACATCGCCTGCGGCCAGATCGACATCGGCAACGCCGCCTCGCCGATGACGGCGCGGATGGGCGGCGGCGTGCCGCAGGCGGACGGCACGCTGAAGCCGGAACCGACGATGGATGTGGCGAATGTCGGCCGCACCATCGTCTACATGGCCGGCCTGCCGCCGGACGCGAACGCGCTGTTCGTGACCGTGATGGCAACAAAGATGCCGTTCGTCGGGCGAGGATAGGTGCGGGTACAACTCGATCGTGAACGCAAGGTAGCGTTAACGCGGCCACGCAATAGTCTTGCGGCAATCCGCTGCAAAGGACCCGGCGTTGCCACCCGTAGCCAACGACATGCTCCCGATGGTGGCGCATGCGCTCGATCTTTCCGATGCGGTGCTCGCGGTGGTCCGGCGCCGGGGCGACACCGACGGTGTTTTGATTGTCGAGCAGGTCAACGCGGCCTATTGCCGTGCTCTCGGCGTCGACTTCAAGGCGCTTGAGGGTCGGCCGCTCGCAAGCGCCGCCGCACCCGGCCAGTCCGACAAGATCGCTGCCCTCGCCGCTGCCGCCGCGCGCCAGGAAGCGCACCGCACGGAGTTGATCTGTGTCCGCCCGAACGGCAGCCAGCTTTGGCTCGGGCTGACCCTGATGCCGGCCAGCCTGCCGATCTACGGCGACAATCTGTTCGTGATGCTGGCACGCGACATCACCAAGCAGCGGCAGGACGCCGACCAGCAGAACGCGATTCAGCGGCTACTGGCGACGGCGTTTTCGGTCGCCGAGGCCGGCCTGGCGATCGTCGGCAAGGACGGGCGTTTCCTGATAACCAATGCCTTTCACGACCGTCTGCTCGGCTACGAGCCCGGCGGCCTCAAGGGCAAGCCGACGATCGAGTGCCTGGCCACGGAAAGCCGCGATCAACTGGAACTTGCGCGCGCCCGGCAATTCAACGACCGGAACCGCTACGAGTTGGAAGTCGTCATGATTCGTGCCGATGGCAAGCATCTTCCGGTCAAGATGGTCTCGGCCATCGTCGACTCGCAGAACGACAACGAGCCACTGCGCGTCGTCACCATCACGCAACGCGGCCCCGCCATCACGGCACCCAGGCCCGTGCCGAAGACTGCACCAGCGCCTGAGCAAACGGAGCAGACGCAGCTTGTCGGCAAGGTACGCCTGACCAGCTTCGATGACATGGAGTCCGACGTCGGTGATCGCGGCGGTTCCGTCGAGCGGCTGATGGAAATGGCCGAGCGGATCGTCGCACGGCAGATGCAGACCGGCGACAGCTACTTCCGCACCAAGGACCATGGGTTTGCGATCACCTTCGGCAATGCGTCGGAGGAAAAGGCGACCTTCCGCTCGGCGGCGATTGCCCGCGACATCCGGCAGCAACTGATCCACGCCGGCGAGGACCCGACGACGGTCGAGGTGTCGGCGGTCGTCGCACCACTCTCGCAGATCGCCGAAGGCGCGCAGCGCAACGCCGGCATCGAACGCCAGATCGCCGATCTCGAGCCGGAGATGCACGCCGACGTCGATTTGCCGGCCGGCGCCGAGGGATTCATGCTCGAACCGATCATCGGCAAGGAGCGCGGCCCCGTCCTCGGTTACTTCGCCCGCGCGGTCTGGCCGCCGCAGCAACGCGGTCGCGGCCGTGTCGCCACGCTCGCGGTCGGCCGCTTCAACGCCGACATCGCGGCACTCGGCTTCGCCGAGAAGGTGGCGCTCGAACGCATCGGCGGCAGCAACGAGGCCCTGTTCCTCGAACTCGATTTCGACTGCTTCTTCGATCGGGAGAAGACGCAGATGGTGATCGACGCTTGCCAACGGCTGTCGCCCGCTGTGCGCAAGCGGATCGTGCTGCTGCTGTCCGGCATCTCGGAAAAGGTGGCGCAGACGCGCGTGCTGGATTCCGTGCAGCGCCTCCGCCCGTTCTGCCGCGCCGTCGGCTTCGTGATCGACAACCCGGACCTGCCGGTCACGGAAGCCACCGCCATTGCCAACACGTTCGTGCTGCTCAACGCCCATGTCTGGGATCGCAGCAAGGCGGTCGGCAACGCCCGCATCGCCAAGCTCGCCACCGGCCTGAACGCCCGCAAGAGCGCGCTGATCCTGCGCGGCGTGCCGACGCCAGCCGCGCGCGAGGCCTTGCGCGACAACGGCATCAAGCTGTTCGCGGTCGCCAGGCAGTAGCTGCGATCAAACCTGCCGCAGTTCCGGTATCGCCACCCACAGCCGGGTTCCCGCTTCCCGCAGCGGCGCCAGTTCGGCGGCGATCTCGTCGGCCAGATTCCACGGCAGAATCACGATCGTCTCCGGCTTCTCGCGCAACATCTCCTCGGGCGGCAGGATCGGGATATGGCAGCCGGGCATCAGCTTGAACTGCTTGGCGGGATTGCGGTCCACCACGAACAGCATCTCCGCCTCGGTGACGCGGCAGGTGTTGAGCAGCGTGCTGCCCTTCGCCGCCGCGCCATATCCCGCGACACGGCGGCGGGCGGCGTGCTCGGCGGCCAGGAACGCGCGGAACTCCTGCTGCACCCGGGCCACGCGCGGCGCGAAGCCGGCGTAACCCTCCGGCCGATCAAGCTGCGCCTGCCGTTCCGCCTTGCGCACCGTCGCCACGCCAAGTTGCTCGGCAAAGCCGGCCGCGGCGTGGCAGGCAAACACCCGCAGCGACCCGCCATGCGTCGGCAGTTGCTCGACATCGAAAGCCCGCAAGCCCGCCGACCGCAGCAGCCGCTCGACCACCAGCAGCGTGAAGTACGAGTAGTGCTCGTGATAGATCGTGTCGAACTGCACGTCCTCGATCAGCCGCAGCAGATGCGGAAACTCGAACGTGGCGACGCCGTCCTGCGCCAGCACGATCGCAACGCCCTTGATGAAGCCGACCACATCGGGGACGTGCGCCAGCACATTGTTCGCAACGAGCAGATCGGCGCGCAGCCCGCGATCGGCAAGCGCGCGCGCCGTGTCGGCGCCGAAGAACGCAACCTCCGTCGGCACGCCACGATTCTGGGCAATCTCGGCGACATTGGCCGCCGGCTCGATGCCGAGCGCCGGAATGCCGGCCGCGACGAAGTTTTGCAGCAGATAGCCGTCGTTGGAGGCGACCTCGATCACCAGGGAGTCTTCGTGCAGGCGGAACCGGTGTATCATCGCCTCGGCATAGCGCCGCGCGTGTGCGACCCAGCTCGAGGAATACGACGACAGGTACGCGTAATCGGCAAAAATCCCCTCCGCCGGTATCACCGTGCCGAGCTGCGTCAGCAGGCACACCTCGCAGACATAGACATGGAGCTTCCACGGGCGATCGAGCCCGATCACCGCTTGCGCCGGGGTGACGAAGCTGTTGGCGAGGGGCGTCGAACCGAGATCGACGAAGCTGCGGCGCAATTCCGTTCCGCAAATCCGGCAGCACCCGGCCGACGCGCTGACCGCAGCCGCGTACGGCAGATCGGTCGCCGCCTGCCGGGTCAATGCTGCCAGACCTTCCACGGCGCGCGGCCGGATTGCCACAGCGCCTCAAGCTGCGTCCGGTCGCGCAGCGTGTCCATCGCGTGCCAGAAGCCGGTATGCCGGAACGCGAGCAACTCCCGGTCGCGCGCCAGGCTTTCGAGCGGCGTCGCTTCCCACGCGGTCGAGTCGCCTTCGATGCGATCGAGCACGTCGGGCTTCAGCACGAAGAAGCCGCCATTGATGAAGGCGTTGTCGCCCGGCGGCTTTTCGGTGAATGTCCGCACGTTGTCGCCATCCAGCGCCAACGCGCCGAACCGGCCCGGGGGCACGACCGCCGTCAGTGTCGCGAGCCTGCCGTGCGCGTTGTGGAACTCGATCAGCGCGCCGATGTCGATGTCGGCGACGCCGTCGCCGTAGGTCATGCAGAAGCTTTCGTCGGGGTCGAGGAAGCGGGCAAGCCGCTTCAGCCGGCCGCCGGTCTGCGTCTCCTCCCCGGTATCGACCATCGTCACGCGCCATGGCTCCGCGTAGTTGCGATGGTAGCGGATTTCGCCCCGCCGCGTGTCGACGGTGATGTCGGAGGCGTACAGCGCATAGTTGGCGAAATGCTGCTTGATCATGTCGCCGCGGTAGCCGGTGGCGACGATGAAGTCGTTGACGCCATAGGCGCCGTAGAGCGACATGATGTGCCAAAGGATCGGCCGCCCGCCGATCTCGATCATCGGCTTCGGGCGCAGGTGCGATTCCTCGCTGATCCGCGTGCCCTTGCCGCCGGCCAGGATCACCGCCTTCATGTCGCGGCCTCGCCGCCGACGCGCCGCAGATAGCACCGCGGCCAATAGGTCACGCGGCTGCGCACCACGCCCTCGTTGAACGGAAACTCAGGCTCGTCGGGCACGAACTCGCTGTTGCCGCACAGAAAATCCTGCACCGCCGCCACCGGGTTGTCCTCCACCCACTCCGGCCGGCCGCGCGGGCTGCGCGCGAAATCTGCCATGATGCCGTCGCAGACGATGATGTAGCCGCCGGGTGAGATCAGCGGTGCGTATTGTTCCAGTTCCGCCCTGACATGCGCGCGCGAGTGATTGCTGTCGAGCACGACCATCACCTGCTCGCCCGGCGCGATCAGCGCGCGCACCGCCGCCACCGTTTCCGGCGCGATGGAGCTGCCGTCGACCAGCGAGATGCGCGGCGCCAGCACATGCCCCTCGATCGCCGCGCGATTGGCCGGCCGGATCGCGATATCGACGCCGATCACGCGGCCGTGGCCGATCGCGGCGAACAGGCCGGCATAGAACACCAGCGATCCGCCGTGCGCCACGCCGGTTTCCACGATCACGTCCGGGCGGACCCGCCAGACCAGTTCCTGCGCGCGGACGAGGTCTTCGGGCAACTGGATGACCGGCCGGCCCAGCCAGGAAAAACCATAGACGTACTTCGTGTCCCAGCCGCAGCGCAGCCACGCGGCGGAGACCGCCGCAAACGCCTCCGGCGTGTTGAGCCCAAGCGTCTGGCGCGTGCCGTCGCCGCCCTGCACGAGCACCTCCCCGCGCGCTTCGTCGATGGTGAGCATCCGACCTCCTGTCGTGGCTGCGCCCCCGACAGCATGATGCGGCTGCGATTAACGAACTGTTGCCCCGCCCGGACGACGTACCCTCGGGCGGGACGCCTCAGTCGGGCGCGGCGGGGGTGCCGTTGGCCAACTCGGCGCGGACGGCGGTTGCCAGTTCGTGCATTCGGAACGGCTTCTTCAGGAAACGTTCGGCGATCGGCTGGGGCAGGAAATAGCCGGAGGTGATGATCACCCGCAGCCCGACCGTCACCCGCCGCGCCCGCGTCGCCAGCTCGAAGCCGGACATTCCGGGCATCCGAACGTCGGTGATCAGGACGCGGATGTCGTCTCGTTTCGCCAACATCGGCAAGGCTTCCTCGCCGCTGGCCGCGACGACGACGCCGTAGCCGAACCCTTCCAGCGTTTCGGCGATGACATCGCGGACGTCCGCGTCATCGTCGACCACGAGGATGTTCGGTTTTTCAGCCGAGGGGTGAGCCGCTTCCATTGGGCGGGACACTAGCAGCGACGGGTACACGGCCAATAGAAGATGATCGTGTGGGCGTGCCCTATTCCGATCATAATTTCTTGTACGTTCCGCTTGTCGCGCGCGTTAACTAATTCACGAGTCCGGCGGCGCGCCACGGCCTTGTTTCAGGGTCGAGCGGCGGGCTTTATCTGCCAGGCGGCGCAGTTTCGAGCCGAGCGTCGGCGCCGTCGGCCGGCGCTTGCGCGGCGCCTCGGCGGCCCGGGCGACGAGGGCGATCAGCGCCTCCCGCGCCGCCTGCCGGTTGCGTTCCTGGCTGCGATGCGCCCGCGCGGTCAGCACCAGCACGCCGTCGCGCGTCACCCGCGCGCCGCCCAGCCGTTCAAGTCGCGCGCGCACATCCGGCGGGAGGCCGGAAGCATTTCGGATATTGAAACGCAGTTGTACTGCGGTCGAAACCTTGTTGACGTGCTGCCCGCCGGGACCGGAGGCGCGAATGAACGTCTCGCCGATCTCGTCCTCGGCGATCGCGATGGTGGGGCCGATGCGGATCATCTCGGTGGCCTGAGCGGTGCGGGGCGTCTGCGGCCTCTGTGCCGCAGCGGGCGACGCCCGGCAAGCCGGGCCCGTGCCGGCCATTGCCAGCCGCACCGCTTTCGGCCACGAGATCGGTGGCATTTGAACAGCGCGGGCTGGAGTCGGCATGGACCTGATCGAGGCGATCCTGGTGGCGATCATCCAGGGGGCCACCGAATTGTTTCCGGTCTCCAGCCTCGGCCATGCGGTGGTGCTGCCGGCGCTGCTGCATTTGTCGCTCGACGAGAAGGCGGACTCGTTCCTGCCGTTCCTGGTGCTGCTGCATCTCGGCACCGCCATCGCGCTGCTGCTGTTCTTCTGGCGCGACTGGTGGCTGCTGGTGATCGGCCTGCTCGGCCTCAGTTCCGCCCACCAGCGGCGGGAGAGCCGGCGCGTGTTCGTGCGGATCGTGGTGGCGACGATCCCCGCCGTCGTCGTCGGGTTCGCGCTGGAGAAGTTTCTCCGGGGACTGTTCGGCACGCCCGTGATCGCCGCCGGCTTCCTCGTCGTCAACGGGTTGATCCTGATGGTCGGCGAGCGCATCCGCACGATGGGTCATCGCCCGCTCTCGGCGATCACCGTGACGGACGCGCTGGTGATCGGCTGTTCGCAATGCGTGGCGCTGATCCCGGGCATCTCGCGCTCCGGCATCACCATCGTCGCCGGCCTGCTGCGCGGGGTGGACCACGAGGGTGCGGCACATTTCTCGTTCCTGATCGCGACGCCGATCATTCTCGGGGCGACCGTGCTGGAGGTACCGAAGCTGCTGAAGGCGGACGTGCCGCACGAGGTGCTGCTCAACGCCGGCATCGCCGCCGGCGTCGCCGGTGTCACGGCGCTGCTCGTGACCTGGTTCCTGATGCGCTACTTCCGTGCCAACGACGACATGGCGCTGAACCCGTTCGCCTTCTACTGCATCGCCGGCGGCCTGGGTTCGATCGGCTGGCTGCTGTTCCGGTGAGGTTCCTCGCCGTCCTGCTGCTCGGGCTGCTGCTGGCCGGCCACGTCGCCGCCGCGCAAAAGCCGCCGCTCGCCGCCGTGCCGATCGCACGCCTCGACACGCCCTGGTGGAAGGCGCGGCACGAGGCGAAGCTGGCGGAGGCACGGCGCGGGCCGGTCGATCTGCTGCTGCTCGGCGATTCGATCACCCAGGATTGGGAGGAGACGGGGCCGACGCCGTCGCACGATTTCCGCCCGGTCTGGCAGCGGTTTTACGCCGACCGGCACGCGCTCAATCTCGGCTTCTCGGGCGACGCGACCTCGCACCTGCTGTGGCGGGTGGAGCACGGCGAGATCGACGGGATCGCGCCGAAGGCGGCCGTGATCCTGATCGGCGCCAACAATCTCGGCCGCCTGCACTGGTCGGCGCCCGATACGGTGCGGGGGATCGAGACGATCGTCGCCGAGGTGCATCGCCGCCTGCCGGCGACGAAGCTGCTGCTGCTCGGCGTGCTGCCGAGCGACCGGGGCGAGTGGACGCTGAAGACCGGCTTCGAGATCAACGCGGCCCTGGCCGCCCGCTACGGCACCGGCGCGGTGCCATACGTGACGTACCGGGACGTGTCCGCGCTGTTCATGAAGGGCGGCGCGGTCGATACCTCGCTCTATTACGACCCGCTCGCCACGCCGCCGCGCCCGGCGTTGCACCCGTCGCCCGAGGGAATGGCCCGCCTCGCCGCCGCCATCGAGCCGGCGCTGAGCGCCATGCTCGGGGACAAGCCGCACACGCGCTAAGCAGAGATTCCTTGGCCGGCCAACGAATGCGCATGCCGGCAGCAAAGCCCCCTCCCCTTGTGGGAGGGGGTTGGGGGAGGGGTCTCGGCGCTCCGAATCTGGTGCGGTTTCACCCCTCCCCCCAGCCCCCTCCCACAAGGGGAGGGGGAGCATTCGTTGGCCACGTCAACGGAGTCTGCTTAGGTCTGGTTGGCGCCCCGGATCGCCTCGATCACCGCGCGCGTCACCTCGTTCGTCGTCGCCTTGCCGCCGAGGTCGGGGGTCAGGATGCCGGCGGCGCAGACCTGCTCGACGGCGGTCATCAGTGCCGCCGCCGCCGCGCCTTCGCCGAGATGGTCCAGCATCATCGCCCCGGTCCAGAACGTCGCGACCGGGTTGGCGATGCCCTTGCCGGTGATGTCGAACGCCGAGCCGTGGATCGGCTCGAACATCGAGGGGTAGCGTCGCGACGGATCGATGTTCGCGGTCGGGGCGACGCCGAGGCTGCCGGCAAGCGCGGCGGCAAGGTCGGTCAGGATGTCGGCGTGCAGGTTGGTCGCGACCACCGTGTCGATGCCGCCGGGCTTCTTGACCATCCGCAGCGTCATCGCGTCGACCAGTTCCTTGTCCCAGGTCACGTCCGGGAACTCGGCCGCCACCTCGGCCGCGACCTCGTCCCACAGGACCAGCCCGAACCGCTGCGCGTTCGATTTGGTGACGACCGTCAGATGCTTGCGCGGCCGCCGCCGCGCGCTGTCGAACGCGAACCGCATGATCCGCGTCACGCCGACGCGGGTGAAGATCGCGACCTCGGTCGCGACTTCCTCCGGCAGCCCGCGATGGCTGCGGCCGCCCTGCCCGGCATACTCGCCCTCGCTGTTCTCGCGGATGATCAGCCAATCCAGATCCCCCGGCCCGACATCCCGCAGCGGCGAGGTCACGCCCGGCAGAATCCGCGTCGGCCGGACATTCGCGTACTGGTCGAATCCCTGGCAGATCGCGAGCCGGAGGCCCCACAGCGTTATGTGATCGGGAATGTCCGGCGCGCCGACCGCGCCGAAATAGATCGCGTCCGCCCCGCGCAACCGGGCCAGCCCATCGGCCGGCATCATCGCGCCGGTCTGCCGGTAGCGCGCCGAACCCCAGTCGTAGCTGTCCACATCCAGCGCGAACCCGGCGCGCGCCGCCAGCGCGTCCAGCACCTCGAGTCCCGCGCCGATCACCTCCGGCCCGATCCCGTCGGCGGGAATGGCGGCGATCCTGTAGCGTCGCATGGCGAGTCCTCCCCTGGCGTTGCAGCGCATACTGCGCGCCGAAGCCGCGCCCCGGAAGGCATGGTCACGCGGGGGCGCATCGCGCGAGCCAGGGCGGCGATCGGGCGTCGTTTGTTACGAATATGCAACAATATGGGCGTGCATCCTCACAGGCTTCGGGCGGGCTTTTTTTGATCGGATGCGGACCCGGGGCGGCGGGCGCGGTGGCCGGGCGGCGGGGCGGGCAGGCGGCCACGATGGGCGCTGCCGCTCGGGCGGCCGGGATGGCTTGGGTGCTGAGGATGTTGGCTGCGCCGGCTCTGGGGCGGGCGGGGGCCTGGGCGCTCGAGGCCTGGCCTGGATTGGGCCGCAGAGCCACGGTGGCTCCGGTTCTCGGATCGGCGGCGGCTTTCGGCCGGAGGTCTTTGGGGCCTCGTCGGTTGGCTTTGGGTCTCGCTCGTCCGGTTCCCAGGGAGCGTATTCGGGCTCCCGGTAGGTCCCCGCCTGGACCGCCTCGGCGATCCGAGAAATCGCCTCCAGGATCGGCAGGAGGAAGTCCTCGACCGCGTCTTCCGCCTGTTGGGAGGCTTTGCTCCGAAACAGCCGCCCGGCCAGCCGCCGCCAGAAACCCTGGCGGAACAGGCCGATCAGTGCGGTGAGAACGGGGAGCGGGGTGGGAGGCGGCATGGGGGTTATGTAGCGCAACGAGCCCGTGTTGTCAAGTGAAAATAACATTGTATGTAACACGAGGCTGCGATGGCGGGCTGAAGCCCGCCCTACGGGCTGGCTTGACACCCGCAGATGCTAACACACCCGCATTTCAACTCTCCCAACGACCGTCTTGCCCGCAAAGCGGGCATCCAGGGGCCAACGCTCCAGCTTTCGGACCAGCGACAGCGAGACCCAGGCCTCGTGGATGCCCGCCTTCGCGCTAGGGGATTCACACATCTCTATGATGCCAATTTGTCGAGGGAATGCGCCGCTTCGTCCCCTCTCCGCCCCTGGGGGCGGAGAGGTAGGGTGAGGTAGGGGAAACTCCGACGTTGGTGATTGGGGCTACAAGTTTGCGTCAGGGCAGCGGCCCGACCACCCACCTCTCCCTGTCCCTCTCCCCCCGCAAGCGCGGGCGGAGAGGGGACGTTGGCGCTGAATGCCGTGCGCATTCCGCGCAGGCGAGATGAGTGAATCCGTTAGCGCCTTCGCGGACATGACGGAGCTGCGCGTGCGCGGTCGGTTTTCACGCCCGCTGCGATCACCTGGTTCGACGGTCGGATCGCTCCGCCCGCACGAATTAACGCCGCGCACGCCGACCAGCGATTGACTCTTTTGCGCGGTCATTTCTACCCTGTGCGGAAAGCGGATGAAGTGAGCGGAAATTCGGCATGAGTGACGAGACGCTTCGAACGGTCGCGCGCACCCTCGACCTGTTGCAGGCATTCGGGCGCGGCGACCCAGAACTAAGTATTGCCGCCTTGGTGGAACGTTTAGCGATGCCGCGCACGGTGGTGACCCGGATGCTGGCCACGCTGGAAAAGGCGCGCTTCGTGGAACGTGTTCCCGCCAATCGCCGGCTGTTCCGGGTTGGCCCGGCGGCCTGGCGCGTCGGCACGCTGTACCGGCCGGACGAGGACGGATCGGTCTACGCGACCTCGAACAATCCGGCAGCACCCATGCCGCCGCCGACGCACATGGTGACGACGACGTAGCGCGCGCCGCGCCGCTTGCCTTCCAGCAGCGCGTGGCTGGTCAACCGCGCGCCGGACATGCCGTACGGATGGCCGATCGAGATCGCGCCGCCATTGACGTTCATCCGATCGTCGGGAATTCCCAGCCGGTCGCGCACGTAGATCACCTGCACGGCGAACGCCTCGTTCAGTTCCCACAGCCCGATGTCGGCGACCGTCAGACCGTGCTGGCGCAGCAGTTTCGGCACCGCGTAGATCGGCCCGATGCCCATTTCGTCGGGTTCGAGGCCGGCGACCGCCATGCCGCGATAAAGGCCCAGCGGCGCCAGCCCGCGCGCCGCCGCCTCGCCCGCTTCCATCAGCACGACGGCGGCGGCGCCGTCGGAAAGCTGGCTGGCGTTGCCGGCGGTGATGCAGAATCCCTCGCCGCGCACCGGCTTCAGCGCCGCCAGTCCGTCGGCGGTCGTGTCCGCCCGGTTGCCCTCGTCCTTGACCAGCGTGACCTCGCGGAAGCTGACGGCCTTGGTCTCCTTGTCGACGACCGCCATCCGCGACAGCAGCGGCACGATCTCCGCATCGAGCCGCCCGGCCGCCTGCGCCGCCGCCGTGCGAAGCTGGCTTTGCAGCGCGTACGCATCCTGCGCCTCGCGCGAAATGCCGTAGCGGCGGGCAACCGTCTCGGCGGTGTCGAGCATCGCCATGTGGACATTCGGGTGCATCGCGATCAGCGACGGGTCGCGCTCCGTGCGCAGCGCCTCGGTCTGCACCGTCGAGATGCTCTCGACCCCGCCGGCGACCGCGATCCGCATTCCGTCATGCACGATCTGCTTGGCGGCGGTGGCAATGGCCATCAGGCCGGAGGCGCATTGCCGGTCCACCGACATGCCGGCGACCGACACCGGCAGGCCGGCGCGCAACAGGCCGAGGCGCGCGATGTTCGGGCTCTGGGTGCCCTGCTGCAACGCCGCGCCGAACGCGACATCCTCGACCTCCCCCGGATCGATCCCGGCGCGGGCGACGGCGGCGGCGATGGCGTGGCCGGCGAGCGTCGGCGCCGGCGTCGCGTTGAACGCACCCCGATAGGCCCGCCCGATCGGCGTGCGCGCCTGCGAGACGATGACGGCTTCGCGCATGTTGGGCGACCTCCCCGCTGGTCAGGCGAGCCTATCGGGATTGTCCCGGACGTGACAATGCGAGGTCGCCCCGATACCTAACGTGAGTAGGTATCATGTCTGACGGACATCCGTCATCTCCAGCAGGACGGCGGCGGCGCGCTCGACCACGCCGTCCCAGTCGCCGGGCACCGTCTGCCGCAGAATGCGCATCGCCGGATACCACGGGCTGTCTTCCCGCCCGCTCAGCCAGCGCCAGCAACTGTCGTAGCGATCGAGCATCAGCACCGGCTTGCCGATCGCGCCGGCCAGATGGACCATCGAGGTATCGACGCTGACGACAAGGTCGAGATTGGCGACGATCGCGGCGGTGTCCGCGAAGTCGGTGACGGCGGCCATCGGGTTGTGCAGCACCATGCCTGCGGGCGGCGTCCGCGCCTCGTCGGCGGCGGGGCCTTTTTGCAGGCAGACCAGGGCGATGCCGGGCACCGCGCCCAGCGGCGCCAGTGTCGCCAACGCCATGCTCCGGCGCCCGTCCAGCGTCGTGAACCAGGGCAGCCACGGCCGCGCCTGCCCTGCCCAGACCAGCCCGACCCGAAATTTCCCGGGCGGCAGCGCCGCGTTCAGCCGATCCCCCCAGCCGGCGACGAGTGACGGCGCGGGGCGGAGGTAGGGTATCGTTGCCGGGATCGTTTCCACTGTCGTCGCGAAGGCGCGCGGTAGGCTGAACACCGGGATGTGCCAGTCGAACGCCGGCAGCGGCGACCGCTCGTCCACCACCGTCACCTCGGTCATCGAGGCGAACAGCCGGTGCAGATCCGCCGGCAGACGCACCAGCACGGTCGCCCCGCGCGCCGCCAGCATCGGCAGATAGCGGCCGAAATGCAGCGTGTCGCCAAAGCCTTCCTCGTGCCATGCCAGCACCGTCCGGCCCGTCAGGTCGATGCCGTCGACCGCCGGC
>Ga0116226_10003115_pt1 | contig 14610 bp, 14 predicted proteins | sample S1TSphfallax_FD_89692 | JGI IMG/M metagenome (GOLD analysis project Ga0116226, IMG submission 89692) | Host-associated microbial communities from peat moss isolated from Minnesota, USA - S1T2_Fa - Sphagnum fallax MG | ecosystem: Host-associated > Plants > Peat moss > Unclassified | place: USA...
TGCGCGAACCAGGCACGGATCAATTGATCGTCCCAAGCCTGACCGCGAACTATGCGATGGATATCGGTGATCTTACTTCGGTATCAAGCTTCTTCCAGCGCAAGTTCAATCGCACGCAAGACGGCACCGCTGAAAACAGTCCTTATCTTGGTACACAGTTTACGCCTGCGTATTCAGCACTCGCAGCCGTCGTTGGCGGCTTGCCCTCTGCAATCGATCTGGAAAATCAGGTGCGCCAGTTCTCGCAAGAAGTGCGCATTGCCTCACACGCTTACGATGCAAGTGTGTCGCCATTCACATGGCTCGCTGGTGCATATGTGTCTGACCAGCATACCAACATTGCCGAAAACGATCCGATATTTGGCATCAATGCCGCATTTGCAGCAGCAGGAGCGAGCCCGACTGATCCAAATGTATTGGCGAATCCAGTAAGTGTGGGTTTTCCGAACGACGATTCGTATTACCGTGAGCGCCACTATCACGACAAGCAACGCGCGATATTCGGTGAAGGGAATTATTACTTCAATCCGAATCTGCACGTAACCGCTGGTCTGCGTTATCTCCAGGCGACCGACTCTCTCGATACCAACGGTGCGTATTACTACAATAACGACGACAACGGCAATAACGGCTTCTCGTCATCAAGCACCTCCACGAGTGGCAACAAGGCCACACCGAAATTTGCACTCACCTGGGAAGTGGATCGTACCGATACGTTGTATGCGACAGCGGAAGAAGGTTTTCGGCTTGGTGGATCGAATTTCGTCATTCCGCAGAAATACTGCAATTTACCCGCCCCGAACCCATTGAGCTATCAATCCGACAGCTTATGGAGCTACGAAATCGGCGACAAATCGCGCTTCCTGGACAACCATTTATCGGTAAATGCCGCCGTGTTCTATGTTGACTGGAAGAACTTGCAACAGCAGATCGCATTAAGTTGTGGCTTCAACTACAACACCAATGTCGGCAACGCCACCAGCAGCGGCGCGGAAATCGAAATCAAGGCCAAGCCGATACAGCACCTTGAGATCGATTTTTCAGGTGGGGTCACGCATGCTGTCTTGACTAACGATGCGGGACAAGTAGCAGGTATTGCAGGCGCGGTATCGGGCGCCCCCGTTCCAGGGGTGCCGCATTTCAATGCGGCCTTGTCTGCGCAATACAACTACAACCTGAACAACGATCTGTTCGGTTTTGTGCGTGGCGCAGCACACTGGACTGGTGCCAGCTACGGCGGTTTCCCAACGCTGCCGAGTGGCGATATCGATCCTGACTATCATCGCCCTGCGTACAGCACGATTGACTTCAGCACCGGCTTAAGCTGGGATAAGTGGGAGGTTTCCTTGTTTGCGAAGAATCTGTTCGATAACGAGAAGGTGATTCAGCATCCCGTAGTGCAAACACAAGAGAACGAAGTCTATCGCGTTGCGCCGCGCATCATTGGCATCAGTTTGTCGGCGAAGATGTAAGCGACAAACTGCGAGTAGCAAAACAAAGAGGTGGCTTGATGCCGCCTCTTTTCATTTTGGCGCACGCAACGTTCAGTCGTTCAATACCAGCAAGCTCACGCGGCGGTTTTCGCTACGACCCTGCGCCGTTTCGTTCGTACTCTTCGGTCTGGTATCGGCATAGCCTGATGCAGACAATCGATCCGGGCTGATGCCGCGCTCCTGCAATGCACGCACGATGTTCGCAGCACGTGCAGACGACAGCTCCCAATTTGACGGGTATTGCGGGGTGTGAATCGGCACACTGTCCGTGTGACCTTCGACGATCACATTGTTATCGTTCTTGGCCAGAATATCTGAAATCTTATCGACGATGGTATTGGCTTGCGATGCAGGTTGTGCCGTACCGCTGGCGAACAATGCACTATCCTTCACATCGAGCAGCACGCCTTCGGCCCGCGTTTCCATCGTTACTTCACCGTCCTGCACCAGGTCGGTAAAGGTGCGCGCCAATTCCTGCAAAAGCAATTGCTGCTTTTCTGCTGTTGCATCAGTGGTCGGTATCACGGGCTTTACTTGCGGCACGGGGCGATGTGGCCTGATGCCAGGGATGAGTGACGTATGCAAGTCCGGCACAGTTGGCACCGGCATATCGAGATGTTTCGGCAGCTTGGCATACAACACGAGGAAGAGTACAAACAGCAAGGTCATAAAATCAGCATAGGAAATCATCCAACGATGATTGCCTGCCGCTTCGTTGGATTCCTGATCCTGATGAAAGGAGATGAAGTCGCGCATCGCTCTGCCCTATGCTACACGACGAAGATCGACCACGTTTTCAGCCTTTTCGCCAGCTGCAACCAGCGTACGTTCCACCAGGCGCGGCTGCTTGTTTTGCGCAATCATCGTCAAGCCTTCGATGCGCAATTCGTCACGTAGCGTCAATTCAAATATGATGGCGCGCAGCTTCGCTGCCATCGGCAGAAATACCAGATTCGCCAGCACCAGCCCATAAACGGTAGCAACAAATGCTGATGCAATCCCGCTACCCAGTCGCGAAACGTCGCTCAAACCATTCATCACCTGCAGCAAACCAACAACGGAGCCGAGAATACCAACCGTCGGCGCATAGGCACCGGCAGATTCCCACATCTTGGCAGCATAACGCAGACGCGCATCGCGGATGCGCACATCCATCACCAGGGTTTCGCGAATGTATTCAGGATCATAGAGATCGACGATCATCTCCACACCATTCTTGATGAGCGGATCTTCGATTTCACGCGCCAGGCTATCCAGCTTCAGCGCTCCATCGCGATGCGCGATACGCGACCAATCGACTATTTCCTGGATGCATTCGGAGCGGTCAGCGATAGGCGGGTTAGATAACCAGCGTAGCAGGCGCAATCCCGTCATAAAATCCTTCGGCGAGCTTTGCGCAATCACCGCCCCCAGCGTACCGCCGAAGACGATCAGGAACGCCCCCGGCTGCGCCAGCGCCCACAATGACGCGCCTTCCAGCAGTTGGCCGGAAAAAATGGCAATCATGGCCACACCCAAGCCCAACAGCGTCATATAAAACATGGGAACCTCGCAATTGCAGGAAATGATCTGGATGCGCCAGTGTCCCATGGCATTTCGCTATCTAAAGCAACGAATAGCGGCGCTTTTGGCTACGAATTTGCCGAATTCGATGTCGTCTCGACATCAAATAGCGATCAAGTAGCCCTTCATGATCACAGAAACGATCAGAAAATTATAAATACCCCATAAATATGGGATAGGCAGTCGTCGCATTTTCCAGCAGACTCCCACCCGTCGCACGCGGTATCCACTGCGTTGCTAACAAGCCTAGTGTTGCAACGATCTGTATAGCAGCGAGGAAATACCGGATTCGTGGTTTGCGCCACCACCTAGTCAGGTGTGGCAATTGCATGGATGCATCAGGTATTGCGAATCTATGCAATGGAATGTGTAACCCCGATAATCAGCCAGCATTCAGATTTGAATTGAACTCTACCGACACTTCCGGCGTCGCTTCATCCAGCGCCAGCCCCCAACCATCGCACAGCGAGACCGTGGATACAACGCGTATCGTGAACGCCGTCAATGAAATTTTGGGTGACATGGATCAAGGTGCATGCGCTGAGACCATCGCACAAACTGTGCAGATCATCACGCTCGCCAACGGCAAGAAGGCGGCAGTGCGTGTACTTGTCACCACCGACGCCGATTTATTCATGTAGTGCGCAAAGCGCGATCAGCGCGAAAACCTCAGCGCCAGCCCCATCAATACGAACGCAGCACCGGCCCAGAAAGCAATTGGATGGTAGGGATTGGCCTGCCCAACAAACTCCGCAACACCACGGGTCAAGCCGCAAATACCGCTCTGGGAATAGATGCAGCTTGTCACGCGCGTCAACGAACTACCTACGTGATGCACGATCGGGCCATAAAACGTCGCCCACCAATACAGGGCAGCAATCAGGAGCAGAAACCCCAGAATCATGAAACTGTTACCGACTGACTTCGCTTTCATGTCTTCCCCACGATAATTTTTCCGCGAGCAGTGTAACAGGTCGTTTTGCCGACACAAGAGAATTTTTCAGTTGGCAATATCTGTCATCGTGCAAAAAAAGCGTGCTACGCTTAATCCGATACCGCTTAACTTTCACGGGAGATCGACATGAAACACGTTTCTGCAACGGCATTGGCTGTGATGATCCTGTCAATCGGCTCCCGTAGTGCATGGGCCGCACTGGGTGGCGACATTGCCTCTGTCGATCAAGACCGCATGCAAATGAAAGCATCGGTTCCCGTCAAAATAGCCGCTGAGAAATTCCAGGTGCATGAGATGACGCTGACCAGCGGCACCCGGGTGCGCGAATACATCACAACGATGGGCACCGTATTCGCCGTAACGTGGCGCGGCCAAACGATTCCCGATTTACGGCAACTGATGGGCAGCTACTTCGACACCTTCACCAACGCGGCGAAGTCGCAGGATTCTCAGCATTCGCACCTCACCATCCGGCAGGATGACTTGGTAGTCCATTCCGGCGGCCATATGCGTGCGTATATGGGGAGTGCTTATGTACCGACATTGCTGCCGATGGGTGTTACGGAAGCAGACATCAAATAGCCCTCCTACACCAAAGAAGTGATTTCTGAAACATTTTGTTGCACTCCTTACGGATTTGCACAGACTGAATCGTCACGGCGCGCGTTATAGAGACAAGAGCAGTCCTCTCGTAACACGTAAAAGGAGAATCATCATGAAAAAGTCTTTCCTCGTCGCAACTGCTGGTGTATTGATTGGTGCAACCTTGATGGTTGGAGCCGCCCCGGCGATGGCAGGTGAACGGATCGGCTTTGGTGTGACAATCGGCGCACCTGTGGTTGCCGTGCCAGCCCCTTACGTTGCACCGGCACCTTATTATGCCCCTGCCCCGGCACCTGTTGTGGTGGGTGGCCCGGTGGTCACAGTAGGCGCACCATATTACTACCGTGACTGGCACTACTACCACGGCGGGCACGGTTACTATGGTTACCACGGTGGTTACTACGGCGGCTACCATGGCGGTTACCACGGCTGGCACCGTTAAGCTGTGAGATGAGGCGAGGGAGAAATACATCATCATCACTCACCTCATCAGGTAAGCCAGCTTGATGGTCAGACAACAAATTGTCGCCAGACAAGTTAAAATTTAGCCACTGGTTATAGATCAGCGCTGCAATTTCGGTATCAGATCAAATCGACCCGAATATGCAGCGCTTCACTTTTTGTCTTCAGGTGTGGCAATGAAAAATCGCCCTTTGTCCGACTTTCTCCAGCAGGTATTCGCATGACTCCCAAACGCGTCATCGTTATCTTGAGCCTGTGCGGCTTGTGCTCGTTTGCAGTTGCAGCTACTGGGACCAGCAAAAAAACGAATACCAATAGCACGGCACCGGCTCCGATCAAAACACTCTCGCAGGAAGATGTGCACTGGCTCAACCGTATCACCTACGGTATCGACGGCGCAACGGTCGCAGAATATGAAGCGCTGGGACGCAAAGCCTATCTGGAAAAGCAATTGCGCGGTAGCGACGATGGCATGCCAGCCGATGTAAGCGACACCATCTCTCATCTGGAACTGATCAATGCCCCGGTGCTGCAGGAACTGCAGGATCTGGATCAGGACAACAAGCACATCAACAGCCTGTCGAACGACGATCAGAAGCAGGCCGCACGCAAGCAGCAAAATGATCTGGCTTCGCGCATCGTTTACGAAACCACCAAGCGCCACCTGATGCGTGCGCTGTACTCTCCTGCACAGTTGAAGGAGCAGATGGTCTGGTTCTGGGACAATCATTTCAGCGTCTTCCAAAGCAAGGGTAATCTGCGCTGGACAGTTTCGGACTATGAAGAACATGCGATCCGTCCCTACGCGCTCGGCAATTTCCGCGAGTTACTGATGGCGACGTTGAAGCATCCTGCGATGCTGGTCTATCTCGACAATGCCCAAAGCTCTGGTGGCAAGATCAATGAGAACTACGCACGAGAATTGCTTGAGCTGCATACCATGGGTGTGAACAGTGGCTACACCCAGCAAGACGTGCAAGAACTGGCCCGAGTACTGACTGGTGTTGGTGTCAGCACGGCGACAACGCCACCGAAATTGAAACCGGAATGGCAGCCGCTCTACATCCATGAAGGCGTGTTCGAGTTCAATCCCGCCCGTCATGACTTCGGCGACAAGACCTTACTCGGCCAAACGATTACCGGCCAAGGTTGGAATGAGGTTGAGCAAGCTGTCGATTTGATCGTGCGCCAACCAGCAACTGCGCATTTCGTCTCGCAAAAAATCGCGACTTATTTCGTCAATGACGATCCGCCACCAGCACTCGTGGATCGCATGGCAAAGAGCTTCCAGCAAAGCAATGGTGATATTCCCTCCGTATTGCGGACCATGTTCATGTCGAAGGAGTTCAATGCCTCGTTGGGCAGCAAGTTTAAAGACCCGATGCATTACGTGATCTCGTCGATGCGGCTGGCCTACAACGGCAAGATCGTCAACAACGTCAAGCCCGTCAACAATTGGTTGAATTCATTGAATGAACCTTTGTACGGCCATCTGACGCCGGACGGCTACGGCATGCGCCAGCGTGACTGGGCCAGTTCCGGCCAGATGTCTAAGCGCTTTGAAATCGCTCGCGCCATCGGCAGCGGTAGCGCCGGGTTGTTCGATTCCGAAGATGGCACGCCGCCCGTTTCCTTCGGCTTCCCCATGCTCTCGAACCGCCTGTTCTACGACACCTTCGACAACGTGATGAGTAAGCAGGTCAAGCTGGCACTGGACAAAGCATCATCGCAGGCCGAGTGGAATGCGTATTTGCTGGCGTCGCCGGATTTTATGTACCGTTGATTATCAATCGCTGCATCGCCAATTCAAAAGCGAGAACATCATGTCCCAACAATCGAAAATTCTTATCGCTGGAAGGCGCAATTTTCTAAAGCGATCGCTCTCGCTGTCATTGTTGACAGCAACGGGCATGCATACAGGCAGTTTGTTCGCCGCACCCGCGACGCAGAATCGCTTCCTGCTGGTGTTCCTGCGTGGCGGCTATGATGCTGCCAATCTGCTGGTGCCCTACAACAGTAGCTTCTATTATGAATCGCGTCCAACGATTGCTATTCCAAAGCCTGATCCAAAGAATATGCAATCGGCTGTAATGCTTGATGGCAATTGGGCGCTGCATCCATCTTTGCGGGACTCGATTGCTCCTTTGTATGTTCGCAAGGAAGCCTTGTTCATGCCATTCTCCGGCACGGATGACTTGACCCGTAGCCATTTCGAGACGCAAGACAGCATAGAGTTGGGTCAGGCAAGCAAAGACAATCACAACTTCTCATCCGGCTTCATGAATCGCTTGTCGCAGGTGATCAACGGTGCACAACCGATTTCATTTACCGATGCACTGCCGACCATTTTCAAGGGTGAAACCAATGTCGCCAACGTATCGTTGAAAGGTGTCGGCAAGCCGCCATTCGATGCACGGCAGTCAGCCATTTTGGCAGATATGTATGCCGGACATCCGCTGGAAGATACGGTACGCGAGGGCTTGGATTTGCGGCAGGAAGTCGGTCGCGAAATCGAGAAGGAAATGCAGGCCGCCAATCGCGATGCAATCACACCAAAAGGCTTCGAGCTGGAAGCACGACGCATGGCGCGGCTGATGCGCGACAAATACCAACTTGGCTTCGTCGACGTCGGCGGTTGGGATACTCATGTCAACGAGGGCGGTGCCTCCGGCACGCTGGCTGGCAACCTGGACAACCTCGGACGTGGTCTTTCCGCATTCGCGCAAGAAATGGGCGCGATGTGGAAGCAGACTGTGGTCGTGGTCATTTCCGAATTCGGTCGTACCTTCCGCGAAAACGGTACGCGTGGCACCGATCACGGGCATGGGACTGTCTATTGGGTGCTGGGTGGCGGCATCAACGGCGGTCGCATTGCTGGTGAGCAGGCCCATGTCGATCAGGCATCGTTGTTCCAGAACCGTGACTTCCCTGTGTTGAACGACTACCGCGCCGTGCTCGGCGGACTATTCAAGCGCATGTACGGCTTGTCAAATGACGATCTGCAAACGGTCTTCCCTGGCACGCCGCCGCATGATTACGGCCTCATTTGATATTCTGAAAAGACTCGCGTAAAAGTTTGCAACGCCTATTGGAATTTCCACCCGTTACGTCGATGCTTAACGTGTAGCAACGCAAAATAACGCTGTTGACGATCGACGTAACGGGAGTCTTTCATGTGGCAAAGCATGATGAAAGGACTGGCGCATCCCAGCCTTGCAATAGCAGCGTTATCCTGTGTTAGCGTCCATGCCGCCCCCTCCCCGTCGATGGCGAGCGCATCGCCATGATCGATGCCTATGCGCTGGCAACCCCGGCTTCTGCAGAATCCACACCAACGGCCCTTGCCCAATACTTGTCTTCCTGCCGACACCGGAACAAATGATCTTCACCCATCTACCGATCGACAACACATGGCAGTTGCAATCGACACCACAGTTGAGCAAGGCGCAATTCGAGGCACTCACCGACGTTGAACCGGCATTTTTCCACCTTGGGATCACCGGCAAAGACGCATGGCAGCAAATGAATACTCCAGGCTTTAGCAGTTTTGTACGTACCTATGACCTGCCCTATCACCTCGCCATCGTCGAACAAGCGCCTCTTTCATATAAACTGCATGCGGAAGAAACACAGCATTTCACAATCCAGAGCTGCAACTTCGAACAGATAGCGATTGTGCAAAACAATCAATGGACTACGCTGACGAAAGACGGGCAAGTTTTCAGGTCTGACTTCACTGCGCATGATGGCGGGAATCTACTGGTCGTCGGTAAACGACCAGGGATGGAAAGCTTCACAGCGATACTTGGGTATCGCGTCGCGCGGTAGGGGTAAACAGCGATATCGGCATTAGGAGAAATACTCAATCCACGCCGCCAAGCGCTCCTGCGAAATCTGCGTTGCCGACGTCACCAGTTTCGCATGCACGCCTTGCTCTTGGCGTGTCACCTCCATCGTCAATTGTGCGCTCTCCAGCCATAACAGAAACGCGAGCCAACGTGCATGGGCCAGCGATACCGGTGTGGTTGATGGCATTTCCAGATATTCGACCAATACCTTTTGATCGCGAAATACTGCACCGCCAATACCATCGAGTGTGACCTGTCCATCCATCGCTTCAGCTAACGCCCCAAGCGCGGTCTCTGCATTGGCACGGTCAAAACGCTTACGCAACGCCTGCAATTCATGCGCTACAGCATTGCCAAATGCGCCATTGCGAAACGCTTCTGCACTCGCAAGGTCCGCGTAGTCCATCAACAGCCAATCCGGTGCTGGCGACTCTGCCGCTACACAACGCACTGCCGACAAATAGGCTTCCAACTGCGTGACCAGGCCCGATCCGGCCAGGGTTGCACAGAGCGAGTGCAGCATGCCGATGCGTGCTCCAGCCAACTGCTTTTGCCGCACACCGAGTTTTTCTCGCAACAGATACGCCCGCTCCTTACGCAGATTAGCCAAATCGAGCGCCTGCTTCAGCTCCATGCGCAACGCCGTGATTTCCCACGGCTTTTGCAGGTAGCGATAGATGTGGCCCTGATTGACCGCTTCGATGGTTTGCTCCATCTCCGAATAAGCCGTTGTCAGGACACGGACAATATCAGGATACTTGACCCGTGCATATTCAAGCAGTTCATTGCCGAATGCGCCCGGCATGCGCTGATCGGAAACCAGTACACGCAGGGTCGCATGATGCTCGTCGAGCAATTGCTTACCCCTCTCCACGGAACTTGCCGTAGCGACTGGCGCCAAGGTGCCTATCGCGCGTTGGAAATACTTGGTCGCGGGGACTTCATCATCTACAAATAAAATTACGGGCGTCTCGTGTTCCGAATCGCTCATCGGTTACTCCTGTTATCCTGATTCTTGGCGAGCGGAAAATCAAGATTGATGCAGGTTGACTTTCCCATCTCCGATTCGACCCTGATGCCGCCGCCGAATGACTGCATGATGCGCTTGCAGAAAATCATGCCCCAACCGCTTGCGCCCACGTCGGCATGCGTGGTCACAGGATCTTCCAGCAAATGCGCCATGACCTCGGCGGGAATGCCGGGGCCGTTGTCGATAACCTGGATGAGCGGATGTTCATCGATTTGCACCACCAAGCGCAAATTCGGCTCGGCAGTTTCAATTAGTGCGCGCAAGGCATTGCTCAAAATCGAGGACAACACCAGCGACACGCAATTCGGTAGCGCCGAAATGCGAAAATCCTGTCGTATATCAACTTCTATAAATGCACGCTGTGCAGCTGTGAGTGGGTAGCAATCCAACAGCGACTCAATCAAGTGGCTGGCCGCAGTATTGGAATGATCTAGCACGGTAGCACTGGCATGACGCACCGAATCGACAAAGGTGGAAAGCACAGTCAGGCAATAGCGCGCATTGTTTTGCATCGACAACGCGACCCTTTCGATTTCCAACTGCTGCTGCGTGGTCGCATCGCCTTTGGCGACACGCCTCTGCACGCCACGTGCAAAATTGGAGATCGCGGCCAACGGCGTATTCAGTTCATGAGCAAGGAAGCCCAGGGTTTCCTCAATCGCCATGAGGCGACTCTGCCGCTCGTTACGCGTGCGGGCCACCTCAATCGCCTTGCGTAGCGCATTCTTCACTACCGCCACATCCAGCGGCTTTTCAAGAATGCGGAATATCTCGCCGGAATTGACCGTTTGCAGCAGCAGATTCTTGTCTGCATAAGCCGTTACCAGGATACGCACCACATGCGGGAATTCATGCTCGATCTGCCGCAGCAATTCACCACCGTTGCGCCCAGGCATCTGAAAGTCGGTAACGACAACCTCAATACGACTTTCAGGCTGCTGCAATATTGCCATGGCCTCATCGGAACTGGTCGCGGTGACGACGTGAAAGTCCGCAGCAACCGAACGTGCAAAATATTTGCACGCCAATTCCTCGTCATCGACATAGAGTATGTGCGCAGTAGTTTGCAGGGTCTCGCTCATGATTCGTTTTATTCCTCACGGGGCAAGTCAAACGTCATCTCAGTCCATTTTCCCAATTCACTCGTGGCCGTAAGAATACCACCATGACGCTCTATAACGCCGTAACTTATTGCTAAGCCCAGCCCCAGGCCCTGTCCGATTTCCCGGGTTGTGAAGAATGGCTCGAAAACGCGCGACAGGTTCTCGGGAGAAATCCCAGGCCCGTTGTCCAATACTGATATCATCAGACGCGAACCTCGCCAACTGCCTTTGACATGAATACAGGGAGCCAGTGAATTCGCTCTGCGCATTGCAATCGTAGCGTTGCTCAATAAATTGATCATGACACCGATGATTGCCGCCTCATCACCGACAACCAAGGTATCAACAGGTAAATCACGTACCACACGAATTCCACGTAACTCGTGCCCTGTCAGACGCTCGGCCGAATTCAATGCTTTCTCGAACAGGAAGGGTTGCGCCTTCTGATCCGTACCAGGCTTGCGATAGGCAAATATCTTGAGATCTGAGACGATATTCTGCACGCGTTGCATCCCCTCGCGTGCGTCGGTCAATGACTCCATCAACGTAGCACTGGCTTTTGCATCAGGTTCTTCTGCAGCCAAGTCAATTGCCATCAAACAGAAATTGATCGGATTATTTACTTCATGCAACAAACCTGCTGCAAGCGTACCGATAGCAGCCATTTTTTCCTGTTGAAGCATCTGGCCTTTGATCTCTGACAAGCTTTTGTTAGTCACTTCCAGTTCATCGTTTTTCTGCGCAATTTCTGCACGTAAGCGAAAGAAATTCATCCGCACTTTTTCATTGAAATATGCGCCTAGAGCACATACCAGAGCAAGCATGAAAAAGAGCATGGAATTTACAGCAAACGGCCCAATGATATCGATATCCCCAGGATGCACCGTGCAGGCGATGAGATACATTACATAGGTCGCACCGCTGAACAAAAGATTTTCGCTGAACTTGACCGGCAGCGCGACACCAGAGGCAATGATCGCTAAAAAGAGACCAGAGTAATACAGTGAGGTGGCTCCGTCCGTCTTATAGATCATCCAACTGATCATGATCTGCGGGAACAACAGCCAGGTAAAGGTCAGCATCTGCCCGTACTCCCGCCCCCAGCGGGTCTTCGTGAGTAAGATGATGCAGAAAATCAGGAATGCGGCCAAAAGACGCAGCTCGCCAAACAACACTTGAAGATTTGGATAAAGGGCGTGGTCCAGGATGTTTCCCAGAACAATCAATGCCATCGCAATATATGCCCAACTACGACTGAAGGTGAGTCGGTAGTTTTGAATCTCCTCAGCGTAGCCGGCGTATATTTCTTCCTGCATTATCGAATTTCATCCCTGACGACGATAACCTCCGCAAAGATATTCGCCCCGGTTTTGTCTGCATAAATCCTATGCTGAGGATAATTTTTCGGGACTAACGATTGCATTGCGGCCTGATTACGATATACAAGATACCACTCAAGCAAATGCTCCATGGAGAAACGTTCAGCATCTGCACAAAAAACATTTGTGACGAGAATCTTCCCACTGTGACGAGTACGCGATGCGAAATACGAAATCAGTCGCGTACAAACGCGATCCGACAAATAATCGAAGAGTCCTGCGCAATATACTGCATCAAACAAGGGGCCGTCTACGTCATCGACCATTCTTCTCTTGAGCAATTCGTGTACCGAATCATGTACGTATTCGATAGCGACTTCCTTGTTCTCGCTTTGAGCAAGTTCCGTTATCATACGCTGCGTCCAGCTCAGCGTTTCTTTATTAAAGTCGAGTAGTACGAATGACAGGCAGGAGGGATCGTCACAGGATTTCAGGAAGCGCTGTATCTCTTCAGCAGGGCCACAACCAACGTTAAGGATACGGAATTGTCGGCCCGCTACACGTGCAGCCTGGGCTTGTTCTTGCAGGAATTGATGTAGCAGATCAATGCGATTACGATGCGCGGTCGCAATCGTTGTTTGTAAAAACGCCGCATTAACGATCTGAAAATACGTGCTTGGCCCCTCGCGCGGATCGCTCAATATCTGACGAACCATTTGATAGTCACCGGCGTAACCCATTGGCTTGCTATAAGCACGGAAGACGAAAGGTGCTCGCAACATCAACGGATGCAATGCAGCTTGTGCGAACGCGCGATGGCTAGCTGCATGCACATCATCCACGAATCCAGCCTCTGCCCCCAAGGCATCACCGTATTCACGCATCCGCATAATCAGCGGAGTCGCCAACTCCTGAAAATACTCAAGCTGCAGCTTCCCATCATGCTTTGGCAGCGACTCGGAAAGGTCAACTTGCTCAACCCAGCGCGATACCTCAGACAGAAAAGATCGCATCTGGTTAACCGCGATCTGATACTGACCGCGTATGGGCTCGCGCTCCACCCAATCACCGACAAACTGCTTGACCGCAGAACCTATCATCGCGGGCGTAACCATGTCGCCACTGAGTTCCAGCCATTCGTCAGTGAGTGTCATCGACACCATGGCAGTAAGGCCAGTATTGACCATACTCACCACAACAGCCTTACCAAAATACACGCTCTTGGTACCAATTCTCACTGTGACATCAGACAGGACTTCACTGACCTGCACAATGGAATAAGGATTGTAGATTTCCATGACCAGCGACTTGCGCTGAACATTGATGATAGTGCCGCGCGCAGCTTCGCCCAGCGCATTTCGGAAACTGATGACGGGATCGATTTGTGTTTGCGTATGCACGTTATCGCGAAATTCAGTACTTTAAGTCGTCAAATTGATATCACGTTACCGTACATGATGCACGGCGACGCCCATTATTATTTTGATCGATATGAAGTAAATTGCTGCCCGTATGCGTATTACAACGCAATCAAATTCGGGAGAAGAATTGCCCAAGTGTACTATGCAATCATGCCAATAAGCAAATCTCCCCCGCCGCAATGCAGGTTAAATTTTCCGCTCAGCTCACGATGATGAAAAATATCAACCATCACTATGATGCACAAACAATGCAATCCGCTTAATGATGCAATTAGTGAGCCACTCTTGCAGACTAAAAGCAAGCCAGACAAACAAGAGGTATCCAGGCGCTGCAATACCGCCCGTCAAAACGAGCAATAAAGCAGAGAAGAGAGATAGCTACTCCGCCGCTTCCGGTCGGAGCAGAGTCAGGATGTCCGTCAATTCGTTGCGAATGGCAATCGTATCGACTTCCAGCGGAGGCAGGCCCAACGCCAAGTCAGCGAGCGGATCACCATTGGCAATACGGGAGTCAAGCTTATTGCGCGCACCAGAGATAGTGAAGCCCTGCTCGTACAACAGCTCGCGAATGCGACGAATCAACAGCACTTCATGATGCTGATAGTAGCGACGATTACCACGGCGCTTAACAGGCTTCAGTTGCGTGAATTCCTGTTCCCAATAGCGCAGCACGTGCGGCTTGACACCACACAGATCGCTAACTTCGCCAATGGTGAAATAACGTTTGGCAGGAATCGGTGGCAGTACAACAGGCGCAGATTGTTTGGCTGGACGTTCGCTCATCGTGATATCACCTTAAGCTTACGCAGCACA
>Ga0116226_10003117_pt1 | contig 14603 bp, 13 predicted proteins | sample S1TSphfallax_FD_89692 | JGI IMG/M metagenome (GOLD analysis project Ga0116226, IMG submission 89692) | Host-associated microbial communities from peat moss isolated from Minnesota, USA - S1T2_Fa - Sphagnum fallax MG | ecosystem: Host-associated > Plants > Peat moss > Unclassified | place: USA...
AAGACGGGATCCGCACTCGCGGTGAAGAACCCCGGACCCGCGATGAGCTTGCGCGTTTCGCCGATGAAATCGGTACGCAGTGGCGCGAGGCTCGCCTCGATCACCGCAGCGGGCGGGGGCGTGCGGCCGAGCGACTTCATGGTGTCGACCCCGATCAGGCCGATCACGCGATCGCCCAGGATTCGGGCGGCCTCGATGATCACCGGGCCCCCCATGGAGTGACCGACCAGCACCAGCGGTCGGTTACGAAACTGGTTCGCGACGGTGGCGACGTCGGCGCCGAACTGCGCCATGGACCAGTCGCTACGGTTCCGGCCGGAAGCGCCGAAACCCCCGAGATCGAGCGTGACGACGGTGTACTTGGCCGCGAGCGCGGGAATCTGGGCGTTCCAGTAGCTCGAGTTGCAACTCCAGCCGTGCACCAGGATGACCACGGGATCACCCTGACCATAGACGTGATATTCGAGGTGGACGAGGTCTGGAGTGGTCACGATCTGCGGGCCTCCGTCGGCGGCCGCGGCGACTTTCGGCGCGGGAGAGGGCGCGGGCGGTGGCTTGGAGCAGGCCGCAAGGCCGAGAAGAAGCAGCGCGGCGAGCCGCAGCGCGACGAAGGAGGGGCCGGGACGCGTATGCATGGCCTGGCCACGGTATCATGAGACACCGATGAAACTCTGCAGCTTCCTCCACGGCGGGCGCCCGGGCTGGGGAGTCGCCCTCGACGATGCGGTCGTGGTCGACCTCGCGAGCTCGAGCCCTTGGCCGACCCTCGAAGCGGCCCTCTGCGCGGCAGCGCTGCCGCGGGTTTCAGACTACCTGCCGAGCGGCGAGAGGCTTGCCATCGACACGCTGCGCTGGGCGCTGCCACTGCCGGGAGCGGCGATCCGGTACTTTTGCATCGGCGTCAATTATCGCGATCACGCCAACGAGATGGGCCGGACGCTGGCTGCGAAGCCGACGGTGTTTGTGCGCTTCGGTAGTAGTCTCGTCGGTCAGGGTGAGCCGGTCGTGGCGCCGCTCGCGTCCGAGGTCTTCGACTACGAGGGGGAACTCGCGGTGGTGATCGGCCGCGGCGGCCGGCGCATCGCCGTGGAGCACGCCCTCGAGCACGTCGCGGGCTATGCCTGTTTCGCCGATCACAGCGTGCGTGACTACCAGCGCCATACCAGCCAGTTCACGCCAGGTAAGAACTTCGACCGCTCGGGCGCGTTCGGGCCGTTCCTCGTCACTCGCGACGAGATCCCGGACGTGGGCGCGCTGCGACTCGAGACTCGTCTGAATGGCGATCTGCGCCAGTCGGCCCCGCTCAGCGATCTCATCTTCGACGTGCCGACGATCATCGGCTATCTCAGCGAGGTGCTGGAGCTTCGGCCCGGTGACGTGATCGCGACCGGGACGCCCGGCGGCGTAGCGGCAGCGCGCGGCGCCGGGTTCTACATGCGCCCCGGCGATTCGATCGAGATCTCGATTCAAGGCGGGGGCCAGACTGTGGGGACGCTGCGCAATCCCGTGATCGCCGAAGCTCCCTGAGGGGTTTGGTCGGCGGCTTCGCCTCAGGTCGCAGCGAGTAACTCGACCTCGTTGCCCTCCGGGTCCTCGAGCAGAGCGATCACCCGGCCCCCCGGACGCATCGGCGCCGGGTCGCGCAGGATGTGCGCCCCTCGAGCACGCAGTTCGCTGCACACCGCGACGATGTCGCGGACCCCGATGCCGAGATGCCCGTAGCGCTCGCCTGCGGCATAGGCGTCGTCGCGATCCCACTGATGCCAGAGTTCCACCTCCGGGGCATCGCGCTCCGTCCCGTAGCCGATGAAAATCAGCGTGTAGCGTTCGGTCGGAAATTCGATCCGGCGCAGCTCCCGCATCCCGAGCAGGCCGCAGTAGAAGCCGAGCATCGCCTGCGGGTCGCGCACTTTCAGCATCGTATGCAGCAGCCGCGGCGCCGCCGCGGCCAACGCGGAGCCGGTCATGAGGGCGACCGCGGCAGCGGGTTGTTGAGAACTTTGCCCGGATTCATGATGCCGCGCGGATCGAGTGCCTGTTTCACGGCGCGCATGAGGTCGAGTTCGACGGCGGACGTATAGCGTTCGAGCTCGCCGGCCTTCAGGCGTCCAATCCCATGTTCGGCGCTGAAGCTACCGCCTAAGCTTGCGACGAGGTCGTGAATCGCACGTTTGAGCGGCTCTTCCCGGCCGAGGAACGCGGCGCGATCCGCGCCCGGTCGCAGGTCGATGTTGAAATGCAGGTTGCCGTCGCCGACGTGTCCGTAGCACACGAGCATTCCCTCCTTGACGTTCGCTTCTACCCACTCGGTGCCGCGCCCGACGAATTCCGCAAGCCTCGAGATCGGTACCGCCACATCGTGCTTGAGACTCGGACCCAGCGCGCGCTGTGCCTCCGGAATCGACTCGCGCAGTCGCCAGAACGCCGCGCGCTCGCGTTCGCTCTGCGCGATGGCCGCGTCGAGTACCAGTGCGGACTCGAGCGCGCCCGCCAGCGTTTCCTGCAGGATGTCGTCGAGCGGATCGGCGGCGCGCGAGGACGAGAGTTCGCACAGCACCTGCCACGCATAACCGCCGGGCAGCGGATCGGTGATGCCCGGGATGTGGTGTAGCGTGAGGTCTATCGCCACCCGCGGGATGAGCTCGAAGGAACTCAGACGATCGCCGCTCGCCTCGCGCAGGGCGCCGAGCAGCGTCACCGCGGCGGCGGGCGAGGGCACGGCGACGAACGCCGCGCTGACTGCGCGTGGCTTCGGCAGCAGTTTCAGACTCGCGGCCGTGATGATTCCGAGGCTGCCCTCGGCGCCGAGGAACAGCGCGCGCAGATCGTACCCGGTGTTGTCCTTACGCAGCTCGCTCAAGGCCGAGAGCACGCGGCCGTCCGCAAGTACGACCTCGAGCCCGAGCACGAGGTCGCGGGCCATTCCATAGCGAAGTACGTTGAGGCCGCCCGCATTGGTCGAGAGGTTGCCGCCGATCTGGCAGCTGCCCTCCGAGCCGAGCGCCAGCGGAAAGAAGCGCTCCGCCTCATCGGCGGCGCGCTGCACGTCGGCGAGCACGCAGCCGGCTTCGGCGACCATCGAGTAGTTGGCCGCATCGACGCTGCGGATACGGTTGAGACGGCGCAGGGCGACGACGATCTGGCCGCCGCCGGCATCGGGCACGCTGCCGCCGACATAGCCGGTATTACCCCCGTGGGGAACTACTCCAATCCGATGCTCGCAGCAAAATGCCATCACCCGCGCCAGCTCCGCCACGGATTTCGGCAACACGATGGCAAGCGCGCGGCCGTGGTAGAGACGCCGATGGTCGTGGAGGTAAGGTTCGACGTCCGCGGGCTCCACCAATATTGAATCGCGCTCGACGAGCTGACTCAGGGCCTCGAGGAGGGCCGGCGCGTCGGCGGGCGGAGCGGAGAGCGAGTTCGGCGGCATGCGGGGGACGGAGCAGCGCGGCAAGACAGCAAGGTTGGCACGGAAGCGCAGCGTCGGGAAGTAGCGCCGTTCCGGGAACCGCCGCCGCCTCAGGCTTCCTCCGTAACCGTCCTGTGGCGATCGTACCCGGCCGCCGCCGAAGCCGCTGGCGCAGGGCGGAACCCGCGGCACAGAATGAGGCGAAGACCCGCCCAAGAAGGATCTGCCCATGCTCGACGGACTGCTGCCCTCACCGCTCGATCGACGCCATCTGCTGAAGCTCGCGGCGGGACTCCTCCCCGGCGCGCTCGTCACCACCTCGCTCGGCCAGACGGCGCTCGCGAGCACGGGCTCGCCAGCCGCGCCCGGGCCGGGGAGCGGCTGGAAATTCGATCCAAGCTCGCCGCGGGATAATCTCGAGGCGTTCATCCGTATGTCGCGCTCGCTCGACCCGACCGAGACCACGGTGGGCTGGTACGGAGGAAGGGTGTTCTGCGTCATCGGTGACAAGCAGATCATCACGCCGTTGTTCGATGTCGAAGGATTCGGCATCGGCCGCACCGAGCCGCAGGCCGATGGCTCGTATCGGATGTTCTGGCGAGAGGTCGGGTACTACAAGGATCTCGCGACCGGTAAGCTGCTCGAGACTTGGCACAACCCGCTCATCGACGAGACGGTGGAGGTGTATCCGATCAATAACGATCCGGTGAACTCGGTGCTGCGCCCCGAGACGGAGCTCGGGTTCGGTGCCCATAAGGATCAGCACGTCGAGAAGTTCCGGTTTGTAATGCCCTGGAATTTCATGGGATCGAATGCGATGGCGGGATTCGACGTCAATCTCGACTGGAAGAGCCCGCTCGATCCGGCGGTCTGGAAGCGTGAGTCGCCCGGTGAGCGGGTGCGGGTGAGCGAGTACCAACAATGGCGCCTCGACCGGCATCAACTCGAGGATCGCAGTGTCCCGAGCATCAAGACCTACGGCAGCTGGAATCGGATTGCGACCTGGCTGCCGTGGATGATGCTCGGTCAGCGCGAAGGCCACCTCTTCTACCGCTCCCACACGCTCAAACTCGATCGGGTGGAGGATCTGCCTCCCGATATTCTGGCCTACACGGAGAAGCGTTGGCCTAAGTACCTGAGTCCGCCGAAGGAGTGGGTACAGCCGAATGTGTCGAGCTTCGAGGTGTACGCACGCGACCATACTCCGAAGGCTTGAGGGGAGACGCTGTCATGTGGGGAATGAATTGGTCGAGACGGGAATTTGTGCTCGCCGCGGGAGCGAGCGCGAGCTTGGGCGCGCTCGGCACCGAGACGGCGGTCGGGGGCGCCTCCGCCGCGAATCAGCCGGCCGCGGACCCACGGCAGTCCAACGCCGGGATCTTGAAGCTCATGGCGTCGCTCGGCCCCAAGCCCTCGCCTTGGTGGTTCGCCGGCCTTCTCTACGCACAACAGGGTGAGTCGAAGCCGCGGCCGTTCGTGCGCTGCGAGGGTTGTGAGGAGTACATGACCGTGCGACAACCGGACGGTAGTTATCTCATGCACGGCCGGACGCTCACCTTCTTCCGTGATGTCGATACCCTGGACTGGATCGACGAGTTCAACAACCCGCTCACGGGCAAGCGCAGCGAGGTGAAGCCGAATATCCTCAAGAGCGACGGCCCGGGCGGATTCGTCTACCCCGCCGACGGTTCGGCTGGCTACTTCTCTGGCGCCATGGGTAACATGGGCCAGCTCGCCTACAAGAAGCCGACCGACGCGGCCGCGGAAGCGAAGCCTGCGCCGCCCAAAGGGGAGCTCTCCTGGCACGTGGTCGCCGATCAGGTGCTCGCGACTACGAACCGTGCGATCGACACCCCGGCGCAGCCCTGGGTGGAGACCTCCACCATGTTCACGTCCCGTGCAGCCTTTTTCGATCCCGAGGTTCTCTCCACGCCGGCCAACGGCGTCTCGACCTATCTCTCACCGTGGCTGCGCTGGATGGAGATGGAGGGCGTACCCGGGCACCTCGTCTGGCATGCCTCCTCGGTGAAGCTCCGCTCGCTCGATGAGCTGCCCGACGGATATCGGAAGCGCGCCGAACAGGCGGGACTGTTCGAGACCTTGGTGGTGGCATGAGGGGAGAACGCGTGCGGGCCGCGCTCGCGCTGCTGTGCGCGCTCGGGCTTTCCTTCCTCGGCATTGCTGCGGCGGGTGAGGAACACGACGGCCTTCGTTTCAGCACGGTCGAAGGGGTGGACGGCGTGCCACTCAATGTCGTGGAAGCGGGCGATCCGGCGAAGCCCGGGATCTTGTTCGTGCACGGCATCGGCCAGAGCTACCTCAGCTTCGAGAATCAGCTGCACTCGCCGCTCGCCCAGGAATTTCATCTGGTGGCGTTCGATCTGCGCGGTCATGGAAATTCGGGCAGGCCCTACAACCGCGAAGCCTATGTGGATTCAGCGAAGTGGGCGGGAGATCTCGAGCGGGTGAGGGTCGCGACCGGGCTCACGCATCCGGTGCTCGTCGGCTGGTCGTACGGAACGGTGGTGACCTCGGATTATCTGCGGCACTACGGGGCGGGAAACCTCGCCGGCATTGCGCTCATCGGAGCGTACGGCGGGCTCACGCCGCCGCCCGCCCAGCGTCCCCCGCCGGGGTCGCCGCCCGCGGGGCAGAGCGTCGCGGCCCCGATGCCTTCGCTCCGCGACCAGCAGACCTCCCTCAGCCTAGAGGACAACATCGCCGCCTCGCATCGCGTGGCGTTGCTGCTCACGGCGAAGACGATGTCGCCGGAATGGGTGGAACGCGCCACGCTGATGGGCATGCTGCTGCCGCGGCCGGCGCATGCGTGGATGTTCGATCGCTCGCTCGCCAACCAGGATCTCGTCCCGAAGATCACGGTGCCGCTGCTCGTCTTCGTCGGCGGCAAGGACGTCAACAACACGCCGCTCGCGGGCGCGGAAGCCCTCGTGGCCAAGGTGCCGGGGGCGCGACTTACGCTATTTCCCGATTCCGGTCACTCGCCCTTTGCGGAGGACCCCGAGCGGTTCAACGGAGAACTGGGCGCGTTCGCGCGCAGTGACTTCAGCTCTGCGGCTCGGGCACGTGAGTGAACATGGTGTCGAGCGAGAGGAGCGAGGGATGCTCCTTCTCGGCACGGCTCAGGAACGGTTCGGGTAGTTCCTTCACCGAGCGGAGCTTCCGACCGGAGATCATGCCGAGCATATGTCCGGGCCGGTCGCCCATGTCCATCCACTTCGGAAACGGAAACACATACACGCCGCTCGTCCGGTAAGGGATGGCGGTCACCGCCGGGTTCTCGAAGTCGGCCATCGAGAACTCGTAGTAGCCGGCCTCGATGAAGGTCTTCGGAAATCCCGGCGGTGCGGTCCGCTCGCGCTGCAGACGCCCGGTTCCATTTTCGCGCCACCAGCGTGTGTTGAGATCGACGACCGCGGGCTTCGCGGCCTTGAGCGGCCACCAGCCTACTTCCGTGGAGACCACATAGCCGGGATCGAAGCTGCCGTCCATGACACTCACCGGGACTTCGAGCGTGGCGCCGGTGACCGGATGCCGCGCCGTGCTCGTGAATGCGCCGGTTCGATGATCGCGCGGAAACGACAGATCGATACCCTTGACGAAGTAGCTGCCGTCGCGGCGCCGCACCGCACGCGAGAGTTCCAGTCCCTCGAAACTGACCACCGGCGTCGGCGCAATCTCTGGCGAGATCGCAAACGCCGTCCAGTAGAACCACACAGGGTTATCGACCGGGGCGATGTTGCCCTCGACCCGGATCAGCGCCTCGAGCTCGGCTTGGAGCGAGGGAAATTCAAGCGGCGAGACGGCGACTCGAGCCGGCGCGGAGCTGGCCGAGTCGTTAGCCGTCGTGGCGGCTGTTCCCAGGGTCTCCGCCGCCAGCGCCCCGGCGACGAGGCTCCCCCCGAGCCAGCCGCGGCGCGTCAGCATGTGCGGGTCGCGATGACGTCGCGGCGACAATCTGGCTTGGTGAGGAGCACTTGCACGTCGCCCAAGTGCCGCTCCTCGAAGCCACCCTCGCAGTAGCAGAGATAGAACTCCCAGAGGCGAATGAACGGCTCGGGGTAGCCGAGTGCGCGCACCTCGGCGAGTCGCGCCTGGAAGCGCAGCCGCCACTCACGCAGCGTCCGCGCGTAATGCGGCCCGATATCCTCGAGGTTGAAGATCTTGAGGTCGGTCGCGCGCCGCACGGAGTCGGCAATGGCCGTGATCGAGGGGATGAAGCTGCCGGGGAAGATGAAGCGCTGGATGAAGTCGACCTGCTTCAAGGCTTCCTCGTAGTACTGGTCCTGGAGGGTGATGGCCTGGAGCAGCATCGCGCCGGTCGGCTTCAGGAGCGAGGCGCACTTCGCGAAATAGGTGTCCAGGTAGCGCGCGCCCACCGCCTCGATCATCTCGATCGAGACCAGCTTGTCGAACTGGCCCTCGAGGTCGCGGTAGTCATCGAGGCGCAGGGTAATTCGATCTCCCAGTCCGCGTGCATCGATAGCCCGCCGCGCATAGTCGTGTTGCTCGCGGGAGATGGTGGTGGTCGTCACCCGGCAGCCGTACCGCGTCGCCGCATGGATAGCCAGCCCTCCCCAGCCGGTGCCGATCTCGAGCAGATGGTCGTTGGGAGTCAGGGCGAGCTTGCTGCAGATGGCATCGAATTTCGCGATCTGGGCCTCGTGCAAGGTCGACTCCGGGCGCTCGAAGATGGCGCAGGAGTAGGCCATGGTCTCATCGAGCATGAGCTCGTAGAGCGGATTGCCGAGGTCGTAATGCGCAGCGATGTTGCGCGCGCTGCCCGCTTTGCTGTTGCGGTTTATAAAGTGAAAGAGTTTGAGGAGCGGACGGCTCACCAGGGCGAAGCGTCGGTCGAGGCCGCTCAACACGTCGGCGTTGAGGCAGAAAATGCGCACCAGCGCCGTGAGGTCATCACAGCGCCACAGCCCACGGATATAGGACTCCCCCGCGCCCACCGTGCCGCCGAACGCGACGTCGGCGAACATCTGCGGGTGGTCGACACGCAGTGTTGCCGACAGCGGGTACGCCGCGCTGCGCGCGCCGAAGCGATGCTCGCGCCCGCCTTCGATGACGCGCAGCTCGCCGCGCGTGAGACGCGCGAGCTGGCCTAGCAACAGACGACGACCGAGCCCCGCGAGCGCGGAAACCGCTCCGGCCGGCGGGAGATCCGCGATCGCGGGAATGATGGAGGAGCGCGGCGCGAGGCGACTCAGGGTACTGGCGTCGTTCATGGGGCGGACCGTCCGAGGGGTAGCTTGTCGGGATGAGCGAAGAAGGGGGTGCGCTTCAGCCACAGGCGCAACGCCTGCCAATAGATGCGTGCGCTCACCGTCAGGGTGATGAGCGGGAACGCGCAGAGTGCGCGGGCGAGGGAGAGTCCGGTGATGGGCTCGCGCCTCAAGTGCAGCGTCGCGTCGAATTCAACGGCACCCGCCCGCGAGTTCTCCATGTGCACATCCAAGGTTTCGGTGGGCGCGGTGAAGCGCCAGTCGTAGCGCATGTCCATGGGGAGAAAGGGCGAGACGTGGAAGGCCTTGTCGAACTCGAACCGCCAGGCGCGCGCCCCGGCGGGAGCCGCGGCCGATACCGGGAGCACATAGGCGTGGCGCTCCTCCCACGGCGTATTGGTGATCTCAGCAACGATGGTCTCGACGCGGCTGTCGGTCGCATCGAAGCAATAGTAAAAGCTCACCGGATTGAAGCAGTAGCCAAAGTAGCGGAGGTGAGTGAGGAGGCGGATCGGCCCCTCCGGACGCTGGCCGGTGCGCGCCGTCACGAGATCGCGGATGCATTCGTCGAGCGGCTGGGCGGGATCGCCGTGGTAGTCGCCGCGGCGGAAGGCGGCGAGCGCGCGGCGCCGCGCGGACCAGAGCCAGAAGCGATCGAACACGCCCGGCAGTTCCGCGAGATCGAGATAGGTGAGGTAAATCGGATAGCGGAACGCATGCGGACGCGGCGCGAACCGTCGGTGACGCACCCAGCCCGTGTAGAGCGCGCTGTTCACGCCGGCGCCGCCACCCGCTCCGAGGCCGCCGCGGCGTGTTGGAGCTTGCGCTCGAACTCCTCGACCACCCACTCGCCGCTCACTACGCCGTCCTCGTGGAAGCCGTAACGCCAGTAAGCGCCGCAATAGAACGTCCGGTTGACGCCGCTCACTTCGTGACGGCGCGCTTGCGCAGTGACCGCGGCCGGGGAGTAGACCGGGTGGTCATAGGTCATGGTGCGGAGGATTTTCGACGGATCGATGTCAGCCGTGCGATTGAGCGTCACCATGAAGGTCACCGGCGCCTCGAGCGATTGGAGCACGTTCATGTCGTAGGTGACGGCGACGCGATCGTCGTCGCGGGCGAGGGCGTGGTAGTTCCACGCTGCCCGCGCTCGGTGCGCCCGCGGCAGCATTCGGGTGTCGGTGTGCAGCGCCGCCTCGTTGGTCTCGTAGGGAAACGCGGCGAGCACCTCACGTTCGGCACGCGAAGGGTCGGCGAGGAGCGCGAGCGCCTGGTCGGAGTGGCAGGCGAGTACCACATAGTCGAAGGACTCGAGCTCGCCGCGGCGGGTGCGAACTCGTACGCCGTTTGCGTCCCGGCTGATCCCCGCGATCGGCGTCTCGAGGCGCAGCGTGCCGGTAAAGGCCGCGGTCAGGCGGCGGACGTATTCGCGCGAGCCGCCCGTGACCGTGCGCCAGCGTGGCCGGTTACTGACATTTAGAAAGCCGTGACGATCGAAGAAATCGACGAAGAAGCGGGCGGGAAACCCGAGCATCGTGCGCTCGCTCGCCGACCAGATCGCCTTACCCATCGGCACGATGTAGCCCTCGATGAAGAGGGGGGAATAGCGTTCGCGCACCAGGTACTCGCCCAAGGTGAGCGATTCGTCGCGGGTGGTGAGCAGTGCACGCGCGCGCCGATTGAAGGCGAGGATTTCCGCGAGCATGCGCAGGAACGCGGGGTTCACCAAGTTACGGCGCTGGGCAAACAGCGAGTCGAGCGAGGTGCCGTTGTATTCGAGGCCGGTGGTCTCGCTACGGTAGGAGAAACTCATGTCCGACACTTGCGAAGCGACGCCGAGTTCATCCAGCAGCGCGATGAAGCGCGGGTAGGTCCAGTCGTTGAAGACGATGAACCCGGAGTCCACGGCGTAATGATGGCCGGCGATGTCGAGGTCGTGGGTGTGGGTGTGGCCACCCGCCCAGGTATTGGCCTCGAACACGGTCACATCATGGGCATGCTGGAGACGGTGGGCGACCGACAGCCCCGAGATGCCGGCGCCTACGATGGCGACTCTCATGGACGACCGCGGTTCAATCGATCGGCAGGATGCGGCGCGCGGAGCGGTCGCGCGCGGAAATCGGCACCGGCTTCAGATCCCAGATCACGCCGATCCACGACAGGACCTTCAGGACGTACCAAGTCACGTCGATCTCCCACCAGTAGAACCCCTGGCGCGCAGAGCTCGGATAGTGGTGGTGGTTATTATGCCAGCCCTCGCCGAGCGTGATGAGCGCGAGCAGCCAGTTGTTACGGCTCGAGTCGCCGGTACGATAGCGCTGGCGGCCGAACACATGCGATAGAGAGTTGATGGTGTAGGTCCCGTGGTAGCAGGCCACGGTCGAGACGAAGAAGCCCCACACCAGCATCTGCCAGCCGGTCGTGTGGAGTTCAGGCGCGTGCGATTCGAGCGCCCCACCGATGAAGAACAGACTTACCGCGAGCACGATGGGCACCAAAATATCGAAGCGATCGAGCCAGCGAAGCTCCGGGAACTGCATCAGATCGCGCACCCGCTTGAAGTCCGGCGCGAAGCCGCGATTGGTGAGGAACCAACCCATATGCGAGCGCACGAAGCCATGCTGTACCGGGGAGTGCAGATCCTCTTCGCGGTCCGAATGCGCGTGGTGGTGGCGATGATGGGCGGCCCACCAGACCGGGCCGCGCTGCACCGCTGATGCACCGAGCAGTCCGAATATGAACTGACCCAGCCGCGAGGTCTTGAACGTCCGGTGCGAAAAATAGCGGTGGTAGAAGCCCGTGATGGCGAACATCCGGAGGAAATAGAGCGCGACGCAGGTTGCGATGGCCACCGGGCTCGCTCCGACCACGAACGCGAACAGGCACACCGCGTGCATCGCGACGAACGGAATGATCCGCGCCCAGTCGATCTTTTCCGGCGCCGCCTGGACCGCGCCTTCGGGGAGCGGTCCGGCGACGAACCAGAGCATGAATGCCCGCCCCAGGCGGGGCCAAAAGGGTACGGCAGTAGTCGCGGCAGTAGTCGGCGGTGTCATCGTAGCCTCAACGGTCGACATGGGCTTTGCCTTTGTGGCGTCGGAGCGGCATTCGGCCTTCCGAATCATGATGTTATGGCGCAGTCTCCCCGGCGCACGCCGAATGTAGCCCGAGCCACACATCATTGGCAACGCGAGACTTACGTGCAACTCACGTTAGCGGATGCAGCTGGGAGAGGGCGAATTTATCGCGCTCTCGAGTCGCGGAACGGACGCCCGGGCGCGGGCAGGTACGACTACGATCGCGAGGTTAGAACCGACGAACCGCAGCAGGCGTGGCACAAGACAAGTCGGTCAGCCGTCCTCGCGGCGGCCGCTTGCTTCCTCTTCGTCCTCGTCCCAATCCTCGTCATCTTCGTCGTCGTCATCCTCGTCCTCGTCCTCTTCATCCTCGTCCTCATCCCAATCCTCGTCGTCCTCCTCCTCCTCGGCATCGGACCAGCCTTCGGGCTCCTCGGTGAGGTCGAGGTCGAGTTCATGCCAGGTCTCGAGGTCGATTTCCTCGACATCAGCGTCGAGATATTCGATCTCGACCAACTCGGCATCCTCGTCAACGGACAGCACGCGGAAGGTCTCGTCTTCTTCGATATTTCGGTACCACTGGCCACGGACCGGCTCGTGCTCTCTGCTCACGTTTCTATACTCTCGAGGGATCGCCAGGTGGGCGACATTCGGGACGAAGTGTAGGGGTGAAGCCGCGCGCAGGCAACGCGCTTCCGCCACGGCTTTACCGTATAGTTCCGCGATGAACGTGAAGCGCGCGCCCCCCTCCGGTGCGCAGCCGAGTGGTCCACTCGGCACCGCCCGGCGGATTGTGGTGAAGGTCGGATCCGCTCTGCTCGTCGACTCGGACAGCGGGCAGCTCAATCGCGCCTGGCTCGAGACTCTGGTGGCGGACTTGCTGCGGCTGCGCGCCCGCGGCCAGCAGGTCATTCTCGTCTCCTCCGGGGCCATCGCGCTCGGAAGGCGTCACCTAGGGCTCCCACTGGGGCCACTGCGTCTCGAGGAAAGTCAGGCCGCCGCGGCGGTCGGTCAGATCCGGCTCGCGCATGTTTATAAAGAACTCCTCGAGGAGCGCGGCGTGACCGTCGCGCAGATGCTCCTTACCCTCGAGGACAGCGAGCAGCGGCGGCGCTACCTCAATGCGCGGGCCACTCTCGAGACCTTGCTCGGGCTCGGCGCGATTCCGGTGATCAACGAGAACGATACCGTCGCGACGGCCGAGATCCGCTATGGCGACAACGACCGCCTCGCCGCCCGCGTCGCACAGATGGCGGGCGCGGATTGTCTGCTGCTGCTCTCGGATGTGGACGGGCTCTATACGGCCGATCCGAGCCTCGACCCGGCCGCGACGCTCATCGAGCGGGTGCTCGCGATCACGCCGGAGATCGAGGCGATGGGCGGCCGTTCCGCCTCGGCCGTGGGTTCGGGGGGGATGGCGACCAAACTCGCCGCGGCCAAGATCTCGGTCTCGGCGGGCTGCCATATGTGTATCGCGGCGGGTCGCCACCCGCACCCGGTGAGCCGGATCGAGGCGGGAGCGAGCTGTACCTGGTTCGTGCCGAGCGCGACCCCGGCCACCGCCCGAAAGCAATGGATTGCCGGGACCCTCCGACCCTCCGGCGCGATTACGGTCGACGCTGGCGCGGAGCGAGCGCTGCATTCCGGCAAGAGCCTGCTGCCGGCCGGGGTGATCGGCGCGCTCGGGCATTTCGAACGCGGCGACACCGTGAGCATTCTGGGCGTCACGGGGGTCGAGATCGGTCGCGGCATCGCGGCTTACTCCGACGCGGATGTGCTTCGCATCATGGGTAAGCGGTCCTCGGAGATCGAACGTCTGCTCGGGTTCCGCGGTCGCGATGAGATGGTGCATCGGGACGACTTGGTGCTGTTCGTGCGCGATTCGGCGCTCGAGGTCGCGACATGAGCGCCGTGGTCGAGCTCGGCGAGGTGGGGGCGCTGCTCGATGGCATGGGTCGCGCGGCGGTCGCCGCCTCCACCGCGCTCGCCGCCGCTTCGAGCGACATCAAGAATCAGGCGCTGGAGGCCGCTGCGGCCGCGATTCGACGTCGACGGGCCGAGATTCTCGAAGCCAATGCGGCCGATCTCGCTGCGGCGCGCGCGAAGGCCCTGGGTCCGGCGCTGCTCGATCGCCTGGCACTCGATGAGGCGCGCGTCGAGGCCATGGCGCGCGGCGTGCTCGAGATCGCGCAGTTGCCGGATCCCGTGGGGACGGTGATCGCGGAGTGGACGCGGCCGAATGGCCTGCGCATCGCACGGGTGCGCGTGCCGCTCGGCGTCATCGGCATCGTCTACGAGAGCCGTCCCAATGTGACCGCCGATGCGGGCGCGTTGTGCCTGAAGTCGGGGAATGCGGTGATTCTGCGCGGCGGCTCCGAGAGCGCGGCCTCGAGCCGTCTCATTCATGCCTGCCTCGTCGAAGGCCTCGAGGCCGCCGGTTTGCCGGCGACCGCGATCCAGCTCGTGCCGACGGCCGATCGCGCCGCCGTCGGCTACATGCTCGAGCACATGACCGAGTGGCTCGATGTGCTCGTGCCACGCGGCGGCAAGAGTCTGGTGGCGCGCGTCCAGAAAGATGCGCGGGTACCGGTGATCGGACATCTGGAAGGCAACTGCCACGTCTATGTGGATCGCGATGCCGAGACCTCGATGGCGCGTGAGATCGTCCTGAACGCGAAACTGCGGCGCACCGGCATCTGTGGCGCGGCCGAGACGGTGCTCATCGACCGGGCCGGTGCAGAGCGGCACCTACAGGCCGTGATCGTCGCGCTGCTCGATGCGGGCTGCGAAGTGCGCGGGGACCAGGAAGTGCAGGCCATCGATCCGCGCGTCGTCGCTGCGACCGAGGAGGACTGGTACACCGAG
>Ga0116226_10003118_pt1 | contig 14603 bp, 13 predicted proteins | sample S1TSphfallax_FD_89692 | JGI IMG/M metagenome (GOLD analysis project Ga0116226, IMG submission 89692) | Host-associated microbial communities from peat moss isolated from Minnesota, USA - S1T2_Fa - Sphagnum fallax MG | ecosystem: Host-associated > Plants > Peat moss > Unclassified | place: USA...
TGGCGCCGTCGACTTTGTCGATCATCGGCCGCTACATCCTGCATCCGCGCGTGTTCGAGCATCTCGACCGAAAGGTCAAGGGGGCCGGCAACGAGATCCAGCTGACCGACGCCATCGCGCGCACCATCGACACCGTGCCCTTCCATGGGCTGCGGTTCGAGGGCCGCCGTTTCGATTGCGGCGACAAGGTGGGCTGGCTGCACGCCAATGTCTCCTTCGCGCTCGCCCGCCCGGATCTTGCCGCCCAGGTCACCGAAGTTCTCAAGGAATTCAGCTAAATGCGCATTGCCATGATCGGCACCGGCTATGTCGGGCTGGTGTCGGGGGCCTGCTTCTCCGAGTTCGGTGTCGACGTGGTCTGTGTCGACAAGGATGAGGCCAAGATCGAGGGCCTCAAGCAGAACCGCATGCCGATCTACGAGCCTGGGCTCGATCATCTGGTCGCCGACAACGTCAAGGCGGGCCGCCTGTCCTTCACCACTGACCTCAAATCGGCGGTGAAGGCGGCCGATGCGGTGTTCATCGCGGTGGGCACGCCGTCGCGGCGCGGCGATGGCCATGCCGATCTATCCTATGTCTATGCGGCCGCCAGGGAGATCGCCGAGAGCCTGAACGGCTATACGGTGGTGGTAACCAAATCGACGGTACCGGTCGGTACCGGGCGCGAAGTGGCGCGGATTATCAAGGAAACCCGCCCGGATGCCGAGTTCGACGTCGTGTCGAACCCGGAATTCCTGCGCGAAGGCTCGGCCATCAATGATTTCATGCGGCCCGACCGCGTGGTGATCGGTGCCGAGAGCGAACGCTGTCGGGCCGTGATGAAGCAGCTTTACCGCGTGCTCTATCTGATCGAGACGCCGATCGTCTTCACCTCGCTCGAGACCTCCGAACTGATCAAATACGCCGCCAACACCTTCCTGGCCGCCAAGATCACCTTCATCAACGAAATCGCCGATCTGTGCGAGGCGGTGGGTGCCGACGTCCATGACGTGGCCCGTGGCATCGGCCTCGACGGCCGCATCGGCAAGAAGTTTCTGCATCCCGGGCCGGGCTATGGCGGTTCCTGTTTCCCCAAGGACACGCTGGCGCTGGTGCGCACCGCGCGCGACAAGGGCGCGCCCCTTCGCATCATCGAGACGGTGGTGTCGATCAATGACGAGCGCAAGCGCCGCATGGCCGACAAGATCATCGCCGCCTGCGGCGGCTCGGTGAAGGGCAAGACCATCGCGGTGCTGGGCCTGACCTTCAAGCCCAATACCGACGATATGCGCGACAGCCCCAGCCTTGAGATCGTGCCGGCGCTGCAGGCGGCCGGCGCCAAGGTCCAGGCCTTCGATCCCGAGGGCATGGACGAGGCGCGGCACATGCTCAAGGACGTGGTGTTCTGCGACGGCGCCTATGAGACGCTGCAAGGCGCTGATGCGCTTGCTCTGCTGACCGAGTGGAACGAGTTCAGGGCTTTGGACATGGAGCGCGTCAAGGCGTCGCTGAAATCGCCCATCGTGATCGATCTGCGCAATATCTGGAGTCCCGAGGAAATGGCCGCGGCCGGTTTCCACTACAGCTCGATCGGGCGTCCGCCGGCCGGGCAGAAGCCCTGACCGTGGCGGTCTTGGAACGCAAGACGTCGCCGTTCGACGGCCAGCAGCCGGGCACGTCCGGACTGCGCAAGAAGGTCGCGGTCTTTCAGCAGCCCCACTATCTGGAAAATTTCGTCCAGGCGATCTTCGATTGCGCTCCCGAATTGCAGGGCGGTCTGCTGGTGGTCGGCGGCGACGGGCGCTTCCATAATGAGGAGGCCATTTCGGTCATCCTGCGCATGGCGGCGGCCAACAATGTCGCCAAGGTGATGGTTGGGCAAAAGGGCTTGCTCTCGACCCCGGCGGTGTCCTGCCTGATCCGCAAATATCAGGCGGCGGGCGGCATCGTCCTGTCCGCCAGCCATAATCCCGGCGGACCGGAGGGCGATTTCGGCATCAAATTCAACATCGCCAATGGCGGACCGGCGCCGACCGGCGTCACCGAGGCGATCTATCAGCGCACCAAGGTGATCTCGCGCTATCGCATCCTCGATCAGACCGCGCCCGATCTGTCCAAGCCCGGCTATTTCCTGTTGGGCGACATGGCGGTCGAGGTGGTCGACCCGGTCGCCGACTATGCCGGGCTGATGGAGGAGATCTTCGATTTCACCGCCATCCGCGCTCTGTTCGCCGGCGGGTTTCGCATGGTGTTCGACGGCATGCACGCCATCACCGGACCCTATGCCACGGAAATCCTCGAAAAGCGCCTCGGCGCCCCGGCCGGTACGGTGATCAATGGCGAGCCGCTGCCCGATTTCGGCGGCGGCCATCCCGATCCCAATCTGGCCTATGCAGAAGAACTGGTCGCGCTGATGCGGGGCGAGAACCCGCCTGATCTCGGTGCCGCCTCGGATGGCGACGGCGATCGCAACATGATCCTCGGGCCGGGCTGCTTCGTCACCCCGTCCGACAGTTTGGCCATTTTGGCCGCCAACGCCACCCTGGTGCCGGGCTATCGCAAGGGGCTGGCCGGCATCGCCCGCTCGATGCCGACCAGCGCCGCGGCCGATCGCGTCGCCGAGCAGCTCGGCATTCCCTGTTTCGAGACGCCGACCGGCTGGAAATTCTTCGGCACTCTGCTCGATGCCGGTCGCGTGACCCTGTGCGGTGAGGAAAGCTTCGGCACCGGCTCGGATCATGTGCGCGAGAAGGATGGCGTGTGGGCCGTGCTGTTCTGGCTCAACATCCTGGCGGTGCGCCGCCAGCCGGTGGCCGGTCTGCTTGCCGACCATTGGACCCGATATGGCCGAAATTATTATTCGCGCCACGATTATGAAGGGGTCGACACCCTCAGCGCCGCGCGGCTGATGACGCGGCTGACGGACCAACTGCCCTCGCTGCCGGGCAAGGCGTTCGGGCGGCGCAAGGTGACTTTGGCCGATGATTTTTCTTATCAGGACCCGATCGACAACAGCTCGACCGCGGGCCAGGGCATCCGGGTGTGCTTCGACGATGGCTCGCGCATCGTCTTCCGCCTGTCGGGCACGGGCACCGAGGGCGCGACCTTGCGGGTCTATATCGAGCGCTATGAGTCCGACCCCGGCAAACTGGGCGAGGAGACCCAGGCTGCCTTGGCCGATCTGATCGAGCTGGCCGACCACATCGCGGGGATCAAATCGATCACCGGGCGCGATCAGCCGACGGTCATTACCTGACTATTTGAGGCGTCTGAACGCGGCATAATAGGCGAGGAATTTCTCGCCCTCAATTGTCCATTCGCCCGGCGACAGCGCCTTTAACGCATCGAAGCGGTCCATCTCGAAGGTGCCGTCCGGGCTGGTGACACGCCCCGTCCCCTTGATCCACACCAGAACCCCGTCCTCGACAGGGAGGGGGCGCGGCAGCGAGATCGAGATGACCTGATGCGCGACCTCGCCCCGCCGGCTCATCACATTGAGATCGACCACCGGCCCGCCCAGCAGGGTGCAGGCGGCGGGCTGATCGGCGGGGAAGAAATAGGGATCCTCGCCGGGGCGCAGACGGCTCACGCGGCCGGCCACATCAAGCGCGATTCCGTCGCCCGACAGGATGGTCAGCGTGCGGTCGATGCCGGGGAACAGCGAGAACGGCCCGTCTTCGGCGACTTCGGCGATCGACACGCGCCAGTCGAAGGTTTCGAGCCCACTGCCGGGCGGGCAGGCGGCCACCTCACGGGTGACGCCGCCGCCATTCTTCCAGGGCTGGGCAACGCGCTGGGACGCGGCCAGGAAGATCATCCCAGATTGAGGGCTCGGCAGGGCTGGTGATGTTTGCCGGTCTGGAGTTTGCGACAGGCGGCCTGGGCGTCGTCCTTGGACAGGCCGACGATGCGCGAGGCATAGACGGCGTGTTTGCCCTTTTTGTTGGGTACGGCCTTGGCTTCGCCATCCTCGCCATATTTGCCGATCTTGAGCAGGGCGGACTGCGCCATCTGCAGCGCCCTGGCCTGCTGGCTCGACGCGCCAACCTGCACGCCCCATTCCTCGTCATCGTCCGAATCGCCGGCGGCGCGAGTCTCGTCGCGGATCTTGGCGACCTGGGTCTTCTTGTGCGCCTTGGCCATCGCCTTCATGACGGCATGGCTATTGGCCGGGCTTTCGTCGGCGGTCTCGTCCTGCGGCGGCAGTTCGGCGAGTTCCACGCCGGCCGAGCCGGGGGTTCGGGAGAAGCCGGCATCAAGCAGCTTGGCCATCTGGCGGTCACGCGCCTGCCAGGTCTGGCCGCCCAGCACCACGCCGATCAGGCGGCGACCATCGCGCTTGGCCGAGGTGACCAGATTGAAGCCCGAGGCGTCGATATAGCCGGTCTTTATCCCGTCGGCGCCTTCATACCAATCGAGCAGATGGTTGTGCCCATTGATCGTGGTGCCGTTGTAAGTGAACTGGCGGGCCGAGAAATAGTGATATTCCTTGGCGTGATTGTGCAGCAGCGCGCGGGCCAGAGTGGCGAGATCGCGCGCGGTGCTCTTCTGCTCCGGGTTGGGCAGGCCGTTCGGATTCTTGAAGGTGGTGCGGCTCATGCCGAGTTCGTGCGCCTTGCGGGTCATGCGCTCGGCGAAGGCCGCCTCGGAGCCGCCGCCCATATATTCGCCGGCGCACATCGCCGCGTCATTGGCCGATTTGACCACCATGCCATAGAGGGCGTTCTCGACGGTGAGGGTCTGGCCGGGGCTGAGTCCCAGCTTCGATGGGCGCTGGCTTGCGGCCTTGCGCGAGACCGGCATTCGGTCGGACAGATGCAGCTTGCCGGAGTCGAGATCGTCGAACATCAAATAGAGCGTCATCATTTTGGTAAGCGACGCCGGATAGATGCGGGAATCGACATTGGAAGCCGAGAGAACTTCGCCGGTTTCGGAATCGACCACGATGGACGCGGTCCTGATTTTGGCATCGGCGGGCATGGCGACGAGCACCGCAGCCGCCAGAGCACCCATCATCCACTGCCGCATTCTGCCATCCCCTGAGTGAGTCCCGTGGAATCACCATAAAAAATTCGTTACCGCCTGTCTATGGCGCGCTGCAACCGATTTATGACAATCCCTTGGCGGCAGTTTCCGACAAGAGGGGTTAGAATGAGGTTAACGGGGCCCGTGGCAGCTCTGTGACAACCATGCTGCGCTGCACAAAAAATCTTGACGCATCGGTGGGTGGAAGATCATAAGCGATCACTGCTGCGCCGCGTTCGAGGGGCTTCGGCACCTGCCGTGGCGTATGCGATGTGCCCCCCAATACTACTCGTTCAGTCAGGGAGTATTCCCATAATGGCCACTGCCAAGACCCCGAAGAAGATTCCGGCCGCGGCTCGGGCCGCGGTCAAGCCCGCGCCCGCATCCGCGCCGCAAACCACCAACGCCAAGCCGGCGCCGGCCCGCGCCGCGGTGGCTAAGGCCCCCGAGGACGCCATCGTCCATTCCGCCGAGATCGTCGCCAAGCCGGTGGCCCAGATCGCCGAGAAGGCGGCCGCCGAAACGAGCAAAGCCGCCGAGAAAGCAACGGCCGCGGCAACCAAGGCTACCGATGCCGCCGTGACCGAGCCCGCCGCGAAAGCGCCGGAGGTGGCGCTGAAGGCCGTTGAGGCCGCGGTGACCAAGCCCGTGGAGAAAGCCAGCGTCGAAGCGACCGAGGTCGCTGAAGAGGTAACCGAAATCGCCGCCGGTCCCTCCAAGTCGGTCGCCGTCTTGGCCAAGGCCGCCGAGAAGAGCCAGGGCGATGTTATGAAGGGCGTCGTTCCCTTCCTCGATTTCGGCCGCGACAATGCGATCCTGCTGGTCGCCGCCGGCAACGAATTCGCGCTGGGGCTGCACAAGCTGTCTCTGTCCCTGATCGATTGGTCGGCCGAGAGCTGCGACAAGAGCGTCGCCGCCGGCCAGGCCATGCTGTCGGCCACGAGCGTCGAGGAGGTTATCGGCCTCTCCCAGTCGCTCGCCAAGGACGGATTGGAGCAGTTCCTGAAGGAAGGTTCCGAGCTCAGCGCGCTATCCTCCAAGCTGATCGAGGACACGATTGCTCCGCTGTCTGGCCGCCTGATCGCGGCGGTCGAGAAGCTGGCTTCCCACGCCGCCTGAATTTGTCACCATAACGATGACGGCCCGGCCCACGAAGGTCACTCTTCGTGGGCCTTATTTTTGTGGTTTATAGCTGCTATCGTGATTGTGCCCAATTGCGGGATTCGGATCGTTGAAATCGGGTGGGGGCTTTTCCCCGGCAGTTCTCGACCAATATATCTGAGAGGAAGATCCCACCTCGATCTCGACACCAACGACATTTGATTGGCAGGCATGAGCGGAGACGACAACAGGAACGGCGACGACGGCACGCAGAACGGCGTGGTCATCAAGACCAGGCCGAAGACCAAGCGGCCGTCAATGTTCAAGGTGCTGATGCTCAATGACGACTACACTCCCATGGAGTTCGTCGTCCATGTGTTGGAGCGGTTTTTTTCGAAGAATCGCGAGGAAGCGACGCGCATCATGATGCATGTGCATCAGAGGGGCGTCGGCGTGTGCGGTGTCTATACCTATGAAGTAGCTGAAACCAAAGTGACTCAGGTGATGGATCTGGCGCGCCAGAATCAGCATCCCCTGCAATGCACGATCGAGAAGGAGTGAGGCCATGCTGTCGCGAAACCTCGAGGCGAGTCTCCATCGGGCATTGGGATTGGCGTCGGAGCGCCATCACGAATATGCCACCCTGGAACACCTTCTGTTGTCTCTGACCGAAGATCAGGAAGCGATCTCGGTGCTACGGGCCTGCAATGTCGATGTCGACCGGCTGCGGACCGACCTGACCGAATTCGTCGACAGCGCCCTGGCCGATCTGGTCTCGGCGCGCGGCGGGGACCCCAAGCCGACCGCCGGCTTCCAGCGCGTCGTCCAGCGCGCCGCCATCCATGTGCAATCCTCGGGACGCGAAGAGGTGACCGGCGCCAACGTCGTCGTCGCCCTGTTCTCCGAGCGCGAGAGCCATGCCGTCTATTTCCTGCAATTGCAGGACATGACACGGCTGGATGCGGTGAACTACATCTCGCATGGTATCGCCAAGACTCCGGGCCGCAGCCAGAGCCGCCCGGTGCATGGCGCCGACGAAGAAACCAAGGGCGGCGAGGCCGCCGTCAAGAAGGGCCAGGAGGCGCTGAGCGCTTACTGCGTCAATCTCAACAAGAAGGCGCAGGCCGGCAAGATCGACCCGCTGATCGGACGCGATCTCGAGATCGAGCGCACCATCCAGATCCTGTGCCGTCGCTCGAAGAACAACCCGCTCTATGTCGGTGATCCAGGCGTCGGCAAGACCGCCATCGCCGAGGGGCTGGCGCGGCGCATCGTCAAGAATGAGGTGCCAGACGTCCTGTCCAACGCGGTGATCTATTCGCTCGACATGGGCGCACTGCTGGCCGGCACGCGCTATCGCGGCGATTTCGAGGAGCGGCTGAAGGCCGTGGTTTCGGAATTGGAGGCGATCGAGGGCGCCGTGCTGTTCATCGATGAGATCCATACGGTGATCGGCGCCGGCGCCACCTCCGGCGGTTCGATGGATGCCTCGAACCTGTTGAAGCCGGCCCTGGCGACGGGGGCTCTGCGCTGCATCGGCTCGACCACCTATAAGGAATACCGCACCCATTTCGAGAAGGATCGCGCCCTGGTGCGGCGCTTCCAGAAGATCGACGTCAACGAACCGACCATCGACGATGCGATCAAGATCCTCGAAGGCATCAAGCCCTATTACGAGGCGCATCATCGGGTGCGTTACACCCATGACGCCATCAAGGCGGCGGTCGAGCTGTCGGCCCGCTATATCGGCGACCGCAAGCTGCCGGACAAGGCGATCGACGTGATCGACGAAGTCGGCGCCGCCCGCATGCTGCTGCCCGAATCGAAGCGGCGCAAGACGGTGACGGTCAAGGATGTCGAGGACATCGTGGCCAAGATCGCCCGCGTGCCCCCCAAGAGCGTCTCGACCAATGACATGGCCGTGCTGAAGACCTTGCAGCGCGACCTCTCGACCCTGGTGTTCGGCCAGGACAATGCCATCGAGCAGCTGTCATCCGCCATCAAGCTGGCCCGAGCGGGCTTGCGCGAACCGGAGAAGCCGATCGGCTGCTATCTGTTCTCGGGGCCGACCGGTGTGGGCAAGACCGAGGTGGCACGCCAATTGTCGAAAATCCTCGGCATCGAGCTGATCCGCTTCGACATGTCTGAATATATGGAACGGCATTCGATCTCGCGCCTGATCGGCGCCCCGCCGGGCTATGTCGGCTTCGACCAGGGCGGCCTGCTGACCGATTCGGTCGACCAGCATCCGCATTGCGTGCTGCTGCTCGACGAGATCGAGAAGGCCCATCCGGATCTCTACAACATTCTGCTGCAGGTGATGGATCACGGCAAACTGACCGATCACAACGGCAAGAATGTCGATTTCCGCAATGTCATCCTGATCATGACGACCAATGCGGGTGCCTCCGACATGGCCAAGGCCGCGATCGGTTTCGGCCGCGAGAGCCGCGAGGGGGAGGATACCGAGGCGATCCAGCGCATGTTCACGCCGGAGTTCCGCAACCGTCTCGATTCGATCATCACCTTCGCCGGACTGACCCCGGAAGTGGTGTCGCGCGTGGTCGACAAGTTCATCATCCAGCTCGAGACCCAGCTGGGCGACCGCGACGTCACGATCCTCTTGACCGACGAAGCGCGCCGCTGGCTGGCGGAGAAGGGCTACGACAAGAATTACGGCGCCCGTCCGCTCTCCCGCGTCATCCAGGAGCATATCAAGCGCCCGCTGGCCGAGGAGTTGCTGTTCGGCCGCCTCTCCAAGGGCGGTGTGGTCAAGGTCGCCGTGGGCGAGGACAAGACCAAGCTCAGCTTCGAATTCGAGGAAGGCGGCAAGCCGGTCCGCGAACCGGAGATGGCTGACTGATTTCAGGCCAGAGATTTGGACTATCCAGGAGAGGCCATTGGCCTCTCCTTTCTATTCCACGGACTGGCCGGAGAAGTCGGGCAGCTCGAAGGCAAATTTGGACGGGTCGTCGGCCAGCATATTGACGACCAGCGTGCCGTTGGCCGAGCGAACGATCATTTCGCAAAACCATTGGCCTTCGGCCAGCTTCATCGGTGTGCCGAGGCTGATGCCCTGCACTTCATCGACGTCCATGCTGAGATTGTGATTGCTGTGAAATGAGACGGACGCGACGGTCTTACTGGCGATCATCGTCAACCCTCCGTTGAAAGCGAGTCTAGGCTGTTCCTTCTCACGGCGCCCGTCAAGGCTGTCAGCGTGGGAAGATGTGGATCGAGACCCGGCGATTGATGGCCTGGTTGATCGCCAGGGGATTGCCGTTCACATCGCGGTTGGCGACGCGCGGCCTGGTATCGGCATAGCCCACAGCGCCCAGGCGGTCGGCCGGGACCCCGTCGTCGATCAGCTTGCGAACCACCACCGTGGCCCGCGCCGCCGATAATTCCCAATTGGAGGGATAGGCCGGATTGGTCGGCTTGTCGTCGTCGGTATGGCCCTGCACTTCGATCTGGAAGGCCGAGTATTTATTGGAGTCGAGCGTCTCGGCGATCTTGGCCAGGGCCGGGAGGAACTGGTCCTTGAGCGCCGCCGAATTGGCGTCGAAGAAGGTCCCGGCATCGAGGTCGAGCACCAGACCGCGATCGTCGGTGCCGATGGCGACCTGAGTGTCATCGATTTTGAGGCCGCGCATCGCCGAGGCCATCTCGGTCTTGAGCGATTGCATCGGCTGGGCGGTATCGTGCTTGCCGATATCCTTGGCCAGGCCACCCTGCATTTGCTCGTAGCGCACCGGATCGAGATGCGACATCGAGATCAGCATGACGAAGAAGGCCATCAGCAGGGTAATCATGTCCGCATAGGACATCAGCCAATCTTCGGTTTCTTCCTTCTTGGGCGGGGGCTGGGGCATCATCGGCCGGACTCCTTACCGCTTCTCGCGCGCCATCTTGTCGATGTCGAAATGCAGGGCAGGATCGAGAAAGCTGTTCATCTTGTCCTGGATGTAACGCGGATTGCGGCGCTCGGCCAGCAGCGCCAACCCTTCGGCGACCAGGAATTTGCGAAACCGGACGATCTCCTCGCGCTGCTGCACCTTGCTGGCGGTGGGCATCAACAGAATGCGGGCGAACAGCACGCCATAGAGCGTGCCCATCAGTCCGACCGCCATGCCGGGGCCGATCTTCGAGGGATCGGTCATATGATCGAGCATGATCACCAGTCCGACCAGGGTGGCGATCATGCCGAAAGCAGGGGCGTTGCTGGCCATGCTGCGCAGGATCTCGGCCGGCACCAGATGGCGGTGATAGGTTGTCTCGATCGTGTTGGTGAGGATCTCGCGCACTTCGGGGCCGGTATAGCCCGAGATGACCAGATCGATGCCGAAGCCCAGGAACTTGTCCTGCTCCTTCAGCTTCTTGGAGTCGGCCTCGAGCGCTGGCAGGCCGGATTTCTGCACCATATAGCCCCAGCGGATCATCCGCCCGACCTCGCCGGTCAGGATGGCGCGGCCGACCTTGTGCTGAAAGAAGATCGATCCGGCCGAGCGCATCGCCTGGAGCACATAGCGCGGCTCGAAGGCCACGAAGGTGGCGGCCAGGGTGCCGCCGATCACCATCATGATGCCGGTCAGATGAAAGAAGGTGGCGTAGTTGTCGGTGCTGAGGACAATCGAAAAGAGAAAGAAGGCGATGCCGACGACGAAGCCCAGGATCGTGGGGAGGGACATTGCCCGTAGTACCTTTTCTCTCAGCCAGTGCTAAAGATCCGCAGTGTGCGGCATAACGGAGGGATGGGCAAGAAAAAGGGCAAGATCGCCCAATGTAGCAGCGCTCTCTATTCTATCAGTCGCCGCTTTGTCCTTTGATCATGTCGGTGACCGTGACGCCCAGCCGGTCGTCCACCACCACCACCTCGCCGCGCCCGACCAGGGTCTTGTTGACCACCAGATCGATCGGCTCATTGATCTTGCGGTCCAGTTCGACCACGGCGCCGCGGCCCAGCTTCAAGAGCTGCTTGACCTGGACCTGCGCCGAGCCCAGCACGGCCGAGACCTCGACCTTGATGTCATAGGCGGCTTCGCGACCATCGCCGCTCAAGATCTCGCCCAGCAATTTATCCTCGGCCATGACCGGCACCTTTTCAAAAAAAGAGACTCACATCAGCCTGGGCAGCATGCCCGATATTCATGAGGGATGGGTTAATTGGTTCGCCGATATTTCCCGTCGCGGATGGTCGTGATGAAGGTGGGGCGCCAGGAATCGCCGAAACGGTCGATATGGATCGGCCCTTGCAGCCCTTGGAAGTCGCCGATCCTCAGCACCGCGTCGCGCAGGCTTTCCCCGCCATTGCGCTGCCGGAGCGCGCTAAGCAGCACGATCCCCGCGTCATAGCCCGCGATGCCGGCGAAGCCCGGCTCTTGCTGGAAGCGATCGAGGAACAGGTGGCGGAAGGCGACATAGGCCGGCTGGTCGCTTTCACGATCGACGAATTGCGAGGTGAACACCCCTTCAGCGGCCGGACCGGCCAGTTCGACGAACCGCTCGGTGGCGGCCCATTCCGACATCACCAGCGGAATATTCGGGTTGATCAGACGGATCTGTTGGCAGAGCTGAGCGGCGTCGGTGGCATTGGCGAGGATCAACACTGCCTCGGCATGGCTTGCCATTGCCTGGCGCGACAGGGCGCCGAAATCACCGACCTGGCCGGAGTTGAAGGACAGGGTTTGCAACACCTTGCCGCCCAATCCCTCAAAGGCGGCGCTGAAATCTTTAGCCCAGCTCTCCGTATAGGACTGGTTGAGCTGGTCGGCGAGGATAATGAAGGTCTTGATTTTGCGCTGCTGCCAATGGAATTTGGCCGAGGCTTCGGCATATTGGCTCGTGTCGGCCATGATTCGCAGAAAATAGTCATCCTGGCCGGTCAGATCCCGCGTGGTGACGGTCGGGCTCAGCAAGACGATGCGGTGCTCATTGGCGGTCGGCACCAGGCTCATCGCCATCGCGCTGGTCACGGGCCCGATGATCGCCTCGACGTGACGGGCCGCCAGGGCGTCGAACGCCGCTTTCGCGGCCTCGGGATCCTGCTTGTCATCCTCGACGGTCAACTGGATCGGATGACCGGAGATACCGCCCTTGCGATTCTGCTCCTCGATGGCGAGGCGCACCCCGTCCAATGCCGCGACGCCGAGATCGGAAACCCGGCCGGACAGGCCGCCGATGAAGCCGACCTCGATCGGTTTCGGGTCGTCGCAGCCCGTTGCCGTAACCAGCAACGCCGCGAACAGCCCCAAGGTCCCTGCGACTTTCAGCGCCATGTCGTTTCCCCCATCAGGAGGATCGCCCCCCAGGCATGGGCTGTCAATCAGGCAGGGGGCACTGGGCTGATCGGCGTGGCGAAGAAAAAGCGGCTGCCCCGGCCCGGCGTGCTTTCCACATCGATGGTGCCGCCCATCAGCTCGGCGATGCGCCGCGCGGTGGCGAGGCCGAGTCCGACGCCGCCGAAGGTGCGGGTGAGGCTGTCGTCGGCTTGGGTGAAGGGGTTGAACAGCCTGGGCCGCGTCGCTTCCGCAATACCCGGACCGGTATCGGCGACGTTGATATAGAGCATCGCCTGGGCTCCCTCCCGACCCGCCCGGACGGAGAGGTCGATCGAGCCCCGATCAGTGAATTTGACCGCGTTGCCGACCAAGATGGTCATGATGTTCGCGATACCCTGCGGCGAGCTCAGCACTTCATCGGGCACATCGTGCGCCACGTCGTGATGCAGGGTAAGGCCCTTGAGGTGGGCCGCGGCTTCATACATCTGAACCACGTCGCGCACCAGGGCGGCGGGCGAGCAGCGCTGGCGGGCCAGCTCGTAATGGCCGCTTTCCAGCTGACTGAAATTGAGGATCTGGTTCAGCACGTCCATCATCGACCGGCCGGCGCGGCCGAGCACGTCGATCAGCTCGGCTTCCTTCTCGCCCAGCTCCATCAGGCTCAGCACTTCGGTGATGCCGAGCAGCCCGTTCATCGGTGTGCGGATCTCGTGGCTCATATTGGCGAGGAAGGCGCTCTTGGCGCGCGACGCCTCCTCGGCCAGATCGCGCGCCACCGCCAGTTCGGCCTCGCGCTCCACCTCGCGCCGCAACGCATTGGCGAAACGCCGCGCGCTCGACATCAGCGTCACCCAGAACATCAGGGTCATCAGGATGACGGTGGCCGTCCATTTGGTGAAGGGCAGGGTCAGGAGCGCGATCAGGCAGGGGGCCAGCATCGCCGTCGCATAGGCGACATAGATCGTCAGCTCGGCCGACAGCAGCGGCACGGCGGCGGCCGACATGCCGGCGATGGTGAAGGCCGAAACCATCACCGCCCAGGGCGAGCCGGTGTGCAGGATCACCGCGCCGCCAGCACCCCAGATCAGCCCGGAAAACAATGCAAGCGCGCCTTTGAGCCGGATCCATTGATAATCGGCAAGATAGCCCCGGCGGGTGCGGAACATGAAGGCCGTGGTCAGCCGAACAATGGCGGCCGCCATGATCAGCGACCACCAGACGATCATCTCGCCTGGCTGTTCGTCATAGCGCAGGAGGGCCACGATCGTGGCATTGACCACCGAAAATGCCTGGCTGACCAAAACATTCTCGAAAAGCAGCTCAACCTTGCGCTTGGCGATGCGTTGTTCAGGTGTAGGCAGCAAAGCGCGCAAAAGCCGGTCATCCCCCCAGGATCGAGACCGGCGATTTTAACAGTGACTGGCTTCCGGCCGTCAAGGAAACAGGCGCCGGCCGGGTGGACCGGCCGGCGCAAGATCTCAGGCGAAGCTGCCGACGCCGACGATTTCGATGCCGTGCGCGTCCGACGTCACCGAGAAGTTCGCGTGCGTGTAGTCGCCTTGGAACGCCAGCTTGACGGTGGTCGAGCCTTCATGGACGGTCAGGGTGCCCGCAGTTGCGGTCCCGCTATACTCAGAGGTGATGGGTGACGTTTTTCCGCCGATCCCGAACAGGCTGAGGATCGGGCCGATGATCCCGAACGAGCCGCTGCCGCCCAGGGTGATATGGTCGCCCGCGGTGAAGTTCTCGATGGTCCCGGTCATGCTGCCGGGCGTGTCGAGGGTAAGCTTGCCGGTTCCATCGGCAAACCGGATGGCGTTGGCGACCGAGCCGGTCAGCTCCGCCGCGGCGCCGGCGCCGATGACGATGCTGCCGGTGCCGGTGATCGAGGCGGCGGCGATGATGTCGGCGCCCCGCGAGCCGGCCTCGACCGTGATGATGCCGTTATTGACCAGGTGGTTGACGGTGATGACCTGGTTGAGGAACGGCGTGTCGCCATCCAGCGTCACGTTCCCCCCGGCGGCGATGGTCAGGCCAGGCCCGACGAAGGCGGCCAGGGCGCCATTGATGGTCAGCGAGCCCTGGTCGGTGACCGACAGGTTGGTGACATAGGGCGCCGATTCGAGATCCAGAATGCCGCCGGACGCGATGGTGGTCAGCGTCGATTGCAGAGCGGCATATTTCCCGGTGGTCGGGTCAAAAGACTCGATGCTGCCGCAA
>Ga0116226_10003119_pt1 | contig 14602 bp, 12 predicted proteins | sample S1TSphfallax_FD_89692 | JGI IMG/M metagenome (GOLD analysis project Ga0116226, IMG submission 89692) | Host-associated microbial communities from peat moss isolated from Minnesota, USA - S1T2_Fa - Sphagnum fallax MG | ecosystem: Host-associated > Plants > Peat moss > Unclassified | place: USA...
AGGGCGCCGGCGATGAGACCGGGCGCCATGTGAGGCAGAAGCATAGCTGTGAAGATGCGACGCGTCCCCGCGCCGAGATCGCGCGCCGCCGCTTCGAGGTCGGAATCGAAGGACATCAGGCGGGCGCGGACGATGACCGCCACGAAGCTGAAGGAAAACGAGATGTGAGAGATGATGATGGCCCCGAGATTGAGCGGCCAGGGCGCCTCCGTGGGCCAGGGCGCGACCTGACTGAAAAACACCAGCATCGCCACGCCCATGCAGATTTCCGGAACGACGATGGGGAGGGCCAGGGCCGCCTCGAATGCGGTTTTTCCGGGAAAGCGAAACCGCCACAAAACGAGGGCCGTTAGCGCCCCGAGGACAACGCTGACCAGGGTGGAAACCGTGGCGATGGTCAGGGAGTTTCCAAAGGCCGCCAGGAGGTCGGCGTCGTGGAAGGCCGCCTGGTAATATTTCAGGGTGAACCCGCGCCAGACAATGTTGCGCCGGCTGTCATTGAAACTGAAGGCCACGAGGATGATCAGCGGCGCATAAAGAAAGACGGCGGTCGCCAGCAGCCACAGACGCAGGGGCGCGCGCGCCAGATAATCCAGAGGCCCCGCGGCGGACCGGGAGCTCATGCGGACCGCCTTGCCCCGGCGCGCGCCGCCAGGGCCTGGGCGGCGACGCAGACCACCGTCAGATACATCAGCAAGAACGACAAGGCGGCGCCGAAGGGCCAGTCGTCGGCGGACCTGAACTGCCGCTCGATGACGTTCGCGATCATCAGGCTGGAGGGGCCGCCCAGGAGGTCGGGCGTCAGATAGGCGCCGATCGACGGGATCAGGGTCAACACCACGCCGGAGAGGATCCCCGACGTGGTCATGGGCGCGACGATGCGGGCAAAGGCGCTGATCTGGCCGGCCCCGAGATCCAGGCTGGCCTCGAGAAGCGAGCGGTCCAGACGGTCCAGCGCCGCATAGAGGGGCAGGATCATGAAGGGCAATTGCACATAGACGAGACCCAGAACCACAGCGCCATCCGTATGAAGCAGGGTCAGAGGATGGAATGTCGGGATGTTCAGCTTGAACATGGCCATCACGGCGACGACGCCGCTCCAAGCCCATCCAAGCGTCTGGTTTACGTACCCCTCGGTGCGCAGCGCCGCCATGAGCGCGTAGGTGCGGATCAAGAGGTTGGTCCAGAAGGGCAGCATGACGAGAAGGAGCAGCCAGGCCTTGGTCCTGGGCGTTGCAAAGGCCATGGCGACGGCCACGGGAAACCCGATCAGGAGGCAAAGGGCGGTGGTGGCGACCGCGAAGACCAGGGACTTGCCGATAATGCCCAGATAGAGGGGCTCAAGGGCATGGGCGTAGGCGCCCAGTGAGCCATCGACGACAATGGCTGTCAGGCTGACGTTCTGGCCGAAACTGTAGGCCCAGACGATCGCGAGGGGCGCCAGGAAGAAGGCGATGAGCCACGCCGCCGGCGGGACCGCCAAAACGGCGAAAAGCCCCCTCGCCCCCGCGACGGGTTTATCCATCTGGGCCGTTCCCACGCGTCAGGACACCAGGATCCGGGTCATGGTCTCGTCATAGAGGCGCGCTCTCTGGAGCCCCTCGAAGGCGGCATATTCACAGCGCGCCAGGGCGGCGGCCGGGGGGAAGATCACGGGATTGTCGCGATAGTCCGTCGGCATAAGGGCCAGGGCCGCGCCGTTGGGGGTGGGATATCTGATGGTCGAGGCGATCTCAGCCCCGGCCCTGGCGCCCAGCACATAGTTGATGAACCGATGGGCGTTGTCGGGACGCGGCGCGCCCTTGGGAATGCAGAGGCAATCGGAATCGATCAGGCTTCCCTCGCGGGGAACAACGAAACCCAGATCAGGGTCCTCGGCCATGACCTGGGCGATGTCGCCATTGTACTCCATGACGATATCCACCTCCCCCGCCAGCAGGAGGTCCTGCCCCTCGTCGTGATGGAAGATCTTTATGTTGGGCTTCTGCCGGATATACATCGCCGCGACCCGATCAATGACCGTCGGCGGAATGTTTCGCGCGGAATAGCCCAGATATTTGGCGCCAAGCCCGATCATGTCGTCGGCCTCGGAAAAGACGCCGATCCGGCCACGATATCGGTCGCTGTCCATGACCCACTTCCAGCTATCGGGAATGCCCTCGACCCTGGATTTGCGATAGCCGATGCCCAGGACGAGCCAGGTATAGGGCATGGAGTATCGCCGCCCGGGGTCGAAATCGGGATTTTGAAAGCCCGGCATGATGTTTATCCGGTTCGGGATTTTCTCGTGGTCGAGGGGCTCCAACAGGTCCGAGATGCGCAGGCGGGAGACATATTCATTGGAGGGAACAATCACGTCGAAGCCCGGATTGCCGGCGGCGAGACGCGAGAACAGCTCATCGTCGGTGGCGAAGAGGCTCATTTTCACCGTGATGCCGGTCGCCTTGCGAAAGTCCGCCAGGGTCGTGGCGCCGATATAGGTGTCCCAGTTGTAGAGATTGAGCCGCGCCGCTTCGCCGCCCGCGCGCGCGGCGCCGGGCGCGCATCCCTCAAGGGGGGAAAGACTGAGGCCCGCCGCGACCGCGCCCAAGCCGGCCAGCAGAGACCGTCGCCGGGCAGACTTAATGTTCAGGCCCAGGCGGCGCGGCGCCGAATTTCGGGAGAACGACGGGCTCATCCGGAATGATCGTGCTCTTTTCCTCGGTGAACAGGTCGATGGACCCCGGCAGGCCATCGCGCCCCAGACCCGATTGCTTATAGCCTCCGAAGGGCGCGCGCAGATCCCGCGCCATGGGCGTGTTCACCCAGACCGTTCCCGCCCGGAGCGCCTTGCGGGCGCGCATCACCGAGGGAAGGTCGTCGGACCAGATATAGCTCGCCAGGCCAAACTCGCTCTGATTGGCGCGGGCCAGAGCGTCATCCAGGTCCCGAACCCGCTGAAGGGTGACGAAGGGGCCAAAGATCTCTTCCTGACAAAGGGGGCTCATATTGTCGTCGGTCTCCACCACGGTGGGGGCGAAGAAATATCCGGTCTCAAAGGCTTCGCACCGCCGCGCGCCCACGAGAACGCGATAGGCGCTCGATGAAAGCGCTTCGGCGGAGAAGGCCAACATCCGGTCGTAATGCGCCTTGAACGCGATCGGCCCGATTTCCGTCTGGGGATCAAAGGGATCTCCCACGCGCAGGTTTCGGGTGCGAGCCACGAAGGCGTCGATGAAGCGGTCCGCGATGGCGTCCTCCACAAGGATTCGCGATCCAGCCATGCACTGCTCGCCATTATTGGCGAAGATGCCGGCCAGAGCCCCATCGAGGGCGCGGTCAAAGTCGGCGGAGGCCAGGATGATGTTGGCGGATTTGCCGCCAAGCTCGAGGCCGAGCTTCTTCAGTCCGTCGGCGGCGTCGGCCATGATCCTTCGGCCGGTGACTGTTCCCCCGATCAGGCCCACGGCGTCCACATCCGGGTGACGGACCAGGGCGCGGCCGGTGGTCGCGCCGGGGCCGCAGGCGACCTGCACGACATCAGGGGGCATTCCAGCCTCCTGAATGAGTTCACACAGCCTCAGGACGGACAAAGGCGCATATTCAGAGGGTTTGACGATGCAGCAGTTTCCCAGCGCGATACATGCGGCGAGCTTCATGGACGACAGCACCAGGGGTGCGTTCCAAGGGGCGATGACAAGACCCACGCCCACTGGTTCGCGGGTGATGATCGAGAGGAAGCGTCCGCTCTGATCATAGGTCTCGCCGGCCAGGCCGGTGAGAATGTCCGCGAAGAAGGAAAAGTTCTCCGCCGTTCTGGGCACGTGCATGCCGCGCGCCTGACCAATGGGCACCGCGGTTTCCAGGGTGTGCAGGATGGCGAGTTCTTCGGCATGTGCCAGAACGAGGGCGCTGATGCGCCGCAGCGTCGCGCCCCGCTCGGCCGGCGTCATCCGCCTCCAGGGTCCGGTCTCGAAAGCCGCCCGCGCGCGCGCCGCCATGGCTTCGGCCGCGTCCACCGGAAGGGCCGGCACATGGGCGAAGGGCGCCTCGGTGACGGCGTTGATCAGGGTCTGGGCTTCCGCCGGAACGGGATCCGAGGGGGGGACCGCCGGGGCCGGAAGCTTGACGCCCGAAAGGTCGAGAAGGTCTTTCCGCATAGCCGTTCTTAAAATGCCTTTGTCCGTGCGCGGGCCGTGTCACCCCACATGCGCGGGCCATGCGCGCGAGGTTGTCAAGCCGACGCAACCGGCGCCGCCCGCATGACCGACTGGCGGTAAGGCGGGGACAATTTCCCCGACCTCTGCTGGACAGTGATAGGCGCACTGTGAAAGGCCGCGCCCGAATGCTCAAGCACGCGTCATTCGTTTAGTCCAATTTGAATTATGGGACCTTTGAACCCGCAACAGCCTTATAAAATAACCACGAAGATCTGGCGGCCGTGGAAAGATTAAATCCCTCAGCGATGGATAAACCCATGAAAGATGAACCGATCACCCTGAAGGATAGGCTTTTATCGCTGATCGCGAAATTCGATGATGGCGACTCCGCGGCCGAGGAATTGCCGGACATCGTCAGCCTGATCAACACGCTCTCCCCCCTATCGCCGATTCCAGATCCCACGAACCACCTCGACGAGGTGGCCGGAAGTTGGACGAGCCTGTTCGCCTCCTTCGGTTTTGGCCGCGCCAAGGGGAAGATGCGCCATGATGACTCCACGCTGGGAATTCAAAGCTTCAAGGCATTCCCCGAAATCCCCATCCATGTCGTTGACATCATGCAAGAAATCGGCGTGACGCCCAATGCCTATAACAATGTGATCATGATCGAGCCGATGGACAGATCGTGCCGCGCCCTCATCATCGTCCACGGGAATTATCAGGGCGATGCGGAAAACGCTCAGCGCTTCCACGTGGTGTTTCACGCGGCCGAAATCCGCGGCCTTGACGGCGTGCGGGATGACGCGCTGCGGCTGGCGCTGGATCTGCCCGAGGACGCCCCGCTGAAGCGAGACTTCAAACCCGCCAAGTTTTATTCCGATGTGGTTTATCTGGATGAGACGACCCGCATCAATTTTGGCGGCATGGGCGGCGTCTATGTGCTGGAGCGCCGTTTGGAGCCCGCGCTCACGATATAGGCCGTCAGCTTTCCAAGGATTGCCATGAACAAGCCCCATACGACGGCCGCCACGGATTTCATTGATCACGGGTCGGATAGCTACACCTTCCTGCAGGACCCCATCGTCGACGCTCTTGTAGAGGTTGTGGTGGAACTGGGCGCGGAAACCTGGATCACGCGGCGGCGCATGCTGGTGCTGGAGCGGGTGATGGCTTCGAAAGGGCTTCTCGCGCCGGAATTGATTGAGACCTACACGCCCAGCCCCGAAGACGAGGCGCTGTGGCGACAGGAGCGGGATCGGATGCTCAAATCTGTCTATGCCGCTCTCGCGCGACGGCCGGTTCGGGGCGACGCCGCCGCGGAGCGCGCGAAGGGCGCCCATCCGCCCCGCCGCGCGCCGCTTAACGCCACGGACCTGGCGGCCCGGGGCCGGGCCTTGGGCCCCTCGGGCGTCTAAGTCCCCGGCCGGCATGATGGAAAGGGCAACACCATGGTGAACATAGATCGGGGATCCAACGGGCGGACGCCGCGCCTGCCGAGCTTGGACCTGGAAAGCCAGCAGGATTTCGTGCGCGGCTTTCGCGAATGGATGGTGACCGAGATGGATAGCCAGATCCGGGTCCATTCCGAAGAGCTTGCCGCGCGCGCGGCGGGAGAGGCCCAATCAGCGAACCTAGGGGCCCTGCGCGCCGCGTTCGACCCAGACCCCCTCATCGCCACCCGGTTGCGGGTCTGGATCACCAATCAGCGGCAGATGTGGACCGGCCTTGACGATCAGTTCAGCCGCCACCGCGATCATTATCGCGACGAACTGGACCGCTATGACAGCCTGGGCCCAGGCTCGGTGGAACTGGATCCGGAGCTTGTCATCCCCGACTATTGCCGACACGAAATCCACATTCAGCCAGGCGGCTATGTGGGCAATGAGCTGGCGGGCGCGCTTTATCACTACGGCACCAACAGCTTCTATATGGGTCAAAACGACTCCGACGAGTTCCACATCATGCTCGCCCGGCGCGTGGCGAGGCCGGCCGATGGTCATGTGGCCAGGGTGGTGGATCTTGGGTGCGGGATAGGCCAGCTTTCCATCGCGCTGAAGGAGCAGTTCCCGAGCGCCGAGGTCACCGGCATCGACGTGGCGGGACCGATGCTGCGCTATGCCCATAAGCGCGCCGTTGACCTCGGGCTGGATGTTCGCTTCCAGCAACGACTGGCCGAGAACACCCAGCTCGAAAGCGGCTCGGTGGACCTGGCGACGGCCTTTATTCTCTTCCACGAGGTGCCGACAACCATCGCGCGAGAGATCTGCGACGAGGTGTTCCGGATCCTGCGGCCCGGCGGAGTCTTCGATGTCACCGACTTCGCCACCGGCCCCATGCGCAGCGCCGAAGCGCCCTTTGCCACCTACAGGTCCTGGGCGGACCATCAATACAATGGCGAGCGGTGGCGAGAGGAGTTCGTGAACAGCGACTTCTTGGCCATTCTGCGCGGGGCGGGCTTCGTTGCGGAGCTTCAGCCCTCCAAGATGGCCTGGGTCCAGCCAAACTATGTTGCCCGCAAACCCGATTGATCAGGCCTACGCCGAAGACCCTGCGTATCGTTTTCCGGTCCGTTAAACTCGCGCCCCTCCTGGAGAAGACTTGAAGCGTATGAAGCGGACCCAAGTAATCATTGTTGGCGCGGGACCGGTAGGTTGCGTGGCCGCCTATCGGCTCGCCTTGCAGGGCGTTGACGTGCTCCTCCTGGAAAGCCAGGCGCGTTGCCCCGAGGATATGCGGGCCTCCACCTTTCACGCCCCGACCTTGGGAATGATGGACGAACTGGGTCTTCTGGACCGGCTTGAGGCTCAGGGCCTCAGGGCGCCCGTCTATCAATACCGCAACCGGGAAACGGGCGAGGTCCTCTCCTTCGACCTCGGCGAGATCGCCGATGCGGTGAAGCACCCCTACCGGCTGCAATGCGAACAGTTCAAACTCGCGCGGCTCGTCACGTCTCTTCTCGCTGACCATCCCCATGCCGAGGTGAAATTTGAGCGGCGGCTGCTCAGCTTCGAGCAAGACGACAAGGGCGTCACCGTCCACGTGGAAACGCCGCTGGCGATCGAAACCTATCAGGCCGACTACCTCATCGGAGTGGACGGGGCCAATTCCCTGGTTCGCAAATGGCTGGGGGTCGAATTCGAGGGCTTCACCTATGGGGAGAAGTTCCTCACCCTCACGACCGACTGGCCCATGGAGAGCCGTTTCCAGGATCTGGCCTATGTCAGCTACATGGCCGACGCCACCGAGTGGTGCGTGCTCCTGCGCGTTCCCTCTCTCTGGCGCGTGCTGGTGCCGGCTTTAGAGTCGGACTCGGACGCCTGGCTGGTCTCGGATGAGAAGAAGAATACTGTTTTCTCCGGTCTGATGGGCGACGGGGCCAGCGTCACCACCCATCATCGCACGCTCTACAAGGTGCATCAGCGCGTGGTCACCAAATACAACCATGGCCGCGTTCTGCTGGCGGGCGACGCCGCGCATCTGAACAACCCCCTGGGCGGCTTCGGGATGAATTCCGGCATCCATGATGTCTGGAATCTCACGGAAAAGCTGTGCGCCATTCTCAAGGAGGGCGCCGATCCGGCCCCCCTGCTTGAGCGATATGACCGCCAGCGTCGCACGGTGATGCAGGAATTCGTCCAGGCCCAGTCAATCCGAAACAAGCAGGATCTGGAGATTGGCGACGATGAGAGCCGTCGCCGCCGCCAGGAGAACCTGGAAGTGTTGATGACCAATGACGTCAAACGCCGAGACTATCTGCTCACACAGTCGATGGTGAGTTCGCGCGCGCGAGAAGCCGAGATCGCTTGAGGATCGCAAATTCCGGCGTCGATGATCGCCCAGTGATCACCCTCGCCCTTGGCGCTGGCGTCACCGCGTGGCGTTGCGATTAGTTATCGGCGGTCAAGTCGGGAGGGTTCGTGTGGATGCGCGCGTGATGTCACTCGGCCTTGCCTTGCTGGGCGTCGTCTTTTGGGCGCCCGCTTCCGCGGCGCCAACGCCAACAGAGGATAAGGCGGCGATCCAGGCCGAGATCTGGTCGAAGGAACAGATGATCTATGCCGGTCGCGGCCGCGGCGACCTTCGACCCTATGTCGAGAATACATCTCGGAACTACGTATCCTGGCCGCCCACCGTCAAAGCGCCCATGAACTATGATCAGTTGGCTGCGGTGACCGTGCCGAAAGGCGCCACGCATGAACACATCGACATGACCTTCATGGATTTCGCGCTCAGCGGCGACACGGCGGTGATCTATTATCGCAATCATATGACTCGCCGGGCCGACGGCGCGCCGGCGGACTTAACCTATGACGTGACCCACACCTGGACTCGGGAAGATGGGGTGTGGCGTGTCGTGGGCGGCATGGCCCGGCTGGAACCCTCGCCGGCGGCGCCATGATCGCGCGGAGCCCCGGTTCGACGCCGCCCGTTCTCTCGCCCGCCGATCGCGATTTCACGCCGCGAAAGCTGAAGGTGATGCTCGGATGCCTTCTGGGCACCATGTTGGGCAGCAATTTCCTGACCGTCACCGCCGTCGCCATCGTCATGGCGCCCATGACATCCCAGTTTCACTGGACGCGAACCGGCATGTCCGGCGCCGTGACCATCCTCCTATGGGTCGGCGCCTTGATGACCGCCGTCTGGGGGCGTCTTATTGACCGCTTCGGCGTTCGCTGGATCGTCATTCTTGGCACCCTGGCGGTCGGGCTCGTGACGGCGTCTCTTTCCTTTTCCTCCGCCTCGCTCCCGCTGTTCTATCTCCGTTTCGCCGCCCTGGGTGTCTTCGGAGCGACCGCCATTGGGTACTCGAAGGTTGTCGGCGCGCTCTTCACGCGAAATCGTGGCAAGGCCCTGGCGCTCTTTGGCATGGAGGCCTCCCTTGTCGGCGCCGTCTCCCCGCAGATCATCTTTCAGCTTCAAACCCACTTTGGGTGGCGCGGGATGTTTCTGGGCCTTGGCTTGATCGTCGCGGCCGTCGCGGTGTCGCTTGTCTTCTTGCTGGACGAGATCGGCGGCCTCGCCGCCGCGCCCAATGACGCCGCCCTGAGCTCCCCTCTGATCAAGGAGGGAATGACCATGTCCAAGGTGGGTCGCACGCCGACCTTTTGGTTGATCAATCTCGCGACCATGGCCGGAAACATCACCGCGACGGGCCTGCTGCCCCACCTCGTCGCCCTCGTCCTGTCGCGCGGACTGTCGGCGCAAACGGCGGTCACGGCGCTGACCGTGCACACGATCGCCATTCCAGCGGGTCAGTTCTGCGGAGGGTTCTGCCTCGATCAAGCGAAGACGGCGCGGATCGCGGCGCCCTTCGCGGCGGTGGCGCTGATTGGCCTTCTGGTTCTCGCCTGGGCTTCGCCAGGGGCCGGGGGACCGGTCGTTCTGCTCTTGGGAGCGGCGTTGCTGGGGTTCGGCAATGGCGCCAAGCGCAGCATGAACACCTATTTTTTCACGCGCTTCTTTGGTTTGAGAGCCTTGGCGGAGGTCTCGGGCTGGAGTTTGGCCATCACCTCCATGTTACTGGCGCCGGCGCCCTTGGTCTTCGGGATCATCTATGATCGGTACAAGTCCTATAATGGCGCCCTCTGGGTTCTGGGCGTCGGCCTTGCCTTGGCTTTCCTGTTTTACCTTATGCTCGGACCCTATCGCTACGCGGCCACGATCGGCGGCGTCGGCAAACCCAGCCCGGACGCCAGAGAGGACCTGGTCGCCGCCTAAGACTCCTGACCCGACGCGCTTTTCAAAGGAACCTCGCGCCGCCATGGCCAAGCCCTATCTCACCGAACACAATGTCGACGACCTCGGCCGCATGCTGCTCGCGCTGCTGTCCGAGGTCTGGATCATGCGCGATCGCATGGCGATCACGGAAGAATTGCTTCTTCAGAAGGCGGGCATCAGCAGCGCGGAGATCGATGACTATCTGCCTTCACCTGAACTGGCCGCCAAGCTCGGCGCCCTGCGGGAACGCTTCGTCATGAATGTCGTCGGCGCCCCGCTTTCGGGTGTGGAGCGCGACGTGGACACGATCCTGGCGCGCGCCGGCCTGCGCCGCCCGGCGGCCGCCGAGGCGTCATGAAATTCAGACTGAAGGCGGCCCTATCCCACGCATCTATTGGATATAGTCATTCCCAATGCGCGCGCCTGGCAGGGTCGATGAGACGCTCCAATATGATCGTTGTCGATGAAGCTGTCAGGGTCGCGCGAAGATCATGAACGCGAGTCTTAATCCATGTGGTGTCGAAGGGGCCGCGCCGCCGCCCGCTCTTGGCCTCAGCCAAAGGGGGCGAGCCGGCCTTGAGATTCTGGGGTCGATGCAGGCGCTGACAGGCGGGGCCTTCCGCGCCAGGGCGAAGGAAAACTTCTATTCCAACCCCGAGGGGCGCGCGCTCAAGGAGCGTTGGGCGGAGCTGCGAAAGCCGAAGGATGTGCGCCGCGGCGTTTCCGAGGCGGTCGCCCTTGCTGAACGTGATCCGATCCATCGGTTTGAACGGTTCGTGCAGCGCTATGTGGCGGAGGAAAACTTCAACCGGGGTATTCCCGCCATAGAGGAGCGGAGAGGTCATATCGCGGCGATTCCGCCAGCGGCGCTGTCGCGCCCCGCGGGCGGCACCTTGAAACTCGATCCCACCTTGACGCCGCCGAGGTACTACGCCGCCACCGAATGGCACCTGGAGCCTGGCGGATGGGATGGCTACGATCTCTATGGTCCCATGTTTGGCCTGGGCGTGCTGCCCTATGTGTTCAGCAAGGGGGGCTTTGCGGCGGTTCCCGTGGGGTCAAGTTCCCTGAAGCAGCGCATGGACACCCTGCGTCAACTTCCAAAGGCTCGTTATGAGCGTGTGTTCGAACCTGGTTGCTCGGGCTTCGGAATGCTCTCCTTGTTTCACCAGCTTCATCCCGAGGCGGAACTCCACGGATGTGACCTCTCCGCGGCGATGCTGAAGGGCGGCCACCGCGTCGCTGAGCAGATGGGGGTCGAGGTTCATCTGACTCAGGCCGACGCCACAGAAACGGGCGAGCCCGACAACGCCTATGACGCGGTCATTGTTTACGCGCTGAACCACGAGCTGCCCCCGAAAGAGAATCTCGCCCTGTTCAAGGAGATGTTCCGCATTCTCAAGCCGGGCGGCGACATCTTGATTGCCGATCCGCCGCCTTTTCGGGCCGTCGATCCGTTTCACGCGGCCATCCTGTCCTGGGAAGACGAGAACAGGAATGAACCCTTCTTCAGCGCGGCCTGCCTCTCGGACTGGGGCGAGGTGCTGTCGCGGGTCGGGTTCGAGGACGTCAAGGCCTATCCAATCGGAGAAGATAATTATCCGTGGGTGACGCTCGGCGCCAAACCCTAGTTTAGGGCGGCCGATCCCGCGTTCGTTAAACAGCGGTAATGGCGGCGAATAGCATCGTCCGCGCGCCCACAGCTATGGCGTGAACATAGGCCGCGCCGGCGGTCGCCTTCATCTGTTAGGCCATCCGCCACCGCATGCGGCGGCCTGACTCATATCGCTCTGATATTAACGGACATCTCTAATAAGCTATAGAAGTTTCATATCTAACAAGGAACGACCGAGTTCGTATGGTCCTCATGGGCGACCCGCCGGCTGAACCGGCGGTCGACATGGGGGCTCTCATCATGACGCTGAAATCAGGTTTCTCTGTGCGGTCGCGCCGCCGGGACCAATTGACCACCTCCATGCTTAGCCGGTCCGGCCTGACCTTGGCGGCGGCGGCCATGGCCGCGACAGCGGCGACGTCAGCCGCCGCTCAAACGGCGGGGCCCGACACCCCCTCCACGCTGGATCAAGTGGTGGTGACGGCACGGAAGAAAAGCGAATCCCTGATGACCGTGCCGATCGCGATCTCGGCTCTGACGGCCAAGGATCTCCAGGCGTCGCATATCGAGTCTCTGATCGACATCTCCGAATATGTGCCGGGCGTAACCATCGATAATGATGGTTCCGATCACGTGGATCGGTCGGAACAGAGCATTTTCATTCGGGGCATGTCGTCCGGCGTCTCCCCGTCTGTCTCGGTCTTCATCGATGGCGCGCCGGTCGCCGTCGGTTTCATCTCCGATGTCTCGGACGCCGAACGCGTCGAAGTGCTGAAAGGTCCGCAGAGCGCCTTCTTCGGCCGCGAAACCTTTGGCGGCGCGATCAATATTGTCACCAGGGACCCCTCCGATGTCTTCGGCGGCAGCTTCGATGGGCTCTATGGCTCGGACAATTGGTATGATCTGAAGGGGAGCCTCGAGGGGCCGCTGCTCGGCGATAAGCTCACCGCGCGCGTTTCGGTGCGCGACTATTCCACCGACGGCCAGTACAAGAGCTCAATCGCCCCCTATTCGGATCTGGGCGCCCAATCGACAAAGAGCGTTTCCGTGACGCTCAAATATGAGCCCTTCAGCGGTCTGACCATGAAGGCTTATTTCGGCTTCTGGGACGATCATGACGGACCCGCGCCTGTCTACAAGATCGGCGCCTCGAGCTACAATTGCAATGCTGGTGCCGGTCCCGCGGGAGTGAACAACTACTATTGCGGCACGCTGCCCACGGTTAACACATCGACCGTTGCTGTTCCAACGGCGCTTGATAGCCTTTTCCGCAGCCAAGTTTTCGGGAATTCCTCCGGCACGCTGATTCCCCTGTTTCCCGATCTGTTGACCGATGACGGTCTGGTCCGCCATGGTTTCAACGGTCACCTCACTATTGATTATCTTATACCTGGAACCGGCCTGAAATTCACCTCGCTCACGGCCGGCAACGTACAGGAATCGCAAGACAACGTTAACCTTGATAATGAAAATACGTCGAATATCTTCAACTTCTATACGCTCTATGGTATTCCGAATATCGAGTCCTATTACACGTGGAATGCTCGGGTCCAGCGAGCTGACGACGATGTCTCCCAGGAATTTCGGATTACTTCAGATCAGACGAAAAGGTTCCGTTATACCTTAGGCGCCAGCTTCGCTCGGTCTTCCGACTCTGTGTACATTGACGGTCTGTTCCCCTTTGGCGCCGCCGACTTTGGCGGAGGCGGCCCGCAGATCGACACCGTCTATGGTGTGTTCGGCAGCGCCTCCTATGATGTCACTTCAAAGCTGAAGGTGACTTTCGAAGGTCGGTATCAGGTTGATCATATCGCGGTCTATAACCGGGCACCGCCCATGCCGCTCAGCCTGGATGCGTCCACAACCTCCGGGGATTTCCTGCCGCGCGCGATCATTCAGTACGACATCACGCCCTCGACAATGGTCTATGTGACCTATTCCAAGGGGGTCAATCCGCCGGTCTTCAACACAGATCTCGTCGGCTTGCCGGCCCAGGTCGACGCCGAATATGCATCGATCTATGGCGTCAAGGTCGCGGTGAAGCCGGAATATCTCGAAAACTACGAGACCGGCGTGAAGGGACGCTTCTTCGAGAACACCCTGCAAGTCGCGGCCGACATCTATTTCGACAACTGGACCAATCAGATCCTGTCGCAGTTCCTGTCGGTCCCGGGCGTGCCGGGATATCTGGGCGGCGCGCCTGACACCCAGACCGTCCAGACCAATGGCGGCGACACCCACCTTTACGGGGCCGAACTGGATGGCCAATGGCTCGCCACGCCGCGACTGCTGTTCGGTTTTTCCGCCGCCTATAACAAGACGGAGATCGAGACCTATCCTGGCTACTTCTGTCCCGGAGATTCCTGCACGCCAAACGCGGGAACCACCAACATCGTTGGCCACAGCCTCCCCAACGTGCCGCTTTTCAGCGCCAACCTGTCCGCGACCTACACGGGCGATATCGGCCCCAACATGAAGTGGTATGTGCGCGGCGATTATATCTATCGCGACAGCCAGTACACCGACCTCAGCAACCTCGCCAAGATCGGGGATAGCAACCGGTTCAACTTCCGGGTCGGCGTCACCAAGGAAAAGACCAGCCTTGAGGTCTTCATCCTCAACGCCTTCAACAACCGCCAATACCAGAGTGTGAACGGGACGACGGACATCGACGGCCAGCCCAACGCCTATGGCGCCTATCCCTTCGCCGCGGTTCTGGGCCTGCCCGTCCTGCGACAGGTGGGCGTCAGGTTGAAGAGCGCGTTCTGATCGACGCTAGCCCCGCTTATCCTGAAACGCCGGCAACTCGCCGCATGGGCTTTTCAGGGATGAGCGGGGTCTCTCAAGCCGCGGGTTTCTCACCTATGGTGACCCAGTAATTGCCGCCCGTGGGTTCCCTGAACGCGCGAACATTCACGAACCGGCAGTCCCGGGCGATCTCCACGGTGTCCAGGAGGCCTGCCTCACGCCAATAGGGCTCGCCGCCATGTTTCGCGGCGCGGTCGTACCGCCAGGCGGTCAGCTTATCATGCTCGCGAGAGGGGGGCACGTCGGTCATGATGACCGCGCCGCCCGGCTCCAGCAGGCGGAACGCCTCCGCGAAGAAGGCGCGGTTGGCGTGCGCCGGCAA
>Ga0116226_10003120_pt1 | contig 14602 bp, 2 predicted proteins | sample S1TSphfallax_FD_89692 | JGI IMG/M metagenome (GOLD analysis project Ga0116226, IMG submission 89692) | Host-associated microbial communities from peat moss isolated from Minnesota, USA - S1T2_Fa - Sphagnum fallax MG | ecosystem: Host-associated > Plants > Peat moss > Unclassified | place: USA...
ATGTCTTAGCTAAGTATTTAGCGAAAGTAAAGCCGATGTTTCCCAAACCACCAGTGATAAGATAAACACCTCTATCCCTAAACCTAGTTTTTTCATCAGTCACCGCATTTAGTTGGATTGGTTCCCATATTTGACTCCAGCGATGATGTCCACGATACGCAATTATTCGGTCATCGGTTTTAGTTGTAAATTCTTCTATCAAGTGGTCTATTAGTTGATCGTTTTCAGTTGTAGATTTGGGAATCACAACATCAACACTACGGCAAGCTATGTTCGGATATTCTTGTCCAATAACTTGACAAAATCCCAGTAAGGTTGATTTTTCAGGGGTTAAGCTTTCTTCACCTGTCACCTCATGCAAATTATTTGTCACTGTAATAATTTGTAGAGAATTAGTTATGTTTTGTTTATTTAAAGCTTGAGTTAGAAACAGTAGACTGTAAAAGCCTAAATACTGAATATCATTAAAATACTGTTCTCCTAAGTGCGACTTGTCATATGATGTGACGTTCCACAAGTGGGCGATCGCTTGTGGTATTCGATCTAATTGACGTAGTTCTTGGATCAAGGCTGCATAATCATCTTGTCCTTGGGGATTGATTGTATATGAATTATCACTTAGTTTGGCAAACTGTTCTCCCACCTCCACTGTGATCAGATTATGCTGTTGTTGTTTTAGTCGTGTGACAATTTCCCTTCCTAACCCATATGCATCCACAAAAACAAGCCAAAAAGTCTTTTCAGCTTGTATCTTTTCTTCTGCAAGAGGTTCAATAAGTTGAGATCGTTTCCATGAAGGAATGTAAAACCAATCTGCAATATTTGATTTTTTGTGGATTACTTCTGTAGTAAGAGGTATAAAATCTACTTGTTGGTCAATCCAATAACGTTGACGCTCAAACGGATAAGTTGGCAAAGGAATCCGGTGACTCTGTTCGTGGGCAGAAAAACCAGACCAATCTACTTGAACTCCCAAAAGCCAGAGTTGTCCTAAGGTCTTGAGCAAAAATGCTATATCCGATTGTTGGTCTTGTGGATGAGGCAGTGAACTCAAAGCTGTAGGTTGATCTTTTGTATCCGCCTGAGTTAAAGTCCCGGATATTCCTCCGTAACCAACCTCTAATAAAATGGCATTTGGTTCTTTGATCAACTCAGTAATATCATCTGTAAATTTTGCTGCTTGGGTTAGATATTGTGACCAATAGTTTGGATCTGTGGCTTCTCTTGTAGTCATCCAAGTTCCTGAGACATTCGAGATCAAAGGAATCTGAGGTGAATTGAAGACGATTTTTCGGATTTGCCCAATGTATTGCTCTAGAACTGGCAGAGAGAAGGTTCCCGTCAATAGCATCTGCTGCAACAGTTGTCCGCGAGCAGCTACTTGTGCTAAGGCATCTTCTAAGGAAAAGACACCAGCAAGAGTTGCAGCTACATACTCTCCAGTACTGTAACCAATCATAGACTGAGGACATATACCCCAAGATAGCCATAACTGTGCTAAAGCATACTCAATCACAAACAATGCTAACTGGGAAATTTGAGTTTGTCCTAGCAAATAAGTAGATCTGGTAGCCTGTTCTGGGTTTGGATACAATACTGTGCGTAAATCAATGTCTTGATCAGATTTGATGATTTCAGCGCAAGAATCAACCCACTGACGAAATGTTGGTTCATGCTGATATAACTCCAAGGTTGTATTTATACATAGTACTTGGTCTTGAGGAAAGATAAATATAATAGGTCGATGACAAGGTTCATGAAAGTTAGTCAAAACTCGCTCAAGATGGGGAGATTCTAGTGACTGTACGGCATCATTTAGGTCTTGGCAAACTAATATCCGGCGATGGTTGAAAGCGCGGCGACCTACTTGTAGTGTATGAGCCACATCGGCAAGATGCAATGTCTTGTGGTGCTTGATATGACCAGTTAAATTTACTGTGATATTCTCCAGGGCTGAGATTGTCTTAGCAGAAAGTACTAATAACTGCCAAGGGCGAAATTGATTTATTTCTTGCTTAATTTCACTTAGTGCTTCTTCTAAAATTATATGTGCATTAGTACCACCAATCCCAAAAGAACTAACTCCTGCACGGCGAGGAGCATTATTAACCTTCCATTCCGATAGTTCGGTATTTACGTAAAAAGGGCTGTTATCAAAGTCAATTTGGGGATTAGGTTTTTCAAAGTGTAAGCTTGGTGGCAACAAACCATGTTTCAGTGCCAGGACAGTTTTGATGAAACCTGCAATACCAGATGCTGTATTTAAATGACCTACATTAGTTTTTACTGAACCAAGGGCACAAAAGCTTTTTTTATCAGTATGAGGTGAGAACACTTGTGTTAATGCTGCTACTTCTATTGGGTCACCTAAGGGAGTTGCTGTCCCATGAGCCTCAATATAAGTGATTGTCTCAGGTTCCACCTCAGCTATCAGTTGTGCTGCTCTGATCACCTTTGCTTGACCATCTATCCGAGGTGCCGTATAACTCAGTTTAGAAGCACCATCGTTATTAATAGCAGAACCTTTGATCACAGCATAAATATTATCTCTATCGGCGATCGCATCTTCCCATCGCTTTAGCACTACAATACCCAGCCCATCACCAGCGATAGTTCCCTTAGCTTTAGCATCAAAAGTACGACAGTGTCCATCTGGAGAAATAATACCCCCTTCTTCGTAAAAATAGCCTTCTTTTCGATACAAACCTATAGAAACGCCACCAGCCAAAGCCATATCGCATTCACCACTTAGCAAACTTTGACAGGCTAAGTGAACAGCGACCAATGATGTTGAGCAGGCTGTTTGAACTGTGTAACTGGGACCTTCCAAGTTAAGTTTATAAGAAACGCGAGTGGTGAGAAAATCCCTGTCATTGCCAATGGCAATTTCTAAATTACTCAGTGAGCTAACAATATTTTGATTTGAATAAAGGTTGAATAAATACGGGTTAGACCCAGTACCAGCGTAAATACCAATGGAAGCTTTGTAAGATAGAGAGTCATAGCCAGCATTTTCCAAGGCTTCCCAAGCACATTCTAGAAAAAGACGATGTTGCGGATCGGTAATTTCTGCTTCTTTGGCATCAAAATCAAAAAATGAAGCATCAAAAAGTTCTATATCTTTTAATGCTCCATATGCTTTCACATAGTTTGGTTTACTCAATACATCTGGATCTATTCCGGAAGCCAGTAACTCCTCATCAGTAAAAAAAGAAATCATCTCTACTCCTTTCTGGAGATTTTGCCAAAAATCATGAACATTTTCAGCTCCAGGAAAACGACCAGCCATACCGATGACTGCTATTTCTAAACCGGTTTTTTCAGTAAAAGCCATAGGATGGTTCATAATTGCTTGTTCTAACTCCTTATTAATTAACTATTTTGACTGCATTTTTTCTCGACGTTGCTTGAGTCGAGCTTTACCAGTTTTCAGTTTCTCAGATTCTATCTCAGTTTGAGAAGAATCTGTTTTTTGATGATTGGTTTGACTGAAATACTCTGCTAAAGAGCTGATAGTGGGATATCTAAATAAATCAATCATGGGAAAATCTGTTTGTAATATTTCACGCAATTGGCTAGAAATTTGAATAATGAGTAATGAATGACCACCCAACTCAAAAAAGTTATCATATATCCCTATTTTTTCCAGATTAAGAGCTTTTTGCCAAATAGTCGCGATTGTTTGTTCTAACTGATTTCGTGGCATTGCGAATGCAATTTCCAGGTCTGGGCGAAGACCTTCTGGGGCAGGTAATGCACGGCGATTAACCTTGTGATTAGGTGTCAGAGGTATTGATTCCAAGAGTACAAAGTAACTGGGTAACATATAATTGGGCAGATGTTCTTGGAGGAAGCCGCGCAGATCACTGTGAGTGGGAACTTGTTCATTTTTGGGAACAAAATAAGCAACTAAACGTTTGTCACCAGGTTGGTCTTCCCAGTCAATGACCACAGCTGCTTGTACTTGAGGATGTTTGGTCAAGACGGCTTCAATTTCTCCCAACTCGATGCGGAAGCCGCGAATCTTGACTTGGTGATCAATTCGACCAAGATATTCAATATTGCCATCATGCAAATAGCAAGCTAAATCTCCAGTTTTGTAAAGTCGTGTCCCCTCTTCCTGGCTAAAGGGATTGACGATGAATTTTTCTTGAGTGAGTTCAGGACGATTGAGGTAGCCTCTGGCTAAACCATCACCTCCAATGTAGAGTTCTCCGGGTACGCCTATGGGTACTGGTTGGAGGTGTTTGTCTAGGATATGGATTTGGGTGTTATTTATGGGGCGACCAATGGCAACAGTAGCACCTTCGCTTCTGGCTTCGGTTGAGTTGACTCTGACTTGGTAAATTGCTGACCAAATAGTTGCTTCTGTCGGACCATACAGATTCCACAATTCGCTACCAGTTTCTAGAATTTGATCGGCTAGTTGAGCAGATAATGCTTCACCACCGCAAAATACTTTTAAGGGATAATCAGAAGACCAACCACCAGCTAATAGCATTTGCCAAGTAGCTGGTGTGGCTTGCATCGCGGTGGTCTTCGACTTTAATAATTCAGCTAACAGCAAATTCGCATCAGTGGCTATTTCACGGGGAACTACAATAACTTTTGCTCCGACGATTAATGGTAAATAAATTTCCAGGGCAGCAATATCAAAGGAAATGGTGGTAACTGCATTGAAAGTATCTTCCTGAGTTAATCCCGGAACATGACTCATAGAATTTAAGAAGTTGACCACACTGTGGTGGCAAATTTGAACCCCCTTCGGTAGTCCAGTAGAACCGGAAGTGTAAATAACATAAGCTAAATTATCCACACCTACCGCAACATCAAGATTCTGTTGACTATGTTGTTCTATTGTCTCCCAATCAGTATTCAAACAAACCACCCGTGCAGTAGATGGTGGTAAAAATGACAATAACTCTTGTTGAGTTAATAACACCTCCACACCTGAATCCGCTAACATATAACTCAACCGCTCTCGGGGATAGCTGGGATCAATAGGTACATAAGCACCACCAGCCTTAAGTATACCCAACAGTCCCACCACCATTTCAAGGGAACGTTCAACACAGATACCCACCAAAACTTCGCGTCTAACTCCCAGTGTTTGCAGGTAATGTGCGAGTTGGTTGGCGGTTTGATTTAATTCCTGGTAGGTCAACTGCTGATTCTCAAATACCACTGCGATCGCATTCGGGGTTCTCTCTACTTGCTGCTCAAACAATTGATGGATACATTTATCAGTGACATATTTCCTTGCAGTATCATTCCACTCAGTTAACAACTGATGGTGTTCTGCTGCACTCAACAAGGAAACCTGCTCATATCGCTCTTCCGGTTGGTTAACCATTGCCATCAGAACTGCACTGTAATAATCACTAATACTCCTCATCTGCTCGGAGCTAAACTGGCTCGAATCGTAATAGAAACTTAAGAAAATCCCACCCGTTAAATACTCAACAGAAAATTGGGCTACAAATGTGAAATTATTCTCATCAAAAAATTCTCCCCCTAACACCTCGAAGTCATCAATACCAGATACACTCTCGTAAACGTGGAAATTTATATAATTAAATATCGTTTCAAATAGCGGCTGTCCTAATCCCACTTTCTGCTGTAATTGTGCCAAAGGATATTGCTGAAAAGGCAAAGCCTCCCGCTCTTGCTCAAAAGTTTGCTCTACTAACTCAACCCAAGTTCCCCCACTTATCTGCATTCGCAAAGGTATAGTATTGAGAAATAAACCCAGAACTCGTTCGCTATCTTCTACTACTGGTCTTCCATGAGTCACTACACCAGTAATGATATCTGCTTGATTACTCAAAAAGCTCATTACCCTCAAATGAGCAGCTAACAGAACACTTTTGATGGGTACTCCAACTTTTATGGCAAATTGTTTGATCTGTGCTGATAACGCTGCCGATATCTCCACCCCTTGAGTCCTTACCTGTTGCGCTAACTGATATTGTTGAGTATCTCGCCAACGAGGTAGCTTGGTCACGGTAAAGTCTACTAGTTTTTCATGCCAGTACTGTTCACATTTTTGAGAATGTAGTGCTTCTTGTTCCAAAGCTACATAATCTCGAAATGTTAGAGTAGGAACTGTGGCCAGAGGTAGTACCTTTTCACCTAGTAGGAAGAAATAGTGTTGGAGTAATTCTGTCATGAGAGTTGCAACACTCCACCCATCCAAAATGGCATGGTGAAAGCTTAAGTTCACGTTAAAGGTGTTACAACTGCGTTGATGGATATGAAAGCGTACCAATGGGAGAGCATTCCGAGAAAATGGCCTTTGTTTTTCCTCTTCAATCCAAGTAGCGATATGACTCTCTTGTTCATCTAATGGTAAACAACTGAGGTCGTCAACAGGTATTTCAATACTGACTTGAGAATAAACCAATTGTAGTGGCTGTGAAAATTGAGTCATGGCAATGCTAGTACGTAGCACTGGATGACGGTTAACAATCTCTTTTATGGCTGAATGCAGAATTTGGATATTGAAGGGAGCTTTTAGATAATAGCTGAAAACATCGTGGTAGATAGCACTCCCAGAGGCATATTCACTATGGAAGAGCATTCCCAACTGTAACCTTGTCAGGGGGTAAGCATCTTCCACCCCATTTGGTAAAGACTGGCGTTCTTCTGAGCTAATTAGGCTTAAAGGTGCTGTATTTACTATATTCAGAGATAAGTCTGATGGACGGAGGACTTTGACAAGATTATAGATAGTCTGGTGCTTAAACAGCTGTTGTAAGGAGAATCCTAAACCACTTTTGTTGGCTTTAGCCAATACTTTCACACTAAGTAAGGAATCTCCACCCAGTTCAAAGAAGTTGTCATAAATGCCCACTTGTTCAACTCCCAACACCTCAGACCAAATCTGTGCCATCAGTTCTTCTTCCAGAGTGCGAGGAGCAACAAAGCCAGTGCTTAATTCATCATACCGTACATTTATTGTACTCAATGCTTTGCGGTCTACTTTGCCATTAGCTGTTAATGGTAGGGTATCTAAGGTGACGAAAGCCGAAGGCACCATGTATTCTGGTAGCTTCTGTTTAAGGAATTCACGTATTTGGTTAGTACTGAGTGATTCATCTTCTTTGACGATATAGGCTACTAGGCGTTTGTTACCGGGAATATCTTCTATGGCAATAACTACAGCTTGTTGGATTTGTGGTTGGCTGTTGAGGACGGATTCGATTTCTCCCAGTTCAATACGGAAACCTCGGACTTTAACTTGGTTATCAATACGACCGAGATACTCGATATCACCATTAGGCAAATAACGGGCTAAATCTCCCGTTTGATAAAGCCGATCTTCTTGTTGATGATTAAATGGGTGAGGAATAAACCGTTCCCGACTCAATTGCTGACGATTTAAGTAACCTCGTGCTAAACCATATCCACCAACATACATTTGCCCTTTCACCCCAATTGGTACTGGTTGTAAGTTATCATCGAGGATATACATCTGTAAATCGGGAATGGGACGACCAATCACACTCCCACTGCTGTTAAGATCTTTGATTGTTAGAGGTCGATAAGTAACATGCACAGTTGTTTCTGTAATACCGTACATATTTACTAATTGTGGACTCTGATCCCCGTGTCGCTCAAACCATGGTTTTAAGGAAAGTAACTCCAGAGCTTCCCCACCAAAAATGACTAGTCGTAAACTTAGTTGTGATTGTGTGTCGTGAGATTTTTCTATTGCAATCAGTTGTTGGAAAGCTGATGGAGTTTGGTTAAGTACTGTTACATTTTCGGAGCGCAGTAAGTCGTAGAACTGTGGATAGTCTCGACTTATCCAGTAGGGGACAATTACAAGACGACCACCATAAAATAAAGCTCCCCAGATTTCCCAGACAGAAAAGTCAAAAGCAATAGAGTGGAAATTAGTCCAAACATCATTTGCATTGAAGTGATACCAAGACTGAGTGGCTGCGAATAAACGAACCACATTTTTGTGTTCAACTAAAACTCCCTTAGGTTGTCCAGTAGAACCAGAAGTGTAAATCACATAAGCCAAATTATCTGAACATACCTCAACACCAAGATTCTCCTGACTGTGTTGCTCTATTCCCTGGACATCAGTATCTAAACAAACTACCCGTGCAGTATGGGACGGTAGAGACGATAACAACCGTTGTTGAGTCAACAACACCTCCACACCCGAATCCGCCAACATATAACTCAACCGCTCTGAGGGATAATTGGGATCAAGCGGTACATAAGCACCACCAGCCTTGAGAATCCCTAACAGTCCTACCACTATCTCCAAAGACCGTTCCACACAAATGCCCACCAATACTTCTGGTTTGATTCCCAGTGTTTGCAGCTGATGTGCCAGTTGGTTAGCCCTTTGATTTAATTCCTGGTAGGTCAACTGCTGATTCTCAAATACCACTGCGATCGCATCTGGTGTTTTCTCTACCTGTTCCTCAAATAGTTGATGGATACACTTATTTTTTGGATATTCCCTCTGAGTATCATTCCACTCAAATAACAACTGCTGGCGTTCATAAGCACTCAATATAGGTAATTCAGAAATTTTCTGCTGGGGATTTTCCACAATTGCAGCTAATAGGTTCTGGAAATGAGCAGTCATGCGTTCAATGGTTGACCCATCAAACAAATCAGTGTTGTAATCCCATGACCCCACCAGTCCTTGGACTGTGTTCTCAAATGTTAAAGTCAGGTCAAACTTTGCTATTTTGCTGTCTATATGCAATGCACTCACACTTAAACCTGGAATCTCTATATCTGACGGAGGAGTATTTTGGAGGACAAGCATCACCTGGAACAATGGTGTATGGCTTAAGTCCCGTTGAGGTTGCAATGCTTCCACCAGCATTTCAAAAGGTAAGTCTTGATGAGCATAAGCATCCATTGTTACTTCCCGAACTCGCCCAAGTAATTCACCAAAGGTGGGATTACCTGATACATCAGTACGTATAACTAAAGTATTGACAAAGAAGCCAATTAATCCTGCAATTCTACTGTGATTGCGGTTAGCAATGGGCGAGCCGACCAATATATCCACCTGCCCTGTATAGCGGTAAAGCAAGATGTCAAATGCCGCTAACAGCGTCATAAACAAAGTGACTCCTTCTCGCAAACTGAGTGAGTTGAGTTCTTGAGTTAGTTCACTGGACAGAGTAAAAGATTGACGTTCTCCTTGGAAGGTTTGCACAGCAGGTCTTGGTCGGTCTGTAGGCAGTTCAAATAAAGCTGTTGCACCCGCAAGTTGTTGTCGCCAGTAAGCAAGGTGGGAATCAAGTATTTCACCTTGCAACCAATGGCGCTGCCACACCGCAAAATCGGCGTACTGGACAACTAGTTCTGCTAGCGGTGAAGGCTGTTGATTACAAAACGCAGAGTAAAAAGTGACTAACTCTTGGGTAAACAAATGCATTGACCAACCATCAGAAACAATGTGGTGCATAGAATGCATCAATATATATTCTGTCTCTTCTAATTTGATCAAATTCACCCGCACTAAAGGTTCTTTTGCTAAGTCAAACGGGCGTTTTACTTCTGCTGTTGCCAATTGCTGAATGGATATTTCTTGTTCATTCGCTGACAAATTTTGCCAGTCTACCATTGTCAATGTAAAAGAACAATCTGGATGAATAATTTGAACTGGTTGTCCATCAACTGTAATGAAATTGGTGCGTAAAACTTCGTGGCGGCGGATTATTTCGTTGAAACTTTGTTCTAAGGCACTTGTATTGATCTTACCAGTAAAGCGTGCTCCTCCAATGATATTGTAAGCAACACTATCTAGTTCTATCTGCTGCAATATCCACAACCTTTGTTGAGCAAATGATAAAGGAAGTGGTTGATTTCTAGAGACTGGTTGAATCGCTGGAATTTTATTTTTTTTCTCTGTTAAAGAATTTCCTTCGTGGGCTTGTAGCTTTTTTAAAAGAAGTTCGCGCTTTACAGGGGAGAGATTACTAAGACGTTTTTGAATGTCATTCATAATAATACTTGTTTTTGATTAGCTAATGGAGATTGTCGTTGTGATTTTGCTGTAATGGAGTCTATTTTAAAAAAAGCTCTTTTTGCCCAAATAATCTTTCTGCTATAATTCCTTGAACATGACACTGTGCAACTAATTTGTTAGATTCAATAATCGGACGGGAGTTTTCAGTATATTGAATAGATGTAAGAAAAGTTAACCAAGGCTCTTGTCCCATAGCATAGACATAAACTTCTTTGGGATTTAGTTTGTTGACTAAATCAATAGCTTTTTCATAATTCGAGCCATTAAGTCTTCTTGATTGATCCATTCTTCTTGGTAATGGTTGAGTTAAAAATGAATTGTATAACCAAGTCAATGGTCCTCCATCACATTCCATTCCTAAAAATAGCACATCAACATCATTCCCTAAAAAGCTATGTATATGTTCATAAACTTTAGGTTGAAGATTATTGGAATCGGCTCCTATAAATATAGTCTTTCTTTGTAAACTAATCGTATACGCAATTTTTGTCCTAATGTTCAGATCTCCATGTTCACCAAAAAAAGGTAACCCAATAATCATTCCCCCTGCAATTTCTATCGTTTCCATTTCATCAATTTCTATAATTTTTTCTCTCTTAAATCCTATATTCTGTAAAACTAATTTTAAAGATGGATCTGCCAATCCACCACCATTATTTTTGGGTACAATCACATTCTTAGTTTTATGGCGCAACTGTAATAAGGTTTCAAACATAAAATGGTCTTGATGATTGTGAGTAATTAATATATAGTCGATACTGTCTGGTAAATCAGCGTAAGTATAACGATTAATTTCAGTATCATACTGATAGCTAATTATTGGATCGCACAAAATAGTAACATCTTTTGACTCAATTAAAAGGCAAGCATGTCCAAAATAACGAATCCTTACTTCGTCACCAATATATTCAGGATATTTTTGCGGAGCTTCTTCGGTAAATAATGATGCAAATAATTCATAATCTTTGTCTTTAATATGTAGCTTTTCTTTGATGCTACTGAATAAACAGGGAACATTTTTCATCTGAAATAACTCATCTATTACCTCAGAGCTAAAAGGTACATTTAAATGTAAGCAGTTATCATCCTCTAATCTGGGAGTACTCAATACGAAATCACGTTCATCTGCGTTGATTAAAAAGAGTGCTAAACTCTGTGTAGATTGATCGTAATATGGACTTTTATAGAGTAGCCCTTCTATAAATCGAATTGAAGGATGATTATTTAAGTCATAAACCAATTCAACATAGCCTTTCAAAACTTCAGGGACGTTTTGATAGATAGGTTCAAGGGAATAACCTTCAGCTTCATTTGTTAACATATTATCAAGAATCTTGATAGCTTCTGCAAGTTCTAACATATGAGCTTGCTCTTTGAGCATTTTTTCCATCAAAGCCTTAATTTCATCCACTTTACTGGCATCATAGTTGATAAATGGACCTCCTAGCATTGCGGGATTTTTCAGAGCAGAAATGTGTACCTGCGGTGTTGATACAAACGACCGCATTATTTTTAACTGTGAATGTGCTATAAGCATGGCAGCCGTAGCAGGTGAAATCAAGTATGACCAGGCATACCATTGATTAATTAAAGGCTCCGCTACTACGTTGGGTTTGAGGTATAATTGCTGCTGATTTTTCATGATTGTCTTTTTTTTGGTTATTGATATTGTGTGAACAGTTGCTTTACTTCATCGTCTGATAACTCGTCGAACTCGTCTAACATTTGCTCTAGTATGTCGCTTTCTGCTTGCTCAATTTTTTGAACAACTACTACTTCCGCGAGCTGGGCTATAGTAGAATTTTCAAACAAGCTACGCAAAGGCAATTCTAGGGAAAACGCTTCGCTCAACCGAGTAATAACTTGAGTAGCCAGTAAAGAATGCCCCCCAAGTTCAAAGAAGTTATCGTGAATCCCCACTTGCTTTACTCCCAGGACTTCAGCCCAAATATCTGCTAAAATCTCTTCTGTGGGAGTGCGTGGAGCGACAAAGCTAACTGCCAATTCCTGACCGAACTCAGGTACTGGTAGTGCACGACGGTCTACTTTGTTGTTAAGAGTCAGTGGTAAGGCTGGCAAGAACACAAATGCAGTTGGCATCATGTACTCTGGCAGTTTTTGCTTAAGGAAGTGACGCAGATCACTCACTGTTAGTGTCTGTTCTGGGTGCAAAACTAGGTAGGCAACTAAGCGTTTATCCCCCGGTACATCTTCCCGCACTATCACTACAGTTGAGCGCACTACTGGGTGTTGACCGAGTACTGCCTCTATCTCACTTAGTTCAATGCGGAAGCCACGGATTTTCACTTGCGAGTCTATGCGCCCCAGGAACTCGATATCCCCTGAAGGAAGATAACGCCCTAAATCCCCGGTTTTATACAACCTTGCTCCTGGTTGGGAATCAAACGGATGGGGTAGAAATTTTTCTGCTGTCAACTCTGGCCGATTCAGGTAGCCATCAGCCAAGCCGTCACCACCAATATACAACTCCCCCGTCACCCCAACAGGCACTGGTTGTAAATGCCGATCTAAAATATAAACTTGGGTGTTAGCAATCGGTCTACCAATGGGAACAGTTTTACCCAGTTTGGCTGCTTCTGTTACCGAGTAGCAGCAGGTGAAGGTTGTATTTTCCGTTGGACCATAACCGTTGATCAACTGACAATTTTCTAACTGGCGCGAAACTTTCTGAACATGAGCCACTGATAAAGTATCACCTCCAGCTAAAAGCTGACGTACAGACTTTAAATCATGGATTTGCTGATCTACCATCTGCTGAAATAGACCAGATGTTAGCCATAAGGTAGTGACTTGGTATTGACTGATAATTCGTCCCAACTCCATCAAAGATGGTCTATTTATCGGCATCACCACTAGCTGTGCACCATTGAGTAAGCAACCCCAAATCTCAAAAGTTGCCGCGTCGAATGAGAAAGGAGCCAGTTGTAGGAAAATTTCCGCCTCGGTCAAGTTGACGTAATTGGTTTGTTTGACTAAGCGTACAACCCCGCGATGTCTCACTGTCACCCCCTTAGGCTGACCTGTAGAACCGGAGGTATACATTACATATGCTAAGTTAATTGGAACCACGCTACTGATCAGATTCTCTTGACTACAATGGTTGATAGTTTCCCAGTCTGAGTCTAGACAAATCACTTGCGCCCAGTAGGATGGTAGTGAGTCTGAGTCTAGGAAAGACTCTTGGGTCAGCAGCACTGGTGATTGAACCTCGTCTAATATAAAGGATAGACGTTCCAAGGGATAGGTCGGGTCAAGTGGCACATAAGCTGCACCCGCTTTGAGGATGCCTAATAGTCCCACTACCATCTCTAAAGAACGTTCCACACAAATGCCTACCAGTACTTCTGGTCCGACACCGAGGTTTTGCAGGTGATGTGCTAGTTGGTTGGCTTTTTGATTTAATTGCAGGTAGGTTAACTGTTGATTCTCAAATATCACTGCCACCCCATGGGGTGTTCTCTCTACCTGAGCTTCAAACAACTGATGAATACATTTATCAGTAGGATATTCCGTTGCAGTATCATTCCACTCCACCAACAACTGATGGCGTTCTGCTTCACTGAGTAAGGGTAATTCATCCACAGTTGTTACTGGATTTTCCACAATTGCTGATAGCAAGTTCTGGAAATGGGTCGCCATGCGTGTGATGGTGCTTCCATCAAACAAGTCAGTATTGTAGTTCCATGACCCTGACAACCCCTGAGGGGTTTCAGTGATTGTTAGGATTAAATCAAACTTAGCAATCGTGTTTTCTTGATTTAACTCACACCAAGTACAACCAGGTAATTCTAATTCACCCATTGGTACATTCTGCAATACAAACATCACTTGGCACAGGGGAGAATGGCTCAAGGAGCGTTGTGGCTGCAATATCTCAACTATCTGTTCAAAAGGTACATCTTGATGTTCATAAGCTTTCAATGTAGTTTCCCTTACTTGTGCCAGTAAGTTTTTAAAACTTGGATTATCTGCAAAATGGGTTCTCAACACCAAGGTATTCACAAAACATCCAACCACTGACTCTATTTCACTGCGGTTGCGATTGGCAATTGGTGAACCAATTAAAATATCTGATTCACCACTGTAACGATATAGTAAAGTAGCAAACGCTGCTAGCAGTGTCATAAATAAGGTTGTACCCGACTCCCGATAAAGGGTTTGCAACTTCTGAGTTAGTTCAGTATTTAAACTAAAACTTTCGGTAGTACCCTGGTAAGTTTGCACAATTGGACGAGGACGGTCAGTAGGCAATTGTAATAATTCTGGCATACCATCTAATTGCTGCTGCCAGTAATTTAGTTGAGTTTTTAGAACTTCTCCACTCAACTGCTGTCTCTGCCAAACGGCAAAGTCAGCATACTGGATTGGTAATTCTGATAAAGGGGATGGAGATCCAGTACAATTGGCTTTATATAAATCAGATAGTTCTTGAATCAATATCCCTATTGACCAACCATCAGAGACAATGTGGTGCATACTCAATAACAACACATATTCACTGGCATCTAACTGCACTAAACTACATCTGATTAGTGGTGCGATCGCTAAGTCAAAGGGGGTAATTGCTTC
>Ga0116226_10003121_pt1 | contig 14602 bp, 11 predicted proteins | sample S1TSphfallax_FD_89692 | JGI IMG/M metagenome (GOLD analysis project Ga0116226, IMG submission 89692) | Host-associated microbial communities from peat moss isolated from Minnesota, USA - S1T2_Fa - Sphagnum fallax MG | ecosystem: Host-associated > Plants > Peat moss > Unclassified | place: USA...
ATCGTGTATTCGATCGGCTCGAACATGAACACCACGTCGATCACCAAGCGTGCCGCCTCGCCGGCTTCGTTGGGCGGGGCTGCGCTATACGACCAGGAGGCTTATTCGGAACTGACCACGGCCAGCCCGAAGTTCGTCTTCAACCTGGGCGCGTTGTACACGGTGAATAAACTCTCCGTGGATCTCGTCGAGAAGATCATTGGTCCGACCTCGGACTTTGAGCAGGACGACGGCGACAATGCCGCCGGCAGTTCGGAGTACTTCAAGGACCAGCAAGGCACCACCTTGCTCACGAACCTCGATATCGGCTACCAGTTCACCGAGAATCTGAAGTTCTCCATCGGTGCGCAGAACTTGTTCAACAAGTTTCCGGACAAGCTGAACTCGACTCTGCTCGAACACCTCAACGTGTATGGCGGCCAATTCGGCGACCCGACCGCAGTGGAACATTACCCGTTCTTTTCGCCCTTCGGCATCGACGGTGGTTTCTATTACGTGAAGGCGTCGTACAAGTTCTAAGGGGCGAGCCCCGGAGAGCTTGAAACTTCAAGGGCGGCGGCAAGTGATTGCTGCCGCCCTTTTTCGTTGCCGGCCCGGGCGCGGCGATTGCGTGGGCTTGATGATGAGGCGGGCGCAGCCGTGCCTACAGCGGGCCGCTCGCCACCGATAACGCCTGTTCGAGGCGCTTCATTTCCGCGTCTGACACGCTTGGGATGGGCGGCCGCAACGACGGATGGGGGAATTTTCCGAGCATATGCAAGCAGGCCTTGAGTCGCGCGTTGGCATGCGAACCGGGTGCCGTGCCATAGATCGCCCTCGCAAGCGGATAGACTCGCGCGTGCAGCTTCTGCGCCTGCGTCAAATCGCCGCTCTCGACGGCGCGATGAAGCGCGACGATCAGCCGCGGCACAACGGCCGCGAGGCTCACAACACTGCCCTCAGTGCCAATGGCGAAACAGGGAAATAGGTGTTCATCTCCCGATGCCATCACGGCAACGCGTGGCGCAATCGACTGTGCCAGCCGTCTGTTGGCTTCATACATTCCAGTATCCCAGCTGCCCTCTTTGATGGCGACCACTTCGGGAAGCCTCAACAGTTCGGTGAGTATTGAAGGCGTGTACGCCATGGCGCCCGACTTGACGCTGGACTGGTACAACATCATCGGCATCCGGGCATTGGCATTGATGATCTCGTGGTGACGAAGAACCGTGTTCAGATCAGTCGATAACGCCCATGAATAGGGCGGAAACGGCAGCAACACGTCGGCGCCCGTCTGGCGCGCGTCATCGGCATGCGCCTGGGCTTCGTAACTGTTCTCCGAGTTCACGCCCGCGACGATAATCGAGCGATCCCCACACACATGTTGCGCAATTTGCACGACGCGCCGCTTATCGTCACGCGACAGGGAGCCGTTCTCTCCCGCATGCCCGTTGACCAACAGACCTACGATTCCGTCGACGGACGCGATCTCCTCGATGTGTCGCGCCAGCACGGCTTCATCGAGATGGCGACCGTCCGCGTCGAACGGACACAGGGTGGCGGCGTAGATACCATTGAATGGGGCATTGGTCGGGGGAATCATTGCAAGCGCCTTTGCCGGGGCGATTGCGCTGGGGCTGAGACGAGACGCGCGGGATCGAACAGTGGCAGCTCGGTTGTCTCCCCAAGCATTGTCTGTGCCAGCAGCTTACCCATGTAGGGACCGCTGGTGTAGCCGGAGTGAACGCAGCCGATCACCCAGGCATCGCGCTGACCCGGCAGAGGGCCGATCATCGGCATACCATCGGCGGTTTCCGATTCGAGCCCCATCCAGACCCGTGCGATCCCCGCCTTCGCGAGTGCGGGGATCACGTGCTGCGCCAGGCGTAGATTGCCGATGAGGTTTTGGGGGATGATTTCCACCGGACCTTGGAGCCGATCGCCAACGCCCTGCCAACCGCCGCCAATGAGCACGCTGCCGTTGCCGAACTGCTTCATGGACAAGAGTCCATTGGCAATACTCAAGACGGACCGCATGATTGGCGCCACCCGCTCCGTGACGATCAGCTGGTTGACCAGTGTCTTCACAGGGATGGAGATGTCGAGCATGGCGCACAAAGGCTCGAGCCAGACGCCGCCCGCCAGAACCAACCGCTTGGCGTCGATTCGCAGTGCGGGCGATCGATCGCCGGGCCCATGGACATGGTAGTGTCCATCGGACCAGTCAAGGCGCGTGGCGGGAGTTCGCTCGAAAATCTCGACGTCGGCGGCCTTCAGCGCCGAGAAATAGGCACGACCGGTCAAGTAGGCACTCGCGAATCCATCGCTGGGGCAGAGCGCCGCCTCGAGCAGGTCGGCATGGAGGCCGGGTTCCACGCGCAGCGCGGCATCGCGGTCGAGCAGTTCGATCGGCGCCCCGTACTCAACCCGAACTTGCGCCCGATGACGCAGTAACTCCCGCTCCGCTTCGGTGAAGGCCAGGCAAAGACCGGGCGCGGACCTGGCACCCACGCTTGCGCCCAGCCACCGTTCAGCATCCAGCCACATGTCAATCGCGGGCAACGCGTAGGGAATCAAAGCGGCCCGCGTCATGTGCAACGTGAGCGTGCCGGCATTCACGCCGGAGGCGCCGCGGCACAGCGCATCACGCTCGACCAATGCCACGCGCATGCCGCCCCGCGCAAGGAACAAGGCGGTCGTGCATCCCATCACGCCGCCGCCGACCACGACGACGTCACACCGATGCGTCACGCTGCCATCGGTCGCACTCACAGCGGCGCCGCAGCCGGAATGGGGATATCGTCGTAGCCGAAGCTGCCGGTCAGCGCGTCGAGCGTGACCGGCCGCAGCGGCATACGCGGGGTGAATCGACCCACCATTTCGCGCGATGGCGCACCGGTCCGACGCATCAGCAATTCGCCCGCAATGTCGCCACAGAAGCGGCCCTGGCATGAACCCATACCGCAACGCGTCCATGCCTTCAGCTGGTTCATATCCCGCGCACCCGCATCGCAGGCCGCGTCGAGCTCAGCGCGGCTCACCGCCTCGCAGCGACATATGATCGTTCCGGCAGCGATGCCGTCGACTCGAGCGGACCAGGGCGCCATCAGGGCAGCCATCGCGGAGCGTACACCGACACACCGCCGAACCGAGCGGCGCGCAGCGTCGATGCGGCCCCTCAGTGGCGCAGCAGCCGCGGCGTCGAGATCGAGCGCGCAGGCGAGTCCCACCAGCGCACCCTGCGTCGCGGCAGCGTCCGTACCCGTCGTGCCCGTCACGTCACCGGCGACATAGAGCAACGCTCGCGAGGTACGGCCGAGCTCATCGGCGACCGCGATCCACCCGCCTGCTTCCCGGGAGTAGCGGTGTCGCGCATGCAGCAGCCCGGTGATCTCGGTCGCTGGAATGGACCCATGACCCACGACGATGCAATCGGCGCTCACGGTGGTGGGCGACGCGTCGAGCGCGCGGCCAGCCGCATCGCAGCGCGCCAGGGTTGCGCGCAGGCCCTCCCCTGCCCGCTCCGCATGGATCACGTGACAGCGGTCGAGCCACGGCGTGCCGGATCGGCGAATCGCACGACGCCACCTGAGGCTCTGCGCTCGGAGGTTCTGGTGCCCGGCCGTCGCCCGCAGCGCACGGCTCCATTCGGCACCATCAGCCAGATCGACGATGGCCGAAACCCTGCCGCCGTGCTCGATCGTCTCGGCGGCGGCGGCTGCAAGCCAAGGACCGCAGCCCGCCACCAAGGTCGAGCGCCCTTGCAGACTGCCTTGCGACCGAATCTCTGTCGCGGCCGTTTCCAGACTGATGACGCCAGGCAGGGTCCAGCCTTCGAAAGGAACGATACGCACCGTCGAACCCGTCGCCACGATCAGCGCGCGCGCCGTGCAATGCACGGCTCCCTCCGGGCCGACCGCGTCGATGCGGTACGCGCCGGTCACGCCCCACACGCGATGCGACATGAAGCGGGTCACGGTGCCGGATACTAGGTCATCGGCCAGTACGTCTCGGACGCCTGCCGGATCGGTCGGGCCGAAGTCGCCGTCGTGCTCGTCGAACAGCGCGACCCGCAGACCGGCTGACGCCGTCGACAGCGCCGCATGCGATCCCGCTGGACCACCGCCAATCACAATCACGTCGAACTCTGACATGGGCACCGGCCGTGCTTGACAACATGGATACGCGATGCTGCAATGTTAGCGTATACCGAACGTATACGCACCAACAAAGACGGGGATGTATGTCGCATAGAAGTCGCGGGTTCGCGCTGGTTCATTACACGTCGGCGTTGACGGCACTGCTCGCCGCATCAGCGCACGCACAGCAAAGCAGTGACGCAGCGGGTGCCGCTGCGGATTCATCGCAGCTGAGCGAAATCGTCGTCACGGCGGAGAAGCGCGACGCGACCGTTCAGACGACTCCCATCAGCTTGACCGCGATCTCGCAGGCGGACCTGCAAGCACGCGGTGCCACGGACATTGCGAGCCTGCTGGTATCGGTGCCGGGCGTGTCGATCCGCAGCAGCGGACCCGGCTTCACGGAATTCGAGATGCGCGGCGTCTCATCGACGGGGGGAAACTCGCCGACGGTGGGTTTTTACTACGATGACACCCTCCTGACCGCGACCTCGAACAGTAACGAGGGCAAGATCGTGATTTCGCCGGCGCTCTACGACGTCAATCGCATCGAGGTGTTGCGCGGGCCCCAAGGTACTCTGTACGGCTCGGGCTCGATGGGCGGAACGATCAAACTCGTGCCAAATGCGCCCGATACCAGCAAGTTCGACGCCTCGGCCGAAGTCACCGCAGGCGGCACGGATGGTGGTGGCTTCAACACCGCCGAAAATGCCATGGTCAATCTTCCCTTCGGCGGCGGTATCGCTGCGGTGCGCATCGTCGGCTCCTATGAGCATGACAGCGGCTGGATCGATCGCATCGTCACCCAGCCGGGAACGTTTCCGGAGCCGACCGCCGATGGCGTGCGCGGCAACGTATTGGCGGCCCCCATCGCCGCAGACCACAAGGACGTCAATGATGTCAATCGCACCTCGGTGCGCATCAGTGCCCTGATCCAGCCTCTCGACGGACTCAGCATTACGCCCGCATTTTTCTATCAACGAACGACCTCGGGCGGCTGGCCGCAAATCGACAGCGTCCCGGGCACCGAAGCGCATTATCAGCCGATCGACCTGCCGGAAAACATTTACGATCAGTTCAAGCTCAGCAGCCTGAAGATGGAGTACAAGAACCCGTATTTCGCCATCGATTCGAACACGGCGTATTGGACGCGGTTCGAGCCGAACGTCCAGGATTCGTCCGAGTCGTGGGCGACAGGTCTGGGCGAGACGACATACAGCGTCGCCGGTGGCGGCCTCGGCGCGGCCCCGTCACAGGAATACAACTACACGCACCAGACCACGGAAGAACTGCGGGTCTCGTCGGTGGGCGACGGCGACTTCAAGTGGCTCGTCGGTTATTTCTACCAGGATTTCGAGTCCATCTTGGACATCTATTATCCGTCGCAGGGATCGTTCGCCGGCGAAACGGGATCGTTCCCGGGCTCAAGTCAGTATTACCCCAACGGCCTCACCAATCTCTTCACAGCGCTCAACCCCTTGAAGCTGCTGCAACAGTCCTTCTTCGGCCAGGCGACCTACAACATCACCCCGTCGCTCGCGGCGACCATCGGCGCACGGCGCTACACCTACGAAACCGAAACCGTGGAATTGCTGAGCGGCGTGGTGTCCGGCGTCGCAGCGGGAGAGACCGAGACGACCAGCACCTCGGCGAAGGCCCAAGGCGTCACGCCCAAGTTCTCGCTGTCCTATACGTTCAACCCAGAGCTCATGGTGTATGCGACCGCCGCCAAGGGTTTTCGCCCGGGCGGCGGAACCGGGCCGGTTGCCACGGCGGGTCCCGATTCCTGCGAGAAAGACCTGCAGAGTGAATATGGGTCCAACGGCTTCGTGCCGGGACCGAACAGCTTCAACGCCGACCATCTGTGGAGTTACGAACTCGGCGAAAAATGGCTGGGCTTCAACAATCGGATCTCCGTCAACGCCGCGGGTTACTTCGAGAACTGGGTGGGCGTCCAGCAGACCAACAACTTGCCCACCTGCGGTGTCGTCTATACGGCCAACGCCGGCAACGCCCATGTGTATGGCGGCGAGCTCGAGATCAAGGGGCTCATCACACCGGAGTGGATCGCCGCGGTGAACACCGGCTACACGCATGCGGTACTGGTGAGCGCCGATCTGCAGAATTCGATTTTCAGCCCCGGCACGGCGCTGCAGGACGATCCGACCTGGACCGGATCGGCCTCGTTGACCTACCGTCACCCGCTGACGGATGAGTTGACTCTGACGGCGCGCGGCGACATCACCTACGTGGGCAGCCGCACGGACACCACCTACGAGCTCAACACCTTGCCGAGTTATCAGATCGGCAACATCCGCGCCGGTGTCGAGGCCAGGAAGTGGAGCGCGGTGGTGTTCATCAACAACGTCGCCAATAAGCGCGCGCTGTTGAGCGACATCTCGCAGGATGCGATCAACCTGCCGGAGTATCAGCGCATCGCCGTGAATCAGCCGCTCACTGCCGGTGTCGATTTCAACATCAAGTACTGATGGCGGGTAGTTGATCGTCGCGCAACCATTGGGGAGGTCACTCGTGTTAACTGCTGCCGTTCGTGCCTGGGTTTTTTTGGCTCTGCTGGCCACCACCGTCGCTTACCGCGACGGTGAGGCGGCAACAGCTCAGAAGTCCACGCAGTTCTTGGTGAGTTTCCCCTCCTCGCTCAATGCGGAGCCGATCACGGGCCGCGTCTTCGTGACGCTCTACACCAAGGATGATGTCGAGCCCCGAGTCGCTTCCTATCAATCCGCGCGCTCCCGCGTCGGACGCGTGCCCTTCTTCGCAGCGGATATCGATCAACTGAAGCCCGGCGAGGCGACGACGCTCGATGGCAATGCCGTCGGCTATCCCCTGTGGAGCATGCGCGAGCTACCCGCGGGTGACTATTACGTACAGGCCGTGCTCAATGTCTACACCCAGTACCACCGTGCCGACGGGCATACGATCTGGGCACATCAGGACCATTGGGACGGCCAGCGCTGGGCCTACTCGCCGGGTAATCTGGTCAGTACGCCGATCAAAGTGCACCTCGACCCGGCGCAAGGGTTCAAAGTCAAACTCGCTTTCGATCACGTACTGCCGCCGATCGAGGAACCGAAGGACACGCATTGGGTAAAGCACGTCAAGATCCAGAGCGACATCTTGACGCAGTGGTGGGGGCATCCGCAGCAGCTCGGCGCCATCGTGATCCTGCCCAAGGGCTACGATGAGCACCCCGATACCTACTATCCCGTCGTCTACCAGCAGAATCACTTCTCGCTCGAGGCGCCTTTCGGGTTCAATGAGGATGCCAACTCACAAGACACGAACATGACGGCGGTACGGCTTGCGCCCATCAATCCGCGCTCGAACGTCGAGGGGCCTCGTGCCTGGATGGGCGGCGGAGTGAGGGAGTCCGGACATGAGTTTTATAACTCGTGGATGGCCGACGACATGCCGAGGATGATCGTCGTCTCGTTCCTGCATCCGACGCCGTTCTTCGATGACTCGTACGCGGTGAATTCGGCGAACAACGGTCCGTACGGCGACGCTATCATGAAGGAGCTGATTCCTTACGTTGAATCGCATTTTCGCATCATCAAGAAGCCCTACGCCCGGGTGTTGACGGGCGGATCGACGGGCGGCTGGGAGTCGCTCGCCTTGCAGGTCTATCATCCGGACTTCTTCGGCGGAACCTGGACCTTCTACCCCGATCCCATCGATTTCCGGCGCTATCAATTGAGCGACATCTACGCCGACAGCAATGCGTTCGTCGTCCCTTATGCGGCGCCCGGGGCGCCCGAACGCATGATGCAAATGTCATCCGATGGGCAGCCGGTCGCATCGATGCGTGCCATCGCGCAAATGGAATTGGCTTCTGGAACGCGCGGCCGATCGGGCGCTCAGTTGGACATTTGGAATGCGGTATACGGCCCCACCGACGCCGACGGCTATCCGCGCCGGCTGTTCGACCTCAAAACGGGAGAGATCGACCATGAAGTAGCGCTTTACATGCGCGATCACGGCTACGACCTGCGCTATTACCTGGAGCAGAACTGGTCACGCATCGGGCCCGAGTTGGTTGGCAAGTTACACATGTTGACCGGCGACTACGACGATTTTTATCTCGCTCCGGCGATGTATATGCTGCAGGATTTCCTCGACACCACCAAGGCGCCCGCCTACGGCGGAGATTTCCGCTACGGACGACCTCAGAAGGGTCACGGCTGGCAACCCATGACCAACGCCAATCTGCTGCGGGAAATGGCGGCGCATATTGCCAAAAATGCGCCCGCGGGTGAGCCGACGGCCAGCTGGCGCGGTGACCCGGCAGTCACCGGCCTGAAAGGCGATGGCTTGTTCAATCCCTGTGGACCGGCAGAAGGATGCGCATGGGGAGATGTGACCGACGGCGTGCGTCATTGACCAGAGCAGCGGTGTGCATGCTGCTGGCGGCATGCGCGCTGCTTGCTGCGGCCGCCTCGAGTGCCCGCACTCTCGACGAAATCATCGCGTCCAAGCGGATCATTTTCGGCGTCAATCCGAATCTTCCACCGCTTGGGCTTTACGATGCCAAAAATCAAATCGACGGTTTTGATGTCGCGATCGCAAGAAAGATTGCGGACGCGCTCGGTGTGACCTTGGAAATCGTGCCTGTGGGCCCGAGCGATCGTATCCCCTTTCTGCTGGCCGACAGAGTTGATGTGGTAACCGGAGGCATGACGCGAACCCCAGATCGTCTCAATGCGATTGATTTCACGAATCCCGTGAACACCGAAGTGATGGGCATCCTGACCACGGCGGACAAGCCGTATCGCGAGTTGAACCAGCTCGACGACCCGAGAGTCACGCTCGTCGAGGTCCGGGGCACGACGCCGGTGAGGTTCATCAAGACCAAACTTCCCAAGGCCCAGGTGCTGCTGCTCGACAACTATCCTGACGCGATACGCGCGATTGCCCAAGGGCGCGCCGATGCGCTGATCGACGTCCTCGATTTCGTGCTGGTCTATACGAAGAATTACTCCACGAAGTGGCGCGTGGTCGACGTACCCATCGAGGTGGGCTATGACTGCCTCGGCATCCGCAAGGGGAACGTGGCGCTGACCCAGCGCATGAACAAGGAAATAGCGGTGCTGCATGCGGATGGCTTCATCGCGGCGAGCTGGCTCAAGTGGTTCGGCCATCCGATGTTGCATGACCCCACCGCCGTAACGCCCGTGGCCGCCTCGCAGTAGCCTTGACACTTCAGTTTCGTCCGATCCTCGAACAGTGGCCCTATCTCCTGGGTGGGGCGTGGCTCAGTCTCGAGATGGCGGTGCTCGCCTTCGTCTGCGGTATGTCGATCGGATTGGTTTGCGCCGCCCTCCTCCAGTTTGCACCGCCATACCCGCGCCGGCTCATCACCGCCTACGTCACTTTCGCAACCAACACGCCCCAGCTCGTCCAGATCTATTTCCTGTTCTTCGGGCTCCCGGAGGTGGGGGTCATTCTCCCTCCCTTGGCGGCGGTCCTCGTGGGGATGACGTTCAATGCGGGCGCCTATCTCTGCGAGATTCTGCGTGCCGGATTCCTGTCGCTCCGGCCCGCTGAACTCGAGGCGGCCGAGGTTCTCGGCTTCTCTCGCCTGCAACTCATTCGTCTCGTGATGATGCCCCATGTGATGAAGGTGATGTTCCCATCGCTGTCGAATCAATTCATCATGATGACACTTGGAACCTCGATGGCGTCGGTGTTCGGCGTCGAGGAACTCACCGGACGAACGCTGAGTCTTGGCGCCGACACCTATCTCTCCGTCGAAGCCTTCACTGTCGCGGCAGTCTTGTACCTGGTCATCAGTCTGGTCGCAACGTTCACGCTGGTCCTCTATGGTCGACTCGTGCATCGCATCAAGACAAGGATGCTGTGAGCATTTCGATCTACGACGCACGGCTGCTGCTGACCGGGTTGCTGACCACGTTGGCGCTCGCGGTGGTCGGTTGCGGTGCGGGCTTCCTATGCGGTTTTGCGGTCGCCATTTGTCGCACGACCCGAGCCCATGGGATGGCGCCGCTGCGAGCCGCCCTTTACGGCTACTGTCTGTTGTTCCGTCGAGTGCCCTTTCTCGTCACGCTGTTCCTGGTATTCTTCGTCAGCCAGTCGGTGAATGCTGATCTGCCGACGTTCGCGGTTGCCCTGCTCACCCTCTGCCTCATCGCGACCGCTTACCTGAGTGAGATCATCCGCGGCGGCCTCGAGTCGGTGCATTCAGGCCAGTGGCAGGCCGCGCGGGCCTTGAACTTCAGCTACTGGCAGGCGCTTCGTTACGTGATCGTGCCACAGGCATGGCGGGTGATCGTGCCGCCAGCCGTCGGCTTCTTCGTCATGTTCATCAAGGACACCGCCCTTGCGTCACAGATCGGCGTGATGGAACTGACTTCCGCCGGCAAGGTGCTCGGCAACAAGGGTCTTCCATCCATGCTGGTTTATGGGATGATTCTGCTGCTGTATTTCGTGATTTCTTACCCACTGACACGCCTTGGTAAGCACGCGGAGAGGAAACTTGCCGTTACTCGAAATCGTTGATCTGAAGGCATCGTTCGGCTCACACGCGGTACTCGAAGACTTCAGTATGAGCGTCGATGAGGGAGCGATCGTCAGCCTCATCGGTCCCTCAGGATCAGGCAAGAGCACGCTGTTGCGCGTCTTGATGGGCCTGCTGCCAATCGACCGGGGTAGCGTGCGAATGAATGGACGGGTCGTCGACTATGCCGACAAGGCGGCGCTCCATGCCTTGCGCGCCGAGATCGCGATCGTGTTTCAACAATATAATTTGTTCCAAAATATGACGGTGATTGACAACGTCATGATCACGCCGACCCGGATCAGGCGCTGGCCCCGCAAGGATGTCGAGCGGCACGCGATGCAGTTGCTGACCCGGGTTGGGCTGGCCGACCGGTTGCGCGCGTACCCCGACGAATTATCCGGAGGCCAGCAACAAAGGGTTGCCATTGCCCGCGCGCTCGCACTGAAGCCCAAAATCCTGTTTCTCGACGAGATTACCGCCGCGCTCGACCCGGAACTCGTCGGTGAGGTGTTGGAGACGATTCGGGAACTGTCATCGGACGGCATCACGATGCTGATCGTGTCCCACGAAATGGGGTTCGTGCGCAAGTTGTCGTCTAAAGTCGTGTTCATGGCACAAGGACGCATCGTCGAAACGGGTACACCGCAGCAAATTTTCGATGCGCCGCTCGAGGCGCGCACCCGCGACTTTGTCGGCAAGATCCTGCGCCACTGAGCGCTTGCGCGACATTTTAGCGGTAGGGACCCTCGCCGAGTCGGTCGAGTACGAAGCGGCGCAGATTTTGCAAGTGGGTACGCAGCGCGGCGCGCGCAGCCTCCGCATCATTGGCAAGATAGGCATCGAGAATCGCCAGATGTTCAGCCCGGTCTTCTTCGATGCGGTTGAATGGCGAAGCCAGCTCAAAGAGCCGGCTGTTCGTGCGCACCACGTCGATCATTCGCGCGAGCACATCATTGCCGCTGCCGCGCGCGATCAGCGTATGCACCTGGTCGTCGATCTGCCAGTGCGCTTGCTCCTGCTGGCCGCTGCCGAGCGCCTTGATTTTCCTGGCGAGCTGCTCGACGAGTTTCCTGTCGATCTTACCGATGGCGAGCCCGACCGCCTCGGCTTCGAGCAATTCGCGCACTTTCATGGCCTGAATGTATTCCTCCGCTCTGACAAAGCGTACGGAATAAGACCGGGCGCCGGCCCGCACCAACAGTCCCTCGCCCTCCAGTCGCAACAGCGCTTCGCGCATCGGCGTGCGCGAGATATTGAGTTCTTCGGCGAGCCGCCCTTCCACCACCGCGCCGCCGCTGCGTAGCGCCTTGTCGAGAATCATGCGCCGCAAGGTCTGATAAGCAAGTTCACCGAGCTTTTCTGGATTCGAACCGGAAGGGGTGTGGACTGCCATGTCTTGGATTCTGGAGGGAACCTGCGCCCGGTCACCTGTCCGGCGGATCCGCCGGCCGTTCAGCGCTTGAGGGGGAGCATCTCATTTAAGAACGCTTGCGGGGTTTCGCGAGCTCAGGCGCCGCGCGCGGCAAGAAGAGGCCCCGGCCCGGCGCGCCCGTGCAGTCGCCGTTCTGGGCGATGATCTCGCCGCGCGATAACACGAGCTCCGGCCACCCGGTGATCTCGAGCCCCTCGTAGGGCGTGTAGTCGACATTGTGATGCAGCATGTCATTGCGAATGGTCACAGGCTTCACGGGGTCATACACCACGATGTCCGCGTCGGCGCCAATCGCCAGGCTGCCCTTGCGGGGGTAGAGCCCGTAGAGCTTGGCCGGATTGGTGGCGGTCAGTTCGACGAAGCGCTGCAGGCTGATCCTGCCCTTGACGACACCTTCCGAAAACAGGATCGGTAACCGCGTTTCGATGCCCGGAACTCCGTTCGGTACCCAATTGAATGGCGTCTGCTCACCGTGCAGCATCTTACCCTGGGGATCATGGTAGCGAAACGGCGCATGATCGGAGGATACGATCGCAAAAATTCCGCTCGCCAGACCGTCCCAGATCACCGCCTGGTTGGCCTTGTCACGCGGCGGCGGGCTGCAGATGCATTTCGCGCCCTCGAAGCCGTGGCCGCCCAGATCATGTTCGGTCAACACGAGGTACTGCGGACAGGTCTCCGCAAAGATCTGCAGACCGCGACCTTGCGCCCAGTGAATCTGCTCCACCGCCTCGCGACCCGACACATGCACGATCAAGATCGGTACATCAGCCAGCTCCGACATGGCGATCGCGCGGTGAGTCGCCTCCCGCTCGACCAGCATCGGGCGCGATTCCGCGTGGTAACGCGGCTCTTTGAGGCCTGCACCCAGCAGGCGATCCGTCAGCCAGCCGATGAAATCCGCATTCTCCGCGTGGATCATCGCCATGGCGCCGCAGCGTCTCGCGACATCGAGGAGCTCGAGCACCTGACGATCGTTGAGCTTCAGATCGTCGTAGGTCATGTAGAGCTTGAATGACGTGTAGCCTTCCGTGACCAGACGAGGCAGATCTTGAGTGATGAGCTGCTCGGTCGGATCGCTCACGATCAGATGAAACGCATAATCGACGACCGCCTTGCCCGCCGCCCGGGCGTGGTAGTCGGCGACGACGGCGGGCATCGAATCGCCTCGATTCTGGCAGGCGAAGGGAATCACCGTCGTCGTGCCGCCGCAGGCGGCCGCACGGGTCCCGGTCAGAAAATCATCGGCGAAAACCGAGCCGTTGGTGGTCGGCTGATCGAGGTGACAGTGCGCATCGACACCACCCGGTAACACCAGCTTGCCGCGTGCATCGATCTCAGTCTTGGCGGGGGCCAGATTTCGGCCGATCGCCGCTATTTTCCCGTCTTGGATTCCAAGATCGGCCTCGTACACATCGGCGGCGGTGGCCAACTTGCCGTTACGGATGACAGTGTCAAATGCCTGCATAAAGTCTCGCTCTAAAGTGGTGGTTCAATGAGCATCGCTGATCGCGATCGTGCGCTGCGCACGACCGAAACGCGCCTCGATCCGGTGCTGGACGACAGTCCAGGCAGAAGTCATCAACAGATAATAGATGGCCGCCACGGCAAACAGTTCGAGCACCAAGAACCGGTCCTGCATGAGCAACTCGGTTCGGCGCAGCAGCTCTTCCACGGAGATCACGGAGGTGATCGCCGTGGTCTTGAGCATGCCGTTGACGCTGTTGCCAAGCGCCGGCATGACGATGCGCAGAGCTTGCGGCACGACGATGTAGATCATCACCTGGGCAGGACTCATACCCAGAGCCCGGCCGGCATTGCGCTGTCCCGCCGGCACCGCGACGATGCCGCCGCGAATCACCTCGGCGAGATACGCGGCTTCGTTCAGGATGAGACCGATCAACGCTGATTCGATCACTGAAAATTTGATTCCGATCTGCGGCAGACCGGTGTAGATCATGACGAGCTGCACCAGCAGCGGGGTGCCGCGGAAGAACCAAATGTAAAGTTGCGCGGGAATCGCGAGGTAGCGATGCCGCGCGAGACGCAGCCACGCGAGCAGCGAGCCCAAGCAGAGACCGCCGATCATGCTGGCGGCGGTGAGCCAGAGCGTCGTGAGCGCACCCATCAACAAAAAACCATTGACGAGATAATCCGCGAAACCAGGCCAGTTCCAGCGGCTCGCGACGGCGGGTCGGGAACTCTGCCCGTGCAAGCGCTGGGTCGGGCCGTTCACGCTAAATGGCCCCGCATGCGGGACGAGTCCGTAACGGGTCATCAAGGCTTGATAGGACCCGTCCCGTTGCATGTCATTGAGGACCCTCACGATCGCCTGACTCAGGGCCTGGCTTTTCATGGCCAGGGCAACCGGCGTCGGATATAAACCGGATATCACCCGATCGACGCCGCACTCGCGAGCATATTCGGCCGCCGTCGGATCGATTGCGGCGGTTGCATCGGTCTGTCCGGCACTCATCGCTTGAAATGCCGCCGCAAAATTGTCGAAGGTGCGAA
>Ga0116226_10003122_pt1 | contig 14600 bp, 14 predicted proteins | sample S1TSphfallax_FD_89692 | JGI IMG/M metagenome (GOLD analysis project Ga0116226, IMG submission 89692) | Host-associated microbial communities from peat moss isolated from Minnesota, USA - S1T2_Fa - Sphagnum fallax MG | ecosystem: Host-associated > Plants > Peat moss > Unclassified | place: USA...
CGCCGGAATTGCCGTTCGGCAAATACAGATTGCCGATGCGCAGGCCGTGCACGTCGATTTCGATGTAGCGGGCATGCGAGTCGTCGGCGGGCAGGCCGGGGAGGGCGGGGTGCGACACGTTGAGCGGCACGCGGCTCAGGATGGCGACACCGTTGAAACCTTTCTGGCCGGTGAGGGCGGCGTTCCAGCCGGCGGCGGCGAAGGATTTTGGGAACGCGGGTTCCTCGCATTTGATTTCCTGGAGCAACAGGAAATCGGGGTTTTCGCGTTCGAGCCAGCGGAGAACGTTCTGCTCGCGGGCGCGGATGCCGTTGACGTTCCAGGTGGCTATGCGCAAGATTTTCTCCGCTTACCCGTACGAATGATCAGGCTTGCTTCTTTGCGGCGAGCTGGGACGGCGGATGGCGCAAGAGCTTATCCGCCCTACGGCGCTTTCTTGCTTTCTAAGCGCCTGAAGGCTCAACATAATTTCTTTTTTTCAAAAAAGAAACTGCTTCCTTAATCCACCGAAAAGCTCGTCCCGCACCCGCAAGCACTGGTCGCATTCGGATTGCGCACCGCGAAGAAGCTGCCCATCAGCTCGTCCTTGTAATCAAGCTCGGCACCTGCCAGCAAATCCAGGCTCGCCGGGTCCACCACCACGCGGGCGCCGTGGCTTTCGATCACCAGATCGTCCGGCGCGGTAACCGGGTCCAGGTCGAACTTATACTGGAAGCCGCTGCAGCCGCCGGCCAGCACGGCGACGCGGAGTGCTGCCTCCTGGCCGCTCGCGGCGACGATTTCGGCGATGCGGGACGCGGCGCGGGGTGACAGGGCAAAGTTCATCCAGGACATATAGCACCGGCGGACCCCGAGTTGAAGCGGCGCGTCGCACCGGCGTAAGGCTCTGTCCGACAGGAACGCCGGAAACCGTCCATGGACCTCGCCCGCTACGCCGTGCAGGCCGTCGCCTCCCGCGGGCGGCTGCATCCCGAACCCGAGGCGGCCACCCGCAGCCCCTACCAGCGCGACCGCGACCGCATCATCCACAGCTCGGCGTTTCGCAGCCTGCAATACAAGACCCAGGTTTTCGTCAACCACGTCGGCGATTTCTTCCGCACGCGGCTGACCCATTCCATCGAGGTGGCCCAGATCGCCCGCTCGATCGCGCGCGAGCTCTGCCTGGACGAGGACCTCGCAGAGGCGCTGGCCCTGGCGCACGACCTCGGCCACCCCCCGTTCGGCCATGCCGGCGAGGAGGCGCTGAATGCGCGGATGAAACCGTTCGGCGGCTTCGACCACAATGCCCAGAGCCTGCGGGTCGTGACCCGGCTGGAGAGCCGCTACGCTGCTTTCGATGGGCTGAACCTCACGTGGGAGACGCTCGAGGGGCTGGTGAAGCACAATGGTCCGCTACCCAAGCCGCCGGCCTACATCGAATTTTATGGCAAGCAGCACGATCTGATGCTGGGCACCTTCGGCTCGGCCGAGGCGCAGGTGGCGGCCATTTCGGACGACATCGCCTATCACAGCCATGACCTGGACGACGGCATGCGCGCGGGCTTCTTCGGGCCGGACGAAATCCGCCATTTGCCGGTGGTGCGCGAGGCGCTGGCGGAGGCCCGGCTCGCCTCGCTCGACGTGCCGCCGCAACGGCTGCGGCACGAGACCATCCGCCGGGTGATAAACGTGCTGGTCAGCGACGTGGTGGTGGAAACCCGCCGCCGCCTGGCCGCGATGGACCCGGACAGTGCCGACCGCATCCGGCGGGCCAAGAAGCCGGTGGTGGCGTTCTCGCCGCAAATGGCGGCGGCCAATTTCGCCATCAAGGATTTCTTGCGCGCGCGGATGTATCGCCACTGGAAGGTGAACCGCATGACCAACAAGGCGCGCCGCATGGTGGAGCAGATTTTTACCTTGCTGCACGAGGATTGCTCGACGTTGCCAGACGGTTGGCGGTCGCTTGCCGGCGAAGGCCAGGGGGCGCAGGCGGCGCAGGTGGTGTGCGACTATATCGCGGGGATGACGGATCGGTTTGCGATCGACGAATACGCGCGGTTGACGGACATTTCGGTTCAGGCTTGAACAGGCGGGTCGGAGCGACTCACCCAAAAAAGCAGGCACGCGTCAAAGGCACCACCCGATCGGCCCATTTCGTCCGGCGGGGGGGGGGCGCAAAGAGCAAAAGTTTTTTGTTTCTTTTTTCAATAAAGAAATACTTCCTTTTCTTCGTCGGTGTGTCAGTCACTAGAGCATTTTCAGCCTGACTGGAATCGGCCTTCATGAGCCGGCGGTTTGAGGCTGATACAAATGCTCTGCAAACAACCGGCTGGAGCGGGTCGTCGGATGCCGATGATTTTCCAGTCAGGATGAAGCCGCTCTAGCCGTCGATGCCTCAATGATAGGCGCGACCGTGGCGCTGTTCCCACTGCAGGAGTCTTGCCGCGTTGGCGCGGCGCGCTCCTTCCGGATTGCAACTGTTCGTCCAGCTCATGAGCAGGCCAAGGGACGTGACGCCGCCCTGGTTCGATGTTTCGCTTTCCACATTATCGATCGTCGCGGCGTCGCTATTGGAAAATAAGAGAGATTCGCCGTTGTATGCGCCACTGAATACATAAAAACCCAGGTTATAAAGATAAGGCGTGCCGGAATTATCGGTGCCGACATAAGTCGCCAGCGCCGTGTGGGCATTGGGGGCGGCCTTCGTGTAGGTGTATGACGTCACCCCGTCGTCTATCGTAAACGAAGTGAAGTGGCTCATCGGATGAAGGGAGTTGGCGGCGAGAACGCCGGGTGACACGATCGTCAGCGTCAGGGAGTCGCCGGCGGTATAACTTCCTGTTGTAACCAGGGTAAACGGCGCACTCGTGCCAACGTAGGTGCAGGATTCCGCGAGCGCCGGCAGCGGCAGACACAGGCCTGCGGCAGCTATCGCGGAAGCAATTGCAGCGCACGTGCGGAACATGAATACGTCCGTTCAATTCGCCGGTGTGTACGAGCGTGGCGGTGAGGTAAGAACGGATGATCACTCATGCAAGGCGCTTCGGATAACGAAATGGTGTGCTGCGATGCGGGCTATGCGGCCTGAACGTCGGCGATAAAGCTGCTGACCGCGCTGGTGAGCTGCCTTGCACTGGCGGACACCTCGCCCGCTGCCGCGAGAACCTCGCAAGCCGCGGCACCGGTTGTCGTCGCGGCGTGGCGGACATCGCCGATATTGCTGGTGACCGCCTCCGCCGAGGATGACGTTTGCGCGACGTTGCGGGCAATGTTGCCCGTGGCCGCACCTTGTTCGTCGACCGCGGTGGTAATTTTCGTGGCGATTTGGCTGACCTCCGCAATCGTTCGCGCGATGCCCTGGATCGCCGAGACAGCCTCCTTCGTCGCCGCCTGGATTTCCAGGATCTGGACGCCGATTTCCTCGGTCGCCTTGGTTGTTTGGGTCGCCAGGGCCTTTACTTCCGAGGCGACCACCGCGAAGCCCTTGCCGGCTTCACCGGCGCGGGCTGCCTCGATCGTCGCATTCAAGGCAAGGAGATTGGTCTGGCCGGCGATATTGGTGATCAAACCGACGACGTCGCCGATATTGTCCGCGCCCTTGGAGAGCCTCTCCACGAGGCTGTTGGTCCGCTCCGCTTCCGAGACTGCCTGGCGGGTAATCGTCGATGAGTGCGCGACCTGGCGGCTGATTTCGACGATTGATCCGGTCAGTTCCTCGGTAGCCGCGGCGGCCTGTTCGACATCGGCGCTCGCCTGCGCCGCCGCGGCGGCAACCTTGGCTGCATGTTCCCTGGTTTGGGTCGCGGTGCCCGACATGGTCTGCGCGCTCACTTCCATTTTGGCGGCCGATGACGAGAGATGGGCGGCAAGATCTCCCACCTTCGTCTCGAATGTCCTTACCGCGTGTTCCACCGCCCTGGTCCGGCCGGCCTGCTTTTCCAATTCGCGCTCTTCGTTCTTTTTCAGTCCCGATATGTCGCTCGCGATTTTCAGGACTTTCTGTACCCTGCGGCTCATGCCGAAGATCGGATTGTAGGTTGCCTGCAGCCAGACCTCATTGCCATCCCGCGCCACCCGACGGAATTCCGATTGCTGGCTCTCGCCGCGCCTCAGGGCGTCCCAAAATCTCTTGTATTCCTCGGTGTCCCGTACACCGGGGTCGAGAAACATGCTGTGATGCTTGCCCTGTATCGCCGCCATTGTGTAGCCGAGGGTGTCCAGGAACCTTGCGTTTGCCGCGATGACATTGCCGTCCGCGGTAAATTCGATGATGGCCAGATTGCGGTCGAGCGCGTGCAGCTTGGCTGCGACTTCCAGGCACATCCATGCCAGGGCCGCGGATTCTGCCACCACGATAACAGCGTGCAGGAGCACTCTGGCCAGGTCCATCCCGCCCGGGAAAACCAGCGCGGGTGCGAGCAAATTCAGCGTCAGGTGGTGCACCGCGATGGTCGCGGCGGCGACCAGGATCATCGCGATGTCGCAATAGGCGGCGAGCATGGCGAGCATGGCGAAATAGTACATGTGCACGTCGATCTGCCATGCGCTTCCGCGCGCGGCCGCGAGGAGGAGCGAGACCATGCCGATGGCGGCAATGCTGAGCAGCATACGTGTCGTGCGCGTATTCGGCGCGTTTAGCCAAGGAAGGGTGACCCCGGCGGCGAGCGCGGCGGCGGTAGCGCCGAGCGCCAAGGCTGGCCCGGCGAGCGACGCGGCGACGAGTGCGATGAGGGGGACGTGCAGCCACAAGCCCGGAATGAACAATTTGTCGAGCGAACGGTGCTGACGAATGAGCCCTGTTTCCATGATGTATCTTTCAGATCAATGCACCGCGGGGGAGCAGCCGCCGAATGCGCCCGGATCGAGCAGGAACAAGGCACCGTGCGACCGCAGGCGTGCCCGGTCGGTAGCGGACACGATCACGACGGAGGCAAACGCGCCCTGGCGGACCACTGCGCCGGCGGACGCCGCCGCCGTGACCGCCATGCGACCGTCCCACCATGGCGGGAAAACAGCCGCGACCGGACCGCTCGGCGGCGGGGCCATCGTCGCGGCCAGGGCTGCGCCCAAGGGGCCGAGAGCGGCGAGCATCAGGAAAATCGTTGCGGGGGCTTGCATGACCATTCTGTTGGGGATCGCACGCGGGAAGGCGAGCAGATACGCCAGCATTCAGGTGAAGTTACGATTAAGCGCAGGTCAGCGTGCCGAGCGTTCGTTCCCGCATCGCGCAGGCTGGATCCGGGACTACAAAATTAAAACCGCGGCGCGGCATTGGGACCAGGGGAGCTTCCCTGGTCCCTGCACCTCCTGCCGCGCGCAATCCTTAAGCCGCGCCCAATCGTCAGGCCGCGCGTTGTGGCCGGTTGCTGATTTCGCAGCGCCAGCTTGTCAGCTTATATGCCGGATGCTCCTCCAGATACTGCGCCGCCAGTGGCTGGGCGGCCATCATGCAGGCCATCGGGCTAGGCGCCATGTCGAGAACCGGGCGGCGCTCGACACAGGAAAGTGCGTCCTTGCTGAGGCAGTAAATCAGAACGAGTTGGACCACGGATAATTCCTTACGGCTTGAGTGGCGTCGCGGCTGGCTCCAATCTTTTTGTAATACGTTGGGTATTTGTATTACGTTTGGCTTTTGTGCAGCGCAGCATAAACCGCGGCGCGCATTCAAGCATTTTCGTACACGTTGAACGACTTTTACGTCGAATGGTGTCCGTGGGGCCGATAATGGCGCAATTCTATGATGATCTTCATAAAGTGGCAAGAAAAAATTCCTAACGATGAATTATATGGTGCGCTGCGTTCTCCCGCCCGCTGGCTGCGCGTGAACGCGTCTTTCGTGCATAAGGGGCAAAATCAAAGGCGACTCGCGACACCGGCCCGGCGTCGGCGCGTCGGGTGAAAGGGCTGATTTGAGCGAAAACCTGTTTGCCGACATGCGGGCGCATGTCGTTGCGGCACTCTGCGCTGCTTATCCGGATGTGCCGGCCGACGTCACCGGGCGTGTGGAGGTGACTCCGGCCCGCGATCCGGCGCACGGCGACATGGCGACCAATGCGGCCCTGGTCGCCGCGCGCGCGGTGCGCCAGGCACCGGCGGCGATCGCGCGCACGTTGGCCACGGCGTTGGCGGCACGCCCCGAAATCGCGGGTGCCGAACCGGCGGGCCCGGGCTTTGTCAATCTGCGCCTGCACAGCGCGGTTCTGCACGCGCAGATCCCTGTTATTCTCGGCGCCGGCGAGGCGTTCGGCACCAGTGACGTCGGCCGCGGCGTGCGGGTGAACGTGGAATACGTGTCCGCGAATCCCACCGGCCCGATGCATATCGGCCATTGCCGCGGCGCGGTCGTGGGCGACGCGCTGGCAAATCTGCTGGGCCGGGCCGGATTTTTGGTGACGAAGGAATTCTATGTCAACGATTCCGGGGCTCAGGTGATCGCCCTCGCCTGGGCGGCCTACTGGCGCTACCTGCAAGCCCTCGGCACGACGCTGAGCGAAGAGCAATTCGCGGCTTCGGTGCCTGGCGGGCTGCAATACCGCGGCGACTATCTCGTTCCGATCGGGCAGGATCTTGCCAAGGCGCGCGGCGCCAGCCTCGCCGGCCCGGATGCGACGGCGGCGCCGCCTGCGCTCTGGCTCGACATCGTGCGTGATTTTACCATCGAACAGATGCTCGCCGCCATTCGCGAGGACCTCGCGGCCCTGGGCGTGGTGCAGGACGTGTTCACCAGCGAACGCGCGGTGCTGGAAACCGGCGCGGTGGACCGCACGATCGAGACGTTGCGGGCCAAGAATCTCATTTACGAGGGCGTGCTCGAACCGCCGCGCGGCAAGGCGCCGGAGGATTGGGAACCCCGCGCGCAAACGCTGTTCCGCGCCACCGCATTCGGCGACGACGTCGATCGGCCGCTGCGCAAGAGCGATGGCAGCAACACGTATTTCGCCAATGATATCGCCTATCATGCCGACAAGATGGCGCGCGGCGCCGATTTGATGATCGACGTGTGGGGAGCCGATCACGGCGGCTACATTTCGCGCATGACGGCGGCGGTGCGCGCGCTGGCGGACCGCGGCCAGGAACTGCAAATCGTGATTTGCCAGATCGTGCATGTATTGCGTGCCGGTGCTCCGGTGAGAATGAGCAAGCGGGCCGGAAGTTTCGTTACTTTGCGCGACCTTATCGACGAGGTTGGGCGCGATGCGGTGCGCTTCACCATGCTGACGCGCAAATCCGACGCGCAGATGGAATTCGACCTCGACCTGGTGGTGGCCCAGACCCGGGATAATCCGGTTTATTATGTGCAATACGCGCACGCCCGCTGTCGCTCGGTGCTGCGCCGCGCGGAGTCGCTATTCGGCGCCGAGGCGGTATCGCCCGCCGCGCTTGCGGTAGCCGACCTGGAAAGCCTGACCGATGAGGCGGAACTGGCGGTGGTGCGGCGCATGATGCAGTGGCCGCGAACGGTCGAGGGCGCCGCACTGGCCCGCGAGCCGCACCGGATTGCGTTTTTTCTCTATGACTTGGCGGCCGATTTTCATATGCTATGGAACCGGGGCGGAGAGCGTGCCACGCTACGTTTCATCCAGGAGTCGGAGCCGGCGCGCACGCGCGCCAAACTCGCATTGGTAGAGGCGGTGGCGAGCGTGATTCGTACGGGTCTTGGCGTTCTCGGTGTGACGCCTGTGGAGGAGATGCGGTGAGGCAATGTCCGATCGGGTAGGCGACCGTTCGACCATGGCGGCACGGCGGCTGCGCGCCAATGCCCGGCCGAGCTACCTGCCGGAGAAGCCCGCATCATCGCTGCCGGGCATCCGTTACCTTGCGACCGTGGCGGCTTGTAGTGCCGGGGTCACGCTCGCCGCGTTCGGCGGCATGTCGTTGTTCGGCCATAAACAGGGCGGTGTGCCAGTCATCGAAGCCCAGGCCGGCCCGGTGCGCGTGAAACCGGCCGACGCCGGCGGCATGAAGGTGAGCGGTGCCGATCTGGTGGTCAGCGGGTCCGGCAACCAGGCGCTGGGGCCGACCGCCGAGCAGCCGGCGATCGAGGCGTTGCGGGCGCAATTGCGGGCGGTGAAGAAGCTGGCGCAGCAGGCAAGCCTGGAAGCCGATACGGCGCGACTGGCGATTGCCGGACGCATCATGGCGAGCCCGGCGCCGGCGCAGGCTTCGGCCACGGTGCGCGAGCCCGCGGCCACCGAACCGGTGGCCCCGGCGCCGCCGATGGCGCCGCGCGAGCCAGGGATTCGGGTGCAATTGGCGGCCTACGCGGATTCGGCCGCTGCGTACAGCGAATGGGATGCGATGGTGACCAAATGGCCCGATCTTCTTGCCAGGCGGCGTCCCGATATTTCGCGCGTTCAGGCGGCCGGCCGCACCATGTGGCGCCTGCGCACGGGGACGTTTGCCAGTGTGGCGGATGCCACGGCGTTTTGCGCTACGCTGCATGACCGGGGGGCGGATTGTTCGGTGGCGGCGTTCTAGCAATCGGATTGTTCAAAAGGGCCAAATCTGTGCTCCCCTTAACAGATAAGAGTTTTTTGGTTCTTTTTTTCAAAAAAGAACTGCTTGCTTCCTAAATCCGCCATCATCGGAATTTCCGGCACGGCTCTTACACCGCCAGAGGCCGCCCTGATCGCGCGCGACCAGCCGCTCGGCATTATCCTGTTCGCCCGCAACATTACCGGCCCCGCGCAGCTTGGCTCCCTCATTCGTCAGCTTCCTGAAGGCGCTTTGGTGATGGTCGATCAGGAAGGCGGCCGCGTGGCGCGTCTGCGGCCGCCGCATTGGCGCGCTCACCCGCCGGCACGTGACATCGGAAGCCTGTTCGCGCGCGACGCGGAGGCCGGGCTTCGTGCGGCGTGGCTGACCGGTGCGCTGGTCGGCACCGATTGCCGCGCGGCAGGCGTGTCGCTGGTGGCGGCCCCGGTGCTCGATGTCGGCGACCCCGCAGGGCACGACGTTATTGGTGACCGCGCGTATGCCGCGGACGCGGCGACCGTCGCGGCACTTGCCGGCGCCATGGCGCGGGGGCTGCTGGCGGCCGGCGTGCAGCCGATCGGAAAACACGCGCCAGGGCATGGGCGGGCGCGGGCGGATAGCCACCGCGAACTGCCGGTGCTCGATGACGTGGCCGAAACGGACCTGGTGCCGTTCCAGGCCAATGCGTGGCTGCCCTGGATGATGACCGCCCATATACGCTACACCGCCCGGGACATGCATCTCCCAGCCACGCAATCCCCCGTCATCATCCGCGATATCATCCGCGGGACCGGCTTTGGCGGGGTTCTCATCACCGACGACCTTGCCATGCAGGCGCTGAGTGGCACGCCTGCGAGCCGTGCTGCCGCGGCCCTGGCGGCCGGCTGCGACGTGGCGCTGCACTGTTCCGGCGTTCTGGAGGAGTCGCGTGCCGTGCTCGAGGTGGCGCCAACCGTGTCGGAGAGCCTCGCGGCCCGGCTGCGCGCGGCGCGCGTTCAGGCGGAGGCGGCGTGTGAGGCGTTGGACATCGCAGCTTTGGCGGACGAGCGCGCGGCGCTGCTGGCATGACCGACCTTGTGCTGCACGTGCTGCTGCTGGCCGCGCTCGCGGCCACCGCCATTATTTTTCATGAGGTGGCGCACGGCTATGCGGCCTTGGCGCTTGGCGACGAGACGGCGCTGCGGGCCGGCCGGCTTTCGCTCAATCCGATCCGGCATGTCGATCGGGTTGGGACATTGCTGCTGCCGGGGGCGCTGATCCTGGGGCAGTTGCTGACGGTGGGGCGTGTGCTGTTCATGTTCGGCTGGGCCAAGCCGGTGCCGGTGGATATGCGCAATTTCCGCATGCCAAGGCAGATGATGGCGCTGGTGGCGCTGGCGGGGCCGGCGATGAATTTTGCCTTGGCGTTTCTGGCCGCGCATGCGTTTCGCTTTTCGGGGCTGCCCGACGGGGCGGCTGATGCGATCCGGCTGTTCATTCAGTTCAACCTGGTGCTTGGCCTGTTCAACCTGGTGCCGGTCCCGCCGCTGGATGGCGGGCGGATTATTGTCGGCATCCTGCCGCTGCGCCTGGCCGTTCTTTGGGCGCGGGCCGAACCCTTCGGGATCGTCGCGGTGCTCGTACTCATTGCGGTGCCGCCGCTGTTGCGCCAGGCCGGCATCGCGTTCGACCCGCTCGGCGCCGTTTTGGGGCCGGTGCTGGACTGGGCGTATAGCGGCATTCTTTGGCTCGCCGGGGTGCGCGATGCCGCCACCTGACACCGAAAGCCTGGTTCTGTCGCTGGAGGGGTTCGAGGGTCCGCTGGACCTGCTACTGGAACTTGCGCGGGCGCAGAAATTCGATCTGGCCCGCGTGTCCATACTTGCGATTGTCGAACAATATCTGGCGTTTGTTGAAGGGGCGCGGCGGATACGGCTGGAGCTCGCGGCGGACTGGCTGGTGATGGCCGCATGGCTTGCGTGGCTGAAATCGAAGCTGCTGCTGCCGGTGACCGCCGAGGCGGCGGAGGACGGGGGCGATGCGGCCGATGCGCTGGCCGCTCGGCTGCGCGAACTGGAGGCGATGCGCGCGGCGGCGGCATGGCTTGGCGCGCGGGCTCAGCTTGGGCAGGACGTGTTTGCCCGGGGCTCGGCGGAAAGCCTTGTCGCCACCGACAATTCCGGGTTGGCCGCCGATATGCCGGCGTTGCTGCGCGGTTATCTGGATGCCATCCGCCGAGTCGCTTCGAGGCGCGTGTATGTGCCGCGCAAGCTCACGTTGAATTTCTGGAGCGTGCAGGATGCGCTGGCGCGCCTGTCCGCCTGCCTTGGGCGCCTGCCGCCGTGGAGCACGCTGGAAGCGTTTCTGCCGGACGGTCTTAGCGGCGCCGAGCACAAGGCCGCGATGGCGAGCACGTTGATTGCCTCGCTGGAGCTGGCGCGTGGCGGGGGGCTGCTGCTTCGCCAGGACGAGCCGTTTGGCGCTATTCTGCTGGCGCCTGGGGCGGCGAATGAAAACCGGTAAGAAGCACTTCTTTTTTGAAAAAAAGAAGCAAAAAACTTTCACCAATTTACGGGCAGCACCCGCGCCGCTTGGTTAAACGTGCGCTCTGAAGCATAGTTAAAAGTTTTTTGCTTCTTTTTTTTCAAAAAAGAAGATTCTTCCTTTCTTGCTTTGGGAACATGACCCTCATCTCCGAAGACCAAATTCGCCTGGCCGAAGCCCTTGTGTTCGCCAGCACCGAGCCCGTGATGGCGCGGCAGCTCGCGGCGTTGCTGCCCGAGGACGCGGAAGCCGACGTGGTGCTGGCCGAATTGCAGGCGCGGTTCGCGGGGCGTGGCGTCGAGTTGGCGCAGGTTGGCGGCGGCTGGCAGTTTCGCACCGCCGCGGACCTGGCGCCGCGGCTGACCCGCGTCATCCAACGTCCACGGCGGCTGCCGCGTGTTGCGATGGAGACGCTGGCCATCATTGCGTGGAACCAGCCGGTGACGCGGTCGCAGATCGAGGAGACGCGGGGCGCTGCGCTTGGTCAGCAGACGCTGGATGCGTTGCTAGAGTTGGGCCTGGTTCGCACCGCCGGGCATAAGGAAGTGCCGGGACGCCCGACGCTGTGGGCGACGACGCCGCAGTTTCTCGCCCAGTTCGGGCTGAAGGATTTGCGCGAGCTGCCGAAGCGGGAGGAGCTGATGACCGAGCAGCCCAGCGTTCTGGACGTGCCGGGGGCGGGGGTGGTGCCAGGGGAGGCGGAGTTGGCCGATTCTGGCGTGCCGGCATTATATGATGCGGCGGACAAGTCCGGGGACGATGCGGCGTTGCCCCCGGAAGCCCCGTCGCTTGCATAAGGCGCCCCATGTTCGACTTTTCCTGGTCCGAGATTTTTGTGATCGGCGTGGTGGCGCTCGTGCTGATCGGGCCGAAGGACATGCCGGTCGCGGTGCGGGCGATTACGCGGGTGCTGAAGAAGATGCGGCGTATGGCCGGGGAATTTCAGGGCCATGTGGACGAGATGATGCGCGATGCGGATTTGGGCGACGTGCAGTCCACCCTGCGTGAACTGCGCGGCATCAACGTGAAGGGGGCGATTAACCGCTTTGTCGATGCCGACGGCAGTGTGGCGCGCGCCTTCGATGATCCGTTCGCCCAGCGTGGCGTGCCGCCGGTGTCGCCGGGCGCAGGCCCGGCCGGCGGCCCTGCGATGACCGGCTTGTCGAGCCGGCCTGCCCCGGTTGCGCCCATTTTCACGTTCCCTGGGGCCGCCCCGGCGTTCATTCCGCCTTCCGCGGTGCCGCCGATGGAGCCGCCTGCGTTTGTGCCTCCGGGGGCTAGTGTTGGTGCCGCGCCGGCGGCGGAGGATTTCTGAGCGATGGCGCCGCTTGATGTGAACGATGCGGCCGCGGACCATATCGACGACAAGCCGATGCCGCTGATCGAGCACCTGGTGGAGCTGCGCCGGCGGCTGCTGTGGAGCGCCGTGGCGTTCGCCGGCGCTTTCGTTGCGTGCTACATCTTTTCCAAGCAGATCTATCTGTTCCTGGCAGCACCACTGGCGAAAATCATGATCGAGAAGGGCGAGCAGCCCTTGCTGATATATACTGGGCTGACCGAGGCGTTTTTCACCGACCTCAAGGTGGCGATGTTCGGCGCCGGGTTTTTCAGCTTTCCCGTGGTTGCGACGCAAATCTGGAAGTTCGTGGCGCCGGGGCTGTACCGCAGCGAAAAGCGCGCCTTTGCGCCATTTCTGATTGCGACGCCGGTGCTGTTCGTGATGGGGGCGGCGCTGGCGTATTATTTCGTGTTTCCGTTCGCGTGGAAATTCTTCCTCAGCTTCGAGGCGCACGGCGGGCAAGGGGCGCCGGAAATAAAATTGCAGGCCAAGGTGAGCGAATATCTCGACCTGGTGATGAAACTCGTCATGGCGTTCGGCATCGCGTTCGAATTGCCGGTGCTGCTGTCGCTGTGTGCCCGGGTTGGGCTGGTTAGCTCCGCCGGCCTGAAGAAATATCGGCGCTATGCGTATGTTGGTTGCTTTGCATTGGCCGCGGTGCTGGCGCCGCCGGATGTTATTACGATGACCGGGTTGGCGCTACCTTTGGTGGTTTTGTATGAGGTTTCTATATTGGCGGCTCGGTTGGTGGAACCTAAGCAGTGAAGAAAGGCCTTCTTTTTTGACAAAAACCAGCAAAAAACATTTACTCGTGCGGCCCACGGCTGCCCGCAATAGGTAAGAGTTTTTTGGTTCTTTTTTAAAAAAAGAACCGCTTACTTTTGGAATCGAAAACCATGCACGATATAAAGCTGATCCGTTCCGACGCGGCTTCGTTCGATGCAGCCATGGCGCGGCGTGGGCTGCCGCCGGTGGCGGACAGCATTCTGGTGCTTGATGGGCAGCGCAGGGCCGCGTTGACCGCATTGCAGGAAAAGCAGGCGCGGCGGAATGGGCTGGCGCGCGAGGTCGGCCAGGGCAAGCGCACCGGCGCCGATACGAGCGCGCTGGAAGCCGAGGCGACGAAGCTGCGCGGCGAGATGGAGGAACTGGAAAGCGAAGCGGCCGAACTCGAACATACTGTGAAGGCGGCGCTGGATCGCCTGCCCAACGTTCTCGATGCCGATGTTCCTGACGGCACCGAGGAAGCCGACAATGTGGAAATAAAGCGCTGGGGCAAATGGGCGAAGAATTTCGAGTTTACGCCGAAGCAGCATTTCGAGCTGGGCGAGGCGCTTGGGCTGATGGATTTCGAAACGGCGGCCAAAATTGCCGGTGCGCGCTTTACCATTTTGCGCGGCGCGCTCGCCCGGCTGGAGCGCGCGCTCGGGCAATTCATGCTCGATTTGCATACGACCGAGCATGGCTACGTGGAACACATCGTGCCCTCGCTGGTGAATGACGCGACTGCGTACGGCACCGGCCAGTTGCCGAAATTCGCCGAGGATCTGTTTCACACCACCGATGGCCGCTGGCTTATTCCGACCGCGGAAGTGCCGCTGACCAATATGGTCGCCGGCGAAATCCTGGCTGAAAAATCCCTGCCGCTTCGCTTCACCGCGCTGACCGACTGTTACCGCAGCGAAGCGGGTGCGGCGGGGCGTGATACACGTGGGATGTTGCGGCAGCATCAGTTCCGCAAGGTGGAGCTCGTCAGCATCGCCCATCCGAACGAAAGCGACGCCGAACACGAACGCATGACGCGCTGCGCCGAAACGGTGCTGGAACGGCTGGATTTGCCGTATCGCCGAGTCGTGCTTTGCACCGCAGACACCGGCTTCGGCGCTACCAAGACCTTTGATTTGGAAGTGTGGCTGCCGGGGCAGGGGATGTGGCGCGAAATCAGTTCCTGCAGCAACACGCGCGCGTTTCAATCCCGCCGGATGAATGCGCGTTTCCGCGCCAGCACCGATGCCAAATCCGTCGCACATCTGCACACCCTGAACGGCAGCGGCGTCGCCGTCGGCCGCGCCCTCATTGCGGTGATGGAAAACTATCAGACGGAAACTGACGGTATCATAATTCCGGAAGTTCTGCGCCCGTACATGGGTGGTATGGCGACCCTCTAGCAGGCTGCTGAAAAACCCCTTGTCGCGACGCGGGCGTATCGGATTCTGTTGAGGCCTGCCCCAGCTTTCGAGGAGCCCATGCGCGGCGCGGACCACCACAATGAGCGGCTTTTTAG
>Ga0116226_10003123_pt1 | contig 14600 bp, 16 predicted proteins | sample S1TSphfallax_FD_89692 | JGI IMG/M metagenome (GOLD analysis project Ga0116226, IMG submission 89692) | Host-associated microbial communities from peat moss isolated from Minnesota, USA - S1T2_Fa - Sphagnum fallax MG | ecosystem: Host-associated > Plants > Peat moss > Unclassified | place: USA...
TGATGCCCTATCTCACCGGCATCTTCGGCAACGCAGCATCTCGCAACCATAGCTTTGGCTGGGAGGCCGAGCAGGGCGTCGAGAAGGCCCGTGAGCAGATCGCCAAACTCATCGGCGCCACCGCCAAGGAGATCATCTTCACCTCCGGCGCGACCGAATCGAACAACCTTGCCATCAAGGGCGTCGCGCAGATGTACAAAGAGCGCGGCAACCACATCATCACTCAGGTGACCGAGCACAAGGCCGTCCTCGACACCTGCAAGCGCCTCGAGAAAGAGGGCTTCGAGGTCACCTATCTTCCTGTCCAGCCGGACGGGCTGATCTCGCTCGACGACCTGCAGGCGGCGTTTACGGACAAGACCATCCTCGTCAGCATCATGTACGCGAACAACGAGATTGGCGTCATCCAGCCCATCGCCGAGATCGGCAAGCTCTGCCACGAGAAGAACGTCATCTTCCACACGGACGCCGTTCAGGCCGTCGGCAAGGTGCCGGTGAACGTGCAGACGGAGAACATCGACCTGCTCTCGCTTACTGCGCACAAGATTTATGGACCCAAGGGTGTTGGCGCTCTGTATGTTCGCCGTCGCAATCCCCGCGTCCAGCTCACCGAGCAGATCAACGGTGGCGGCCACGAGCGCGGTATGCGTTCAGGCACGCTGAACGTTCCCGGCATCGTCGGTCTCGGCAAGGCTTGTGAGATCGCCGGTGAAGAGATGGAAGCCGAAGCGAAGCGCCTCACGGAACTTCGCGACTACATGCGCGCCAAGTTCGAGAACGCGCTGGACTACGTCCACGTCAACGGCAACATGGACCACCATCTCCCCGGCAACCTGAACATGAGCTTCGTCTACGTCGAAGGCGAAAGCCTCCTGATGGGCATCAACGACATCGCCGTCTCGAGTGGCTCGGCCTGCACTTCGGCGACGCTCGAACCCAGCTATGTGTTGAAGGCCCTCGGCCTCGGCGACGATGTAGCCCATAGCTCGATCCGCTTCGGTCTCGGCCGCTTCAACACCAAGGCAGAGGTGGATTACGTTGCCGACAAGCTCATTACGACTGTTATCAAGCTTCGCGAACTTTCGCCGCTCTATGAGATGGTGAAAGAGGGAATCGATCTGAGCAAGATCGAGTGGGCTGCGCACTAATCGGAATGTGCCCCGAAAGTATTTACAAAGCGACGCATTCGACGCAGTAACATCAAAGTAACAGACACAGGAGACACACCATGGCATATAGCGACAAGGTAATCGACCACTACAGCAATCCCCGCAACGTCGGACAGATGGACAAGGCCTCGGCCGAAGTTGGCACCGGCCTGGTCGGCGCGCCGGAGTGTGGCGACGTCATGCGCCTCCAGATCCGCGTCAACCCCGAGACCCAGGTCATCGAGGACGCTAAGTTCAAGACCTTCGGCTGCGGCTCGGCCATCGCCTCCAGCTCGCTCGCGACCGAGTGGGTGAAGGGCAAGACCATCTCGGAAGCGCTGACGATCTCGAACACCGACATCGTCAAGGAGCTTGCGCTTCCTCCGGTCAAGATCCACTGCTCGGTCCTCGCGGAAGACGCGATCCGCGCGGCGATCGGCGACTGGAAGAAGAAGAACCACGTCGCCGAGGGCGCTGAAGTAGCCGTCGCCGCTCACTAAGCGTTGCTTAGCTCTATACCCATATTGGGGAAGCTGGCTGGACTTTCCGTCGGCGTTCGCGTCTAAAAAGTGGACAACAGGCCATCATCGAGCTTTATACTTGCCGATGTTTGGGGCTTCCTCAATTAATTAATGGAAGCAAGCAATCTCTATCGAGGCAATCTCTATGTATTCCAAAGGGTCAATTTGCACGGATTTCTTGTTCGCCAAGCCTTCGTTCGCAAGTGGACTGGTGCGAGCAATAGATCTTTGTGGGCATTTTGATAGATACAATTCATCGGGATCGGAGAGCGAAGCCGACGAACGTGCTATTCGCGTTGACTGGCTTGTAGTAGGCAAAGATATGAATGACGCCTTCGAACGAGTTAAATCAAAGTGAATGCGGGTGCCGAACCCGGTCAAATCGCTAGCGTAGACGGATCGATCTCCGACGCGGGGGAGTCCGTAGCGTCGGTGATGCATTCAGTGGAGTATTCATACTCCGGCCCGCTTCCTCACCCTGAGATACTCCGTCGATACAACGAGATCATTCCAGGTTCAGCGGAGCGTATCTTTAGCCAGTTTGAATCGCAATCGGCCCATCGCCGAACTCTAGAAATGAAAGTCATTTCCTCCAACATCTTTAGCCAACGCTTCGGATCGATCAGCGCCTTGCTCATTGGCCTCGTCAGCATATCTGGTGGACTCTTTCTGGTTCACGAAGGTAAAAGTTTGGAAGGTCTGGGAGCTGTGATCACTCCCGTTGCAGGGCTGGTTGCCGCATACATCTATAAGCGGCGTTCTCAGGATGACGAGAGAGAAGCGAAGCGAGAAACATAGGTTTGAACAAAATGTCCATGACTCTTCTCCAACCCGGAACCTCCGCTCCAAAGCCGGGAGCCTCTGCACCTGCTGACCCGCTCGCCGGCCAGACCGTCCTCGACGCCGAGGGCCAGACTGGCCAGAAGGGCATCCAGCTAACGCCGCGAGCGCTAAAACGCATCCGCGTCGCCATGGCGAAGGAGAACATCACCCCCGATGCCGGTGGCCTGCGCGTTGGAATCCAGGGTGGCGGCTGCTCTGGCCTGAGCTACAACATTCGCTTCGACACCCAGCCCCGCGATCGCGACCGCGTCTACGCCTTCCCGCAAACACACCTCGATCCCACCGCGATCGACGCCCCGCCGATCCGAATCTTCGTCGACCCGAAGAGTTTCATCTACCTGCACGGCATGGTGCTCGACTACGAAGAGACGCTGATGCGCCAGGGCTTCAACTTCATCAACCCCCACTCCACCAAGAGCTGCGGCTGTGGCTCTTCGTTCTCGACGTAGAGTTAGTGTCTAAGTGGCTCTAGCTATGCAGGTTGATGTGGGCCCTAGCCACAAGTCTAGCGGAATATGAAGGCGTCGCTGGTTTCTATCTTCTCTCAGGGCCGGAGGCGGTGATGAAGGGCTTGATCGCACTGGTAGCGTCGATTGTGATTGCTTCTTTTGGATGGGACGCAGCCAACAAAGCGGGATATGTGCGCCACCAGCGCGCCACGCCCGTGTGGATCAAGGGCGAATGGCTGGTGGGTGAGTATAGGCACTGTGTAATGCAGACGGCACAGTTAGATTACGTTGAAGATCCTACGACGTATCCCCGTTTGTTCTGTGGCTACAACGCAGAAAGCTTCAATGATTTTGCCGGTAACCTGCCAGTTGGAGAGGACGCCTGGTGGCAAATAAGCCGCTATTTTCATGTGCTGCCAGTGGGTTATTTCGGACGGCTAAAGAGGACAGAGCGATTTGTCGGCTGGCAATGTCAGCGGGAGACTGCGGCCATTACTTGCAAGGCTCTGGACTAAGAGCTCGAGAAACGCTACCCAGGTCGATACCGAGAGCGACTAGATTCTGTTGCGTGACCTAAAATAAAACAATGCGTGAATACATGGTCATATTTGAGCAAGGCAAGGACGGAGGCTGGGGAGCTAACGCGCCCGATCTGCCCGGCCTTGGTGTCGCCGCAGAAACTCGCGAGGAAGTTCAGCAGCTCATCTCAGAAGGAATCGTCATTCACATCGCTGGCCTCATCGAGGATGGCCTTCCGGTCCCTGAGCCATCATCCTACGCTGGTCTGGTAGCTGTCTCCGCCGCATGAACTACTTCGAATTCTTCTCCCTCCCTCGCCATCTCCACCTCGATGTCCCGGCCCTCGAGAAGCAGTTCTACGTCCTGTCGCGCAAGTTGCATCCCGACCGCTTCGCCGGTAAGCCGCGCGCCGAGCAGGAGGCAGCCCTCGCGCAGTCCTCCCTGCTGAACGACGCCTACCGCACCCTCAAAGATCCCATCGCCCGCACCCAATATCTGCTCACCCTTGAAGGCGTGCAGCTGGAGGAGCAGTCGAAGTCGGCGACCGACGCGGCCCGCGCAAGCGGCGGGCAGAAGAAGCAGATCGTTCCGCCAGAGCTGCTCGAAGAGGTCTTCGAGCTGAACATGCAGCTTGCTGAGATGCGCGCCAACAAGCAGATGGGCGAAGACGAACCCGAGCTTCGCCGCGAACTGATGACCGCCAAGGATGCGTTCGACGAGAAGATGGTCCGGACGCAGGAGGATCTCGAAGCGCTCTGGCGGAAGTGGGATACCGCTTTCGAAGCCAACGATGAGCCCGCGAAGCTCGCCGCCCGCGACGCCATGGTCACCCTTCTGAACAAACGCAGCTACCTGCGCAATCTCGTTCGCGACGTCAACGAAGCGTTGGAATAGCCCTTTACCAATTGCCTCGCAACGCTCGGGTGCGCCTCCATCGCGTTCTTGTTTCATGCGATGGGTGGGACGTATCCATCCGAACCGGCGCGTCACACCTTATGCGTCGCCCACGGATCATACGTGCCGATCGACCAGACATGGCCCTCGGGATCGCGGCAGGTAAAGGCTTTTCCGCCGTAGTCCATCTCTTTCAAGTCCATCAACATCTCCGCTCCGGCTGCCTTCGCCGTTGCGTAGATTGCATCCGCATCGCTCACGATCAGGCAGGCACTCTGCGTCTCGCGCATCCCAATCTCGTCCGGCTGGGTCATCAGTTTTCCGTGAACGGTCTCGTCGCCAGGCTTCGGTACGGAGCCCAGCATGATCATGCCGTTGCCGAACGTAAGCTGCGCATGGGCCACCGTATCTCCTTCGCCCATGTAGACCGCGTTTTTCTCGAAGCCGAGCGCTGTGCACAGCCACTCGATGGCCGCCAGACAGTTGCGATAGCGCATGGCGGGGATGACGCTGGACCGGCAATCCTTCGCGAATTGAGCCATGTTATTGTCCCCCTACATCGAATCTCAGTGCGCGTCGCGGAACGATTGCGATGCGACAATGAAGGTAGCGCCTGAAGCGCCGGCGCGCAAGATTTCGCGGTAAAAAGATAAGGAAATCCAGAACCATGGCAGATGAAGTCTCAGGCCGCACGGTCGGCCCCGTAGTCGGTATAGACCTTGGCACCACCAACTCCCTCGTAGCATTTATGCAGGGCGATTCGCCCGTCGTCATCCCGGGCGAAGACGGCGACCGCCTCGTCCCGTCTGTCGTCGCCTTCAACGCTCAGACCGCCGAAGGCTTCGTCGTCGGCAACGCGGCGCGAGCCACGTTGCTCACCGATTCGTCCAGTGCCGTCTACTCTGCCAAGCGCCTGATGGGCCGCGACCTCGCCGACATCGAGGAAGAGTTAAAACTCTTTCCCTTCAAGCTCGCCGAAGGCCTGAAGCCGGGCGAAGTCCTGAAGCTCAACGTTGGCGGCCTTTCGCTAACGCCACCGGAGATCTCCGCTTACGTCCTGCTGCAGCTCAAGAAGAACGCCGAGCGCTTCTTTGGCGCTCCGGTGACGAAGGCCGTCATCACCGTCCCTGCTTACTTCAACGACGCCCAGCGTCAGGCTACGAAGGACGCTGGACGCATCGCCGGCCTTGAGGTCCTGCGGCTGGTGAATGAGCCCACCGCCGCTGCTTTGGCCTACGGGCTGGACAAGAAAAGGGACGGCCTGATCGCGGTCTATGACTTCGGCGGCGGGACCTTCGATGTCTCCATCCTCAAGCTGCACGAAGGCATCTTCGAGGTCATCGCCACCAATGGCGACACCCATCTTGGCGGTGACGACATTGATAACCTGCTGATCGCGATTGCGCTCGACGACATCGCGGGCGACGCCGAACTTGCGCTTACGCCCGACACGCTCCACTCTGGCGAGACGATCCAGGAGATTCGCAAGGCAGTCATCGACGCCAAGATCAAGCTCTCGACCGAAGACACCGCTCGCCTCAATGTCGCTTTGCCGAACGGCAAAGCCTACACGCGTGAGATTAACCGCGCGCAGTTTGAACAGCTTACTGCGGGAGTGATCGCCCGCACGGCGGCTCCATGCAAGCAGGCGCTGAAGGACGCAGGCCTGACGCCTGATCAGATCGACGAGGTCGTTCTCGTCGGTGGCTCGACTCGTATCCCCGCCGTCCGCACTCTCGTGGACAACCTCTTCAACCTCTCGGCGCGCGGCAAGAAGCCGCATACCGATCTGAATCCGGATGAGGTCGTCGCTCTTGGCGCAGCCGTGCAGGCGCAGATTCTTTCAGGCTCTTCATCAGCCGCAACGGCTGATCTGCTGCTGCTCGATGTCACCCCGCTCTCGCTCGGTATCGAGGCCCTCGGCGGAGTTGTGTCGAAGATCATCCAGCGCAACTCGACCATTCCTGCGAGCGCCACCGAACACTACACCACCGGCGTCGATGGCCAGACCAACGTCGCCATCCATGTCCTCCAGGGCGAGCGCGAACTCGCCAAGGACTGCCGCTCGCTCGCCCGCTTCGACCTCAAAGGCATTCCGCCGATGATGGCCGGTCTACCGCGTATCGAGGTGAAGTTTCTCATCGACGCCAATGGGATCCTGCACGTCAGCGCGCGCGAGCAGCGCAGCGGCCAGCAGGCCGAGATCGAAGTCAAGCCAACCTACGGCCTGACCGATGAGCAGGTCGAGGACATGATCCTCGCCTCGTTCGACAACGCTGAGCAGGACATCGAGGAGCGGCAGGTCATCGAGGCGAAGAACGAGGCCGAGGTCATCCTAACGGCCGTCGAAAAGGGCCGCTCGCATGACGCCTGGCAGCAGCTCACCTCGGACGAGCTTGCCGCCATCCACATCGCCATCGACGAGCTCAAAGCGTCTGTGCTCGGCGGGCAATACCGCACCATCCGTACCGGAATCGAGCGGCTCGACAAGGCCACTCGTAGGTTTGCCGAACTGATGATGGACTCCGCCGTCTCCGGCGCAATGAAGGGCAAGACAATGTCCTCCGCCTCCGACGACATGGGCGAAGGCCCAACCGCGCCGCATCCCTTTGCGAAGGCCGATATCGACTAGCCACGGACGTTCGGGTGTCCCATCCATCGCAGTTTCATCGCGATGGGTGGGACGTAAAATTTTCAGTCTTCATACACAATCGCCAACAGCTCCCCGGCCAGCTTATGCAGCGGCCTCAGCAGTGGGATTCCGGCGATCTTCAGCGTAACGATCAGCATCTTCAGCGTCTTGTCATAGAGCGCCATGGTCTTCTTCTGACCAGGACTGCGGTCATAGACCCAGAAGAGGATGAGGCCCATCTGGTACATCCATAGCAGCCGCCCCAGGTAAGGTGAGACGCTGGGGGGCAGCTTGACGCCACTGTCATGAGCGGCGCGCTCGAAGGTGGCGATGTCTTCTTCCCGGATGGTCGCCGTCTCTTTCGAGAATGGCGAAAGCGGATGCTGCGGGTCGGTGTGCGCGGTAAGCGCGCTCAGCAGGCTGCGATTGGGCTCGAAGTAAGCGAACTTCTTCGAGATGATTGTGCGCAGTCGCGCCTCGAGCGTCTTCGCGTGATCCAGCTCAGCGGCAATGTCCACCTGCATCTCGCGGTGCGAGCGCTCGTAGAAAGCCATCACCAGCGCGTCCTTCGAGTCGAAGTAGTAATACGCCGCGCCCACCGCGACGCCTGCCTCGGCTGCGATCTCGCGCATCGTGGCCTTCTCGAACCCGCGAGCGCGAAAGACAGAGAGCGCGGCCTCGAGGATCCGGCCGCGCGTCTCTTCCGATTTTTTCAGCTTCTTCTCTTCCAACTAGACCCTCACGCCCAGCGGCGGCGGAGGTGCCGGGTACAGGGTTCCCTCTGTCCTCGCACGTCCCCGCATCTTTGCAAACACCATGATATTGAAGAAGTGCATCGCGCCGAGGATCAGCAGAACGACGCCGATCTTCACACTCTCGAGTTCGATGATCTCGCGAAAGGTCGCCATCGCGCTCGCCGTCTTCAATGCCAGGGCAATGTAGCCCACGTTGATCAGGTAGAAACCGACCACCAGCAGATGGTTCACGCTGTCGGCCAGCTCTGCGTTGCCGTGGAAGGCATCGACCAGGAAGACCCTTCCGCTCTTGTGCAGTGTGCGCGCCACCCACACCGTAAGTCCAATGCTGATTGCCAGATAGCTGAAGTAGCAGATCGCAACATTCATGACTTCACCTCACATCTCATATTATGAACATGTTCAAATAAAGCGTAAGGCTGGATAGTGGGGCTGTCAAGAAAATTATGAACGTGTTCGAAAATAAAACAATAGGCAGGCTAGCCTAGGAGAATGCGCGCGCACGCTCGTTTCACCGGGCGAACGCACTTCCGGGCGGCCATCTGCACTAAACTGGTTAGGACATGTCTTTAACCCAAGTGCACTACCTGAGTCCCGAAGATCTAGCCACGCCAGCCGCTGAGAACATGGTGCGCGTCACCTTCTTACCCGAAGGCAAGACCGTTGAATTTCCCTTTGGTAGTCTCGACTATGACGGCCACGGTCTGCCTATGTCCTTCCTCGATATCGCCGAGAATTACGACATCTTCCTCGACCACGCCTGCGGCGGGGCCTGCGCCTGCACGACCTGCCACATCTGGGTGAAGCAGGGCGCCAGCGGCATCAGCGAGGCCGAAGACCTTGAGTTGGACCGCATGGAGACGGCTGCGGACATTCAGCTGAACAGCCGTCTCGGCTGCCAGGCGGTCATCGAGAAGCCCGGCACCTACGTGGTGGAGATCCCCAAGTGGAACCGCAACTATGTGCAGGAAGGCAAGCCCTCGACGCCCTCGGCATAAGCTTCAGCCCATCTGACAGGAGAGAACGATGCCCCGCGAAATTACATGGACCGATGTCCTCGAAATCGGTATCCAGCTTCAAGAGAAGTTTCCCGAAACCGATCCCTACACAGTGCGCTTCACCGACCTTCATCGCTACGTCACCGAATTGCCGGGGTTCGTGGGCGATCCGGCAAAGTCGAACGAAGGCATCCTCGAGGCCATCCAGACGGCCTGGCACGAGGAGTACGAGGACGCGAAGTAGGCAGTCGCCTATCTTTCAACCCAACACAGACGGAATTGGGGTAAGTTATGCGGATGGAACACATCATTGATGGCGTACTTCGCTTTCAGCGCGAGGTTCGTCCGAACAGCGAAGCTCTCTATCGGCAACTTGCGATCGCGCAGTCGCCGCAGGCGATGTTCATCGGCTGCGCGGACTCGCGCGTCGTCCCCGAGATCTTCACCGCGCAGGATCCCGGCTCGCTCTTCGTCGTGCGCAACGCGGGCAACATCGTCCCGCCGAGCTCTACCGAACCCGGCGGCGTGACGGCCAGCATCGAATACGCGGTAGCGGTTCTGGGAATTCCGGATATTGTGATCTGCGGCCACTCGGGCTGCGGTGCGATGACAGCGATCCTGAACGGGGCCCAGAACCTTACGAAGCTACCCGCGGTAGCGCGATGGCTGCGCTACTCGGACGCGGCGCTGAAGGCGGTGGATGCGGATCTGCCCGCTGCGCCGCTTGAGACGCGGCTGGACGCGCTGGTCCGGGAGAACGTCCTCACCCAGCTGGACAACCTGCTGACCCATCCCGCGGTCTCGGATGCGATCCTGAACAAGCAGCTCCGCGTGCATGGCTGGGTCTACGACATTGGAACTGGCCGCGTAGACAACTACGACGCTCGTATCCAGCAGTTCGTGCCTCTCACGGCCGAGACCTTCGCCGACGCGACGCCGCTGCTCTGAACGAACTCTTGGAGTAGCAGCAGGCTTCCGCTCAAGCCAGGGGTAAAGCCCCCTCGGAGTGTAACGGTGGCTTACCCGGCCTAAAGGCCGCTGCTACTCCGCTTCGCCACTTCGCCTTTCGGAGTAGCAGCGGGCTTCAGCCGCGGTAGAACGCATTTCATTGGGCGAAGGGGCTTTAGCCTCGGGCCTTGCGCCTTAGCAGCTGCACGGGCAGCTTCGACCGCGTTACGACCAAAACCCCGCCGCCCACTGCCGCCCACACGATCGTGCCGATAGCGATGGCGATAAAGTCGGCGCGGTGTCCGCGCGAGAGGTTCAGCGCTCTCAGGCATGCGGCAACTCCCGCATAGCCGAGCAGGCTTGCCAGCAGGGCCTTCCCGAGCTCTCCATACTCCAATCCCTGAATGTGCACGAGGCGGTATCGATGCAGAAGAATCGCCAGCGTGACTACGCTGATGGCCATGCCTATGTCTGAAGCGATAGCCAGCCCGGCCACGCCCATCCCCTGGAAGAGCAGGGCGTAGATGGGGATGGAGATAAGCGTGACCGCCCATCCTGCCACCGCCGGAGTGAGCGTGTTGCCCGCCGCGTAGAAGCTGCGGGAATAAATAGCCTGCGCCGACCACACTGCGATAGAAATGGCGAAGATAGTGAAGTAGCGGGAGGTCTCGGCTGCATCTGCCGGGCTGAAGCGGCCGCCGCGAAACAGGTCGATGATCGGCATCGAGAGTGCCATCATCCAAGCGCCGGCCAGCAGCGACGTTGCGACCACGCGCGACACGGAGCGATTGACGGCGCTGGCGAAGTCCCAGGCCCGCCCCTGCGCGAAGAGTGAAGCGAAGAACGGCAGGGAAGCCGCACCGGCCGCGGAGCCGAGGAGGCTCATCGGAGCGTTGAAGAGGCTCTTGGCCACGCTCAGCTTCGAGATGCTGCCCGGCACCGAGGCCGCATAGTAATTGACAATCCACTTGTCCGCATAGGTGAGTGAGACACCGACCATCAGCGGCAGGCTCAGCTTCAGCCATTCGCGGAAGACGGGATGGCGGAGGTCCAGAATGAACTTGTAACGCCAGCCGTTACGATATGCTCCGAACGCCGCGAAACCTGCGGGGCCAAGAACCATGCCCCCGACGACGCCATAAGCGAGCGAATCGATGCCCACATACCGCGACAGCAGTACCCCGCCCAGAATGATGCCGAGGTTATAGACCAGCGGCCCGAAGGCCTGATAGAGAAAGATCTTCCGTACCAGCAGACGCGATCCAAGCACGCCGCCCGCGAAGAAGAAGAGTTGCGCGGGAAGGATGATCCGGGTGAGGCGAGTGCATAGCGCGGCGCTCTCCGGCGAGAAGTCGTGGAAGGCGAAGCGTGTGTACAGAGGCGCGAAGATCTCCGCTGCCAGGATGGCAACGCCCAGAATCGCCGCGACGCCATTCAGAACGATTAACAGGGCGCGATCGGCCCCAGCCTCGTCGTCCTTCTGTCGATAACGATTCAGGATAGTGATCAGCGAGATGGAGGCTACGCCGCCGACCAGGAAGTAGCTGAGCATATCCGGCAATTGAAAGGCCGCGTTGTAAGCGTCGGTCGCTGGGCCTGCCCCAAAGGTAGAGTTGATGTACTTCGTCCGCACCAGGCCGAGCACGCCCGAGAGCAGGGTCGACGCCATCGTAATCAGTGTCGCGGAGAACGCGGTCTGGGTCTGCGACATGCGCAGCCACGCAAACCTGCCTGGATTCCTCACCAATGCCAAACTCTAACTCTCCTGACCAATCCGGTGTAAACCTCCATTCTATCGGTCGGGATACGCGAAATCTGCGAGACTAATCAGCGGCATGGAAAACCATCGTCTCCGCGTCTTTCGCGAAGTAGTCGAGCAGATGAGCTTTCGCAAGGCGGCAGAGGTGCTGCATCTCAGCCAGCCAGCGGTGAGCCAGCAGATTCGCGCTCTCGAAGAGGAGTGCGGTGCGAGGCTGTTCGAGCGCGACGGCAACCAGATTGCCGTGACCGCTGCGGGCCGGGTTCTGCATGGGTACGCGCTCTCTGCCGCGGCTCTGGTCGAAGAGGCGAAGACCGCTCTGGGGACCTTGAATCATGTCGTCAGCGGCCAGCTTCGCGTCGGCGCGTCGACGACGATCGCGCAGTACATCCTGCCGCGGGTGCTGGGAGCGTTCCATCGCCAGCACCCGCAGGTGCAGCTTTCGGTATTGAGCGGAAACACCGAGGAGATCGTCGAGGCGGTGGTTGCGGAGCATGTGGCGCTTGGTCTGATCGAGGGGCCAGCCATGCGGCGAGGTCTTCGCGTGGAACCGCTGATGCGCGATCGCATGGTCTTGATTGCGAGCGGCAAAGGGCGGTCAGCAGAGGCCCAGACGTCCATCTCTATCGAAGAACTGGCGCGCCTGCCATTGCTGATGCGGGAACGCGGCTCGGGCTCCCGTCGCGTGGTGGAACGAGCTCTGAAACAGGCAGGCGTTGCCGTCAACGCGCTGCGTGCCGGGATGGAGCTTGACTCGACGGAAGCAATCCTGAGTGGCGTGGAAGCGGGACTCGGCGTGGGGTTCGTCTCCGAAAGCGCAATCGGGAAAGAGCTCCGGCTAGGGACGGTTCGTATCGTAAACCTTCAGGGCGTCGTTATAGAACGCGACTTCAGCCTGATCTATCGTGCCGGTCAGGAGCCCGTTGGAGCCGCAGCGGCCTTCCGGCGCTTCGCGGCCTTCGATCTCCGAAGTTGATGCACGTACAAGGTCATAAGAACGGCTTATGACCCATCGCAAGAATCGTCTCGACAACGCAACCCCGCAAGCGTCTTCTTGTAGCTGACATGATTCGTAACATCTTCTATATCGGCATCATTCTCTCGGCCAGCGGGCTCATCTCGCCACCGATCGCGCTTGCGGGCGGCCTCTTGTTTGGGCTGACCACCATCCATCACTTCCACGTCGAAAGCCGGAATCTCTCGAAGTTTCTGCTGCAAGCGGCCGTCGTCTGCCTGGGCTTTGGGATGAACCTGCAGGAGGTCGTCCATGCGGGCAAGTCTGGCTTTCTCTACACGGCGATCAGCATCACCTTCGCGCTCACTCTGGGCGTCGTTCTCGGCAAGCTGCTGAAGGTCCAGCAGACGCAGTCCCTCTTGATTGCCTTCGGCACGGCCATCTGTGGAGGCAGCGCCATTGCCGCCATCGGCCCGGTGCTCGAGGCGACCGAGGAAGAGATGGCGGTCTCGCTAGGCACAGTCTTCGTGCTCAACTCGGTCGCTCTGCTCACCTTCCCCGCGATCGGCTGGGCAATGCACCTGTCGCAGACGCAGTTCGGACTGTGGGCGGCTCTGGCCATTCACGACACCAGCTCGGTTGTGGGAGCGGGAGCGAAATACGGGCCAACGGCGCTCGCAGTCGGTACGACGGTGAAGCTCGCGCGGGCGTTATGGATCGTTCCGCTGGCCATCGCGACCGCGTCTATCCGTAAGAGCAAGACGCGCATTCACTGGCCCTGGTTCATCCTGTACTTCTGCGGAGCGGCGGTGCTGGCGACGTACGTTCCTCATCTCCTGCCGCAGTCTGTGCCCTTCTTTGGCGCGTTGAATCGGCTGGGTCGCGCAGCGCTCACTGTAGTCCTCTTCCTGATCGGCACCGGTATCACGCGCACGACGCTGCGTGAGGTGGGAGTACGTCCGCTGATTCAAGGCATCACGCTCTGGATCGTGGTGGCGAGTCTGTCGCTGTACGCCATCGCCCGAGGATGGATTGCGCTGTAGGCCACGTCGACATATCCCCGTGCCGTCATTCTGAGGCGCGGCCGAAGAATCCCCGCATTTCGCTCGCGCTGCGGGAGAAACTCGTGTGGCCGGGAACAAAAATGCGGGGATTCTTCACTTCGTTCAGAATGACGGACAACTCGGGGGATCAGGGCTTCTCTGAGCGATCTGTTCCCAAAGATGTCGAAATATCTTAGGACTGGTCGAGGTTGTCGAAGAGGCTGGCGAACTCGGGCTTCGCGGCGGCTGCGGGCTTCGGTTTTACCGCTCGGATCGACTGCACGGCAGCCTTTGGCTTCGCTGCCGGGGCTTGTGACAGCATCGCGAGCAGCGACTGCATCTCGGCCCGCAGAGCTTGGAGCTTGCTTGAGATCGCGTCATTCGATTCAGGCTCGGCCGGAACTGCAGTAACCGCCGCAATCGAAGCCGCAACCTGTGGCTCTTTCGAACGAACTTCGCCCTTCAGATACTGGCGGGCACCGGCGATCGTGTAACCCTCATCGTAGAGGAGCGTCTTGACCCGAAGCGCCATCTCCACATCGCGGCGACGGTAGAGGCGCTGCCCAGTGCCGCCCTTGTTGGGCTTCAACTGCGGGAACTCGCTCTCCCAGAATCGCAGCACATAAGGAGCCACTTCGCACAGCTTCGCGACCTCGCCGATACGGAAGTAGAGCTTGTCCGGGATCTCGCGAGCACCGGCTCTCCCGCTGCCCGAACGGGCCCGGTCCGCCTTCGCTCCGCTACGAACTGGCTGACGCAATGCCATTGCAGACTCTCTCCGGTACGGCGTTCCTGTAGCCCTGGTTCACCGCCGTGCTTGCCCATAAGTATAGCGGCTGGTGCCCCGATTTATGAGCTACCTCGAACCTGCAGCATTACCCTGAAAGATTCTGTGAACCGCTGAGCGTGCGATGGCGTATGTTGTCTCATACATCCGCGGAGGCAAAGCATGTCCGGTTCCCACTCCAACCCCAGGCCAGTCACTCTCTTGGTGCTCAGCGTTCTTCCTATCACCCTGATGCTCGGATGCCGTATTGAGTCGAAGAAGAGCGAAAGCGGCAACGGCGACAACGTGATCGCGACTCCGTTTGGCGGTATGTCCGTCAAGACCGATGACTCGGACGTCGTAAAGAGCA
>Ga0116226_10003125_pt1 | contig 14594 bp, 15 predicted proteins | sample S1TSphfallax_FD_89692 | JGI IMG/M metagenome (GOLD analysis project Ga0116226, IMG submission 89692) | Host-associated microbial communities from peat moss isolated from Minnesota, USA - S1T2_Fa - Sphagnum fallax MG | ecosystem: Host-associated > Plants > Peat moss > Unclassified | place: USA...
CGCCTCAACTCACGCCCCAGAAAGGTGCTGGGCTTCCGAACCCCGCGCGAGGCATACAATGAATACTTGAATGCAACTTTGGCAGCCAAAGCCGCTGTTGCACTTCAGAATTGACACCGCCCCGCGTCTTGCGGCGCGCTCGGCTAATTTAGTATAGCGTCCCCGAAATACACTCTACTCAAACACCGTGGGCAGATCGGGGTGGGTGCGGTGCTCGTTCAGTAGCCTTATCTGCGCTTCGGTGTTGCGGCCGAGCGAGAGGTCGGGCAGTGCGTCGATCGGGAAGAAACCGATTTCGGTCGTCTCCAGACTGGTGGCGGCCGCGCCGCCGGTTAGTTCGCACAGGAAGAACAGCTTGTAGCAATGCAGCAGCAGCGGATGGGCCTGATGATGACGTCGCCGGTCGAGCACAGCCACCAGCTTGACCGCGCGCGCCTCGAAGCCGGACTCCTGAAGAATTTCGGTTTCGATCGCTTCGGCGGGCGAGAGATTGACATCAGCATAGCCGCCGGGGAGCGCCCATTTGCCGTCGCTCACCTCGCGCACCAGCAAAATCTGGCCATCGCGGAATACAGCGCCGCGCACATCGATCTTCGGCGTGGCGTAACCCGGCCGGGCATCGATCGCGATCGCCACGTCGGTCGCCGACAACCCGAATTCGGCGGAAATCAGCGACGTCGCGATTTCGCTGATGCGCTGATACCGCTCCCGATCATAGGGATCCTGGGTGAAGCCCAAACCGGTGCTGGCCAGCGCCGCGAGCTCCCGAACAAGCGGGAGCAAAAAAGGTTCCATATTTTTTTCAGCGGCCGGAATAAGCCCAGGGTTGGACCGTTGTGCCATTACTGCATCCTTCCCGGTGGGGCGGCGTTATGAAGAAACTCGTTGGCTGGCTCACGATTTGCGCTAGCGTCATGGCCGCCTTGGTCGGTCAAATCAGTGTCGGCCTGCCCTTCTTCGGGGTGCTGCTTGGCGCCGCTGTGGTGGCATCGCTGCCGGATTAAACCGGCACCGATTCAGAACGGCAGAAAACTCACACGATATTCGGTGCAGCGCACCTGCCACTGGGTCAGCGTGCCGTCATTGGTCGGCAGCGTCGTTTCGTCGAGCTTGTCATAGCCATCGGCACAGTAGGCTTTGGCCTTAAGATCGGTAACGTTGGGATCATGGCTGCGGAACAACGCGTCCGTCGGTGACGGTTCGGTCTGACCGGTAACCGCAAATTTCTGGGGCTCAATCGCGCAGGCGACAAGCGACGGCAGGAGGACAGCCAGCAGGGAAACCCGTGCGGCAAAGACAACGCGCATAACACCACTCCAGACACAGCAATTCGTCGGTCAACTCTAGAAATCGCTCAATGACGGATAAAAGGCCAGCGCCTTGGTGAGTTCTGCGGCAAAATCGATGGCACAGCTCGATGGGATTTCCAGACGACGATCATCGAATACATGCACCGTACGGCTACGGCGCCGACGCCAATCCATCACAGCTGAATCGCGCTCTTCGAGCAACCGGACGATCTGTGGCCGCAGCAGGCTGAGCACGGCGCTCAGCCACCGGCTGATCGCTGACGCGGCACCTGTTTCTGCAAAGCCAAAACAGGGCAGCATTCGTTCGACATCGTCGGCGCGAAACCAAGTTTCGCCGGTCACCCAGCGATTGGTCGTAAAGAGCTCGATCGGCCGCCCGAACCCGTCGAGGGTGAGCCCGATCAGATGGCTCACCACTCCGCGGTCCCGCGGGGAGCGATGGGTCCCGACCCCTCTGCCGTCTCCGCCACTTGCCGGTCCCAGCGCCATTTCCGGCAGGATCAGCGGCGCGATCCCGCGCGGCATCCCGGCGGCACCCAGAAACGTATGAAAATGCCCATGTTCGTCAGCGGCCCGGCCGCCGTCGGGATGGGCATGGTAGAAATATTGCGCATGGGTGACATCATCCCAGATTTCACCCTCCGGATAATGCGCGCCCCGCGCAAACGAGGCCGTCAGCAGATCGAGGATCGTTCGCCCGTCGCGCGCCAGGATTGTTTCAACGCGCGCAATCTCCAGCGCCGCCGCTTCCAAATCCGGATCACGCTCGGCTTGGGCTATGCGGGATGGGAGGATCATCGATAGCGCGAGTTTCCTCTCTGCCCTTTAGGGCGGAGAGGGTCAGGGTGAGGGGGGCCGTGCCGAAGCGAGATCGGCGCCGATACGCGAGCGTCTAATCCCCCCCTGACCCCGGCCCTCTCCGCCCCAAGGGGGCAGAGAGGGAGAAGGCACGTATTTCGGTGATTCCTCAATGCCAAGCGCCGGACCTAATCTGATGCCGCACTCACTGGACGGTTCTCGATTATTCCCGCATCAGCCCATTGGTTCCAGTACGAAACAAATTTTTCCAGATCTACATCCTGCAATCTCTAATGGAACCCGGAAAAATGTCGGTTTTCATCCAGCCATACCGGCTCACGCACACACTCGCCCGAATTGCACCGGCCCCGACTCGGGATTAAGCTGTCTGCGTTCAAATTAGCCGATCGGGCTCAACATTGTGCATACGCCTAGCTCGCTGCTTTTCCTGCTGCTGATCCCGCTGATTATCTGGAACGTCCGGCGCCGATTGCACCGGGTGCGCAAGAACGCTGATCATTGGTTTCAGCCGTCTGGAGAGAATTTTATCTATCATCCACGCGGACGCTGGGGCCAAGCGTTCCTTATATCCGCGGCCGACCGGGAGACCATAAAGCGTAAGATGACCGGCCTATGGATCGGCATCTTCTCAGGGTTCGCCCTGATCTACATCGTGCCGTTGCTGTTAGCGATCGGCGATTTGGATCACTATATGGATTACCGCCGACAGATGATCGGATACCGGATCGGGGCGGTTGCGTTTATCCTGATGGCTGGCTTGATCTGGCATAGGCTGACGATCTGGCCGATCTACGCGTCCGCCGAGCGCTCGGCAGAGCGGATTTCTATCGAAGATGTGCGCTCGAAGATCGCCGCCAGCACAAGCTGGGTCGTGATCGTAGGCCGCATCGTGTTGTTCGCGCTCTTACTGGCGAGCCTGATTGCGGCAGTCTGGTTTCAACCGCCCAGCCCCACCAGCATTCTCTATGTCGTTATCGGACTGTTTTGTGTGTGGGGCTTGGTCGAAGCGATCCGCCTCGCCCGCACGAAGTCCCGTCTTTGAAGAGACGGAATCAGCGGAAAGCCGATTCCGTCCCGGGGCCGACGCTTATTGCTCGACGGTGCCGTGACCCATAACCGCATTCTCCTGGGCATGCAGCGATTCGAGCTGGGCGTGGGTCTGCGCCGCCTGGGCCAGCTGGCTCGAGGTCAGCAGCGCACGGACCTGAACCGCCGTGTGCAGGCGCGCCGTCTCAAGCTTTTCCCGAAGCGTATCGGCCTGGCTCTGCAGCGACGCGAGCTCCGACTCATTGATCGCACCGGTGCCGGCCATCTTGTCGGAAATTTCCTTACGCAGCGCGCGAAGCTGTTTCATGGTCGGCTTTGCCGCCGTCCACGACGCTTTCTGCAGCGCATGGATCTGAGTTTTTTGGGCGTCGGTCAGCGTAACGCCCTTCAGGAAACCGAACTGACCGGCACCATGATGGAAGCCCGCATGCGGACCTTCCATTTCGGCCGACGCGGCCAAGGGCAGCAACAGCGCGAGGCCAGCGGCCACCAAACTCGTCTTAAGTCTCATCTTATTGCTCCAGCATATTAGCCCCGATGAATGATACGCAGAGGCCGCGCCTTGTATCCACGCCTTAACCGCAATTTGTTGCACGCTCGACCATGCCAAATCGCCAGAAAGCTGTTACTGAGGATGCCGCTACAGCACGCCGCCACGATCGATCGGATCTCTCCTGTATGAATCTCAAGGATCATATTCGCGGCATCCCGGATTTTCCGAAGCCGGGCATTCTGTTCTACGATATCTCGACGCTGCTCGCCCACGCGGCGGCGTGGCGCGAGACCATTCGGCAAGTGTCCGACGCGATCGCCCCGTACCAGCCCGATATACTGGTCGGGATTGAATCGCGCGGCTTTCTGGTCGCGGCGCCGCTGGCTTTGTCGCTGAATTGCGGCTTCGTTATGGTTCGCAAGCGCGGCAAGCTGCCCGGCCCGACGGTTTCCTATTCTTATGATCTGGAATACGGCTCCGATACGGTCGAGATCCAGGCCGACGCCATCGCGCCCGGTCAGCGTGTTGTCGTTCTGGACGATTTGCTGGCAACCGGCGGCACGCTGTCGGCGACAATTGGCCTCTGCCGCTCCGTCGGTGGCAACGTGGTCGCCGCGGCCTGCATTATTGAATTGGCGTTTCTTGCAGGACGCAACCGCGTCGATGTGCCGGTTCACTCTGCGATGTCATATGATTCCTGATAAGAGCAGATCGGGATCAGACGGAATCGTCTGATCGCGTGAAGATGCTCGTCAAATCAAAGATCTAGTGCGCTGCGTCGGGGGGCAGGCGGTCACGAAATGGTCCATCGATCTTATCGCTTCGGCGCGTTTCGGCTCGAATGCGGGCCGGTTCTGCTCTGCGACGATCAGCCGGTTGCGCTCGGGCAGCGGGCGCTGGCCTTGCTTGCTTTGTTGATCGAGCATCGTGGCGAGACCGTCTCCAAAGCGGATATATTTGCCTCCGTCTGGCCGGGGTTATCCGTCTCTGACGCCAACCTTACGTCCCAGATCTGGGCGTTGCGGCAAGCGCTCGGCGATACCAAGCGGCCGTTTCGATGGATTGTGTCGGTTTCCGCGCGCGGCTACCGCTTCATCGGACCGGTCAATAACGGCACGGAAATCGCGCTGTCTGCGGCCGCAGAGTCTCGCCCCGGCGTGCCCAGACCGCTGACGCGCTTGTTTGGCCGGGCCGACGATCTCATCACGGTGCGCAACGCCTTGAACCGTGCCGGCATGGTCACACTGGTCGGCCCAGGGGGGATCGGTAAAACACGGCTCGCACTAGAACTGGCGCGTGCCGCACAGGATGATTTTCCGGACGGCACCGTATTTGTTGATCTATCGGTCGTCCGCGATTCAGCTTTGGCCCCGCAGCGCATCGCGACAGCGCTTGGCATCGATATCAAAGGCGATTTGCCACCCGGCGAACAGATCGCCCGGCGGCTCAAGCCGCGCGCCGTGCTGATCATCCTCGATAATTGCGAACATGTGCTGGAGAGCGTGGCACCATTGGCGGAAGCGGTTATCCAGGAACACTCGCCCGCTCGGCTGTTGGCGACAAGCCGCGAGGCCCTCGCCTGCAGCGGCGAGCAGGTCTACCGCCTGCCCTTGCTGCCGGTGCCAAGCGCTACCGTGACCTCAGCAGCAGAGGCACTGTCAGCGGCATCAGTCGCGTTGCTGGTCGATCGTGCCCAGGCGGCCGATTTGCACTTCGCGCTGACCGACGAGTTGGCCGAGCCCGCCGCTGCAATCTGCCGACGGCTCGACGGTCTGCCCCTCGCACTTGAAATGGTCGGAGCGCTGGCGCCTAGTTTCGGGCTGAAAGCGATCGAACGCCATTTGGTGAAGGCAAGCCGCCTGCCGCATGGCGGCTCTGCAACCGCATCGCCGCGCCATCGCTCGCTCGATACGCTGCTCGATTGGAGCGTCGCCCTGCTGTCGGCCGAAGAGCGCACCCTGCTCTATCGGCTTGGCATATTTCCGGCTTATTTCACGCTGGACGCTGTCGCGGCCGTCATGGCGGAGCATGCTGAAGATGTCGCTGAAGCGGCCGACGGTCTCACCGCTCTCGTCCGGAAATCGCTGGTCACGTTCGATTCCACCGTCGAACCCGCGCGCTATCGGCTGCTGGAAACCATCAGGACCTATGCCAGACAAAAACTGACGGCAGCAGGCGAGCTTGACGTGATGCGTCTGCGCCATGCCCGTTATCTGGGCCAGCATTTGATGCACGTATGGAGGGTTTGGGATACCGCCAGCGATCAGGCGTTTTCCGACCGCTATGCGCCGCTCGTCGAGGATATGCGCCGCGCCCTTGACTGGAGCCTGAAAACCGAAGCGGCGATCCCACTTGGGCTGATCATCATCGGCCAGTCCTGGCCGATCTGGCCGATAACCAACCTCGTCCCGGAAGGACGCCGCTGGGCCGAAGAAGCCGTGGCTGTGATGCCGGCCGGAACGCCGGATGAGATCGCTGCACCGGTCTGGTTTACGCTCGGCTCGCTCACCGGTGAACGCTCCTTCGAGCGCTCGACTGAGGCGTTGCGGCGGGCGGCAGACGGATTTCAGCGGCTGGGCGAAACATCGCTGCTCGGTCTGACGCTCGCCGGGTTGGGACAGGTCCTGGCGCTGTCCGGCCGTCCGACGGATGCGCGTGAGGCGCTCGACGCCGCCAGCGTCGCCTTGTCATCCTCCGTTAAAGGCCGGATTTACGGCACCTTGGCGATATCGCTCGGTATGGTGCATAGCGGTACCGGCGCCTGGAGCGGGTCCCGCCGGGAATATCAGCGCGCCGCGGATATTTTGCAGCATATCGGTGCAGACCGGATGGCAACAGCAGCGCTTTATAATCTGGCGGATGCAATCTGGGTTGAGGGAATGCTGGATGAGGCGATCGAGGCGATGCGGGCCGCGATCGACCATACGAGGCGATGCGGCAATGTCCGGTTCCTCGGCGCCGCGATCGGCGGGCTTGCCGGGATGTTGATCGCCCGCGGCGACCTCGACGAAGCGCTGGACGCGGCGCGGGATGCCTATCCGCTCTGCCGGGACGACGAATATGTCGACTGGCTGTTCGATCACCTGGCCCTCCGCCTCGCTAAACTCGGTCATGACCAAGACGCGGCCCGGCTGTGGGGCTATGCCGAGCGCACCGGCGCGGAGCGTCAGCCCAACGAGCAGAATGCGATCCGAGCATTGGAGGCGCTGCTCACGCCCCATCTGACGGCCGACCAGCTCGCAACGCTGAAAGCCCGCGGCCGCCTGCTGAGCGACGAACAAGCGGTCGCGCTCGCCTTCATTTCGGGGGCACCCGTTTAATATATTGGCCCTTTAGATTAATATCCCGTCTTTTTCGCGTGATTTCGGCTGACGAATCAGGCAAACTGGTTGTTCAAGTTTTGTGGCATCGCGCCACCCATCAATCGAAGGAGAACGACCATGGCAATTCAGCTTGGTCAGATCGCACCGGACTTCACCCAGGATTCCAGCCAGGGGAAAATCCATTTTCATGAATGGCTTGGATCAAGCTGGGGCGTGCTGTTCAGCCATCCCAAAGACTACACCCCGGTCTGCACCACGGAACTGGGCGAGACCCAGCGGCTGAAGCCGGAATTCGACAAGCGGAATGTGAAGGTGATCGGCCTGTCGGTCGATGGCGCGGGCCGCCATGAGGGTTGGGCGCGCGATATCGAAGAGACCCAGGGTCAGAAAGTGACCTTCCCGATCATTGCCGACGAAGATAAGAGCGTCGCCACGCTTTACGGCATGATCCATCCGGATGCCGACCCCTCGGTCACGGTGCGCGTCGTCTATGTGATCGATCCGAACAAAAAGGTCCGGCTGAGCCTGACCTATCCGCCTTCGACTGGCCGGAATTTCAAGGAAATCCTGCGCGTCATCGACAGCCTGCAACTGACCGATGCGCATAAAGTTGCGACACCGGTCAATTGGGTGCCGGGCGAGGACGTGATCATCGTCCCGTCCATCTCCGACGAGGACGCCAAAACCCGCTTCCCGGAAGGCTGGAAGACGCTGAAGCCCTATCTGCGCGTCGTGAAGCAGCCGCCGCTGGCGCATTAGAGCGGAGCTGCGCCCCCTCCACCCCGCTTCGCAAGGGAGGATTAAATATTCCTCCTCCGCAACGCGGGGGAGGGGACCATGCGCAGCTTGGTGGAGGGGGCGCCGCGGCGATTACCGGGCTCCTCAAACTCAATACTTAAGTCTAATGTCGATTACGGCAGTGCAATAATCGGCGGCAAGGTTCTGATCCCCCGACTGTCATAAGATTGCTACAGCACTGAATCTGTTTAGAAATTAGACAACGGTAATGGCTCGCGTAATTACCCGGCGGCAACGACCACCTGTTTGCGCCATGCGGTATCGGCAATTGTGTTTCACATCAATCATATTAATATTCTGGAAAGGGAGCTAAGTCTGCGCCAACAATGGCGCATGGAGGATTGATTGGGTTTTGTTGCCTGGGACCAAGACAGGGCGTCGGAGATCATTTCCGAACATGCTTTGCAGGAGGGCGCAATGTTGCCCATCCTGCACGCGATCCAAGCCGAATTCGGCCATATTCCCAAACCGGCCATCACCATGATCGCCCGCGCGCTGAATTTGTCGCGCGCCGAGGTCCATGGGGTTGTTACTTTTTATCATGATTTTCGCGAAGCACCGGCGGGTCGGCATGTCCTGAAACTCTGCCGGGCAGAAGCCTGCCAGTCGATGGGCAGCGATCATCTGGCAGAGCATGCCATGGAACGGCTCGGCACCGCCTGGCATGGTACGACCGAGGATGGCAAAGTCACGCTGGAGCCGATTTTCTGTCTCGGCCTCTGCGCCTCAGCCCCGAGCGCGATGCTCGACGGAACGCTCGTCGGACGCCTGACCAAAGCCCGTCTTGATGCTCTGATCGATCAGACCGAGGCAGCATGACCGTATCACTGAAACTTTACGTTCCGCGCGATTCCGGCGCGCTGGCGGTTGGCGCGGATGATGTTGTGGCATCGCTGCAAGCGGCGGCACTGCGCCGCGGCATCAACATCGACCTCGTGCGCAACGGCACCCGCGGCATGTGCTGGCTGGAACCGCTGGTCGAATGCGAAACTGCCGAGGGTCGGGTCGCCTATGGGCCGGTTGAGCCTCAGCATGCCGAGAGCCTGCTCGATCACATGCTTGCGGCGCCCGGCACGACCCATCCGCTCTATCTCGGCCTGACCGAAGAGATCCCGTTTTTCAAGCGGCAGACACGCCTCACCTTCGCGCGCTGTGGCATTATCGATCCGCTGTCGCTCGATGACTATAAGCGGCTCGGCGGGTATGACGGTCTCGCCAAGGCGCTGACCCTGACACCGGCCGCGATCGTCGAGGAAGTGTTCCAATCCGGCTTACGCGGCCGCGGCGGCGCCGGGTTCCCGACCGGGATCAAGTGGCGCACCGTGCTGCAGGCCGAGGCCGATCGCAAATATGTCGTGTGCAACGCCGATGAAGGCGATTCCGGGACATTCGCCGACCGGATGATCATGGAAGGCGACCCATTCGTCGTGATCGAAGGCATGACGATCTCGGGCATCGCGGTCGGCGCCACCAAGGGCTATATTTATATTCGCTCCGAATACCCGCAGGCGATCGAGATCATGCGGGCGGCAATCGAGATTGCCCGCAAGACGAATTATCTCGGCGAGCGGATCCAGGGCTCGGAATACAGCTTCGATCTTGATGTCCGGGTCGGTGCCGGCGCCTATGTCTGCGGCGAAGAGACCTCGCTGCTCGATAGTCTGGAAGGCAAGCGCGGCACGGTCCGCGCCAAACCGCCCCTCCCCGCCCATAAGGGCTTGTTCGGCAAGCCGACCGTCATCAACAACGTGATCTCGCTCGCCTCGGTCCCGGTTATCATGGCCGAAGGGGCCGCCCATTATCGCGATCTGGGCTTCGGCCGGTCACGCGGGACCATGCCGATCCAGCTCGCGGGCAACATTCAGCATGGCGGCCTGTTCGAGATCGCGTTCGGCATCACGCTGGGTGAGCTCGTCGACGCAGTCGGCGGTGGCACAGCGACTGGTCGGCCGGTGCGTGCGGTCCAGGTCGGCGGTCCGCTGGGCGCCTATTTCCCGCGCGAGCTGTTCGATACGCCGTTCGACTATGAGGCCTTTGCCGCCCGCGACGGCCTGATTGGCCACGGCGGCATCGTCGTGTTTGACGAGTCCGTCGATATGATGAGCCAGGCGCGCTTCGCCATGGAATTCTGCGCGATCGAATCCTGCGGTAAATGCACACCCTGCCGGATCGGCTCGACGCGCGGCACCGAGGTGATCGATCGGATCCGCGCGGGCGAACGCGCAGAGCAGAATCTGGTGCTGCTGGAAGATCTCTGTCAGACACTGAAACTTGGTTCGCTTTGCGCTTTGGGTGGCTTCACCCCATATCCTGTGCTGAGCGCGCTTCGACATTTCCCGGAAGATTTCGGCCGCGATCCCGTGCCGGTTCCGGTTGCTGCGGAATAGGAGACCAAAATGGCTCTCGTCCATGAAATTGACTACGGCACCCCGGCCCAGACCAGCGCGACTGAGGTCACGCTGACTATTGATGGCCATGAGATTACGGTGCCCGAAGGCACCTCGATCATGCGCGCTTCGATGGAAGCCGGCATCAAGGTCCCGAAACTCTGCGCCACGGATTCGATCGAGGCTTATGGCTCGTGCCGCCTCTGTCTGGTTGAGGTTAAAGGCCGCGCCGGTACGCCGGCCTCCTGCACCACGCCGGTCATGGCGGGCATGGTGGTGTCGACCCAGACCGAGCGGCTGAAGCAGCTGCGGCGCGGCGTGATGGAGCTTTATATCTCCGATCACCCGCTCGACTGCCTGACCTGCGCCGCCAATGGGGATTGCGAATTGCAGGATATGGCCGGCGAAGTCGGCTTGCGCGAAGTCCGCTATGGCTTTGCCGGCGAAAACCATATGGGCCAGGAGAAGGACGAGTCGAACCCGTATTTCACCTTCGACCCGTCGAAATGTATCGTCTGCTCGCGCTGTGTCCGGGCCTGTGAAGAGGTGCAGGGCACGTTCGCGCTGACCATACAGGGCCGCGGCTTTGAGTCCAAAGTTTCGCCGGGCATGAATGAGGCGTTTCTCGACTCCGAATGCGTGTCCTGCGGCGCCTGCGTGCAGGCCTGCCCGACCGCGACCCTGTCCGAGAAATCGATCATCGATATCGGCCAGCCCGAGCATTCGGTGGTCACGACCTGCGCCTATTGCGGTGTCGGCTGCAGCTTCAAGGCGGAGATGCGCGGCAACGAGCTGGTGCGCATGGTACCGTACAAGGACGGCAAGGCGAACCATGGCCATTCCTGCGTCAAGGGCCGCTTCGCCTGGGGCTATGCGACCCACAAAGAGCGCATCCTGAAGCCGATGATCCGCGAGAAGATCACTGATCCGTGGCGCGAAGTGTCCTGGGATGAGGCGATCGGCCGGGTCGCCTCGGAATTCAAGCGGATCCAGCAAACCTATGGCAAGAGCGCCATCGGCGGCATCACCTCATCGCGCTGCACCAACGAAGAAACCTATCTGGTGCAGCAGCTGATCCGCGCCGGCTTCGGCAATAACAATGTCGATACCTGCGCCCGGGTGTGCCACTCGCCGACCGGGTATGGCTTGAAGACGACCTATGGCACCTCAGCCGGCACGCAGGATTTCGACTCGGTTGAGCATGCTGACGTAATCATGGTGATTGGCGCCAACCCGACCGATGGGCATCCAGTGTTCGCCTCGCGCATGAAGAAGCGGCTGCGCGAGGGCGCCAAGCTGATCGTGATCGATCCGCGCCGGACCGACCTTGTCCGCTCGCCGCATATCGAAGCCGCCTATCATCTGCCGCTGCGCCCCGGCACCAATGTCGCGGTGCTGACCTCGATCGCCCATGTCATCGTCACCGAAGGGCTGGTCGATGAGGCGTTCGTGCGCGAACGCTGCGAGCTTGACGCTTTTGCCGATTGGGCCGCCTTTGTCGCGTCCGACAAATACAGTCCGGAAGCGGTCGAGGAAATCTCCGGCGTGTCGGCGAGGCTCATTCGCGAGGCGGCCCGGCTCTATGCGACCGGCGGCAATGGCGCGATCTATTACGGGCTTGGCGTCACCGAGCATAGCCAGGGTTCGACCGGCGTGATGGCGATCGCAAACCTTGCCATGGCGACCGGCAATCTTGGTCGGCCCGGCGTCGGCGTCAATCCGCTGCGCGGCCAGAACAACGTGCAGGGCGCCTGCGATATGGGCTCATTCCCGCACGAGCTGCCCGGCTATCGCCATGTCTCGGATGACCATACCCGGGCGATGTTCGGCGCGCTGTGGGGCGTGACGCTCGATGCCGAACCGGGGCTGCGCATCCCCAACATGTTCGACGCAGCGGTCGATGGCACATTCAAGGGCATGTATATTCAGGGCGAGGATATCGTGCAGTCCGACCCGGACACGCATCACGTCACCCGCGGCATGGCGGCGATGGAATGTGTCGTGGTCCAGGATCTGTTCCTGAACGAAACTGCGAACTACGCCCATGTCTTCCTGCCCGGCTCGACCTTCCTCGAAAAGAACGGCACCTTCACCAATGCGGAACGCCGGATCAACCGGGTCCGCAAGGTGATGCCGTCGCGCTCAGGTCTGGAAGATTGGGAGATCACGATCCGCATCGCCAACGCGATGGGCTATCCGATGAGCTACAATCATCCAGGCGAGATCATGGACGAGATCGCGCGCATGACCCCCAGCTTCACCGGCGTGTCCTATGCCAAGCTCGACGAGGTCGGTTCGGTCCAGTGGCCCTGCAATGACAAATCCCCCGAGGGGATGCCGGTCATGCATGTTGACGGCTTCGCGCGCGGCAAGGGCCATTTCGTCATCACCGAATTCGTGCCGACCGATGAGAAAGTCGGGCCCCGCTTCCCGCTCCTGCTTACCACCGGCCGGATCCTCAGCCAGTATAATGTCGGCGCGCAGACACGGCGGACCGAGAATTCGGTGTTCATGGCGGAGGATCTGCTGGAGATCCATCCGCACGATGCCGAGGAGCGCGGCGTGCGCGATGGCGATCGGGTCAAGCTGATCAGCCGCGCGGGCGCCACCTCGCTCCGCGCTCAGATCTCCGAGCGTGTCGCACCGGGCGTGGTCTACACCACCTTCCACTTCCCGGAAACGCAGGCCAACGTGATCACCACCGACTATTCCGATTGGGCGACCAATTGCCCGGAATATAAGGTGACTGCGGTGCAGGTCGCCCTCTCCAACGGCCCGACCGAATGGCAGGAAGAGTACCAGGAGCATAGCGATCTCAGCCGCCGGATCGCGGCGCACGCGGCGGAGTGAGCGAACCGGACACGATACCGCCGCCCGCGCGGCGGGTCGCCCGGATCGTCTGGCGCCACCGGGAAGCAAGTGCTACCGCGGGTGAACGGGCAATCCCCGAAGAGCTCGCGGTGTCGTTCGATTTCGACGGGGTCGGCTACGCCGTGATGATGGCAAGCCCGGTCGATCTCGAGGATTTCGCGGTCGGGTTCAGCCTGACCGAGACGATCATCACGTCTCCGGACGAGATCGAGGAACTGTCGGTCCTGCCCCATGGCAACGGCGTGGTGATCCGCATCGGCCTCACCCCCGCCCGACGCGATGCCGTCTGGGAGCGACGGCGCTACCTCGCGGGTCCGAGCGGCTGTGGTCTCTGCGGCATCGATAGTCTGGACGAAGCGCTGCGTGCCTGCCCGATTGTGACCAGCGATCTCCGTGTCTCAGCCACCACCATTGCCGCCGCGATGGGCGCGCTGGCGCCTCACCAAACGCTCAATCGTGAGACCCGCGCGGTCCATGCCGCGGGTTTCTGGCAGGTCGGCACCGGGATCGCCACCGTGCGCGAAGATGTCGGAAGGCACAACGCGCTCGACAAGCTGGTCGGCGCGCTGGCCAGGCAAAACCTCAATCCTGCCAGCGGTATAACGCTGCTGACGAGCCGGATCTCGGTCGAGATGGTGCAAAAGGCCGCGATTGCCGGCACACCGATCCTCGCCGCCGTCTCGGCCCCAACCGCCCTCGCCATCCGCACGGCGGAGGCGGCCAACATCACGCTCGTCGGGATCGCCCGCGATGACGGGTTCGAGATCTTCACCCACCCCGACCGCATTACCCTGGAGCCCGCAGAAGATGTCGCCTGACAAGCTCGTTTATATGGTGAACCAGATCGGCAAATACTTCGTTGCCCAGAACCAAGAGAAAGCAGCTGGCGCGATCGCCGACCATCTCCAGCAATTCTGGGACCCGCGGATGCGCAGGGGCATCATCGCCCATCTGGCGGAAACCGGCGGCACCGGCCTTGAGCCTGCGAGCCTCAGCGCTGTCCAAATTCTCGCAGCAGGCAAGCAAACCGCGGCATAACGAACCCTCTCGACGCCGCGCCCGATCCTGCTAAATTGCCGGCCCGCGCGCAACGAAGGAAGAGTGGCCGAGCGGTTTATGGCACCGGTCTTGAAAACCGGCGACGGTGCAAGCCGTCCGTGGGTTCGAATCCCACCTCTTCCGCCAATTAGCCTTGATTTCATTGGATAATTTCGGCTTTTTGGAAATTGTCCCATCAATCGAACCATACTCCGAACGAGGATTGGGGCGAATGAGGGCGGATGATCGGGCACTGTAGCGGCGGGAACGAGTTCGCATCCGATCCGAGCCTGCGCTACCCTAGCCGTTGCTAATCGAAGCCGAAGAGCGAGCCCGATGGATCATGATGCACAAGATGCCGGTTCCAAGCCTCGCGCGCGCCTGCGTGCGGTTTCCGACGCAAGCCGTCCACCTAAACCGATCTGATGTCGTCCACCATTCCGAACTGATGCCGTCCAGTCTACCGATTTGAAGCCGTCCACCTTTCCGATTTGATCCCGTCCAGGGA
>Ga0116226_10003126_pt1 | contig 14594 bp, 9 predicted proteins | sample S1TSphfallax_FD_89692 | JGI IMG/M metagenome (GOLD analysis project Ga0116226, IMG submission 89692) | Host-associated microbial communities from peat moss isolated from Minnesota, USA - S1T2_Fa - Sphagnum fallax MG | ecosystem: Host-associated > Plants > Peat moss > Unclassified | place: USA...
ACGGTGATTGCCGGGGGCAAAAACCTGCTGGACGTCTCGCGTCAAGGAGGGCGGCTGCGCACGCTGGCGTCGCTGCCGCAGGTGCTGCTGACGGCGGTGCGCCTGGCCGCGGTGGGGCGCCGGTGTGATGTGCTTTACCCCAATTCCCAAAAAGCCGCGATTGTAACCATGCTGGCTGGGGTTTTGGCGCGCCGGCCGGTCATTTGGCACCTGCACGACATTCTCTCTGCCGAGCATTTCGGCGGCTTGCAACGGCGCGTCGTGGTGACGCTTGCCAACCACATGGCGAAGCGGGTCATTGCCAACTCAAGCGCGGCGCGCGATGCGTTTGTGGCGGCCGGTGGCCGGGCGGACCGTGTCGGTGTTGTCGCCAACGGGCTCAACCCAGATGTGTTCGATTGTGTGAGCGATACAGATATTGCCCGTTTGCGTCGCGAGCTTGGTCTAACCGAAAAACGGCTTGTTGGCGTATTCAGCCGCCTTTCCCCCTGGAAAGGGCAGCATGTTTTGATTGAAGCACTGCCGCGGCTGCCAGGGGTACACGCATTGATTGTTGGGGACGCATTGTTTGGCGAGATGGACTATAAAACTATGCTGATGCGCCTTGCGGTGGAACGTGGCGTGGCCGACCGCGTGCATTGGCTTGGCTTTCGTGATGATGTGCCGGCGTTGATGCGCACGGTGGATCTGGTTCTGCATACCTCCACCTTGGCCGAGCCCTTTGGTCGGGTCATCGTGGAAGGCATGCTGGCGCGCCGCCCGGTGCTCGCGACCAATATGGGCGCTTCCATTGAATTGCTGGGCGAGGGGCATTGGGGGCTGGTGCAGCCCGACGACCCGGCAGCGCTGGCGGAGGCGATTGAGCGTATTTTTATGATACCCTCACCGGTGCTTGCACAACGCGTCGCGGAAGATCATGGGCGCGCCGCCCGGCTATTCTCCGTAGGCGGGATGCTTGCCGGCATTGATCGTGAAATTGCGATCGCATGCTAAAAATGCCCCCCTGCCATATATGAAAGGGCCCTCGTGCTAACGCCGAATCTCGCACCTTTGACGATCGATAAGCGGGGTCGCGCGCTCGGCGCCCGGCGGCCTTCACGTGGCCGTGTGTCGCGCGCGCAGCAAGCGTCGTTTTGGGAACAGCCGCTGTTGATCGGCCTGATTGTAGCGGTGATGTATGTTCTCGCCCTAGCCGGTGCGGGCGCGCTCGCCCGTCCGCTTTTTATTATTCTTGCCTTGCTAAGCTGCGGATTTTACATTCAGCGGCGTGATCCGTGGAAATACCTAACTCTGACATTCTGGTTTTGGACAATTACGCCATTGGTTCGGCGCATAATAGACCTGCATGCTGGATTTGATTTGCTCAATGTAATTTTGGGAACACCCAATCTTATTACTATTTTTATGTTAAAAGAGATTTTAACCAGCCGCGAGCTGCTGCGCCTGCGAGAGTCTGCCATTGGTTTATTTCTTTTGCTCCCCATTTTGTATGGACTCGGTGTGAATTTTGTTCAGGGGGACATTGTGGCTGGAATGTCGTCCGCCGCGGATTGGGTCGCACCGCTGCTGTATTATTTCTACTTCCTCGCCAACTGGCGCCGCATTGATGAAGCGGAAGCACCGTTCAGAATGTTTATCACCGCCAATGCCGTTGTCATGTCCGTCTATGCCATTTGGCAGTTTTTGCAGCCGCCTGCGTGGGATTTGGCATGGGCGCTAAATTCCGGGATGGATGTCGGCAAACCCGTAGCGCTACAAATGCGCATCTTCGGCACCCTTAACTCGCCCGGCCATTTGGGGCTCTGGCTCAGCACGGTGTTGCTGCTGTTTTTGCATTTTAGAACAAAGATTACGCTCTATATCATTCCAGCGACGGTTCTTGCACTTATGGTCACACTCGTCCGATCCGCTGCCGGCAGCGTCGTAATGGGGTTAGTGCTCGCTGGGCTTATGGGGCGTGCCGGCATTTTCAAGATTTTTGGGTCTTGCTTGCTGGCCGGGGTTTTTGTCGTCGCGGCCCTGTCCGTGCTGAGTCCGGAAGCCAGCGATAAGCTGTTCAGCCGCTTCAGTAGCGTTGAAGATCTCGGCAATGATGGGAGCGCCCAAGCGCGAGCTGAAATTTATGCCAGAGCCCCAGATTTGCTTGTGGCGAACCCGTTCGGTGTTGGCATTGGCGGAACCGGTCGTGGTGCGGTGGCGCAACGCGTCGCGCCAATCGTTATCGATGCCGGGCCGCTTGAAATTTTCGTGGCCTTGGGTTGGGTGGGCGGCGCAATCTATACCGCCGGATTTGTGCTGGTGACTCTGCAAGCCGTTCTTGCCGCGCGCACCAGCGGTTCATCCGCGGCCCTGGCCTTGGCGGTTGCCACCGTTGGCGGCTCGGCGATCATTATTTTCTCAAACATTACCGGATTCCTAGCCGCAGTCTTATGGACTTGTGCGGCTTATGCCGCTGCCTTAGGGATCGCCGCACGGAACCAGCGCACGCCCATTGCCCCACGTTTGGTGGCACATAGCTGAAAGGGATGCATCTTCGGCATATCGAAGGGGGAGCAGACGTTGAGATTTGACCATTTAGGCGTGGTGGCCGCGACCCTATCTTTTGGCCGCGAGCATCTGGCGGCAATTTTCTATGTGAATCGCTGGACGGAGGCGTTTGAAGATCCCATTAATAATGTATTTGTACAGTTTGGCTTGGACCAATCAAACCAATGTTACGAGCTGATTGCGCCTCGTAATAAAGCAAGTCCCGTAACAGTATTTTTGAAGAAAAAAACTGATATCGTCAATCACGTGGCTTATCTCGTGGAATCGCTGCCCTTAGAGGTTAATCGCCTGCGCGAGCATCGTTGTATGCCAATCGCCGATCCAAAGCCTGCGGTTGCTTATGATGGCCGCAATATTCAATTCTTACTTTCGCCAATGGGTTTCATCTTTGAACTGATCGAGGCACCAGATCATCAGCATATCTATCACGACCTATCTTTATAAGCACATACATAGCAAACGTGGGGTGCAAACGGGGGCCGCACGGTCGCTTTACGGTTTTTACAGGCGTGACCACGACCGCGCGCAGACCGGCGTGAGCAGATACATTTTTGCCGCTGGTATAACGCGGATAGCGAGTTACCTTGACTTACAAGATGCTCTTCTTTAACCAGAACGACAGAAATTATTGGGATGGTTTGATCGTGACCGATGGAGAGATACTCTCGCAACTGACGGACATATTTCGTGAGGTTTTTGACCGGCCCGATCTGACGCTCACCCCCACCACAACAGCCGCCCAAGTTCCAGGATGGGACAGCTTAATGAACGTCCGGTTGTTTGTGGCAACTGAAATGGAATTCGGTGCACGGTTCGACACATCAGAGATTAACTCGCTGAAAAATGTCGGGGACCTCATCAATCTAATCAAAAGCAAAGGTAAACGGTAACGCAACCGACATTGCGAATGTCGTCGGACAAAACAGACCGGGCGTTGGCATCAACACCTAGAAAAAGGAGTTTCCGTTGCCGTCAGCAATTGATCTTCCCTGGCTTGCAACCGGCGTCGTTGATGTGCGTGCGGAGATATTGGCGCTCCAGCCAGATCAGCCGAAGCTTGGGGAGACTCTGCAACGCATCGCCACCAATCGCCTAAAACCGTCGGAGGCGGTGCTATTCGCCAAACGGCTGCGACATTTGCGATTGGATGACGCCAATTTCGCGCCGTTATCGCCCATCTCGATGGCTATCCTCGCCAACAGCACGTTTGATCTTGTCATCGACGAATTGCCCGCCGCCGCCGCGCGTCATGGCGTCGCGGCTGCCTTGAGCGCCGCACCGTTCGACCAAGTCATGCAGAGCGCGCTTGACCCCAGCTCGGAAGTCAATCGCGCCGGCGTCGATGTGGTGTTGCTCGCGGTCGACCACCGCTGGTTTAGGCTCGATAACGGCCTGGCCGCAGAGCCAAACAAGCGCTTGACCGAAGCGGTCGACCAAATGACCACGGTCGTGAATGCGCTGCGTAGCCATGGCGGCCATACCGTTATCATGCAAACTGTGCCAGTGCCGCCACTTCCGTTGTTCGGCAGCTTTGATGCGCGCGTGGCCGGTTCACAACGCGCGCTTATTCAAAAACTTAACACCGCGATTGTAGCGATTGCCGAAGAGACCGCCAGCGTCGTTGCCGACATTGCCGCACTGGCCGCACAGGTCGGTGCCGATCAGTGGTTCGACCCCGTGTCTTGGAATCTCTATAAGTTGCCGTGCTCACCAACATGCAACGCGCTCTATGCGGACTTCATCGCCCGCCTGTTGAGCAGCGTGCGCGGGCGCACACGCAAATGTTTGGTGCTCGATCTCGACAACACTCTATGGGGCGGCGTGGTCGGAGATGACGGCATCGACGCACTGAAGCTCGGGCAAGGCTCCGGGGAAGGTGAAGCGTTTCTGGCAGTACAGCGGATGGCGCTGAGCCTAAAGGAACGCGGCATCATTCTTGCTGTTGCTTCCAAGAATAACGATGAAGTGGCACGCGGACCGTTTCGCAATCATCCGGATATGCTGCTACATGAGAGCGACATTGCGGTGTTTCAGGCCAACTGGCTAGACAAACCTAGCAACCTTGAGGCAATCGCTAAGCAACTGAATATTGGCATAGACTCGCTGGTATTTCTCGACGACAACCCGGCAGAGCGCGCCCAGGTACGCGCCGCCCTGCCGAGCGTCGCCGTACCGGAACTGCCAGGGGATGCGGCCTGGTACCCGTGGTACCTCGCCAATGCTGGATATTTTGAAGCAATTTCATTCTCCCAAGAAGACCGCTTGCGGGCGGAATCCTATGCCGCCAATGCAAAGCGGGCGGAAGTCAGCACTAAAGCGCGAGACCTTGGCGACTACCTCGCATCGTTGCGCATCGAGCTTCAGTTTGCGCCCTTCGATGCCATTGGACGACCGCGCATTTCGCAGCTGATCAACAAATCCAATCAATTCAACCTGACCACGCGGCGATATACCGACGCTGATGTTCTCAATCGGGAACAAGACCCGGATGCCATAACCTTACAAGTCAGATTGTCAGATCGCTTCGGCGATTTTGGTATGATCGGTGTCATTGTTGGCATGCTGTCAAATGACGCGGCCGGCCGGACACTCACCATTGATACCTGGCTGATGAGCTGCCGCGTATTGGGGCGCCGGGTGGAAGAAGCGATGCTGGGTGAGCTTGTGCGCCTGGCGCGGCAGGCAGATGTGCGGCGGATTGTTGGCGTGTATATCCCGACTGAAAAAAACCATATGGTGTCGGAGCATTATACAAAGTTGGGCTTTGCCCTAACCGAAAAGCAAGATGACGGCACATGCTGGTTTTGCCTCGAAGTCGGTGATTACCACTACCCCTCACTGCCCCATAAAGTGAGTTATCTCGGCGAAGCACCCATCGCGGCACTCATCGAGTGATCCGATCCTGCACACCCTCACCGATCGTTTTGATTGAAGACAGACGACGCGCCGTTTGTTTTCATTGGTCTGCTGATTTCCAAAAGACGCACGAAAGGGCGCTCATTTTGGCGGCAGGATACCAGAACCCACCTAAATGGGGGGCTTACATCATACGCAGGCGGCGTCTTGATATTCTCTGACCCAATCTTTCTGATGGGCTTCCTGCCCATCGTTTTGGCAATCTTCTACGCAGCACGATTTTTGCTCGGCAGAGAAGCCTCTGCCACAGTGCTGATTATTGCCTCCATGGTGTTTTATGCCTGGTGGAGCGTGCCGTTCTTGTTTCTGTTGATGGCGCAGCTGCTGTTTAACTATTATTTCGCTCGCTATCTGCGTAAGGACGGTTCAAAGATTTTATTGACTTTTGCAATTTGTCTGAATTTATTGCTTCTTGGCTATTTTAAATATCGGAATTTTTTCTTAGAAAATTTTTTAGAAATTATCGGGCAATACAGAGTATTGCCTTCGTTAATTGTGCCTCTGGGTATTTCTTTTCATACATTTCAGCAAATTACCTTTCTCATAACGAACAATGGCAAGGCGGGGCACTTCCCGCCACTTAAGAATTATACGTTGTTTGTACTGTTCTTCCCGCAACTAGTTGCCGGCCCCATTGTCTTAAATCATGAATTTGAGCCACAGGCCGAAGCTTCCCGCCATGATTCAGGCATTGACTGGGATGCGTTTGGCTCGGGGATCGTCATCTTTATGCTGGGGCTGTTCAAAAAAATTTGCTTGGCCGACAACATTGCACCTTACGCCGAAACCGCCTTCGACCCCAGCATTCACCTACAGCCAATTGAGGCGTGGGTCGCAACGCTGACATTTGTTTTACAACTGTTTTTCGACTTTTCGGGTTACTCCGATATGGCCATTGGGCTTGGGATGCTATTTGGCATTCGCCTGCCCGCCAATTTCCGTGACCCGCTGCGTACGACCTCCATCGTCGATTTTTGGGCGCGCTGGCATATCACCATGACGCGATTTTTCCTCGCATACGTCTATACGCCGTTATCAGTACATTTTTTGCGCAAGACCTATAAGCGCCGGCTCAAGCGCATGTCGCAATTTCTTATCGTTGGTGCCTTTCCAACGATGGTGACGTTTCTGGCCGCCGGGTTCTGGCACGGCGCCAATTGGACCTTTGGTATTTTTGGCCTTACGCAGGGCATAGCGCTATCAATCAATCAGGCGTGGCGCCAATGGAAAATGCCACGCTTGCCCTCCGTGTTGTCCTGGGCGCTGACCATGGCGGTGTTTTGCGTCGGCCAAGCGTTCTTTCGGTCGGAAACTTTGCACCAGGCCCTTGGGATTGTCCGCGCAATGTTTTCTGTGTGGTTGATCCGATTGCCGATTTGGTTGTCGCTGCATACCGGCCTGTTGCACATGCCAGTCACCGATTATGAGTTCCTCAGCAGCGCATCCTTCACCGCCGATGTCTTATTTTGGGATATCCTGCTTGGTGCTTTGGTGTTTGCGCTGCCTAATCTGTCAGTCGTGGAGAAGCCGCTGCGGCCAAATTTTCGCCTCGCTTGCTACGTTTCGGTGCTGTTCTGTCTGGTGATTACCTATATCAGCGCGCCCCGCAGTTTTCTCTATTTCCAGTTTTGATCCCATGTGCAAACGTCATGTGCGCATTTAGCTGCAACATGCCCATCGAAACACATGGGCGCCAGAGTATATATACACGAGCATTTTGGCCTCCCGGCGGAAGCGCCAATCGCAAGGCTGGTTGGTAGCAGATGACAACACTTGAACAGGTTGAGGCTATGCACTTTGAGCCAGTGCGATTGAGTGAAACGTCTCAGCGCCGGTGGCTCCGGTTTTTCTTGCTCTTCCTGCCAGCAGCATTCCTCGGCTTCGCTCTGGTAATCGAGGGCGTGGCCTACGAGCTACGCGGTATACAACCATTCCGCAACTCGCTTGATACCATCGCGGTTGCAGCAGAACGGGTGCACGGCAACGCGCGCTGGCTGATATTCAGTGACAGCCTAACCCAGCACGTGTTGATGGACTTCGCGCTTGGCCCCCCCGATGAGATCGCCAATTTGACCACCCATGCGGGCGCCGGCATGCCGAGCATGTACTTGCTTTTGCGCCGCTACCTCTCCACCCATGCCGCACCCAAGGCCATTTTACTGGCAATGTCACCGGAGACCTTTACAACCATCCCGAGCGAGAAAAGCGGCGCCTTTTGGCTCACACCGACCTTCCTCAGGCCCGATGAACAAGCCTGGCTTTCACAGTTCTACCCGTCTGCCCATGTGTCGAGGTGGATACCGGCGGCCTTTGATCTCAAAGCTTCAGTGCTCGACCCACTGACCGGCTTGCTGGCAGGTCCGCGTGACAAACTCATCACCGGCGCGGAACAACCCGACCCCAATATGCCCGTGGAACCGCCACTGCCACCAACCAAAATCGACATGGCAATAGATCAGGAACGCGCTGCCAATCACCTCGAACTGACATCGTCGCGCGATGTCCTGACAGATATCTGCCATATTGCGCGCCAAGATGGCATTGCTGTCCACCTTATTTTGGTACCGTTGCCCGCTGCAGTGCGCAAGGTCTGGGCAGAGCGTGGTGATCTCGCGCACCTCAATCAGCAAGTCACGGACTTGCTGACTAAACAATGCGGCCAATTTTCTCTTTACGACATGTCCAACATGGTTCAGACCCCAAACTTTGGTTATGGCGGCACGCATATTGTCGGGCATGGCTGGCAAAATCGATACGCTTTGGCACTTAAAAAATATATAGATAGCGTTGATAAAGCTCATAAATGGGATGACACTCAGTGATATGAGGACGATGGCTCGGACAAAGGTTAAAATACCGGCGCCACCTGTGGTGGCTACGAAGGCAGCGATTTACAGATAGTGATTGAGCCCTGATATGAGGTTTATATGACGTGCAAGCCGACACAAGATTTACGACCCCGACCGACACTTGATCTTTCGCTGCAAGCGATGATGCCGTGATTGCACCAGGTGCTTTTCGTTTGTTGCTCGCTTCATTGGTAGTAATGGGCCATTTTAGCAAAATTGCGCTGGGCGCTGCGGCTGTCAATTTATTTTTTGTGTTAAGTGGATTTTGGGTCTATAAAATGTACCAGAGAAAATATTTCTACGCATCTTATCCTGGATTGCTATTTTTTGCCTCACGTCTAATGCGACTACTCCCAACTTTTCTTTTATTCAATTCTCTAGCCGCCATCCTACATTTTTTTCTACAAGACAATGATCAATTGCAATATTCTTTTATCAAAAATTTGCCTAATATTTTTATTCTAGGTTCCGCAAGCCTTGTTGGACGTCCACTTGTACCATCGTGGTCATTGGATGTGGAAGTTCAATTTTATATTATATTTCCGGTGATTGTGTTGGTTTCTAATTGGTTGCATCGGTATATCTGGGTCATCTCGACCCCTATCCTTGCAGCAGGCGGTCTCTACTTAGCCTATTTTAATGTCGCTTTCACCAATAACGTCCTTCCATATATGGGTTTTTTCTTGCTTGGCCTGGCCACTGCTCAAACCAAGAGCAGACCGCCACAGCGTCTAACATGGACTGCAACCGCCTTATGCTTTGCCGGCTTATTGGTTATATTTGCGGTTCCCGATTTGCGCGGGATTTTGATAGAAACAAAATCGCCCTTGGCGTTCGCATGGAATGGCGCAGCCAATGTTATGGTAGCGCTTCTGCTATCGCCGCTGGCGCTCGCCTCGGTGCATATTCGGTCAAATCAGCGAGACCGCATGATTGGAAATTTATCATACGTGGTTTATTGCAGCCACTGGTTGGCTGTCATCATCGCAGCCCATTACCTCTCCGGGGTTGGCATAATGGTCAAAGCCCCCATAGTCGCCGGCTTGTTGGCGGTGACATACGCTGTAAGCTTGATCGTACTGCTGTTCTTCGATCAACCCATCAGTTTGTGGCGAGAACGCTGGATAGAGCGCCAATTATCGCCACCGGCGAACGTCGCCACCAACGTCTGAGGGCCTGGCCTAAAAGCGCTAGGCCGAGTCGACCGGCGTGCTTTTCGAGAACCGATGGGCGGGAACAACATGCTTGACCCAAACATCCCCATCAGCGATGACTCTCAGTTGATTTGAGGAGTGGCCAGTGGCAAAGCTTATGACTCTCGACGATGCTTTGAAGGCCAATCGCGGCATTGGCCCTGGCTTTCACATGCTGCGGCATCTGCTTTCGATCGTAATCTTGTTGCATCATTGCCGGGTTGCCGTGTTCGGTTTGGCGGTCGGCGATACGTATGAAAAGGGCGTCGCTCTCACCGGCGCTGCCGCCTCACACTTAACGCGCGGGCAGTCGGTGGTGGAGCTGCTTCGGCCAGGCTTGTATGCGCTCGCGGGGATGTTCTTTGCGCTCAGTGGCTTCCTGGTGGTGGCTAGCGCCATCCGCAATTCCAGCATCAAAGTGTTCTTCGGCAACCGATTCCTGCGCATCGCCCCGGCGCTGACGATCGAGGTGACGTTGTCTGCGCTCGTGTTCGGGCCGTTCTTCACCAGCTTTAGTCTGGATCAGTATTTCTCTGACTATCATTTCTTCCGCTATTTTGGGAATATTGTGGGTCACGTGACGTTCGAATTGCCGGGCGTATTCCTGAACAACCCTTGGCCGCGGATGATCAATGCCAATCTATGGACATTGCCAGCGGAATTCTGGTGCTATCTTTTCATGCTCATCATGATGGCGACAGGCGTTCTGCTGCATCGTAAGCGGCTAACCATTGCCATTTTCGCGAGCGCGGTCGTGGCGATAGGGCTGGCCTTCTACGACCCGGCTCTGTTTTCCATTCGGCAGGACACTACGCATTTCACCGAGTGGTACATCGTCATGATGTTTTTCTTCGGTGTTCTATTCTACATTAACGCGTCGCGCATTCTGCTCAGCCGGTGGCTCTTTCTGGGCGCAGCTGCCGGGTATTACACCCTGACCTTGATGGACCAGCTCGGAGCACTGAGCGGGCTGCTGCTGACCTATTGCATGGTCTATATTGGTATGCAGAGCTTCCCATGGTTCGATCGATTGCTGAAGAGGGATTTGTCGTATGGGATTTACCTATATGGCTTCCCGATTACCCAAGCTATCGTCTACTTGGCGCTGCCCCATATGGGCGGTGCCCCGCGCATTCTCTGCTTCCTAGTGATCTTTCCGCTGGTCCTGGTGCTGACGGGCGTATTCTCGACTTTGTCCTGGGATTACATCGAAAAGCCGGCGCTGAGTTTGCGTAAGCACATTCTGCGTGAACCTCGCCCAAAGGTGGTCGGGGCATGACGAGCACGCACCCGTATGCTCCAGGTAAACTGTTTCCATGGCCTTCTACGGCGAAATCCGCACAACAATTTGGTTCCCGGCAATAAATATCCCAAGACGAACCGCCGTATTGGCATCCGACGCCGTGCCGGTTGTCACGGAAGTGGGCGTGGTCGTACTCAAATAGGCAGGGCTCGCAGACGAGCCATAATTGGTCGCGTTAACGCTGGCGACCCCTTGCTCAATCACAGCAACCACTCCGCCAGCCGGAGCCGCGTTGGCCGCGACACCACGCGCCACGCCGCCCGATGTCATGGGCGTCGTGCCAGCGGCGGTATAAGAGTAGGTATAGGCCATCACCTCCCCCACCGTCACAGCCGTATCGGTGGACACCAGCGAACCTGATGCAGCACCGGACGTCCAGGTGTTATTGGCAGCGTATTGTGACGTAAAAATGGGCGCTGCGGTGAAAGATTGGGTCGTGGTGCCCGCGGCGGCAATCATGCTGGTCGACGAAAGGCTATCCATCCAACGGTTGGAGCCTATCAGGCTACTGGGCGCCTGAGCACAAATCAATGCGCACGTCACCATGGTGGAGTCGGATGCCGAGCCGCCATTGCTCATGTTAATATTCGAGCTGATAAACGTATTGGTGGTTAATTGCCCAACAACAAAAACCCCATACATACCTTGGCTTGGCAGATTAAAACCTCGGCTTGGGTCTATCGAAGGCGATGTTTCAATAAAAATATCACTCGCAATCATGTCGTACGCACCGTTTTCTCCATACATCCAGCCATTGCCAAGCGCCTCGCCGCCCACGTTATTGAGCTGCGTATTAGTCAGCCATCCAGTTACAGAAGATCCATAAGGTGCACCTTCACGATAGTAACCGTAAGGCGAAAAACCGGTGTGAGTATTGGTAATGATTGAACTATCAATTCCGTAATTCCATCCAGCAGCCAGGCTGGACAATCCTTCTGCTAGAAATTCGTTATTTTCGAGATCTTGATTCCCGGCTTTGTTAGAATTAGCGGCCATCTCTAATCCAAACCAGTTGTAATCGGCTTGGCTTCGTGCAATTTTTTGGTGGTCGTTCAGTATCTCATAGCCCGCATGGAAGGAACGCACATCGACTTGGTAGATCTGTGCGGCCTCTCCAATGCACAAGCCCGACATGCCAGCCGGCTCCAAACCAACCGCATAGGGCGCATTCATAAACACCAACTGAAAACCGGAATAGGATGCCGTCAAATCGCCGCCCGCACGGTTGTTCTCACCCATGGCGCAAGTACCCCGCCCGGTATCTTGCTGAGCCTTCAGAACCGTGTTCAACGTCCCGTCACCTCTAACAGACAACCCTAGCGGCGCGTCAGCATTCGGGAGCGCCAGCATTCGGCTCAGGTTATAGATCCCGGCAGGGATTCTGATCTCCGCCCCGCCGGTCACCGTGTTGGTCGCGGCAACAACAGCCGATTGCAGGCCAAGCCAATCCATATCCAGCGCTTGCACCATACTGTTGGAATAACTAAAGGTCAGCGCCGTGTTAGCAGCGCAGGCAGACGACGTCGGGTTTGACAGAGTCACTTGCGAAATACCACCAAAGTAAATCGGTGTGCGCGCAGGGATAGCAGCGGTCAGCGGCGAACTGATGGTGATGCTGGGCGCCGTCTCGAACACCAGCGGCAGATAGCTGCCGGCAAAATTCGGCGTGTTGCTCATCGTGACTTGATTGCCGTTCACCGCGGTAACGGTTGTGAGCGGCGGAAAAACCAGCAACTGCGTGCCAGTGTCGCCACGCAAGCTTGGCGCCGCAAGTTGCCCGAGGGTCGGCGTCGTGCCGCCGGTCACGGTGATCGTCGTCGAGCCGGTGGTGGTAGTGACATACGCGGTGGCTTGCGTCGAAGCTGCGTTGAGCGCCGTCACCGTAGCGCCAGAGGGAATGGCGTTCGAAACGGTGCTTTGCAGTGTCGTACCGACAGTAATGCCGCCAGTGAATGGCATTTGAATCGTCGAGGAGCCGGCCGCGCTTGCCAATGAGGTTGTGATACTGAACGGAAGTCCGGTCGCCACGGCGGAGACCGTTGTGTTGGCCGCAATGCAATTGCCGGCCACTGTCATGCCTGGCAACACAAAATCGGCCTGCGCCGCATAGTTATAGGCCGTCGATGTGAGCCCAGACTGAGTGTTGGTTGTGGGCAGCGTATAGTTAATCGTGGCGGCAGATGTGGTTTGCGCCACGTTGGTCGAAAGCGTGAAATTGAGCCCATAGACGGAATTGCTGACCCAGGAATAGTCGGGGTTATAGGCCGCCAGTCCCGCCAGCGTGGTCACCCCAAGAGTACTGCCAATTGTGTGCGCGGTGTTGTTGCCGATAGCACCATAATCTTTCGGGTTGAACACATCCGCAGCACGGTCGGACAGAGTGCGCGCCGTGACCGAGCCAGTGGCCGTGCTCTTCCCGGCACCCAAATCTTGCCCGACAGGACTATAAGAACTACCGCTGCCGCTTTTTGGGGGATTGTACGGCTGCGCCAGCGTACCGCGCCACGCCAATGGCCCAGCAACAGATTGCGATAGCGCAATCAAAAACACCAGAACCTTGCGCATCATTAGCCTTCCTTTGCAATGAAAGCATGGCCCGCTGTGGCCGCGGTCACGGTCACCAGTTCAAGTGTGACAAAACCAGGCGGATCGACATAAGAACCACCGGCCGCCAACTCGATAGAGCCGAGCGCCGTCGTGCTCGCAGCGCTGGTAAAGTTGATAAACAAGCTCTCCGTCGCCGAAGGCGGGTTGGCGATAAACAGCACCTTACGATTGGCATTGGCCGCCGCCAAGGTTTGCGATGTATTTGCGGTGGTAATTGTGCCGCTGCGGTCAGTCCAAGTCCCGCCAACCCGGCCCACGGCGCCAATCGTCGCGCTGCCGCTGCCAAGTTGCACACTGCCTGAAACCGCCTGCGTCGTTGGGAAGTTGGAAACCGTGACAGTGCTGCCAACCGTGCCAGGATTGGCGATCGTGACCGTACCCGAAACGGCCTGCGTGGTGGGCAAATTACTGATCGCAATCGCGTTGCTGACCGAGACGCTGCCAGAAATCGCTTGCGTTGCCGGCAAGTTCGAAACAGCCACCGAACCCGAAATCGGCTGCGTGGCCGGCAAATTGCTGATCGCGATCGTGCCGGTAACGGCCTGCGTACCGCTAGGGCTGAATGTGCCAGAAACCGGCACCGTTCCCACAATAGCCACAGCGCCAATCGTGTTGCCCCCGGACGGCAACGCTGGTAACGCCGACACGCCAACCGTTCCGGACACCGTTTGCAACGCCGGAAAATTGCTAACCGAGACTGTGCCAGCGACCGTTGGCGTGCCGAGAATACCCACGTTTCCGATGCTGGCCGAACCCGCCAGGTTAGTTACGCCAATTGTGCCGCTAACCGCCTGTGTCGCCGGAAAATTACTGACCGCAAGCGTCCCGGCTACCGTCGATGTGCCGAGAATACCAACATTGCCAATGCTGGCCGAACCAGCAACCAGCGCTGGCAAGACAACGCCCAAAGTACCCGAAACCGCCTGTACACTCGGCAGATTCGCAACCGTCACCGTGCTTGTGCCCGGATTGGCAATCGTAACTGTGCCCGAAACCGCCTGCGTCGCCGGAAAATTGCTGACCGCAAGCGTCCCGGCAACCGTAGATGTGCCAAGAATGCCAACATTGCCAATGCTGGCCGAACCAGCAACCAGCGCCGGCAAAACAACGCCTAAAGTACCCGAAACCGCCTGTACACTCGGCAGATTCGCAACCGTCACCGTGCTTGTGCCCGGATTA